>Ga0315336_1000123_pt1 | contig 344931 bp, 323 predicted proteins | sample ASW5metaG_FD_204512 | JGI IMG/M metagenome (GOLD analysis project Ga0315336, IMG submission 204512) | Ammonia-oxidizing marine archaeal communities from Monterey Bay, California, United States - ASW #5 | ecosystem: Environmental > Aquatic > Marine > Intertidal zone | place: USA: California...
GCTAGAGCCGACAGCAGGGAATGACTACCTCCAGGGCACCAGCGCTGACGAGACCATCAGTGGTCTCAATGGGGATGATCTTATCGAAGGTGGTGTCGGGGATGATACGCTGAGTGGGGGTGCGGGAAGTGACCTGCTTGTCGGTGGGGCTGGTAACGACCTCTATCAGTTTGGTCGGGGTGACGGGGCCGATGTGATCGATAACGCCGGTGAATCCACCTCCAGCGATAAGATACTGTTTGGTGCCAATATCGATACGGATCAACTCTGGTTCCGCCAGGACGGCAACGATTTGGTTGTCGAAATCATCGGCACGAACGACAGAGTCACGATTGATGAATGGTATACGGGGTCGGATAACCGTGTGGATACTTTCGAAATTGCAGATGGTTCAACACTCAACAACACTGATGTCGCTAACTTGGTTTCTGAGATGGCTGCATTCAGCCCGCCCAGCTTGGGTGAAACAGAGTTGACGCAGTCGTTGCATACATCTCTCGATATTGTGATTGCTGCGAATTGGGATACGAGCCCTTAACATAGCTAATCGAAGGCCTAATGTTTTATCTTTAACGCCCGGTTCCTTGATGGAATTTGAAGGAGTTTCTAGCGATTAGAATTCGCACCTTGGTTTGCATGCCGTTGATTGGAATGTTATTTGCCCGTGCAAATCAAGTGGAAATCAAGGACAAGGTCGCATGTGCCTGTCATGCAAGATTCGCTAATCTCTCAGTGGTATAAAGTTGGGGAGAGGGTCAGCACTTGGAAGGGGTCCGGATTAGGAACAAACGGCCTAGTTTTGAGTTCTGGGGGTGCCCATAGGTGACTCAAAGAAAGCGAAGTTTCGCTGGTAATCGTCTAAGTCATTGAAATAATTGGCGCACCCGACAGGATTCGAACCTGTGACCTCCGCCTTCGGAGGGCGGCGCTCTATCCAGCTGAGCTACGGGTGCTTCTAATCTTAAAGCTGGCGCACGTCATACAACGGAACCGAGGTTTCGACAAGTCGCTAAGCGCATGTTCCGGTTTTAGGTTTTCAGAATTTCCGCCCGTTGATAAATCGGTCTTTGATACCGTACCAACCAATGACAAAAGGCAGGAACCAGGGTTTGCCGTTATAGAACGGGCGGGTCGGGAAGGTCGCCTTGGCGAGTTCGCTTCTGGCTTCCTCCGTCTGGCCCAGAACCATCAGCGCTGCTTTACGCCCGAGCCACGGGGCCCAGACCACGCCTGATCCGCAAAAGGCAGTCGCGTAATGGATACCATCATGGACGCTCAGGTGTGGTACCATATCAAAGCTGTATCCCGTATACCCCCACCATGAATGGGTCAGTTTGACGCCTTCCAGGCTTGGGAATATTTCGGTCAGATTCGTGTAGAGATGCATACATTTTTTGATGTCATCATCCGTATCCGCGCCGCGCCGACCACCAAACACGATACGCGTCCCGTCTGGTGATGGGCGGTAATAATTATAAAGGAACCGCGTATCACCAACCATTCGCCGCTTCGGCATCAATTCAGCGATCACTTCAGGCGGTAATGTGTCTGTCGCGATCACTTGGCTTGGGATCGGGATAATGCGTCGTCGGAGCCAGTCGGTGACCTGATCTGTATAGCCATTCGTGGCAACAATGCAGTCGCCGGCTCTGAGCGTGCCACGTGCGGTTTTCAAAGCATAGCCGTCTCTGGCACGATCAATCGCCGTGACTGCCGTTTCCGTGATCACCGTGACCCCCGCCTCCAATACACGTTCATAAATGCCCTGGTGAAGCTGGGCCGGGTGGACGCCGCCGATGTCGGGCCGGACACGCCCGCCCTGATAAAAATCAGTACCCAGCTCATTTCGCTGTTCGTTTCTGGGTATCATGACGGCGCCGAAATCAAGATGCTTGTTCAGCAGGTCGGATTCCCGGCCAAGGGTTTCATAGTCGCGGATATGGTTGGCGCCATCGAAGCGGCCGGTCATCTCGAAATCGCAACTGATATTTTCGTCTACGATCATTTTGACTAACGACTGCCTTGCGGCAACGCCTTCGCCAAATATCGCTTTCGCCTGATCAAGGCCATATTTCTCGATCATCTGACTGAAGGAAAATTTGATGTTGCCGCTGCAGATGCCGCCATTGCGACTGCTCGCCCCTTCGCCCGCGCGCATGGCATCGAAAACAACGACGCTGCGCCCGGCCCGGGCCAATGTCAGCGCGGCGGTCAATCCGGCAAACCCTGCACCGACAATCCCGACATCGGCCTGCGCCGGGATATCGGGCTGTGTTGAGTCTGGGCGCGGTGCGTCCTCCCACCAGTATGGGGTCAATTTTAGTTCATCAATAATGGGAGGGTTGGGCATGGTTTTGTTCCGTATAAATAAAGTACCAAAAGATTGCGCTGATCGGCCTTTTAGGGCAATGGACTACTTACCTATTATCACTGAAAGATTTCTGGAGAAAGCCCATGCAGATAAATGATATCGCCTTTGGCGTCACCGATTGGTCTGAGATCAAAGCGACGGAGCACAAGGGCGAAACCGGCATCGCCACCTGGCGTACACGGAACTTTGGCGATATCCGGGTGCGAATGGTTGAATATTCGCCGGGGTATCTTGCTGATCATTGGTGTACCAAAGGCCATATTCTGATGTGCATCGAGGGCGAATTGCTCACAGAACTGGCCGACGGGCGCACGTCTGTCCTCACGCCGGGATTAAGTTACCAGGTTGCGGATAATGCGGAGCCGCATCGCTCGTCGACAAAAGATGGCGCAAAGCTTTTTATTGTCGACTGAAAAAATCAGTCAGATTTTGTGAGGATCGAAAGATCGCGTTTATCCGATTTTGAAGGTAGGGGTCCGTCTGGATTTGATATCCAGGCGGCGATGTCTTTCCAGACGGTGGCTGCAGGTAAATCACGAAGCAGCATGTGATACCCGCCTTCATAAAGGGCAATGCGCTGGTGATATTTTTCCGATTTGGGCAGGCGCTCAATCATCATCGCGGTTGGAATCTTCGGGACAATCTCGTCTTTCTCACCATAAAGGATAAGAGCTGGGCCTTTTAACCCCGCAGCGCTTTCAAGCCCGGCATCCATCAAATTCACCAAACCATATATTGTCCCGATGCGGGTTTCCTTGATGATCAGAGGATCACGGCCAAGTTCAATCAACATTTCTATATTGTCAGATGGTTTGATGTTGAGGCCCTGCCCGGTCAACGTCATCCAGGGAAGCGTATTGGCCCCTAACCAGAGCGCAAAACGTTGATACCAGGGCATGGTTATCCGCCCCCAGACGGCAGGGGCAGAAAGGATTGTACCGTTGACCTCTGGCGGCGCACTTGACGCCATCGCTGTCATGGCAACTGCACCGCCCATACTTTCGCCGAGCACGAACAGGGGAACGCCGTTATGGCGCTGTTTGAGCAGTTCAATGGCAACTTTCGCATCTTCAACGTAAGTCTTAACACCTGCCCAGGTGCCAGGGCTTTTTGCTTCGCCGAAGCCACGCTGATCATAGGCATAGGATGCGAGGGCGTAGCGCTGCGCCAGGAAAATTCCCGGGTCATCGAAAAAGTTTGAGTAATCGTTGAAGCCATGGAGTGCCAGAATAACTGCTTTTGGCGGCGATGTTTCTGGCAACCAACTGCGAAGTGCCAGACGGGTTCCATCGGCTGCGATGATGGCATCTTTCGTAAGCTCCGGCGTGCTGATCGCAGGACCGGGCCCATCAATCATCGGCGCGCAGGCGGTCGGGATGAGGAGGGTGAACAGGATGCCGAGGCGTTGTACTATGCCATCAATCTTGCTCCCGAGCCTCATGGCGTCGCAGTTGGCTCAGGTTCACTGGTTAGTTTGACAAAAATATCTTCAAGCTCGGATTCCTGCGTCGAGATATCAGTGATGCTAAGTCCAGCACCATTGACAGCGCTCAGGATATCGCCCGCCGTAACCTTGCTTGGCGTGTAGGAGAAGACGAGCTTGCGTCCTTCACGAATGTCAATCTTGAAGGGGCTTAGCCCATCCGGCAGGTGGTCAATATCGCGATCCAGCGTAATCGTCATTTCCTTGGTATCGAGCCTGGATAACAGGTCCCCGGTTGCTTCGCAGGCAATCAGTCGGCCGTGATTGATGATCGCGATGGTGTCGCACATGGCTTCGGCTTCTTCCAGATAATGCGTGGTCAGCAAAATCGTGGTGCCATTTCTATTCATCTCTTTGACATGCGACCAGAGCTGGCGGCGCAAATCCACATCAACACCAGCTGAGGGTTCATCCAGCACCAGAACGGGTGGACTGTGAACCATGGCTTTGCCAACGAGCAAGCGCCTGCGCATACCGCCTGACAGTGTTCGTGCATAGGCATGTGCCTTGTCCCTCAGGCCAACGGCATCAAGAACTTCATCTGTAATACGTTCCGCTTTCGGGACGCCAAACATCCCCGCCTGCAAATCAAGCATTTCGCGTGGCGTGAAGAACGGATCAATATTCAGCTCCTGCGGAACCACGCCAATAGCGCGGCGCGCTTCGCGCATGTTTTGCTCAATATCATGGCCCCAGACTTTCGCGCCACCTGAAGTTTTGGTCACCAGCCCGGCAAGAATATTGATCAGAGTCGATTTCCCCGCCCCGTTCGGGCCGAGTAGGGCAAAAAAAGACCCTCTTGGGATTTTCAGCGAGACATCTTTCAGCGCATCTTTCGCCGGTTGCTTGTTCGAGGGCGCATAGGTTTTGCTGAGACCGTTAATCTCGATCGCAAATTCGGGGTCGGAGGTGGAGGCGACTGTGTTCATGAGGGCTTAGTGCTATGTTTGCTAAAGGTTGAGCAAACATAAGCTCGGATCACCGATGCGTCTACAGGTGTTGTTTAGTTGGTCGGAATAATTGGGTGATGGTGCTGGAAATCGTAGATTGGCAACGTTATCATCTTTCACGAGCATGAATTAACTTGAATCTGAGGCGGAAAATGTCCGAATCCGACGTTAAAGAAACCATCGAAAGTGAAAGTATAACTGTTGGCTGTGATGGCGGCGGCGGCGCTTTGGGTCACCCTCTGGTTTACTTGGAAATGGGTGACAATGGCGAAGTGACCTGTCCGTATTGCTCGCGGCATTTCCAGCTCAAAGAGGGCGCGAAGGCAAGCGCTGGGCATTAAGGTTATTTGTTAATCTTCGCTATCAGCTTGGTGTATAGTCGGCTTTTTTCTGTTCCATTTCTTCCCAATGCTCGCCGGCGGCGATCAGGCAGGTAATGCCGCCTGGTGTCGTCAGCAAAATAGTCCAGGTGCCGCTGATGGCGGTCAGAATTTCAAGGACAGAACCGTTGGCTGCCAATCCCATGGATTTAGGCATTTCCGAATACTTACCCTGCAACTGGCCTAACAATGATGTGCGGCTGCCACAGATTGGGCCGCCTTGGGCTTGAACCATTTGCTGGGCTTGGGTGGGAGTCGTAATGCTGAGCGAGGCGGCCAAGGCCGTGATCGCAACGATACTGGCAGAAAGAGTTTGTGTTAAGGGTTTCATGAGACTTCTCCTCACTATAGGCCGAAATCAATGCCTTTCGGCTCTGGCACCCTCCCTTACGTGTCGGCATCTGTTTTCGCCGAAATACTCCACTCCTGTTTGTCGCTTCTCCTTATCGGGATCGTCTTCTTGCGTTCTTCTGAGCGCCTGTGTTTGTGACCCTGTGCCCAGTATATCCCCGATTCCTTAACAAATCGAATCACCGAAGTATTACAAACGTGTTACCTGTGAGTTGAGGGAACAGACATATTGGGTTATGTGATCAAATTTCCGAAATTTACAATACAAACAGGTGGTTTAGCCCCAATATTGGCTGATATCAGGAAAATACGCCTTTAACATTTCGACATATCTTGAAACCTCTTTTCACCGTTCTTGAAGCTTTGCTATGGGCAATCTGGCGGAGTACAGTCGAGGACTTGAACAAATGCAAAGGCAATCTTTATGAGCGACGGCAACCCCCCAAAACACGTGTTTCTAATTGATGGATCAGGCTTTATTTTCCGTGCCTTTCACGGTTTGCCCCCCATGACACGCGGCGATGGTACGCCGGTCAACGCGGTTTTCGGGTTCACAAAAATGATTATGAAGCTGATTGAAGACACGGACGCTGACCATATTGCCGTTATCTTTGACAAAGCCCGGAAAACCTTCAGAAGTGACATATACCCCGAATACAAAGCGCACCGCCCGCCGCCACCTGATGAGCTGATTCCGCAATTTGCCCTTGTCCGCGAAGCGACGGAAGCTCTAAACATCCCGGCAATTTCAAAAGAAGGGTTTGAGGCCGACGATATTATTGCGACCTATGCCCGCGAAGCGGCAGAAATGGGTGCAGAGGTGACCATCGTCTCCTCCGATAAGGACCTGATGCAGCTGGTTACGGATCAGGTCACCATGTTCGATGCCATGAAAAATAAGGTGATTGGCGCGGAACAGGTGGTCGAAAAATTTGGCGTCGGCCCGGAAAAAGTCATCGAAGTGCAGGCTTTGGCCGGGGACTCGTCTGATAATGTGCCAGGTGTGCAGGGGATTGGCGTTAAAACTGCCGCCCAATTGATCCTGGAATACGGTGATCTCGACACTCTTCTGGAGCGCGCGGGGGAGATAAAACAGCCAAAAAGACGCGAAAAGCTGCTTGAACAGGCAGAAATGGCGAGAATCTCGCGTGATTTGGTAACTTTACGTGATGATGTGCCCTTGGACGAAAAGGTTCCCGACTTTGCTGTCAGGCAACCAAATCCTGATACCTTAATGCCATTCTTGCTCGAACAGGGCTTTAAATCACTAATTTCGTCCGTTTCTGCCAAGTTGGGCGTCTCGAATGATGATTATTCGGCCTCAAGCGATAATCAAGGGCTTGTAACGCAAGAGCCGGAATACGAACTGGTCAACTCTGTTGAAGCACTTGAGCGATGGGTTGACGGGGCATTCAAGGCTGGAATCGTGGCTGTTGATACGGAAACAACGGGTTTAGACGTGCTTCAAGTCGAATTGGTGGGGATTTCACTATCTTACGAAGCCGGGCGGGCTTGTTATATCCCGCTTGCTCATAAGACGGAAACGGCGCAGGACATGTTTGATTTGCTAGAACCTGCTAAAAGTGTGAGTAATGTAGAAGATACCGAGCAAATTGATGTAAAAAAAGCGCTTTTATTGTTAAAACCGCTACTTGAAAATCCTGGCATCCTGAAGGTTGGGCAAAACATTAAGTATGACCAGCATATCTTTGAAAGGGTTGGCATTTCTGTCACTCCGGTCGATGATACCATGCTGCTGTCTTACTGTGTCGATGGCGGCCTCCATGGCCATGGTATGGACGAGTTGGCCCGAGATTTCTTGTCTGTCGACACCATCAAGTTCAAGGATGTCGCCGGATCGGGTAAATCGCAGGTAACGTTTGACTACGTCCCGCTTGAAAAAGCCGTGGATTATGCTGCCGAAGACGCCGACATCACGCTCCGCCTGCACAGCCTGTTCAAGCCACGTTTGGCGGAAGAGCATATGGTCAGCGTTTACGAGAAACTTGAACGGCCATTGATCGGCATTCTCGGCGATATGGAGCGCCACGGTATCAGGGTCGATGCGACTGAACTCAAGAGATTGTCTGACGATTTTGAAAAACGCCTCGGTATCCTGGAAACAGAAATCCATGCCCTTGCGGGACACGAGTTCAATATCGGATCACCCAAACAACTTGGTGAAATTCTGTTCGATGAGATGGGCCTTCCGGGTGGTAAAAAGACAAAAACCGGCGCATATCAGACCGGGGCCGATGTTTTGGAAGGGTTGGTTCATGAAGGGCATGAACTGCCTGCAAAGGTTTTGAGCTGGCGCCAGCTGGCGAAGTTGAAAAGCACTTATACGGACGCGTTGATTACGCAAATCAACCCGAATACCGGTCGCGTCCATACATCCTATAATCAGGCTGGCGCGTCGACCGGGCGGTTTTCATCGAACGACCCGAACTTGCAAAATATTCCGATCCGCTCAGAGGAAGGTCGTAAAATCAGGAAGGCTTTCGTAGCTGAGCAGGGTTTTCAGCTGCTGAGCGCGGATTATTCGCAAATCGAACTGCGCCTTCTCGCTCATATTGCCGAGATCGATGCTCTTAAACAGGCGTTTCATGAGGGTCTCGATATTCACGCAATGACCGCGTCGCAGGTTTTTGGAGAACCCATTGAGGGCATGGACCCAATGACCCGGCGGCGCGCCAAGGCGATTAACTTCGGCATCATTTATGGCATCTCCGCCTTCGGTCTGGCGCGCCAGCTCGATATCTCACGCAGCGATGCGGCGGATTATATCGAAGCTTATTTCAAAAGTTATCCCGGTATCCAGAGATATATGGAACGGACTAAGGAAGAGGCCCGAACCTACGGCTATGTGATGACGCCGTTTGGACGCAAATGCCATGTGCGCGGGATTAACGAGAAGAACCCGAACATGAAAGGCATGGCCGAACGCGCCGCGATCAACGCACCGATCCAGGGCGGGGCTGCGGATATCATCAAGCGCGCGATGATTGCCCTGCCGGATGCGATGGCTGAGCAGAACTTGAAATCCCGCATGCTGCTGCAGGTTCACGATGAACTTATTTTTGAAGTGCCGGATGGTGAGATGGATGTGATGCAGGACGTGGTCAAGAAAGCCATGGAGGGGGCGGCGCATCTGGATGTACCGCTGGTCGTCGATATGGGCGTTGCCGATAACTGGGATGATGCACATTGACGGAAGGTATTGCCTTTATAAATGGCGGCTACTGCCCGATATCGGAAGCCAAAATCTCCGTTCTCGATTGGGGTTTCCTGCACTCGGACGCGACATATGATGTTGTTCATGTCTGGAAGGGCCGGTTTTTCCGCCTTGATGACCATATTGCACGTTTTATGCGGGGGATTGAAAAGCTCCGCATGACATTGCCGTTTGATGAAGAGCGTCTTCGCGAAATTCTGGGCGAATGCGTCATTCGTTCGGGCTTAGAAAATTCATATGTCGAGATGATACTGACCAGGGGCATACCCCCAATACCAAGCCGCGATCCAAGAGACGCCGTCCCCACCTTCATCGCATTCGCCATTCCCTTTGGATGGATCGCCAACGAACAACAGCGCGCTCATGGCCTTGATCTGCATATCTCAACCGTCAATCGGATCGACCCAGCCTCAGTTGATCCGACAATTAAAAATTATCATTGGCTTGATTTGATCGCCGGATTGTATGAGGCCTATGACGCGGGGCGGGAAAACGTATTGCTGATCGACCGTGCGGGCAATCTCGCGGAAGGTCCGGGGTTTAATGTGTTCGGACTTTCGGACGGGACGCTGATGACGCCTGGAGGAGGCGTACTTGAGGGGATCACGCGAAAAACAGCGATGGAACTGGCACTCGAACTGGGTGTTTCGGTTGAAGCGGGCGCTCTGACGCCAGATGCGCTCAGAAAATCGGACGAGGTTTTCATCACCTCAACAGCGGGTGGCATTATGCCGATTTCGCGCCTTGATGGGGTACCAGTAGGAGACGGAAAGCCGGGCGCTTTTACATTACGAATAACAAATCTCTATTGGGAAAAGCATAGCGACTCGGCGTGGTCATGCCCGGTTAGCGGTGAATAAATGGTTTCAAGAGACGAACCGCGAATAGGGAAAAAAGAACGCCCGCATAAATAATCGGCTCCAGTTGCACGCCCTTGCGCATCATGAAAAAATGCAGACATCCCAGAACACCCGCCACATAAACTGACTTGTGTAACCGGTTCCAGTTTTTGCCGCCAAGCCGTTTCATCATGCTTTTGGTTGAGGTGGTGGCGAGGGTTGTGAGCAGAATAAAGCCCAACATGCCGACCGTGATATAGGTGCGTTTGACGATATCTTTCCAGATTGCGAGCCAATCGAAAAACTGGTCCAACCCTATATAACTTGAAAGATGCAGCACCACGTAAAAGAAGGCAAACAGGCCAAGCAGGCGGCGAAAGCGGGTGATCGGGGCCCAGTTTGTCAGAATGCGAAGTGGCGTAATGGCAAGCGCGATAAGAAGGAACCGAAGCGCCCAGTCACCTAGGTATCGGTTCAGGAACTCAATCGGGTTGGCTGTCATGCCGTCGGTATAGGCGAGCCACGCCAGCCAGAACAGTGGGGCCAGCGACAGAGCCCAGACGAGAGGTTTCAACACCCGGCGAATAAGCGTGTCGGTTTTCATGGGCCGGATCATCGGCGGATTAAGCGTCGTTGTCGAGGTTTGCATGGATTTTGAGATCAGAAGTTTTTCTTCAGATCCATGCCCTGGTAAAGATGCGCCACTTCTTCTTCATAACCGTTCAACATGCGGGTTGGCTTTTTCAGAAACTCACCGATGTGGCGTTCTTTCGCCTGACTCCAGCGCGGGTGGTTCACTTCCGGGTTTACGTTCGAATAAAAACCGTATTCTCGAGGGGCCGACATGTTCCACGACGTTGGTGGCTGTTGGGTCGTGAAAGAAATGCGTACAATCGATTTAATGCTCTTAAAACCATATTTCCAGGGCACGACAAGGCGGATCGGCGCACCGTTCTGATTGGGGAGTTCCTCGCCGTACAAGCCTACTGTCAGAAGTGTTAAAGGGTTCATCGCCTCATCCATGCGAAGGCCTTCGCGGTACGGCCATCTCAAAACCCGGCGGTTTTGTCCTGGCATGCGGTCCGGATCATTAAGGGTTTCAAATGCAACATATTTTGCATCCCCGGTTGGGTTCATGCGTTTGATCACATCCGCCAGCGGAATTCCGACCCAAGGCACGACCATGGACCATGCCTCGACGCAACGGAACCGGTAGACCCGCTCTTCTAACTGATGCGGATTGATCAGGTCTTCGTATGAGTAGGTGCCGGGTTTTTCGCAATGCCCGTCAACTTTGACCGCCCAGGGTTTGGGTTGGAAATCCTTGGCGTAAACGATCGGGTCGTTCTTACCGGTGCCGAATTCATAAAAATTATTGTAAGACGTGACTGAACGATAAGACGTCAGTTCTTGGCCGAGCGCTTTTTGGTTCCATTTGCTCTTGGCTATGTTAGGTAACTTCGGCTGCCCGGCTTCAACACTGCCGCCAATTGAGCCAATGGCGAGGCCGGCGCCAGCAACAGCTGCGGTTTTGAGAAACTTGCGGCGTTGGTCGAACAGTGACTTTGGTGTGATTTCACTAGATTTAACGTCGGAGGCTTTTGCCATTTTGATCAGCATGTGAAGTCCCTAAGCAAGGTGTCTGGGTTGTAATCATTCTAAGTGTCTTATCTTATACGATGGATTAACGGTTTTCGGCTATAGGTGGCGGAATCACTTTTTTGCGAGGAAGTTGTTATCACCTGATCCAGTTTATTGTTTCCCCAGCAAGGCGTCGTTATAAGTGAAATGAAATGCATACATTATATCACCTCTGGCTCAATCCGTTTTGCCGAAAAGTCCGTCTCTGCCTTCATGAGAAGCGCGTCGAATTTCACATGCGCGCCGAAAGTGTTTGGGAACGGCATGATGAATTTCTCGCTCTTAACCCGGTTGGCGAAGTGCCGGTTTTGGTTGAGGAAGATGGTGCTGCACTTTCCGGCAGCGACGCGATTTGCGAATACCTGGATGAAATTCACCCCGAACCCCGGCTGATTGGTAAATCACCTCTTGAGCGTGCCGAAGCCCGGCGGCTGGTCTACTGGTTTGATCGCAAGTTCAACGAGGAGGTCACCGAAAATCTTGTCGGTGAAAAAATGATGAAACGTTTCCTCGGTCTGGGGGAGCCGGATTCAACAAAAGTTCGCGCTGGTCACGCCAATATCCACACCCATCTGGACTACATCGGCTATCTGGTAGATCGCCGGAAATGGCTGGCGGGCGGACATCTGTCGCTGGCTGATCTCGCCGCCGCCGCTCACTTGTCCGCAGTAGATTATATTGGTGATGTGCCCTGGGCGGATCATGAGCCTGCAAAAGACTGGTATGCCCGGGTAAAATCCCGCCCGAGCTTTCGCCCGCTTCTGGAAGACCACATCCCCGGCGCGCCACCGCCTAAACATTATCGTGATCTGGATTTTTGAGTTAAAAGCCCTGAATTTATCTCGCATAATCGTCTTCGGCTTCACTTCGGTATTGGCTATTCCTTCTTTACATCCATTTTCTCAAGATTGACCCGTGCTGCGTCGGCGGCTTGGGAGTCAGGTGCGACACTTAGGACCATCAACCAGTCTTCACGGGCTTTTTGATCCGCATTCATCAGGCGATGTATGATGCCGCGTTCAAGCAGGGCGTCGGCATGGGTTCTATCTATATTGAGTGCGGAATTGGCATCCAGAATGGCACCGTCAAGGTCATCCAGATAACGCTTTGCGCTGGCGCGAAAGGCGTAGGCATCTGCCACGGTTGGGCGGATGAGGATGCTTTTATCCAAATCTTCCAGAGCGCCTCTATAATCCTTGAGCAGGGCCCGGGCCTGGGCACGGTCGATAAGGAGTTCTGGGGTTTCGCGAGCAAAGTCACCCAGAAGCTTGATCGCCGTTGTCGCCACTGCTTCGCTGCGCATGGCATCGCCCGCCAGCAGCCATGCCTGCACTGCATGAATCAATATCTGCGCCTTCATCTCAGGGTTCTGCTTACTGCGAAGAGCCAGCTCTTCCATACGCGCAGCACCTTCTTTGTACTGCTCAAGGCCGATTAATGCAGAAGCGGCGCAATGTTCCGCCGCCTCTCCGCCACCAAGGTCTCGCCAGCGAATGGCAATTGTGAACGCCTTTTTCGGATCATTTTCTACAGTGTTCATGCAAACGCGATAATACGCGACATGATCAATCTCTTCAGCGCGGATCGGATTGAATGCTCCCACCCAGCCGTATGTTAGGATCAGAAAGAATAAGAAATAGCGACCAGGCATTGCAGCTCCAATCTGGAGGGTTATAAGGTTGGGTGGCAAGCGAGACAGAGCAGCACCTTGAATTGAATCCGGAGAATACTGAATATGGGCAGTGAAAATCCAGATAAGAAATTTTTCTGTTTTGGTCTTGGTTTCAGCGGCCAAAGGGTGGCGCGAAAACTCCAGGCCAAGGGTTGGTCAGTTGGCGGAACGTGCCGCGAAGTTGATACAGTGAATAGTCTAAAATCAGATGGTTTTGATGCCCACCCATTCGATGGCGAAACACTGATGCAGAAATTCGACGCCGCCCTTGATGGGGTGACCCATATTTTGCTGACCATCCCGCCGTCCTCTGCTTATGGCGATCCGGTCCTTTATCATCACAGCCAGGACATTGCCCGTTTGGCTGATCTTGAATGGCTTGGCTATCTGTCGACGACCGGGGTTTACGGCGATACTGGTGGTGTGCTTGTCGATGAAACTGCGCCCATTGCGCCCACGTCAGAACGCAGCTGCCGCCGGGCGGAGGCGGATCAGGGGTGGCGCAATCTGCACGAAAGCTCTGGCCTCCCGGTTCATGTCTTCAGACTCCCCGGCATTTACGGCCCCGGGCGAAGTGCGCTTGATCAGGTGCGTGCCGGCAAGGCCCGCCAGATCGTCAAACCCGACCACAAATTCTCCCGCATCCATGTTGACGACATCGCAAATGTCGTCACCGCCTCAATCATGAAACCAAACCCCGGCGCCATCTATAACCTCGCGGACAACGAAGCCGCCGCGCCAGCCGAAGTCACAGCTTTCGCTTGTGAGCTCTTGGGATTGAGCCCGCCACCGCTGGTTTCGTTCGATGAAGCGAAAGACACCATGTCGCCGATGGCGTTAAGCTTCTGGAATGACAATCGATTGATCGATAAGTCACGAATAACAAAAGAGCTGGGTGTGACGTTAGAGCATCCGACGTATCGGGAGGGGCTGAGGGCAATTTTGAGGACGGAGTAGAAGCATGTAGAGCCGGAACGAGCACCACAGTTCTCTCAGGGCTTTGCATTTTCTCTACGGACCTAAAGTGCTAAACCTTACGTTCACATCATCCAGCATACCCCGGAGTTTCCTATGTCCAATCCGATTTCCGCCGTTGATCCTGATGGTCTTCTCGAATATTCCGTCGTCTTTACGGACCGCTCGCTCAATCACATGTCAGGTACGTTTCAGGATGTGATGTGCGACATCTCGACGACTTTGAAAAAAGCTTATAATGCAGATGCCGTTGCGATCATCCCCGGTGGTGGCACTTACGCCATGGAAGCGGTGGCCCGACAGTTCGCAGGTGGTAAGAAAACGCTGGTCGTGCGTAATGGCTGGTTCAGCTATCGCTGGACGCAGATATTTGAGATGGGAAATATCCCGGCGTCATCGACGGTTTTGAAAGCCCGCCCAGTATCGAGCGGATCACAAGTGGCTTTTGCGCCGGCTCCCATTGAAGAAGTGATAGCGACCATCGCATCGGAAAAGCCTGATTTGATTTTTGCTGCGCATGTAGAAACCGCGTCAGGGATCATATTGCCAGATGATTACGTTAAAGCTATCGGCGATGCCGTGCATGCTTATGGCGGCATGTTCGTTCTGGACTGCATCGCGTCTGGCACCATCTGGGTCGATATGAAGGCGCTGGGCGTTGATATTCTGATCAGTGCCCCGCAAAAAGGCTGGAGTGCTTCGCCCTGTGGTGGGTTGGTGATGATGACCGACGCGGCGCGCACTGCTATTGATCAGACAACCAGTTCCAGCTTTGCATGCGATCTGAAAAAATGGCTGTCGATTATGGAAGCCTATGAAGCGGGCGGGCACGCCTATCACGCGACCATGCCGACCGATGCGTTGGTCAATTTCCATGGCGCGCTGAAGGAAACGGAAGCGCTTGGGTTTGAAGCCATGCGAACCGCTCAGTTGAAGCTTGGCAGCAAGGTCAGGGCATTGATGGGGCAGTACCAGTTCCGTAGTGTCGCCGCTGAAGGGTTTGAAGCACCGGGCGTCGTGGTCTTCTATACGGATGATCCTGAAATTCAGAACGGTAAGAAGTTTTCTAATTTGGGGATGCAAATTGCTGCGGGCGTGCCGCTCCAGTGCGATGAGCCTGATGACTATAAAACCTTCCGCATGGGCCTGTTCGGTCTGGATAAACTGCAGAACATTGAGCGCACGGTTGAAAGCCTGAACACAGTTCTTGGCAATATTATGGGCGGGCGGTCATAAGGTCCTGGATTTTCGAAGCGGGTTGCGCATCAGAAACAGGATCGGCAGGCAGATAACGATAATCGCCGTTAGCAACTGGAAATCAGCCACATAGGCGATCAGTTCAGCTTGGCGCGTCACCATGTGATTGAGCGCCAGCAGCCCAGACGGGTCCGCCAGACTCCAGGCTTCGGGCGCGGAGAAATGCCTGAGACCATCGTTATAGGGCGATATTGATTCGCTTAATACCGAATAGGCAGCTTGCGTATTCCGCGCGAGGTAACTCGCCAGCAGTGCAATGCCGAGGCTTCGCCCAATGTTATTGAGCAGGGAATAAAACGCCGTTCCAATATCGCGCTGTTCCGATGCAAGGGTCGAGAAGGCAATAGCGTTGACCGGAATAATGAAGCAACTGAACGCGATGCCCTGAATAAAATTGATGGTGATCAAATGATTTTCGCTGACGTCGCCGGTCAGGGTCGAAAGCTCCCACATGGTCAGGCCGGCAACCGACATGCCAAACGCGATGACCTTGCGGGGGTCAATGAACTTGATGAGGCGGCCAACAAACATCGCCGCCGCCATCGCACCAAGACCGCGCGGTGCCATGATCACGCCGCTGTCGATCATCGAATACCCGCCTTGGTTCTGAATGAATGGTGGCACTAGAACCAGACTGCCGAACAGCATCGCGCCGAACAGAACCCTGAGCACAATACCGGAAACGTAGTTTCTGTCTTTGAAGATGATCGGATCGACAATGGGATTGGAAGATGTGAACGAGTTGACCATAAATACCCAGAGTGAGGCGGCCCCCGCCATGGTGAGTATGATAATGGTTTGGGAGGAGTACCAGTCGAGACGTTCACCGCGATCAAGGATGAATTGCACAGAAGCAACAACGATCGCCAGCATGGTAAAGCCGAAGTAGTTGAACTTCCCTTTTTTTCGGGTCGCTGCGCGTGGAACCAGCAAAGCAATCATTACAAACGCCAGCAACCCCAGCGGCAGATTCATATAAAAAGTCCAGCGCCAGCTGAAGTATTCAGTGATATAGCCGCCAAGTGTCGGCCCGAAGACGGGGCCGAACATGATACCGACACCCCACCAACCCATGGCGACGCCGAAATCTTCACGTGGGTAGATCGAAAACAAAGACGATTGTGACAACGGAATCAGCGCCGCCCCGAACATGCCCTGAACGAAACGGTACACCAAAATCTCACCTAGGGATTGCGATGTTCCGGAAAAGAGTGAACAGACAACAAACCCGGCGATGGAAATCAGCAACAGGCGTTTGCGACCGAACGTGCCGCTTAGCGCACCCCATAGCGGGGTCATCACGGCAAGGGCGATCAGATAGGAGGTAAGCACCCAGGCCATTTGATCCTGTGTTGCCGATAACGACCCCTGCATCTGGCGAAGCGCGATACTGATCACGGCGGTATCAAATACCTGTATCAAGGGTGCCAGGACAAGTGCGATAGTGATCAGCTTGAGACGTAATCCGCTTGGGTGAGTGTCGGGGGGTGAGGTATCTGTTGCCATCTTAATCTTTCGCAACCTCACGAACCATGCGTGGATCACCGGGGCGAACATTGGCGTAAATGCTTATGCAAAGCCAATCGGGCGGGGTTCGGATCAGATGACGTGCGCCAACAACGTCGGTTGCTTTGGCAACACGGCAGAACTGTCCGTATCCGCTCATCGGATCTCTTTCGCCAAATTCAATCAACTACACCTTCTCTAGCTAGATACTACACTTATCAAAGTATCCGAAGCCACCCCGAGTTTCCTGTGTTTCAGCCCAATGGCTGGATGGTCCGCCGTTGTCAATTTCAAGATCAAGGAAACAATATTATGAAAACGAAAAATACAGCAGCAATCGCACCAACGATCTCCAATGATGCTAATGTTGATCAGATTATGAGCGTCATCGGTGCCGTTGGCGAAGATCCGGAATTCGCGAAGTTTCAGTTCAGGCTACTGAAAAACTTAAGGAGCATTCGATGTTCTCACCCATTCGTAAGACTGTTTCGAAAGCATCAGCAGTAGAATTTATCCTCGAAACCCATTGATTAGGTGGCTTCCAGCTGATCCAGCAGACCACCCAATGTCCGGGTCAGACGATCTATGTCGTTTGGCTCGGAAAGGCGGTGATCGCCAGCTTTAACGAGGGTGACTTCAACGTCGTCACTGCGCAGTTTATCAGACAATCGTTCGCAGGTTATCCATGGGACATCCTCATCTTTAAGGCCCTGAATCAGACGCACCGGGACATCGATTGGAATTTCAGAACCCAGCAACAGGTTATCCCGCCCCTCTTCAATCAGCTTGCCGGAAATTCGGTAGGGCTCCTGATCGTCATAACAATTGGGAAGATCAAGATACCCGTCACGCTCCATCGTTGCTTTTTGTTCGGGCGTGAAAACGTCCCACATCTGGTCTTCGGTGAAATCGGGTGCCGCTGCTAGGCCAATTAATCCAGCGATTCGCTCCGGCCGTGCAAGTGCAGTCAGCAACATTATCCAGCCGCCCATACTGGACCCGACAAGCACCTGAGGGCCTTCGGTCAGATGATCAAGCGCATAAACCGCATCCGCCGCCCATTGGCCGATGGTGCCGTCTTCGAACTCGCCTGAAGATTGGCCGTGTCCGGTATAATCAAAGCGCAATATGGCCTGCCCTCGTTTATGACAGAATGTTTCGACCGCCATGGCTTTGCCACCGGTCATATCTGATTTGAACCCTGTGAGGAAAATCACACCTGGGTGCTTGCCAGATGTGAGATGGTAGGCGATTGTCGCGCCGTCATCGCTTGATATGATGGCGGGCTTGGGAATTCCTTCCAATGGGGGGTCGACGGGGCCGGTAGTATTCATGGTACACTCTACAATGATGAACGACGAAACACACCATAGCACCGAGATGCCGTCAGCGGAACGCCCCGTAGACAAATCCGGGGACAGATCAGAAGGCCGGCTGGCGACCGTTCTTCAGGTTTTGCCGGCGATGGGGAACAGTGGCGGCGTTGAGCGGGGCACGGTCGAAATCGCCCAGGCCATAGTCGAGACGGGTGGTCGGGCAATGGTTGTTTCTGCCGGGGGACCAAAAATTCACGAGTTACAGCGGGTGCGGGCTGAGCATGTCGAGCTGCCAGTCGATTCGAAAAATCCGTTTGTAATGTATGCCAACATCAAGCGCCTGGAAGATGTCATTCGGCGCGAGGGCGTGGATATTATTCATGCCCGCTCCCGTGCGCCCGCGTGGAGTGCTTATTTTGCGGCAAAAAGAACCGGCATTCCGTTTGTCACAACCTTTCACGGCACTTATGGGTTGGGCGGGTATTTTAAACGCAAATATAATTCTGTGATGATAAAAGGCGATAAGGTTATCGCAATCTCAGGATTTATCGCCAGTCATATCCGCCGTATTTATGGCGTGCCGAACAAGAAAATTCGGATTATTCACCGCGGTGTCGATACGTCACGGTTCGACCCCAAACAAGTTTCAGCTGAGCGTATTGTCAATCTGGCGAATGCCTGGCGCCTGACCGACGGGTTTCCGGTGATCATGCTGCCGGGGCGTTTGACCCGGTGGAAAGGCCAGGTTGTGTTTATTGAGGCCGTTGCAAAACTGGCGCGGCGAGATGTGCGCTGCCTCCTGGTTGGCAGCGATCAGGGCAGGGATGATTACCGCAAAGAGCTGGAGTCTCTTGTTGATCGCCATGGTCTTGGTGAAGTCGTCCGGATCGTCGATCACTGTGACGATATGCCCGCTGCCTACATGATGAGCGATCTGGTTATATCGGCCTCAACTGAACCCGAAGCCTTCGGGCGTGTAATTATTGAAGGTCAGGCCTTGGGCCGGATGGTAATTGCCAGCAATCATGGAGGCGCGCAGGAAACCGTGATCGAAGGCGAGACGGGCTGGTTGGTCCCGCCCATGAATGCGGATGCGCTGGCTGAAGCCATGCGAACTGCGCTGGCCCTGACTGAAAAGCAACGTAACGAGGTTGCCGAGAAAAGTGTTGCTGCCATTCATGAGAAATTCTCCAAAGATGCCATGTGCATGAAAACACTGGATGTCTATAATGAGGTCCTGGCCCCCGAAGTGGATGAATAAGCAACGTGTCTAGCGGGCCGATCCTTGTTATTAAGCTGGGTGCTTTAGGTGATTTTATTCAGGCGCTGGGGCCGATGGCAGCGATCAGGGCGCACCATCCAAGCCAATCCGTCACTTTATTGACTTCAAGCCCGTTTGAAACTCTCGCCCTCGCATCCGGGTTATTTGACAAAATTGAGATTGATCCACGACCAAAAGCTCTTGAGGTCGGGAAATGGTTGTCTTTGCGCCAAATACTGAAGGGTGGGCAATTTCAGCGGGTTTATGATCTGCAAACGTCGGATCGAAGTTCCTGGTATTATCGTCTGTTTTTTCCGGGGGCACGACCAGAATGGTCGGGGATTGCCAGCGGGTGTTCCCATCCTCACGACAATTCAAACCGGGATTTCATGCACACCATCGATCGCCAACGCGAGCAACTGGAGCTAGTTGGCCTGGGCGATATTCCGGATACAGACCTCTCTTGGGCAAAAGCCGATCTATCCAAATTTGATCTGGCAGAACCCTTTGCCTTGCTGTTTCCGGGCGGAGCGCCGCATCGTCCGGCGAAACGCTGGCCGGGTTCACATTTTAATGATCTGGCGCGGCGTCTCTCTGATCTGGGAATTACACCTGTTGTTCTGGGAGTAGTATCTGAAAAAAGCCTGGCAAAGGACACCCTTGCGGGCATTGCGGGTGGGCGGGATTTAACGGGCCAAACGGACCTGATCGAGATTGCAACCCTTGCCGGGAAAGCCGTATTGGCAATCGGAAATGATACAGGACCCATGCATGTTGCGGCGAGCGCGGGCTGCCCGGGTATTGTTTTATTTTCTGATGCGTCTGACCCCAAGCTTTGTGCCCCGAGGGGCGAGAAAGTTGTCGTTATTGAGCGAGCCCCCCTTGATGCATTAAGTGTGGACGAAGTTCTTGAGGCCGCGTCAATCGTTGCATCGATCTGACCTATCACATGGAGCCGGCCAACTGGGGGACCTGCGGATTAAAGTGCCGCAGGGATGGGGTTTGCGGTCGGGGGTTAATTGGCCCTGAGCCTGTGTTTATAAAGGGCCTGATAGGCGACTTCGGCACGTTCAGCCAACGCGAGATGTTGATCTGGTAGCTGGATATCATTTTCAACGTAGGTCGCAAACCCGCTGGATTCTTCCACCTTTGCATACCAATGTCGGGCCCAGACGCCGTCCGATTCGCGCCGCCCGGCGGGCCAGGACAGCATTTGTTCGCTAAACTTGATACCCAATTCAGCACAAAGCCTGCGAAGTATACCTTCGGGGTTGGTAAGAACATCACTGGCGTCGAGAACCGGCGGTGGGTTGCCGGTTATCTGGCAAACATCGTCGAAGAGTTCTGCTTGCAAGTCAAAACCGATATCTTCAAATGTCATGAAATCACGCTTGATTGCATAAGACGCGATGACCTGTTTTGGATCACGGATGAGGAAGCAGTTTTTGACGTCCGCCATCCAGGTTCGGTCAATATGGGGCAGCATATGGTGAGTCATGTGTTTTTGGAAAAAAACTGACTTTCCGTCTGGCACAGGGCCTGTCAATCGGGCAACAACTTCGCGCCAGTTCGTCTCGCAAGTTTCCAGAATGTCATCACGCATGGGGTGATCAAAGCCGGTTTCACGCAGGTAATCCCCGTAAAACGGCTCGTCCCAGACGACGGTGTCCGATCGGTTTTCCCAAGCTCGCATCATCGCTGTAGAAATATTTCGTGGCCCGGACCACATGGCGATACGAAGGGACCCCATCAAGCGCATTCCCGCTCCAGCAGGTCTTTGTAGAGGCTTTGGATTCTTCGAGTCACCTCGCCCAACTGGCCATCACCAATTATCCGCCCGTCAATTTCTGAGGCGGGAACAACGCCCGCGAAGGTGCCAGTAACGCAGGCTTCGCTGGCCCCGTAAACCTCACTCAGGCTGAAATTTTTCTCAAATACCGGGATGTTGTTCTCACGACAAAGCTGAATGACATTGCCACGCGTGATCCCGGGCAAACAGAAATCCCCGCTCGACGTCCAGACTTCGCCGTTTCGCACAATAAAAAAATGCGTTGAATTGCATGTCGCCACGAACCCGTGCGGGTCGAGCATCAGGGCTTCGTCGGCACCGGCCTTTGCGGCCTGAATGCAGGCGGTGATGCAGTTCAGTTTTGAGTGGCTGTTGAGTTTCGGGTCTTGGACATCCGGATAGCCACGACGTACATGAACCGTGAACAGACGCATGCCTTTGGTCGCTGTTTCGGGCAGGGGGGACTTATATTCCGGGATAATGACAATTGTTGGCTCGCCAATCGTGATGCGTGGGTCCTGGTATGGTGTCGCTTTGAGCCCGCGAGTGACCATCAGGCGGATATGAACGCCAGATGTCATGGAATTTGCTGCGATGGTTTCCAATATCGCGGCTTCCATTTCACCAGGCGTGAGTCCGATCTCCATATCCAGCGCCTTCGCTCCTTCATATAGCCGTGTCAGATGCTGGTCCTTGAACGCAATTTTGCCATTGTGCAGGCGTAGCCCTTCCCATACGCCATCGCCCAATATGAAGCCGGAATCGAAGACTGAAACCTTGGCATCCGGTCGCCGAAGTAACTCGCCCGCAACATAAATCAGGATATCCGCGTTGCGGGGATCATCTTCATAATCATGTGTGCCGTGGGCCATCTTTTAATCCTTTGATTGGGCTTTAATATGTGTATTCTTCCCCACGCTCGAAACAAACGCCAGAGCTGTTCTTGACAGAAGGCGGTTTCCCTCTAAATTCCAGGCGTTTCGCTAATTACAGGTTCTATCATGGTCGCTATTACGCTCCCGGACGGAAGTGTCCGAAAATTTGAAGGTTCTGTCACTGGTCTTGATGTCGCCACCGATATCGGTCCCGGGTTGGCAAAGGCCGCGCTTGCCATTCATCTGAACGGTGATCTGGTCGATCTGAGTACATTGATTGAAGAGGATTCAGCCCTCGCGATCATCACGTCTAAAGACGAAGAAGGCCTGGAATTGATCCGCCATGATGCGGCCCATGTGTTGGCCGAAGCGGTGCAGGAACTGTATCCGGGCACTCAGGTCACCATCGGCCCGTCAATTGAAAACGGCTTTTACTATGATTTCGCCCGTGATGAGCCCTTCACGCCCGATGACCTGATCAAAATGGAAGCCAAGATGGCGGAAATCATTGATCGTGATGATGCATTTGAGCGCGAAGTATGGGACCGGGAAAAAGCGATCAAGACGTTTGAAGATATGGGTGAGACCTATAAGGCAGAGCTCATTCGTGATTTTCCTGAAGGTGAAGACATTGGCATTTATCGTCAGGGTGAATGGTTTGACCTCTGTCGGGGGCCGCATCTGCCATCAACGGGCCGGGTTGGTAAATCCTTTAAGCTGATGAAACTGGCCGGTGCCTATTGGCGTGGTGATTCAAACAATGCCATGTTGCAACGTGTTTACGGCACGGCGTGGCGCAACGACAAAGAGCTTAAAGCCTATCTACATATGCTTGAAGAAGCTGAAAAACGTGATCACCGACGCCTCGGTCGTGAGATGGAACTTTTTCATCAGCAGGAGCAGGCAACTGGGTCTGTTTTCTGGCACCCGAAAGGCTGGACGCTCTATCGCACGGTGCAGGATTACATGCGCACGCGCCTTGAAGAGGGCGGCTATGTAGAAGTGAATACGCCGCAGCTTGTTGATCGAGCGCTCTGGGAAGAGTCCGGCCACTGGGAAAAATTCCGCGAGAACATGTTTATTGCGGAATCTGAAGACCGGATGTTGGCAATCAAACCCATGAACTGCCCCTGTCATGTACAGATTTTCAAGCAAGGCACGACAAGTTACCGTGACCTGCCGCTCCGCATGGCAGAATTTGGCAGTTGCCACCGAAATGAGCCTTCCGGTGCGCTGCACGGGTTGATGCGGGTTCGCGCTTTTACACAGGATGACGCCCATATTTTTTGCATGGAAGAGCAGATCGAGTCTGAAACCAAGCGCTTCATCGATCTGTTGTCCATGATTTACAAGGATTTTGGTTTCGAAGAATTTGTCATCAAGTTTTCAGATCGCCCTGATGTCAGGGCCGGATCGGATGAGGTCTGGGACCGGGCTGAAAAAGCATTGCTTGATGCAACGAAGGCTGCCGGGGTCGAGATGATCATGAACCCGGGCGAGGGCGCGTTTTATGGGCCAAAGCTTGAGTTTGTGCTGCGCGACGCCATTGGCCGTGACTGGCAGTGCGGCACGCATCAGGTTGATTTCGTTCTGCCGGAACGCCTGGACGCATCCTACATTGGTGAAGACGGCGCAAAACATCGCCCGGTTATGCTGCACCGTGCGATTCTAGGCTCTTTTGAGCGATTCCTGGGGATTTTGATTGAGAATTATGCGGGCCGCTTCCCCATGTGGTTGGCCCCGGTTCAGGTTGTTGTTGCGACGATTACGCAAGACGCTGATGACTATGCAGAAAAGGTTATGCAGGTATTGGCGGACGCCGGGCTTCGTGCTGAGTTAGATGTTCGCAACGAGAAAATAAACTACAAAGTTCGTGAACACAGCCATGCCAAAGTCCCGGCAATTTTTGTTGTTGGCAATCGGGAAGCCGAAGAGGGGACTGTGGCGGTACGCAGGCTGGGCGGAAAAGCTCAGGAATTCCTTGAACTTACACAAGCAGTCGCTACACTTACGGATGAGGCAACCAGCCCGGCGGCGCGCAAATAGCGCATACAGTGGCTGGCAACCCAAATTGAATAGGAATACTTATATGAACCCACGACAGGAGATATTTAAATAGCTCGACGTCCAATGCAGCAACCGCCGACCCGAGAGGGCCCGCGGGTGAACGATCAAATCGAGGTGGACAAGGTCCGCGTCGTAGACGCCGACGGTGAAATGGTTGGCGTCATTTCCGTGGAAGAAGGGATTGAACTCGCCGCCGAGGTCGGAATGGACCTTGTCGAAGTGTCACCCCATGCGGATCCTCCTGTCTGTAAAATCCTTGATTACGGCAAGTTCAAGTACGAGGCTCAGAAAAAAGCAAATGAGGCCCGGAAAAAACAAAAGGTTATCGAGGTCAAGGAAATCAAAATGCGTCCGGGTACGGATGAGCACGACTATCAGGTCAAGATGCGTGCCGTTCGCAAATTCCTGGATCATGGCGACAAGGTCAAAGTGACCATTCGTTTCCGTGGCCGTGAAATGACCCATCAGGAATTGGGCCTGAAAGTTCTTGAGCGCGTGCGTGATGATCTTGGTGAAGACATCAAGGTTGAACAATTCCCGAAAACCGAAGGCCGGTTGATGACCATGGTGATGGCGCCCAAATAAATGGTGCGCCACACAGCCCTTTTTCTTGTCGATCAATTCTAGGTGATCGTGTTGAATAAGGGGCGTTTCTGCTCTCTGGTGCTGGTAGTGTCCCTTTTTCACCACCAGCACTTAAGGAGTTCTAAATGCTGATACCCCGCCAGAAAATCCCCGACCTGAATCTGCAGACATTGTCTGGAGATACCTTTGATCTTGGCAATGATGGATCAGAGCGCGGCACGGTCGTCTGTTTTTACCGGGGCTTGCATTGCCCAATCTGTGCCAATTACCTGACCGAGCTAGAAAAACGCACGTCAGAATTTGCCGAACGTGGTGTTAAAACCATTGCCGTGAGTTCCGACGGCGAAGATCGTGCCCGGCAAATGGCTGAAAAAATTGAGGCCTCAGATTTGCGCTTCGCCTATGGCTTGTCGCTCGCCAAAGCCCGCGAATGGGGCCTCTATATCTCAACATCTCGTGGTAAAACATCAATCGGCATTGAAGAACCGGCCCTTTTCGCGGAACCCGGCCTGTTCATGATCAGTCCGGATCAGACCCTTTACTACGGTTCGGTTCAGACGATGCCTTTTGTGCGGCCTCATTTTTCCGAACTGGTCGGTGCTTTGGATTTTGCAATCGCGAATAACTACCCGGCGCGCGGAGAGTATACCGGCGAGGTATAACGTCTGCCAAAAAACGCATGAAAACGGCTCCATGAAATGTCATGAGGCCGTTTTTTGTACATACCCCCTGGTTTTGTTCATTTTATGTTCCGTAATTCCTTTCAAATGCCAGAAAGCTCATGCCGCTTTAGTCTAAGCCTCATTCCAGACGGGCGTATCGCCTGTCAAACCGGAGGCGGATCATGAATACGAATGCAAGCCAAATAGAACTTTCCTGGCAAGATATTGGGGCTCTGGTTGAGGCCGATGACCAGGGCGGGGCTTCGACGGGTGCGACGGTTCAGGATTTACGCGAACGCACCGAGCATGTATTTGGTTGGACGCATGATGCTGATGCCGAATATCTCATGCGGACCCCGCATGTCTTGTTGGGTGGCGAGACACCTTGGGATGTTTTGTATTATTCGTCCGGTGGTGCCAATCGGCTTGAGAACGTTCTTGATCTGGTCGAGCAGGGAATTCTTGAGGCATTGCCCCTCGCTGCAGACTACGGCGGGCTGGAACGGCGCAGTTAAAACCCGGCAGAAACCCATATGTTACTTACCTTCCCGCAACCCCGCCAACCTGATCAAATAAGGGAATAAAAACACTTTCCGATGACTAATTCTCATCCCGCGGAGATGGCTGGCGATGTTCCGGGCCAACATCCGGGGGGGCGGCCAGCCCTGACCGAGCCTGTCGCTCCAATGGTGAGCAGCATGTCGGTGTTTTCGCGGAGCGTGCTGGCGAAGGCGCGGCGGCGGGTCGGCCAGACGCCGTTTTCGGAGCGGTAGAACGTCTGGCCTTTCTCATGCATGGCCTCAGCGAGAACGCTCAGAATGATGGCCTTGCCGCGCCGTGCGCCGATTTTTACTGCGGTTTCATGGTCCGGCCTCAGATGAACGTGATGGCGGTTAGTCGAACTGAACCTCCACACGATGTCCCTGCGATGCGCGGATCATGGGCCGCATCCGTTTCGGGTCGGTTTGCCCAGTCTCAGACAGTTTCCGAAACCCTTCTGCCGTCATTGGATTTTTGGTAACGGACTTCTCGGGAAGACCGGATGCGGACCGGTTGCGTTTAATCTCATCCTCAAAAGCTCTGTGGTTTTCGGTTGTCTGGCGGTCTTCCTCCGGCAATTAACGATCCGGTCATTTTGTTGAACCTTAGCGGGATCCGCGGCGGAACAGACTTGAGATTGATCCGGGTAGCTCCATTAATGTTTCGGGAGAATTGCGGATTATGTCCTGCCGGGCTTTTTTTCGTTTGTTAGGGTCAGAGGAAAAAAAATTTTCACGTCGGAGCATGGTTTTTCCCATCTCGTGCAGGCCGCGTGCATTTCCCTCATCGAAGGCTGCATCAGATTTTTCGTAAAGCCTGTCGTCCGGCCCTCTGAAGAACATAGAAAGACCGGGTGGAACTTCCGAAGGGCCAGCCTTCGGGTTATCTTTGAGGAATTTTTCAAAATCGTTCTGTATGTTTTCCGGGGCCGACTCAACACCGGGCAACTTGTACGCATCTGGCTTGACGCCTTGGTCATACGCCTGCCGGGCTTCGGGGGCCGTGGGAATTTCCGCTTCCAGTGCTTCCATAACCCGTTTTACATCCTCCGGCGCCTTTGCTGCGCCCAGACTTTTCTGGGCCCGGTTCTGAAATTCAAGACTCGTTTCCTTGTCCTTGCGGGCATGGGGATTATCCGGTTTGGCGGCTTCGTCCTTCGGGCTGTTGTCCGTATCGGCAGAGAGTGTGTCATTTCTGTTTTCCAGTGAAAGCTCAATGGGGAGCGGTTTTGGGGTCTGAAGCAGTTGCTTCAAGCTTTTCCGCCCTTTCTCCGACACCCCACCCATGACGGCCTTTTCCAGCGCCTTCACCTGCTCTGGCGTGCCGCGCTCGGCGAGGCGGTCTCTGATGATGGAGAACTCGACGATGGCTCTGGTGCCGTCTTTGTTTATGGCTTCGGAGATGTCGTTTGCCGCCGGGCCGGGTTTTGCGGACCTGCTGAGGCCGTCAGCAAGGCGGTGCAGCTCGCTCGTTTGATCGGCGCTCATGGCTTTCTGCATGCGTTTGATGCTGGCGTTGATATCGTCTCCCTGGGTGCGGCGCGGGGCCGGGTTCGCGAGAGATGTCTTCTTCGGGGGATGGGGTGAAACTGTTTTATTGCCTTCCCCACGCACCTTCCACAGATCAGAAACCTGACGCGCCAGGGTGCGGGTCGCCGTCTGGGTCGGGCCTTCGGGCATGATCAGACCATCAACCTTCAAGGGGCTGCGCCCGACAGCCGGGACATGATCGCGGTTCAGTCGGTGTTGTCCTTCACCAATGGCGGCAACAGTATCATCCTTAAAGACGCTGCCCGGCGCCCGGCCCAGCAGGCCAGAGCCTGAAAGAACGGATTCGACGTGGTAAACATCACGGGGCCGATTGGCAGCGCCGGGGCCGACGGGAGCGGAGAGCTGAAAGCCACCGCCACTCAGCCCGTCGCGATAAATACTGCCTGGTCCCGAGCCGCCATTCGGGCGGGGAGATGCCGCAGGCCGTGACGGGTGCGTTGCCATATCGCTGGACCAGGGACCGGATGGAGGCGCCGTCTTCGTGCCACTGCCGCCCGGCATTTTCTGAGATTGTGTGGAGCCCATGATGGTGTCAAATCCTATTCAAATGTGCAATAATCATATAACTAGTATAATAAACCTAATATGTCAACCAAAAAATGAATATAAGGAATTTAATACGCTTTTCGATGATTAGTTCTTATTCCGTGTGATGGCCGGGGATGTTCCGGGGCGGGTGAATATAACGCAACGGCTGTGGGGATTTGCGGCTTCGCGGATGCATTGTTCCAGCGCTTGCAATGCGGGGAAGAGGGGGGTATAACCCGCGCTTCCGAGCGGTCCGGCAGGGCATGCCCAGCCGCTCATCTGTTGACCTGAGTTTATTTAAAGAGGAAAACAAAATGCCCAAGATGAAGACCAAATCGAGCGCTAAAAAGCGGTTCCGTCTTACAGGGTCTGGCAAAGTTCGCGCGAACTCGGCGTTTATGCGTCATGGTTTGAGCAAACGATCCCAGAAAATGAAGCGTAAAGCCCGTAAATCAATGATTCTTTGCGACGCGGATGCACGCCTCGTTAAGTCCTACATGCCTTACGGCTGACCCGATAAGATTTAAGGAACCAATCCCATGGCACGAGTAAAACGGGGCGTCACCACGCACGCCCGTCACAAAAAAGTTCTCAAAAAAGCGAAGGGCTATCAAGGCCGCGGCAAAAACGTCTTTCGGGTCGCCGTTGAGCGCGTCGAGAAGGCGGGGCAATACGCCTATCGTGATCGCCGCGTCCGCAAACGCACCTTCCGCGCACTCTGGATTCAGCGCATCAACGCCGGCGTACGTGAACACGGAATGGTTTATTCCCAGTTCATAAACGGCCTGATGAAAGCCGGTATCGAGCTTGACCGTAAGGTTCTGGCCGACATCGCTGTTCGCGAACCGGAAGCTTTTAAAGCATTGGTAGACCAGGCCCAGGCCGCTCTCGCCAAATCCGCTTAAAGCTGTTTCGCTTAAGTTTTTCGTTATCGGAGACGGGAGCTTCCTGAATGGGAGGCTCCCGTTTGCGTTTTAAGTATGGCAGGGACCGATGGAAGATCTGGAAACACTACGTTCGGAATTAACGACGGCCGTTGAAGCCGCCACCGACCTCTCGACACTCGAAGAGTTGCGGGTATCTGCGCTTGGCAAAAAAGGCCAGATCACGGCGATGATGAAATCGCTGGGTTCTATGGATGCCGATCAGCGCAAAACCACCGGGCAATCCCTGAACATCCTTAAAAACGATGTTGCCGACGCCATTGAAGCGCGCAAATCTTCGCTCGCGGACGCAGAACTGAACGCGCGCCTGATGGACGAGCAGGTTGACGTCAGCCTGCCCATCCGGCCGGAACAGGTTGGCCGCATCCATCCGATCAGCCAGACCATTGACGAAGTCGTCGCCGTGCTGGGCGGTATGGGGATGGAAGTTCGCGAAGGCCCGGATATTGAAGATGACTGGCATAACTTCACGGCCTTGAATATTCCCCAGGATCATCCGGCGCGTCAGGAACATGATACTTTTTATCTGCCGGGCTCTGTTGAGGACCGCAAGGTTCTTCGTACCCATACATCCCCGGTTCAGATACGCACCATGACCAGCGAAGAGCCGCCCTTTCGGGTGATCGTTCCGGGCCGCACTTACCGGTGCGACTATGACGCCACCCATTCACCGATGTTCCATCAGGTCGAAGGATTGTGGATTGATGAAAATACCCACATGGGTCATCTCAAGGGATGTCTGATCGAATTTTGCCGGGCTTTCTTTGGTGTTGATGATCTTCCTGTTCGCTTCCGCCCCAGCTATTTCCCGTTCACGGAGCCTTCCGCCGAAGTGGATATCGGTTGCACCCGTGAAGGCGGCGAGTTCCGTATCGGACATGGGGATGACTGGCTTGAGATTTTGGGCTGCGGCATGGTCAATCCGAAGGTTCTTGAAAATTGCGGCATCGATTCGACCAAATATCAGGGCTTTGCTTTCGGTATGGGGATTGAGCGCCTGGCCATGTTGAAGTACGGCATCCCGGATTTGCGGACGTTTTATGAATCTGATTTACGCTGGCTCCGTCATTACGGGTTCAGTGCATTGGATGTCCCCAGTCTGGTCGGAGGGCTGAACCGATGAAATTCACTCTGCACTGGCTGAAAGAACACCTCGATACCGATGCATCACTGGAGCAGGTGGTTGAGCGCTTGACCATGGTCGGGCTCGAAGTTGAAAAAGTCACCGAGCGCGGAGCCGGGCTCGAAACTTTCGTCGTCGGTCATGTGCTGGAAGCAAAACAGCACCCGAACGCCGACCGGTTACGTGTTTGTACGGTGGATACTGGTTCGGAAACGGTTGAACTGGTGTGCGGTGCGCCGAATGCTCGGACCGGCATGAAAGGCGTGTTTGCGCCGTCGGGTGCTTATATCCCCGGTACAGACATTACCTTGAAGCCAACGGAAATTCGCGGTGTGACCAGCAATGGCATGTTGTTGTCGGAACGCGAAATGGGCTTATCTGATGAACATGATGGCATTGTTGATCTGGACGAGAATGCTCCTATTGGTGCCAGAGCTGTTGATGTCATGGGACTGGATGATCCGATGATCGAGATTGCGATCACGCCTAACCGAGGCGATTGCCTGGGCGTACGTGGTATTGCCCGTGATTTGGCGGCATTTGGTCTGGGTAGCTTGAAGCCGCTTGCCAATGGCCCGGTACCCGGCACCTTCAAAAGCCCGATTGATGTGACCCTTGATTTTGATGAAGACTCCAAAGATGCATGCCCGATGTTCGTCGGTCGGTATATTCGCGGTGTCCAGAACGGCGAAAGCCCGGCCTGGTTAAAAGATAAACTGCTGGCTGTTGGCCTGCGTCCGATCTCTGCACTGGTGGATATCACCAACTTGCTGACAATGGACCTCGGTCGCCCACTACATGTTTTTGACGTTGCCAAGGTTGATGGCAATGTTCACGCGCGCCTTGCGCGCCCCGGTGAAAAACTGATGGCGTTAAACGGCAAGGAATATGATCTCGACGAGGACATGTGTGTGATCACCGATGATTCAAAAGTTGAAGCTTTGGGCGGTGTCATGGGTGGTGAAGAGTCGGGTTGCACGGAAACAACAACAAACGTATTCCTTGAATGCGCCTATTTCGACCCGATTAGAACGGCGATGACAGGCCGTAAACTGCAATTAATGTCTGATGCGCGTTATCGGTTTGAACGCGGCGTTGATCCGGCGTTTCTGGTCAACGGTGCTGAAATCGCAACACGCCTGATTCTGGATCTTTGTGGCGGCGAGCCATCAGAAATGGTGATCGCCGGGCGTGAGCCTGACTGGGCCCGCAGTCTGCCTTTGCGCCCGGAACGGGTCAAGACGTTGGGCGGTGTTGATGTGCCGCTCGATGAGATTGAGCGTATTTTGCTGGTTCTCGGGTTTGAGGTCAGTGGCGATAATGGCACCTTGAATGTAGCAATCCCGTCTTGGCGAAGCGATATCGTCGGCGAAGCCTGTCTGGTTGAAGAAGTCGTTCGAATTTTTGGTTACGACAAAATCCCAGTTGTCCCGGTAACGCCAGATGGCGCATTGCCGCAACCCGCGTTGCTGACAAATCAGCGCCGCCATTCCCAAGCCCGGCGGGTTCTTGCTGCACGTGGCATGGTCGAAGCTGTGACCTATTCATTTTTGTCGTCATCTGATGCAGCATTATTCGGTGGTTCAGGTGAAAACGTCACTCTCGTTAATCCGATCAGTGCGGACCTGGATGTCATGCGCCCGTCTATCCTGCCGAACCTGATCAGCGCCGCCAAACGCAACGATGACCACGGGACGGAGAACGCTGCCCTTTTCGAAATCGGGCCGCAGTTTGCCGGTGATTTACCGAAAGACGAAAGCATCGTGGCGACCGGTATCCGCGTTGAAAAATGTGGCGAACGGAACTGGGCCGAAGGCATGCGTGATGTGGACGTCTTTGATGCGAAGGCAGATGCAATTGCAGTGCTGGCTGATCTCGGTGCGCCTGTTGATAAGCTTCAGGCTTCGACCGAAGTGCCAGCCTGGTATCATCCGGGGCGCAGTGGCGTGTTGAAACTGGGCCCGAAAAATACGCTCGCCTGTTTTGGCGAAATTCACCCGGGTATCGTTCGCAAACTTGGCATGAAAGGCCCGATTGCCGCGTTTGAGGTGTTTGTTGACAACATTCCCCAGCCAAAAGCCAAAAAACAGACGGCGCGCGCACATCTTGAATTGCCGCAGTTCCACACGGTTGAGCGCGATTTTGCTTTTGTTGTGGATGCGGCGGTTGAGGCCGGGGTCATATCCCGTGCCGCAATTGGTGCGGACAAAGAGATGATCACTGACGTCAAAATCTTTGACGTGTTTGCAGGCGGGAATTTGGGCGCGGGTAAAAAATCCATTGCCATCAACGTCATCCTGCAACCAACCGAACGCACGTTAACGGATGCAGAAATTGACGCGATTGCGGACAAGGTTGTCAGTAGCGTGAGCAAAGCCACAGGTGGGACCCTTCGGGGATAGTATCATGCAGCCACTTGAGGCTTTCCCTGTTGATGCCCGGCGTGCCATTCGTGGCGTGCTGGCCGACATTGATGATACCATCACGACAGATGGCCGCCTGACACCGGAAGCTTATGCTGCCATGGCACGCATTCAAGATGCGGGTCTTTTGATGATTCCGATAACCGGCAGACCAGCCGGATGGTGTGATCATATCGCGCGGATGTGGCCGGTTGACGGTGTTGTCGGCGAAAATGGCGCTTTCTACTTTCGATACGATCATCAGCAGCGGAAATTTTATCGGCGGTTTGCTGTTTCTGAGGAACAGGCGGAAGAAAACCGTGCGAAATTGAAGAAGGTTGCGGCACGCGTACTTGACCTGGTTCCTGGGTGCGCTCTTGCTTCTGACCAGCAATATCGCCTTGCTGATATTGCCATCGATTTTTGCGAAGATGTGCCAAGATTGGCAACCGACGCTATTGATAAAATTGTTTCCATCATGGAAGACGAAGGCCTGACTGCCAAAGTCAGTTCCATTCACGTCAATGGTTGGTTTGGGGATTACGACAAGCTGACGATGACGCGAACCCTGATGGACGAGTGTTTTTCAATCGACATTAATAAAACAAAAGAAAATTTTGTTTTTGTTGGTGATTCTCCAAATGATCAGCCAATGTTTGAGTTCTTCCCCCATGCTGTCGGGGTTGCAAATTTGGAGAATTTTTCAGCACAATTGGACCACGCCCCAACCTATATAACGCGGGGCGAGGGCGGCACTGGGTTTGCAGAAGTAGCGGATTTGCTTGCATTTTAAGGCATTTAAGTGAAATCAGCTCTCTGACAAATAACTATTTGCCGGTCCCAGGTGATTTTCGATCATGGAACCTATGACTCTTCAGGGCGCCTGATCATTTTTGAGCGTGTAGATACGGGTCGCCGTTTCGCGTCCTCGAACGGTGACCTCACCTACCTGCTCAAACTCAAATGCCTCGCCACAGGCGACGACGGTATTCTCCCCCGCCAGAATATAGGTCCCATACTGTTTGTTTAGCGGCTCCAGGCGGGCTGCGACGTTGACCTGATCACCATGAACCGTGAATGTTAAGCGATCAGACGAGCCAATAGCGCCAATGACGATCTCACCCGTATTGACCCCGCAACGCGTCGGCAGTTTCGAGCCATGACAATAGATGTGTGAACGGACGACCTCCTGGATGCCAAGAGCCGTTCGGACCGCATTGCCTGCGTGGTTATCATCGGAGGTGACGGCATTGAAGGTGATTAGCATCATATCGCCTTGAAATTGCGTGATGACCCCGCCATAGCGATCGATCACCTGACTCATCGTTTCGAAATATTCGTTCAGCATTTGTGACAGCTGCTGAGGGGTCAATTTTTCGGAAACCGTGGAAAAGCCTTCAATATCGGCGAAAATAATCGACCCAATCCTTGATTCTCCGTCGCCCGGTTGAATGGCCTGATCGGCGGAGGTTATGCGCTCAGCAACTTCGCGAGATACGAACCTGGATAAATCCTTGGCGGCCGTATTTCCCAGTATTGATTTGTTTAGCATCCTTTGTGCGCGCATGACGGCGATCGTCAGGACAATGGTGACAACGCCAATGGATAGTATTTTATCGATCTCCGCGCCAATAAGGACGGCATTGGACGTCAGGTAATCCACGTAGTTTCTGGTGATCATCATGTCTGCGGGATCAGAGTAGATGACGTAGAGTACCATGCTTGCCCATCCAACAATGGCCGCCGCGCCAGTCATCAATATATAGCGCGGCTCAAACCGAAGAGCGCGAATAGCGATGAAGATAAAAATATACATCACCGTCGGTGCTTTCAGGTAAAAAGACGGTGGTTGCTCATACTGGATGTGAAAACTCCAGATCAGGAACATCAATAAACCCATATCCATGATCACGGAAATTACCAGCATCCAGGTTCTCAGGCGGTTCTTATAAGCGACGAACAGCCGGATGATGGTGAACACGGCATAGATGAATATCGCCCAGGGAACCGGTTGGAACATGGCATGAGCAGCTGTTTTTGGCGAAAGCGCATAAAGCAGGGAAAATGTTGCGATCAGGCCGAGTTGGACCCAGCCGATCAGTTTTTCGCCTTCCTGCTGCTGCTGTGCAATGCTTTCCTGTACCCGGGCGGGAAGGTCGCCGTCGTGTTTTTCGCCAAAAATAAAACGGGAGAGTTTTGTCGCCATTGTTCGGACTCCCAGCAAATCTGATTGTTTTTAATCAACAAACAGTGTTGCGCGGGCTTAGGCGAAGTTCAAGTGATTGTCGCAGGTGGAGTGGCGAGGTGACGCAGATGTGATGGGGGTTTTAGCGGGCTGATGGCGGAATTCGAAATGCCGTGGCGCGGCGACCGTTGTAGAGGCGAAGCAGTTTTGCAACGTCGAGAATAAAGTCGAGGGTCTTGTCCATTTCGAAGCCTGTACGCTTGGTGTTATATGCTGGATCCTATATAGACAGATATGTGAAGTTGTGCTGTGATCGCCATCACGCGTATCTCATCTTTTACGATTTTTTCCACAAAATGGGACTGATCCTAGGTGTTTCACACGAAAAGGGGTTGTGATGTTTGAAGGGTTTGAGCAGGGCGATCTGGAAACATCGGATGCCGTTATTCATTACAAAAAGGCAGGTTCCGGGCGGCCACTGTTATTATTGCATGGTTACCCCCAAACTCATGCGATGTGGCATCAGGTCGCACCTGAACTGGCGCGGGACTTCAGTGTAGTTGTTTCAGATTTGCGTGGATATGGAGATAGTTCGAAACCCGCAAGTAATGAAACCCACTTTGCCTATTCCAAGCGCGCAATGGCCCTGGACCAGGTCGAGCTTATGGCTTCGCTTGGGCATGATACATTTTTTGTCGCGGGTCATGATCGGGGCGGAAGGGTAGCGCATCGCATGGCGCTCGATCACCGCGACCGTGTTAAAAAACTTGCCGTGCTGGATATTTTGCCGACCCATAAACTGTTCTCAAACGTGACGAAGGACTTTGCGACGGGGTATTACCACTGGTTTTTCCTGATCCAGGGTGATGGATTGCCGGAATTCATGATCGGCAAAGACCCCGAATATTATTTAAATACTTGTCTCTCGAAATGGAGCGCCGATGACGCCCAGTTCGCGCCCGAGGCGATGGACGAATACGTCCGCTGTTTCTCAAACCCTGAAACTGTTCATGCGACATGCGAGGATTACCGCGCAGGCGCCAGTATTGACCTTGAGCATGATGAGGCGGATATGGCCGACAAGCTGGGTTGCCCGTTGCTTACACTTTGGGGCGGAAAGGGCTTGATGGACCGCCAGTATGATATTCTGGACGCCTGGCGCGAGCGGGCGGTGAATGTTCAGGGGCAGGCCTTACCAGGCGGGCATTTCTTGCCGGAAGAGGTGCCGGCTGAAACGACAGCTGCATTACGGAGCTTTTTTACTGATCGTCCTGAATGACAGATTTGATGGCTTCGCGTTTGTTGAGAAGGTGGGTTTTTAGAAGATCCCCCAACTGTTTGCCATCACGGGCGGCGAGGCAGTCAAGAATGTCTTCGTGTTCACGCATGGCCTGATCCCAGCGTTCTTGTGAAATATTGGCGATGTAGCGCGCCCGGCGAATTCGCCCGGAAAGGCTTTTGTAAACCTGACTCAAAGTTGAGTTGCCCGCTGCTTCAAGAATGTGTTCGTGAATTTTCTGATTGAGGTCAAAATACTCAAGCTGTTCATGGCGTGTATGATGAAGCGCCATCTGATAGTGAAATGCACGTATCTCGGCGATGCCCTCTTCAGAGATATTGACCGCTGCCATCTCACCCGCGACGGCTTCCAATGCGCCCATCACCGGAAAGACTTCGTCAATATCGGCTGGTGTCAGCTTGGTAACTCGAGCCCCTCGGTTTGGCAGAAGCGTGATTAGCCCTTCGTTGGCGAGAACTTTAAGGGCTTCGCGCAAAGGGGTGCGGGAAATCTGAAATCGGTCACAAAGGTTTTTCTCTGGCACCCGAATGGCATCTTCCAATTCGCCCGTGAAAATCATTTGGCGTAAATGCCCGGCAATTTCTTCATGCAGAGTTGTTCGCCGGATCGCGGTTTCTTCAGCACTTTCCGCTGGATCATCCTGAACCGTTTGCGGTGTTTGAGCGGTATCCATTTTCTATGCTCCCTGATCCAGAAGTGCCGATTCAAGAATCCGTGCTACATGGCGCGCCTGCCTGAGTGTGCCATCAGCGATCTGGTGGCGGCAACTTGTACCATCGGCAACGATCACAGCATCTTTGTGCGCCCCACGAACGGCGGGGAAAAGATCAAGTTCGCCCATGGCCATGGAAACCTCCTGATTGTCGGCTTCGTATCCGAACGAACCAGCCATACCACAACAGCTGCTCTCGATTGTTTGAATATCCAGACCAGGGATCAGGCCAAGGGTAGTCTCAACTGCTCCCATGACGGCAAAAGCCTTTTGGTGACAATGCCCATGCAGCAGGGCTTTGTTTCCGGCAAGTGGCCGAAGCGTCAGATTAAGATTTCCGGCTTTCTCTTCAGCGGCAAGAAACTCTTCAAACAGCATCGCTTGGGCGGCTACCTTGTCACTGGCGTCGCCAGGTAATAGTGCCTGAAATTCATCGCGTAAAGAAAACAGACATGATGGTTCCAAACCAATAATGGGAACGCCGCGCTCGGCATATGGCAATAATGACTCAATCATGCGCCCAGCTTCGGCGCGTGCTTCATCTACCAGCCCGGCGGACAGGAAAGTTCGTCCGCAACATAGTGGTCTGCCGCCGTCTATTGGTTTCGCCAAATGAACAATGTATCCGGCGGCTTTTAAAACACGAAGGGCCGCGCGGGCATTTTCCGGTTCATAATAAGTGTTGAATGTATCGGCCCATAGCACGACCTCGCGCCCGCCTTTGGTTTCGGGCGAGGTGTCATTTTCATCAATAGAAAACGGATTAGATGACCAGACGGGCAATTTTCGTTTGGCACTGATGCCTGCAAAAATCTGACTGAGGAAAGGTAGTCCTGGAAGGACGTTCCTGAGATTGAGCAACCAGCCGAGCTTCGACGCTTTCGGGGCATAGCGCGGAAGGTAGGCGACAAGTTTGTCGAGCAGACGAAGGCCGTGGCGTTTGCGATAGTGATAGAGAAACTCTGTCTTAAACCGCGCCATATCAATGCCGGTCGGGCATTCGCGCTTGCAACCTTTGCAGCTGACGCAGAGCTTCATGGTCTCCATCATCTCATCAGACGTCAGGGCGTCGGGGCCCAGTTGTCCGGAAATGGCGAGGCGCAATGTATTGGCGCGGCCGCGTGTCAGATGACGTTCATCATTGGTGGCGCGGAACGACGGGCACATGACGCCTGCGTCTTTCTTCCGACACGCACCATTGTTGTTGCACATTTCGGCGGCCCCACCTAGGCCACCCCATGCCGACCAGTCAAACGCGGTCTCGCCGGTCTTGTTGTCGTAACCGGGTTTGAAGCGAAAGAGATCGCGGTCATCCATTTTGGGTGGATCAACAATTTTTCCGGGGTTCATCATGACGCCCGGATCAAACGCGGTTTTCACGTCCTTAAAGATATCAACCATGGTCGAGCCGAACATGGCTTCATGAAATTCCGAGCGTACCAGTCCGTCACCATGTTCGCCGGAATGTGAGCCTTTGTATTCGCGAACCATGGAAAATGCTTCTTCCGCAATTTCGCGCATCTGGCGTGCGCCCACATCGCCCTTGAGGTTAACGACTGGTCGCACATGCAAGCAGCCAACGGAGGCATGGGCATACCAAGTGCCTTCCGTATTGTGCTTGTGAAAAACGTCCGTCAAGCGGGATGTGAAATCGGCGAGGTCTTCAAGCCGCACCGCGCAATCCTCAATGAAGGAGATAGGTTTCCCATCGCCCTTCATGGACATCATGATATTGAGGCCGGACTTTCTAACTTCCCAGACGGCTTTTTGAAACGTCGGGTCGATGCCTTCGACAACGCCACCGGGGAAGCCAAGGTCAGCCATCAATTCATTCAGTTGTTTGAGATGGCGAAGTTGCTCATCAAGATTTTCGCCAGCGAATTCCACCAGCAGTAAGGCATCTGGTTCTCCTTGAACAAACGCATCAACCGTGGCGCGGAAGATGGGGATGTCACGGGCGAGATTAATCATCGTGCGATCAACCAGTTCAACTGCCGCCGGCCCCAATTTGACAATGTGCTGCGTTGAATTCATCGCCTCATAGAAAGTCGGGAAATGACATATCCCTAAAACCTTCTGTTTCGGTAAAGGTTGCAGATCAAGCTGGATGCGGGTTGAGAATGCCAATGTGCCTTCCGAACCCACCAGAAGATGCGCGAGGTTAGGGTGGTTGGCAGGTCGGTTTATAGTTGCGTTGTTCCAGTCGCCTTTCGGCGCGCCATCAGCCAGCAGCGCATCAACATTGTACCCCCCGACGCGGCGCATCAGGTCGGGGAACCCGGCACGGATGTCATCATCGTGGTTACGCCCGATACCGAGCAACTTTTCAACCAAATCATTTTGTACTGGCGACAAATCGGCCAAGGCCTGATTGGATGACATCTCACCGAAATGCATGGCGCTGCCATCAGCCAGAATACCATCAATTGCGCGCACATTATCGCGCATGGTGCCGTAGCGGATTGAACGTGCACCGCAACTGTTGTTGCCGGTCATGCCACCCAATGTTGCACGGCTGGACGTCGATACATCGACCGGAAACCAGAGACCATGTTCCTTCAGGGCGTCATTGAGGTGATCCAGCACCAAACCCGGTTCGACCCAGGCGGTGCGTCCCTCCACATCAAGATCAAGCAGGCGGTTAATGTTTTTGGAAACATCAACAACCACTGCTTCACCAACTGTCTGCCCGCATTGCGACGTGCCGCCACCACGCGGCAAAACGGGAACGCCTTCTTCGCGGGCAATTTCCATGACACGTGTGACGTCGTCAGTGGTTTTTGGAACGACCACGCCAATGGGTTCGATCTGGTATACTGAGGCATCGGTCGAATAACGACCCCGACTGAACGCATCAAACAACACCTCGCCCTCTGTCTCGCGTTGCAAGCGTTGGCTAAGTGTGCTGTCGCCAATGCGGGCGGTGTGTTTCCCTTTAACGTGGGCGGGCGTCGGCATGGTGTGTTCCAATCATGATACGTAAGGTATGTATTGTAACAAAATGAATTCAAAATTCAATATAATATCAAAAACACCGGAAAATAAGGTTGATATTGTCAAAAAATGAATTCATAATTCGTCAACTTCATTTTTTCAATCATTTATTCCCTATAGATAATAAGTAGAGGTATGGCTTATGACGTTTCGCAGCGGACGACATTTTTTACAAATTCCCGGCCCGAGTAATGTTCCTGATAGAATTCTCCGCGCAATCGATGCGCCGACCATGGATCATCGAGGACCGGAATTCGGTGTTATGTCGAAAGGCGTGCTTGATGACGTAAAAAAGGTTTTCAAAACGGAAGGCCCGGTTGTCATCTATCCGGGGTCCGGAACCGGCGCATGGGAGGCGGCGATGGTCAATACATTGTCGCCGGGTGACAAGGTTCTGATGTTTGAAACGGGTCAGTTTGCGTCCCTTTGGCAGGAACTTGCCACCCGCATCGGGCTTGATGCCGTGTTCGTTCCGGGCGACTGGCGCCATGGAGTTCCGGCAGATCAGGTGGAAGCGCATCTTGCTGAAGATAAAGCGCATGAAATCAAGGCCGTTTGTGTTGTCCACAACGAAACTTCAACAGGAGTTGTTTCGAACGTTGAAGCGACACGCAAAGCTATCGATGCGGCAAATCATCCGGCACTGCTTTTCGCAGACACCATTTCGTCGTTGGCATCGGTTGATTTTTGCCATGATGAATGGGGCGTTGACGTAACGATCAGTTGCTCGCAAAAAGGCCTGATGCTACCACCGGGTCTTGGTTTTAATGCTATTAGTGAAAAGGCGTTGGCGGCATCCAAGAACAACGGTTTCCAGCGGTCTTACTGGGACTGGGGTCCGATGCTCAGCAATAACGCGACCGGATTCTACCCCTACACGCCGTCCACGAATCTACTTTACGGTCTTCGCGAAGCGCTCGACATGTTGTTCGAAGAAGGCCTCGACAATGTCTTTGCCCGTCATGACCGCATGGCTGAAGCGACACGACGCGCCGTGCAGGCCTGGGGCCTTGAGGTGCTTTGCCTGAACCCGGATGAATATTCCAGTGTCTTGACGGCTGTGCTTGTCCCGGATGGAAGCGATGCCGATCATGTGCGCGCTGAAATTCTAAAACACTTTAACATGTCCCTAGGTACCGGCCTTGGTAAAGTCAAAGGCAAGGTGTTCCGGATCGGTCATTTGGGGGATTTCAATGAATTGACGTTGATGGGCACACTTGCCGGTGTTGAGATGGGTTTGTCTTTGGCCAATGTTCCGCATCAGAAAGGCGGCGTTGATAAAGCGATGAGCTACCTCAGCGAAACGGCTGGTTAGGAACATGGATGAGCAGAAAGAGAGCACCGTCCTCAATGAGCATGATGGTGATATTGTCACCATCACGTTGAACCGTCCGCATAAACTGAACGCCTGCACCAAACCCATGTGGGAGCTATTGGGCAAGACATTCACCGATTTATCCGCTGATGAAACGGTGCGCTGTATTGTTGTGCGAGGGGCCGGTGAAAAAGCGTTCTCCCCGGGGAATGATATTTCGGAGTTTGAGACGGAACGCTCCAACTCCGAACAGGCGGAAGCTTATGGTAAGATCATGCACCGCACGATCATGGCCATTCGTAATTGCCCGCACCCGAAGGTCGCGATGATCCATGGCATCTGCGTTGGTGGCGGGATGGAAATTGCAGGCCTATGTGATATTCGCATTTGTGGTGAGAACAGTCGTTTCGGCGCGCCAATTTCAAAGCTTGGTCTGGTTATGGGCTATACAGAAATCGGCGCTGTTGCAGATCTGGTTGGGCCCGGTGTCGCTATGGAAATTCTTTTGGAAGGCCGAGTGTTCGATGCAAGCGAAGCCTTGCAAAAGGGCATCGTGTCACGTGTTGTACCTGCCGATCAGGTGACGGAAGAAGCGATGGCGACGGCTGGGCGAATTGCCGATGGTGCGCCGCTGGTGCACCGCTGGCATCGCAAATTCCTGAGCCGCCTTACCGATAATCGACCGATCAGTGACGAAGAAAATCTCGAAGGATTTGCCTGTTACGACACGGATGATTTCAAGGAAGGGTATCAGGCATTTCTCGACAAGCGAAAACCGAAATTTAAAGGCTGTTAAGATGACCGAACGTAGCGGCCCGCTGAAGGGTGTTAAGGTAATTGAACTCGCACACATCATGGCGGGGCCCGTCTGCGGGATGATGTTGGCCGATATGGGGGCTGAGGTCATCAAGGTAGAGAAATATCCTGGCGGCGATGATTCAAGACGCTTCCTGCCGCCGGAGATCGACGGCGAATCCGCCGCCTTCATGATGATGAACCGCAATAAAAGGGGAATCGCGGTAAACCTGAAAGAAGAGTCTGGCAAAAACTTCGTTCGCAAGATGTTGGAAACCGCAGACGTGGTAATTGAGAACTACCGCGCCGGAACCATGGAACGTCTGGGCCTTGGTTATGAAGACATTCGCAAGATAAACCCTGGTCTGATCTATTGTGAAATTTCCGGCTTCGGGCGTAGTGGTCCCTATAAAGATCGCGGTGGGTTCGACCTGATCGCGCAGGGTATGAGTGGGTTGATGAGCATTACTGGTGAAGGCGGCGGCCGACCTCTGGTGAAGGCGGGAGCGCCGGTAACCGATGTTACGGGCGGATTGCTCGGCGCCATGGGTGTCTTGGCTGCCTACACGCATCGCCTTAAAACCGGTGAAGGGCAGCGCGTCGATACATCGCTTTTCGAAGCCGGGATCATCCATACGTACTGGCAATCGGCCATCGCATTTGCCACCGGTGTTGCACCGGGACCGATGGGATCGGCGCATCCCCTGAACGCACCTTATCAGGCGTTTGAGGCGAGTGACGGTTGGCTGACAGTCGGCGCCGCCAATCAGGTTAATTGGGAACGGCTTCTGGGTGCGATGGAAAAGCCGGAGCTGGCTGATGATCCGCGTTTTAAAGATAATTCGCTTCGTATGAAAAATCTGGATGCGTTAAGTGCGCTGCTGGGCGACATCATAAAGACGCGAACTCAATCAGATTGGCTGGAACGGTTTGAAGCGGCAGGGGTTCCTGCCGGTCCGGTCTTCAATGTTGTTGAGATGCAGAATGATCCACATGCCATCGCACGTGAAATGATTATCGAGCCGGAACATTCCCGCCTGGGCCCCGTCAAGTCGCTAGGCTGTCCGATCAAGTTTTCGGAAACTCCCGCCGCCGTCATTCATGGTGCACCGGTTTATGGTGAACATACCAAAGATGTGATGGGCGAGTACGGCTTCAGTGACGATGAGATCGCCGGGATGATCGAAGGTGGCGCGGTCGCCGCTGCTGAATAGAACTACAGCCCGAGAACTTTCCTGACAGACATAATCTGGTCTTCAACGGAAATGTCAGAGATTGATGTAATCTCTAGATTTCGATCTTCATAGGCGTTGATACCGGGATGGCTGGCTTCCCATTCAGCAACGGCGACATCGCGCTGGTCAATTAGTTCTTCGATGGTTGGCCGAAACAGCTTGATCATGTTGGTGATCCAGATATTGGTCGGCCAGGACGGGGTTGCCAGATCCATATCAAACATTGGTAGCATCGTTTTCACGTCGCCTGCCTTGTACCAGACTTCGCCCGTCACCCAGCGGTTCGTCGTAAACAGCCGGATCGGGAACCCGGCGTTATCCATCGAAATGCCAATAAAATGCGACAGCGCGTCATTGTCGCCCTCGGGCTTTTCTAGACCCGCAAGCGGTGCGGGCTCGATCCTTGGCGGCATGCCTTTGGGGCGCAGGAACGTGTGAAAATGCCCATGCTCCTCCCCCCAGACGTTGGCGCGCTTTTCCGGCGGATGGGCATGATAGAAAAATTGGGAATGGGTTTCATGATCATAAACATCGCCTTCCGGATAATGATCCCACTCGAAAAACTCACCCTGATTCAGCAACATTTCCCCAACCACATTGGTCGAGCTTTTTTGTAGAATCCGATAGCACTCAAGAATCTGATGCCCGGCGTCAGCCATCTGTTCCAGTTCATCAGTTGCGAGGGTAGTAATATCCGCCATGATATGTCCTGAGTGAAATATAAGTTATTGTTGGAGCCAAATTTAGCCCGCCGCCATGTATTGCGCCATAAAAAAACCGCAGGCCCTTTCAGGCCCACGGCTTCTTTTCCAGGAGAGTTTGTTTAGTTGGTCTTCTTTTTTCCCGCACAGGGATTACATGGATTGCACGCACCGCAAGCTTTTTTGGCAGCGCAAGGATTGCACGGATTGCAAGCCTTCTTGGCTGCACATGGATTGCAAGGGTTGCAGGCTTTTTTGGCAGCGCAAGGGCTGCAGCTGGCGATTTCGATGATCGTGCTGTTGGCTGCCTGAGCGGTTGGAAGAACGCTCATAGCGCCGGCACCGGTGAGAGCTGCGATACCTACGGCGGTGATGGTTTTCTTGAACATTGTTGTCGTCTCCTTGTTTAAACTCGATAAGTTTCTGGTGAAATCTGATATGTGAACAATAGACAGTGGCGCCGAAAAGTGGAGTAAAGCCGTTTCAACTTTGTGTGATCGGATCGTGAGCCATTAAAACCCGAACCGACAAAGAAACGGCGACCCATATGGCCGCCGTTAAAAGAACACGTGGACACCTCTTATTTAGAAGGATTTCCTGAATTCCTCCGGCAGGAACAACACATGATCCTGATCGGGTGCAACGGTGGAATGGCATTCAGAGCAGAACTTCATGCTCATCCCTTTCATTCCTGTTCGCCCGGCCATTTTGCCATTGGGCATGATCATGGTGTAGCGCCAGTCGGCGGTCGATTTGCGCCAGCCCTTGTTCATTTTTTCCATGACGAACAGTGGCCCAACCGAGACCTTGCCGTTTGCATGAACAACAAAGCTGTCTTTGGCAAGGGTTGATCCCTCTGGCATTACCCCGGCTTTCTCAAATTTTTTGTAGCGGTAATCGCCATGAACATCCGTATAGTTGTTGACGAAACGCCCGCCATGGGTCCCGGATGGATAGGGAGCGACCGCCACATTGAGCCATTTTGAATATCCAGACACCTGGCTGACACCAGCTTTCGAATAGGCGCGCACCATTTCCGGTTTCAGGCAATTGTAAACAGCCTGTGCTTCGGCATTGCTAATTTCAGGAGCCTCAGCAGACGCACCACATGGGTTGCAGGGATTACAGGGGTTACAGGGGTTTTTCGCGGCGCATGGGTTGCATGGGTTACATGCTTTTTTGGCCGCACAAGGATTGCAAGGATTACATGCTTTTTTGGCCGCACAAGGGTTGCATGGGTTACATGCTTTCTTGGCCGCACAAGGGTTGCATGGGTTACATGCTTTCTTGGCCGCACAAGGGTTGCATGGGTTACATGCTTTCTTGGCCGCACAAGGGTTGCACGGGTTGCACGCTTTCTTGGCAGCGCACGGATTACAGGGGTTACATGCCTTCTTTGCCGCGCAGGGGTTGCACGGATTACACGGGTTTTTCGTCCAGGCTGAGGTCAGCCGTGGGATTTCACACTTGCTGGAATACGCAGCGGCCTTACTTGCGCCGCAGGGATTACACGGGTTGCAAGCACCACATGGGTTTTTGGCAGCGCATGGGTTGCACGGATTGCATGCTTTCTTAGCCGCACATGGGTTGCACGGGTTACAGGCCTTCTTTGCGGCGCATGGATTGCACGGATTGCACGCCTGCTTAGCTGCGCAAGGGTTGCACGGGTTGCAGGCTTTTTTAGCCGCGCATGGGATACATGGGTTACAGGCTTTTTTAGCCGCGCATGGGTTACACGGATTGCACGCTTTCTTGGCCGCGCATGGATTACACGGGTTACATGCCTTTTTAGCTGCACATGGGTTGCAAGGGTTGCAGGATGCAGCGAGTTCGATGGTCCTTGGTCTGGGCTTGGCTGTGGGCAAAACATTTGAATTTTGCTGAGCGGCACCAGCCGGGGCGATGGTCGCAATAGATCCCCCAATTGCGACACCTGCGATGATGAACGCGGGAATAACGGTCGAGGAAAGTAAACGGAATTTTATGAGCCTCACGGCGTGCCTCCTGTTTAAAGCAGTGTAAATTCTTTTCGAGAATTGTAATCGTTCCCGAATTCCAACTTGACAGAAGCCTGAGAGTGGATCGAATCAACCGTCTTCACATAATTGTGAGACGCAGTTCATAGAAAGACGAGGCAGGATAGAGGGATGAATGTGCAAAAATTACCCACCATTGTTTTTCTTGTTGCTCTTTTCGCCGTATGCGTAAACACATCCCTGACCGCGGGCGATGACTGGACATCACCCGAGACAGTTCAAATTCCCGCAGGATCATTTGTGATGGGATCAGATCCGAATGAGCGCGAATATGCCTATAGGCTGGACGAGGCGGCATACGGGCACAGCCGAACCCGAAAATGGAAATGGTATGATGGTGAGGTCCGTAAAACGGTCAATACGCCAACTTATCAAATTACAAAAACGCTTGTGACCAATTATCAGTACTCGGACTTCGTCAAAGCGACTGGTCACCCGCCACCCGAAGTGAATTCGAAAACCTGGGCCGGTTATGGATTGATCCATCCTTACTCAAGAACGCGGCGGCACGCCTGGGCTGGTGGTATTCCGCCGAAAGGGCGTGGGGGGCATCCGGTTGTGCTGGTTTCTATTAACGATGCCAGCGCATACGCCAGTTGGGTATCGCAAAAAACCGGGCAAACATGGCGATTGCCGAACGAGTTGGAATGGGAGAAAGCGGCGCGCGGCGTGAGTGGCTACGTATTTCCCTGGGGCAACACCTATGATGCGTCCCGCCTGAATAGTCACGACCTTGGGCCTTTTGATACCCTGCCCGTTGGAAGTTACCCGGATGGTGCCAGCCCGTTCGGAATGCATGATGCTGCGGGGCAGGTGTTTGAATGGACGTCGACGCAGGCCGGAAAGGGTCGCTATATCGCCAAGGGCGGGTCGTGGGATGACAAGGGCTGCGGCGTATGCCGCCCCGCAGCGCGTCATTCACGTCCCGCATCCCTTAAGCATATCCTGATCGGTTTTCGCCTTGTCCATGTTATCCCTCAGTGACCACCAATGAATAATCTGGTGTTGTATTGAGAGGGCAGGAATAGACGTACTTCCCGGGCTTCAAAGTGATCTTGTAATCCTGTGTTTTCCCGAGTGTCAGTCCACCACCTGAAACGCTTGGTAGTCTGGCGCGGTTGATCAATCCGTCACCGCGAATCCAGAAACCAAGCCCATAGGGGACGGTTTTATTGGTTACCTTGAAAATATAGTCACCCGGTTTCAAGGTAATGGTTTTAGATGCGGCCAGACGAGACTTTGCAGAATTTTTATTTTCTGCAACGCAATCTTCCTTGCGTTTTGACTTGAAGCCCTGATCTTTCCCTTCCGGCTCCAGGAATTGACACGGTGTTTGCGTCAACTTGATAACCTCCGCGGCGGAAGCATCGGTGGCAGGGAATGAAACCATCAAGGTTCCCGCCAAAATCGAAAAACAAAAACCACCAATTGGTGCCAGCTTGTTCATGTCGTCTCTCCAGAAAATGTTTGTTGCTGACAGTCATATAACCGCCTTACTGCTCTCGGCAATTCAACAACTCGTGAGGTCACGCATTTGAAAGGCTGAAAACCGGCCTTAGTTTTATGCCTAACCAGTTGCCAATCAGGGCGGCGATGATCCACACCCAACCGTGCAGACTGGTTGACGCAATGCCACTGAAAAACGCGCCGATGTTGCACCCATATGCTAGGCGTGCACCGTACCCCAAAAGCAATCCACCAAGGATCGCCGCGATAAGGGGCCGCCATCCCATACGAAGATTGGGTGCAACTTTGCCCGCGAGGGAAGCAGCACTAAGCGCCCCAAGCATAATACCGACGTTCATGACCGAAGTTACGTCAGCCAATACGGAGCGGTTAAGTGCACGCTCCTGAAATCCACCTGTCCAGAAGCCACTGCTCATAGGGTCCCAGCCAAACGTCGTCGCTGTCTTCGCGCCCCATAAGGCAAAGGCCCAGGTGATCGACCATGGGTGGCCCGCGATCAGAAGCGTCAGCCAGTTAAAAACGGCGAGAAGAACGGCGCTCAACAACAGCGGCCATGGGCCGGTAAGTAATGTACGAAAAGTTAGGCCGCCGGTCGGCCAAAGGGGTCGCTGGTTTGACGCCCCCATATACCGAAGCCCCCTATAGACCAGAACAAGAACACCAATTTGAAGCGGGATTGCAATTCCCCATCCTAAGGTTTTGCCAAGTGATACGCGCCCCATATCCGGTAGTTGCTGCCAGAGGTGTAAATCAAGGGTCCCCCAGAACCCACCAACACAAAAAAACACAAGCACGACAAGCATACGCGCATTGCCACCGCCCGCCGTGAACAAAGTCCCGGACCCGCAACCGCCGGCCAATTGCATGCCGAGGCCAAAAATAAATGCGCCGAACGCCATCGAAAGACCAACCGGCGCAACAGCACCGCCGACCCGGTGTCCGAAAATTTCCCCCGCCGCCAATACTGGCGCAAACAGGACCATCGCCAGCACAAGCATGATGATCTGCGCACTGATTCCGGACAAGTCCTTCTCAACGATAGCGCGGCGATAAGCGGCGGTGAAACCAAAAGCAGCGTGGTAGAGCGAAATGCCAAGGCCGAGCCCGATGGGAAGCAACATCACCAATTTTGCGTTCCCCTGTTTCAGAAAGAAGAACTCAAGCGATATGAAGACCAACAGGGCCGTTATCAGAAAAGTACGTTGGATAGACATGGAAAAATTTTATCAACTACGAGCCATTTTGACGATGGCAGCAACGATCTTATCCAGCTCGCCTGCCATCATGTCGAGATCTCCTACCTTGTAGGGCGCAAAAGCATGGCTCGGTAACCGATATGTGAGCCGTGCCGAACCGTTTGCATTCTCTGTTACATAAAGCCGGAGTGGAGCTTCAATGCCGGATGCGGTGCTGGCCTTTAACATGCGCACTGCGAAATGCGGATTGTAAATCATGATGACCCGGTTGCCCGGGATTTTGATGCCAATGGACTTGGCGCCGCAGGTGGCGCAGGCGCGAGCAACGATCCCCATTTTGTTCGCTTTGATGGCTTTCTCAAGGGCAACCAGGTAGGCAGCAAATGGTTTGCCGGTTTCGACAACCTTGGTCCCTGAATAGGGTGTCTGATTTGCGGCAACTGCCGGGGCCGAAAAGGTGAGGCCGATAAGTAAGGCTATAACGGATCGCATACCCATTCTCCAGCACATCGGCAAAAAAGATGACAGGAGACTAAGGTCAGGTCGCGAACACGACAAATGAACTCACCGTGATCTGAGCGCCTCACTCAAGCGTCAGTGACGTTTCCGCTTCAGTCTTCTCCCGAACATAGGTTACTGGAACCTGGCCTCCGGCACGATATCCGGCAAGCGCACTGGCTACATCTGTTGGCCTTATGATCTGACGGGGTCCGATCTTTGTGACAATATCGCCGGGTTTAAGTCCGGCGTCATCGGCTGGACCTTCCTTGGTGACATGAATAATCCTGCCCCCGCTGGACTGGCGGCGTTGTTCCATAGTCAGCGCCGCTACGCGAAAACCGGATTTAGCCCATAACACCCGGCCATGATCACGAAGATCTGTCGCGACCCGCGTGATGAGATCGATCGAGGTGACAAAATTGATGCCGATGTTTGAATCGCTTTCCTTGGTGAAAATAGCTGACACAACGCCAACAAGTCGCGCATTCGCATCAACCAGTGCCCCACCGGAGCCGCCGGGGTTGATCACCGCGTCGGTTTGCACGAAATCTTCAATCGGGTTGAACCCGGTGCCGGTTCGATTGAGAGCGGACGCCACGCCGCAGGTGACGGACAGGCCCAGCCCGAACTGATTGCCAACAGCGCAAACCGGATCGCCAAGCTTGGGTGCGGGCGCCGGTTCCAACACAGGAAAATCCTGAGGTGCCTTCAAAAGCGCGAGATCGGTCCTGAGATCACGCCCGACAACTTCAACATCAACAAGGCGCCCATCATTCAGGCGAATATCCACCTCCTTCGCGTTTCCAATCACATGGGCATTGGTAATCAGGTAACCGCCCGGGAATATGGCGACGGCGCTGCCTTCTGGTGCTTTTGGCTGGCGCGATGGCGTTTTCTTTTCCTGTTTCCAGCGTAACCAGTTGGGCAGAACGCTAACCACCGAGTTCAGAACCTGTGGCTCGAATGCCAGGGCTCGAGGCGGTGTTATGGTCCAAGTGACACTCACAACAACGTACAATACCGAAAGCCTAAATAGCTTATGCAACCTGAATCTCCTGAAGAAAAAACCAAATAACTGAATTGGATGGTAGAGGGGAATGCAATGTTTGGGTAGTCTTCACCTCACCACTTGCAAAATCGGAGCCTCTTGTGAAATTACCGAAAACCATCCAGCTTGATGTTTCTGACAGCCTTGCTTTCCACCACGCCGCAGAATCCGGCGAATGGGCCGTGACCGGCACATTTTCCTTCGCTGATATGGAAGTGGAAGGAGTGGATAACAAGCAGCAATTGGCCTTTCGGAATGGCTGGCTCGGGACAACATCATTTGGCCGATCAACCCTGGTGCAGGTCACCAGCATTGACGAGGCGGAATTTGAGCAAGTGGTGCGTGATCTTGCAGCCCATCTACACAGTGTCTACGGCGCACCGGATATGATCGTCGCCCTTGATGCGGCTCGCCTTGAAGTGACGGACGCAGTTGGGCTTTGCGATCATCCGCCGGGAACTCTTTTGTCCATTGAGCGCGAATTGTCGGAAGACGGTATTTCAGAGCGGATCAATGTGATCACCGAAGCCGAGCCGGAAAGCCATGCCCGTATCTGGGCGATTGATCCTGACGGCTAATTTAGTGTGACGGTGGGCTGTTGGGCAACGGGTCCTGAACCGCAGCCTCCGGCACCAATTTGGCAAAGAGGAAATACCCACCAAACACAAATGCTGACACCAAACTGAAGCAGGCCAGATAGAAAATTGTCTCGGCGTATCCGAAACGCATGGAAAGCACGGCGGCGACGATCGGTCCGGCGATCGCGCCGACCCCTTCACACACCCGGTAAAGACTGAGTCCAGCGCTTGGACCTGAGGACTGGAAGGTCACGCCGGAAATTTTTGGCAAAGCAGAAATCAGTGGTGCGTTGATCAGTGTATGACCGATACCCAGAAAGCCGATCACGATGGTCAACGTTAGACCGTTTTGCCATTGGCCCAGACTCAGCATGACCGCACCTGAAATCAGACCACCCGCGAAAACGGGTAGAACTTGTAGGTTATATTTGTCGGCGAGGCGCGCCAGTAAGGGTGTGCCGAAGGCGGTAAATAGAAAGTAGACCATCAGCACGGCTCCGATTGCCGGAAACCCGAAACCGGACCCGGAAAGATAAAGCGGGGTCAGGTAAAGCAGTATGGCGGTCATCATCAAACGCGTCGGGATCGCACCAAATGTCATGAACATCAAAAACCTGAGGTTGGTAAAATCCGACATCCAGGAAAAATTCATGCGATGTGGTGGAGATGATTCCAGTTGCTCTGGTGGTTTTTCAAGTGAGACGAAACAAAACAAAACGCCAATCAGACTGATTGCGGCGGAAACAAGAAATACTTGATCAAACGGAAGGTGCTCAGCAAGTATCCCGCCCATACTTACGCCCAAAAGAGCACCGATGGAGAGTGGCATAAGAAAAGCGCAAAGGCCCTCTGCCCAATCGTCCTCTGATGTTAATCGCGCGACATATGCCTGGCAGGTGGCGATGATCACCCCATAAGCAATTCCGCTCAACCCCCGCCACGCCATCAACCCGAATCCGCTTTCCGTAAACGCAGTACCGATGAAGCCCACAACCGAAATTAACGCGCCAATGATCAATAGTTGCCGCGGGCCAAGGCGGGTGTGCAGGGGTTCTGAGAACGCCATCATAAGAACACTGCTTAACAGAAATAGAGAAATCGGCAGTGCGATGAACATATCAACGGGCAGCTCAACAAACTCAGCAGGAATACTTGCGGCAAACTGGGGGAAGAACGAGCGGGTTAACGCTTCGGCAAAAACAAATAGAAAAAGAACAGCCCGAGTATCTTCAGGTGCGCGAGCGAGCATGACTTGTGCCGTGCCTCCTTCAGCGAAATGAAATCGATTGAGAAGCTGTGAGAGATGCGCGCCCAGGCGTTTTTTCGTTTGTTCCGAAGTGGCGGTATTTTGCTCCTCAAGGTTTCCGGCTAGCGTTTCCATATAAACAAAGTGATTGTTCACGCGGGCAATAATTTTATTGAGTGTATGTATGAAGGGAGAGAGAACGGTCTCTGATGTCGGTGCCAGTCGTCCACGAAAATCACCGGCCCCAATACGCCCCATTAACCCCCAGGCACCGGCCAATGGGTTTTTAACAGAAATAGAAAACAGAAATCTTACGATTTCGACGCTGACCCATAACAAGATCAGTAAGGCAGCAAGCAGAAACATGATGCGTTCGTGTATATGGTCACCGAGTTGATTTTTCCCTGCCCCGACCAGCAATCTCATGTCTGTCATATTTGGCCCGAGTGATAGCGTGAGCGTGCGTATGACCTGTTCACCAACATGGTGCTTAGACAGGATTTGTTTGCCTTCGCCAAGGCCAGCCGGGCGCAATCCGCTTTCGATAACAAGTTTTCCCGCCTTGTCGATGACTGCCAGATAAATGATCTCTTTTTCAATTTGCAGCGTGTCTCGAAAAAGTCCACTGACCTGTTTCGGCAACAAGTCACCTTCCAATTGAGATTGCAGTTTTGACTTCAATAAATCCGCCGCAACATCCAGATTGGCCTCGAATTGAGGCCGCAGGTCGGTTTCATCAAAGGACAATGACTGAACAGTGATGACGCCGAGTATCCCGGAGATGAAGATAATGAGCAGGACCAAAAGCTGGCGCTGAAGGGTTGTGATCATTGAGCGCATCGTCATGCCTGTCTTACTCGCTTTCTTCACTCAGGCCATAATCTTCGGCTTCATGGAGAACGGCGAACACGGTTTGGGCCTGTGTCTGAAAAGCAAGGTAATCCACTTCTTCCTGCCAGCGTATGTTCTGATCATCGAACGATGGTGGCGTTTCCGCCTCAACCAGTTGGAGGCTTTCGCGGGACCGTAAAACAAACTTAATAAACGGGCGATAGAACTGGAAGATCGCAATCGCAACCAGACAGGATGCAATGGCGAAGACGATCAAGGCCGTCTTGATCAAACTATCCAGCTTGGTGGAAAGACGGTTTTTCTCATCGCTCATTGCATAGCGAATTTTAAGCGCGCCAACGATCTCTCCAGACGCATGTGTCTGCGGCACGGTCATGATCATTATGTCGTTGGAAACCTCTGTTTTTGTCGTGGCGGACAGGAGCTGCTCAATGGACAGAATACGAGGATATCTCGACTTTACCTCCGTGATCTTGTCATGCGCACTATCTGGAGTAGTTGATAATTGGCGCAGCGACCATTGCAGGTCGGATGCTAGGGTTTGCACACGCGCCTCTCCCAACGCATACAATGTTGTCCGGTAGGCGTGGTAATTCAAAAAAGAACTGATGGCGATCACCATTCCCAGCAACAGGGTAAAGGTGATCGCCATCAGAAATGCAGGCCTGGATATGCGCCCCTTCCTGCGGGTCACGTGCCTTCTTCATTGTCCAGGGAACGAAAAACAATATCCCGCAGCGTGACAATACCCAGCGGGTTGCGTTCGTGATCAATCACCAGGGCGCGGCTTAGCTGAAAGCGACTGAGCAACCGGGTGGCGTAAATGATGTTCATTTCCGCTGGCACTGTAAGCACCGGTTTTGCCATTACCTCATAAACATCAACCCGTTCCGGTGAAAGGTTTTGGCCAAGCACTTTTGCCGCAATGTCAGAGACAACCAGGATGCCGAATTCATCTGCCTCGTCACGCCGGTCAACAATCACGGAACTGGTGCGATGTTGATGCATCAGGTGAACGGCTTCCTGAACGGTGGCGGTTGCCTCGATCGTGATGATATTGCGCGTCATCACTTCGGAGACAACAGTTATTTCTTTCGTGGGTTTATCAGTCATAACGTTTCCTCGATCTCACTAATGAGCGTTTCTTTCTGGGTGTTCATGCCAACGGCATCTTGGATTTCGATTTGAATGGCAATCCCGGAGCCGGGTTCTTCATCGAACCGTCCGGCCTTTGAGATGGTTTCAAGAATTTCACGGGCTTTCGGCGCTGCAACCAAAAACATCAATACATCGCGCTGCCCACTTAGCTCAAGGCCTAGAAATGTTTTCTCCGGTTGCAGGCCTTCGCCGCGCACGCTGGTAATAACGGTCGATCCTGTGCAACCCGCTTCGCGGGCAGCCTCAAGAACAATCTCCGTCTTGTCGTCTGCCACGAAGGCCATGATCATTTTTAGATACATTACCTGTCATCCTTCTCATTGTTTATATTTCGGGCCTTTAGCCAGGTGGTTAACATGTCGTATCCCAAAACAGCAACAATTGGAAATACGCTGGCGAAGGCGATTAAGCCAAATCCGTCGAGCAGCGGGCTGCGGCCTGGAATGTTTGATGCCAATCCAAGGCCTAGGGCCGCGACGACGGGTACGGTAACGGTTGATGTGGTGACCCCACCCGAATCATAGGCGAGGGGAATAATCGGTTTTGATGCTTTAAACGTCTGCATGATGACAAGGGCGTATCCGGCCATAATGTAATAAGGCAGCGGTGTTCCGGTAACGATCCGGTACGCCCCGATGCTGACCCCGAACGCAACGCCCAGGGCGACGACGACACGAAGCTCAAAGGCTTTCAATGAACCGCCGGAAATCTCCTGCGCTTTGATGGCAATGGCGATCAGCGAAGGTTCGGCAAGCGTCGTTGAAAACCCGATCGCCGCGGCGAACAGGTAGACCCACATATAGTCCTGCCAGTGAACTGGCGCACCTTTCGCAATATCCAAAAATTCGGGGTTGGTCAGCTGCTGGGCCATGGTTTTTCCAAGCGGGAAAAGCGCTTCTTCAAGCCCGACCAGAAAAAGGCTTAAGCCAAGCAGGACATAAATGAACCCGATCAGGATCCGTTTCATATTGGGTGGTTTCTTTTTGATGAATACGGCCTGGAAGAAAAACAGGATGGCGGCAATCGGCAGCACATCAAACACTGTCGTCGCGATTACATCACCAGTATGGAGTATGAACTCAATCATGCCAGCATCCCAAATATCATCACGAAGATCATCGGCATCAGGCTGGCGAAAGCGATCAGGCCAAAACCATCCAGCATCGGATTCCTGCCTTTGATCACGGCTGACAGGCCAACTCCAAGTGCGGTAACAAGTGGCACAGTGATGGTCGATGTGGTAACGCCGCCGGAATCATAAGCAATGCCGATAATTTCATCGGGTGCAAACATGGTGATGATGGTTACCAGAATGTAGCCGCCGATAATGAAATAATGAATGGGCCAACCTTTCAGGATACGAAAGACGCCCAATACCAGCGACGCGCCAACGGAAATAGCGACTGTCATACGCAAGCCCGACGCATAGGACGCGCGGCTTTCAGCGGTATCCTCTATGGCACCGGCCTGACCGGCAATACTCCCGGCCTCCGCCGCAATGGCGATCAGAGCTGGCTCGGCAACGGTGGTTCCGAAACCCAGCATGAACGCGAACAACAGCAATCCCACAAGGCTGCCTTTTCGAGCCATCGCGTCCGCCATGGCTTCGCCAAGCGGAAACAGCCCCATTTCAAGGCCCTGAACAAACAGCGCTAGGCCAAGCACAACACAGACAAGGCCAACGAATACGCCGCTCAGATTGGGGAACGGTTGCTGCAGAACAGCCAGCTGGAAAAAAGCGATAACAAGAATAATGGGAATGAGGTCGCGGAACGCGCTCCCCAGGAGTTTAACAAACCCCCATATTGCCTTGTTCATCAAAATCCCCCAAAAGCCACCCTATGAGCTGCAGCATCAGGAAAACGGTTCCAGCAGTTCTAAAATACCCGCACGCCCAAGGGGATGTCACGGAAAATTCGGAAATTACTCTATTGTTGGAGCGGACCAGACTGAAATGGTGGCCCCGAGTGGATTCGAGCCACTGGCTTTCCCTTTTGTAGATATACGATTACTGTTTCTTCTTTAAAGTCACGAACAGTAGATTTTATCTCGTACCCATCTTGAACAAAGTCGACCATTTTCTTACCCTGCCCGGATCAGAGTGTGTTTTAACTGGAGTGTTTGATGTCCTGCTATGCCTGTGCAAGCCGTGATGTAGGCTCGGTTCATGACAATGTGATTGCAAGCAACCAGATCAATTACGTCGCACATTCCGGAACCGGTGTTCAGATCGTAAAATGCCGGCAATGCGACTTTATGTCGGTCCAGTTCATCCACCCGAAAACCATCTCACTGCTTTATCAGGGCAATTCCACAGCTTCCGCATCGATTGACAGCACTCAACGTTCCGAACTTCATCTCAACAACTGTCAAAACCAGCTCGATTCCTGGAAAGATCAGTTACCGGAAAACTGTAATCGGGTTTTATTTTTTGGGGCAGGCCGTGCTGAACATGCGAGCCTATACCTCAATCTCTCTGAGGAAGTCTTTGCCTGTGACCTGAGCGCCCAGAACCTTGAAACTGCCCGTGAAAATTCCAGACTGAATATAGTTGATCTGGACAATCTCAGAGCTCCCCACCTTGAGAATACGTTTGAAATGATTGTTTTCTCCAATGTACTAGAACGCCTAACCTTCCCACAGTCCCAACTGTCCTTATGTGCGCGCCTGCTTAAAGCCGACGGGGTCCTTGCGCTCGAAGTTCCGGACATGAGTCATGAAGATGTCCGCGGGAGACTTTATGGCTCGGAGGAGATTAACTATTTTTCCCTGAATTCACTACACGCGTTGATTTCCACAGAAGGTAATTTCGAGGTCGCAAGCCGTAACGAAAGTGAAGAACCGGCTTTACTCAAGGATGCGACAGGTTTCCTGGTCAACGATGAAGAGGCCCCACCCTCAAAAAACCGGCCTGTCATCCGCATGACACTACGCAACATTCGCAATCATGTTGACACCCCCCAACCTAACCTGACATCCCAAGATATGGCAGATCATCTCTTGACGTTGAGCTACACTTGCCTGATTCAGCGGTTGGCCCATCGGGTAAATCCAGGCCAGGACGGTGGTGGCTTAGATGATCACTGAATAAATAGAAGAGATATATGATGACATGTCCCATTTGTGAGGGGTCAAATTTGAGCCATCTGCAAGCCAATGGCCATTACAGCGTACAAGCTGTATTTGGCGTTGCAATTCTTGAGTGTGTCGATTGCAGGTTCCTATTTGCTGATTTCATCCACCCTCAGGTTATTGACTATTTTTACAAAAATCTGTGCAGGAAGGGCACCGATGATGAGGAATTTTCAGGTTTACGGGAAAATGCCGCAAAAAGTGGGCGCTCTCAGCTAAAAACCATTAAGCCCTATCTTCCTCGCGCCATTGGCCGGGTCCTGGATTTCGGTGGTGGTGTGGGGGAAACCGCCCGATTGTTTTTGCCTATGGCCGAAGAGGTTTACATCACCGAATCAGACCCTCATTGCCTGCCTTACATCAAAGAAGAACCCCGCCTCATACACATCGATGGGGACGATTTGCTGTCTGAAAAATATATCGGCTTTTTTGACTTCATTATTTTCTCAAACGTATTGGAACACATGACCTACCCGATCCGTCGCATGCAGGAATTCTCACGATTGTTGACTGAGGGTGGCCAGCTGTTTGTTGAAGTCCCGAATGAAGATCCTTTCCTTCGTCAGGCAGGCACACATTGCCAGCAGCATATTTCCTTTTTTTCACCGGAAACGTTTCGCAAACTTGTCAAAAAACAGGGAAGTTTTGATATTGAAGAACTTCGGACATGTGGTCCCAAAGTTGAAGATATGGTCGCCACCGGGAAACTGGCCCATGACTTTGATGCGCAAAAGACATCTAACGGTTGGGTCATTCGCGCCATACTGAAAAATAGCAAACCAAAAACGGATATAATCGACACCAATCTTCAAATCGGTGATGCCGACGAGATTCTTGCACGCATGAGCCAGATGATTTTCAATATTGCCCACACCTATAACTAGGCAGGATACACAGCCCCCACCCAATTTAATCTCGGAGCTGGCTTCAAGACGTTCCTGAAGATGCACGGGGGTAAACCAGAGCGTATTATGTAGGTGGCCTGATCACCGGCAGTGTCGCCGGCACAAATCCTTCAAGATTAAAATCGTCTCCAGTTGCTCACGTAACGGGACCGGAAACCTCCGACAAGGAAGAGGAAGAATCTTCATATAGTGAGTCCAGCAAAATAGGCCAATTTTGTAGACGTCGATACCATTACGTAGAATTGGGGCCCCATTGGCCCTGCACTCCTCCATCCATTGTTGGTGACCCCGAGTGGATTCGAACCACTGACCTACAGATTAGGAATCTGTTGCTCTATCCTACTGAGCTACGGGGCCTTCTGAGATCCGGGTTGGCAAGGCCGTGCAGGATACTAATAGCCTAAAACATCTTCTTTATTTTGGTGATCGGGATTGAGTAATTGAGCATCACCGATTCAGTGCCGGGGTTCGTGTCGCCGATGCTGGCGTTGGAATAATGCGACACCGACAGGCCGAGACGTGAGCGGTCATCAAACCGGTACGCGACTTCCAGCTGTGAGCGAAACTCAATCGCATGACCAAGGTCGAGATCATCCGTTGCGCCCTGCCAATAGGTTGGCGCGAAGCTCGGTGTGAGGACGAGACGTCGCCCGAGATAAATATCCATCAAAATACCGGCACCAACAAAAGTCATGCCCGTTGATGTGGCTGAAAGCGTGCCGAAAGGCTTGAATCCCCAGAGCTTGTAGTCAGAGCGGTATTCAAGGCGAAATTCGCCGCCCTCATCTTTTTTGCGGTTGAAATCAAACCAGCCAGCGGAAACGGTCAGAAAATCCGGATCATCCGCGCGGGCTTCGGGTGCCAGCGATAAAATCATCACAGCCGTCAGTGCGGCCGCGAGTTTCCTTGGTGAGAACATGACAATTTTTCCCCTTGGGCACGCTTTTTGTTATTTCAAATTTCTCAGGGGCATCATAGTCAAATTTTAACGGCTTGCAAGAAGCTGACGATGCTAACAGTCAGGGTTTTAGCGACCTGAAGCCATCCATGGCATCAATCAGGGCTGAGCGAATACCCGGCTCCATAGCGGAATGTCCGGCATCGGCGATGACGTTCAGGGATGAATTTGTCCAGACTTGTGAAAGCTCATAAGCCGATATCATCGGGCAGACCATGTCATAACGCCCTTGAACGATGGTCGCCGGGATGTCGCCGAGCAGATCGATGCGCTCCAGCAACGGCGTATTTGCCAGAAACATATTGTTGATGAAGTAATGGGCTTCGATACGCGCCAGCGCCAGCCCTGCCACCCCCATGGAGCCCGACGACTCCCGAGGGACCAGGAGCGAGCATGCTGACTCGAACCGGTTCCAGGCGTTGGCGGCGGGCAGGTGTACGTTTGAATCCTCATCCGTAAGACGGCGGTGATAATTGACCAGAACGTCATTTCGCTCGGCTTCTGGAAGGAAGCCGCGAAACGCTTCAAGGGCTTCGGGAAAAATGGTCTGCATATTACCCAAAAACCAATCCAGTTCTTTCGCGCGACCCAGAAAAATACCGCGAATGACGAAAGCGAGGCAGTGGGCCGGATGGGCGAGACCATAGGCAATAGCAAGAGTAGACCCCCATGATCCGCCAAAGACAATCCAGCTTTCAATTTGGAGATGTCGGCGGAGTGTCTCAATATCGTCGACCAGATGGCCCGTTGTGTTGTCCGTGATATTGGCAAACGGTTTCGAGCGTCCGCATCCCCGCTGATCAAACAGGATAATCCGGTAGTGGTCCGGATCAAAAAAACGCCTGTGCAGACCGTTGGTACCGCCACCGGGACCGCCATGAAGGAATATCACGGGCACCCCGTCGGGATTTCCTGACTGCTCCCAGTAGAGCTCATGGGTTTCATCAGCCCGCAGCATGCCATGTGTATACGGCTCAATTGGCGGGTAAAACTCGCGGCGTGTCGCGTAGGCGTCCATATGTGTGCGGTCCTAAAGTTTGCCCTGGATAACGTAGGCCAGGATATCAACAATTTGCTCAGGTGTCTCGGCGACAGCCAGCGCAGCGCCATCTACTTCCTTCAGAGGGTGGTTCAAGGCCGGGTCATGAAGGGTAATCAGGGGTGTGCCAAGGGCCGCCGCATAACCCGCATCAAAAGCCGCGTTCCATTGCTTGTATTTATCGCCAAAGCGGACCACGACGATATCGGCCTGTTCCATCAGCGTGCGGGTGCGAATGGCGTTGATGCCCGACCCCTTCTTATCTTTCCAGAAGTCGTTTTCCTCAGGCCCCAGAATATGGACCCCGCATTCATCACTGCTGGCATGATCGGTAACTGGCGAGAGGGTTTCCACGGGCAGATCACGTTCTTTAATGCCGGCTTCGATGCGCTCCCGCCAATCACTGTGAATTTCGCCCGATAGGTAAACGGACCATATGGTTTCTGTCATTTTTATCTCCTGAACCCTGTCTAGTGATGCAGACCCGCGATAATATCTGAATAATCCGGATGGTCGGCATCAATCTCACCATGTCGCACCAGAAAGTCTATGACAACAAGTGCGGCGTTAAATTTAAAGTCTTCGGTTGTCTGGACCCGCTCGGCAACTTTGCCAATGGGCCAGAGGTAGAAATCATCGACTTCGCCATCTGTGTTTTGCGGCGTGAAATCGATGGGCACTTCCAGATCGAAATTGAACAGCTCATCATCACGCAAGCCTTCCGTCCGGTCGGTTACATAAGTAATGGTGCCAACAGGTTTTGCGCGAGCGGCGATGTCTTCTGGAATGCCCGCTTCTTCGGCGCATTCTTTAATCAAATTGTCCTTCAATCCCATACCGACCGGCTGGCCGCCCGCGACCATCTGATCCAATTTGCCAGGGCCGGTCGGCTTGCTCAGGCTTCGTTTGCCAATCCACATGCTGATGGCGTCGCCATCGCGAACGAAACCGTTCATATGCACGCCATATCCTCTGACGCCGAACAATGGCACGGCAGCACGCTCCATCTCAAATAACGCCGGTGCCGAGAATGCAATACCCGCTGAATAGGGCTCATCCCGCCAGCCTGGAACCAGTCCTTCATCACGGAATTGGTTGAGCACAGGGATCATCGCCGCGGTGCGTCTGTCATACGTATCGAGATCAGGTGACAGTGCGACTGCGTCGTCAGTGATGATAAAAACGTCGGCAAAGGCCTGAAGACAGGGAACAAAAGTCCGCCGGATACGCCCGACCTGAGCAACATCAACCATAAAGGGGATGAAATCGTCTGCGTCGTAATCAGCGCAGGCATGAATGCGATCCTTGTAACTCATACTAAAACGGGTTCCGGGTTCATGCGCTCAATCGCTGGCGTTTTTCCGATGTCAGAACCAGATTGACTAGATGAATGCCGCCCAGCGTGCGCGCCAGATGGGCTGATGTTGCCTGATCCATATTGTCGAACTGCAGATCGATATGGAGTTCCTGCCCGCCAGGACCAACGCGGGTCGCATGGCACTGGCTCGGCACTTCGCCGAGCTTGGTGAATACTTCCAGAACGCGCGGCAAGGCAGACGGGTCGGTCTCGGCGACGACCGAAAAGCACGCCGTCGGTTCGGATGTGGATACTGATGTGGAATTGGGCAGACGCCCGGTAAATTGGGTCATGATGTAACACCTTTTCTAATGACGGAAATGCAATCGACACGGTTTCCCGGTCCTCTATCTTAAGAGGCCGGGCTCATAATTCGCCAAATGGCAACCGTCGCTGAATAAGGTGTGTATGTCATAATGGTGAATGATACCCGAGCCATCCGAACGGTCAAGGTTATCCTCTTCACCATCTTGCGATCTTCCATGAGGCGTGTAAGCTATAGTTTGTAGCGCGATACAAAGGTAAGCCTATGAAAATCACAGTTAGTGAAAATGAGCCCGGGAAATATCACGTTGTCTTTGATAACGCGGAATTTGTCCTGGATGCGCGCGACATCAAGGAATTGCTGGTTCAGATCACCGGCATTTTGGCGCCATCGTCCGAAGCGGCAAGGCAGGCCGAGGCGCACCGCAAAACATTCATGGCCCGCCTGACGGCGGCCGGTGACGTAGGCATGCAGGCCTTCATCCAGACCGCAGACCATGACGACATGGTCGTGCTGCTGAAAATTACGGAAAATAATGAGGAGTTGCGCAAAAAGCTGTTTGCCAACATGAGCGACACGTCGCGCAAAATTTTCCTTGAGGATCTGGAGTTCAAGTTCCGTGATGAGATTTCAGACTCCATTATCCGCGCCGCCGTTGACCGGCTAGAACGTGTCGTTGAGGACCTGGAGGCCGACGGTCAGCAGGTTTATCCATTATAAGAAAAAGAGTAATATACGGGCAGGTAGTGACTAAGTAATAGAAAGGAATATTTTGAGGCACCTGCTTATGTGTCGGATATTAATTACCCTGTCACTGTGTTTGTTCGCCCAGTCATTTCAGCGTTGTGTTTAAGTTAGATGGAATTTGTCACGCATTTAATGCCGGGCTTAAACAAATGAAACAATCAGGGCGCTATCAGGAAATTATTGCGAGTTACAATGTGCACGAGCCGCTACTTGAGAAGTGAAGGCGGAAACGATCTCCGATTTCATCCAAATAAAAACCGGACCCTGAGGCCCGGTTTATTTTAACATTCTTATGCTCGTGCCAGATCTAAGCGGCGCGGGTCTTTTTGTCTTTTGATGGTTTGACGTAGGCCCGTGCGCAATGTTCAGCGCAGTAGGGCTTTTCCGGAATGGTTGGCTCACCACAGAAATTGAACTCTTCCGTTCCGGGCTCTCCTTCCGGCCAGCTGCACATGCCCGGGCGCAATGCGCCGAGGCTGATGACTTCAGCTGGTTTCGGTTTCTGTTTGATGGGCGATCCGCGTTTCGGCAGACCAAGACGGTGCACCTTGCCAACGACGGCATTTTTGGTAATCCCTAAGCGGTTGCCAATCTCGCTAGTTGGCAGGCCTTCATTCCAGTAGGCGATCAATGCGCTTATGATTGTTGGTGTCCATTCAAACGACATTTTTGTTTCCCCAATATTAATTATGTCAGACGGAAGCTGTCCCCCGTGCGAGAGGAAACCTACAATACTTGGCTATTTTGGGCAAGAGGGGACACTATATGTAGTAGGTCAATATGTTGTGGATAAATTGGGAAAAGTGAGCGAAATCAATACGATATGTGGTGTGGTTCGTAAAGAAAAAATATTCATTTTCTCCATTGTTGTATACAAAATTCTCTTGTTATTATATTTAAAACGTCCGATAGTATGTTCCGTTAGTTTGATCATCATTGACCGGAGGCAAAATGCCCAGAGGCCGCAATACGGAATTGAAGTCCCGCCTGGAGCATGAAATCATTTCGGGCGACTTGAAACCGGGCGAGCGTCTGGACGAAATGACGCTGGCGGCGCGCTTTGATGTCTCAAGAACCCCTGTGCGCGAAGCCCTGCTGCAGCTGACCTCAATGGGTCTTGTTGAAATGCGTCCGCGCCGTGGGGCCGTGGTTGCCTCCATCGGGCTCAAGGATCTGCTTGAGATGTTCGAAGTGATGGCCGAACTGGAAGGCATGTGCGCGCGCCTGGCGGCAAGGCGGGCGAGCGATGAAGAATGCGCGTTGATGCGCCGCGTCCATGATGAGAGCAAACGCGCAGTCGCGGGCGGTGATTATGATGCCTATTATGCCTGCAACGTGCGTTTTCATGAGACCCTTTATACTGCCGGGCGCAATACGTACCTAGCCGGGCAGACCACGGCGCTTCGAAACCGTCTGGCGCCCTACCGGCGCTCGCAACTTCACCAGCACGGGCGCTTGTCTGGATCATTCAATGAGCACGAAAATATCCTGAACGCGATCAACCGTCGTGACGCCGATCAGGTGGAAATTTTGATGAAACAGCATTTGAGTGCGCAGGGCGGCTCGGTTCATGATTTTATCGCGAGCCTTCCTGCCGAAATGCTGAATAGCGAATTTAAAGTAACGGCTTAAAACAATAGTGAGAGCGACCATGAGCGATAGTAAAAACCCGAACATCAACGACTGGGCTCAAACCGCAGATAAGGAGCTGCGTGGGCGCTCTGTCGAAAACCTGATCTGGCAAACACCTGAGGGTATCGATATCAAGCCGCTCTATACGGCTACTGATCTGGAAAATCTGGAATTGACCAACACCCTGCCGGGGTTCGCACCTTATCTTCGCGGGCCGCGTGCCACCATGTACGCGAACCGTCCCTGGACCATTCGCCAGTACGCCGGATTTTCGACCGCCGAAGCATCAAACAAGTTTTACCGCGATAACCTCGCCGCCGGCCAAAAAGGTCTGTCCGTTGCTTTCGATCTGGCGACGCACCGCGGTTATGACTCGGACCACCCCCGCGTTGTCGGTGATGTTGGCAAGGCTGGTGTCGCGATTGATTCTGTTGAGGATATGAAGGTCCTGTTTGATGGCATCCCCTTAGATGAGATGAGTGTGTCGATGACCATGAACGGTGCCGTCCTGCCCGTGCTGGCGGGGTATATCGTTGCCGCCGAAGAACAAGGTGTAGATAAATCCAAACTGTCAGGAACCATCCAGAACGACATCCTGAAAGAGTTCATGGTCAGAAACACTTATATCTATCCACCGGAACCTTCCATGCGCGTCGTCTCTGACATTATTGCTTACACGGCAGAAAACATGCCGCGTTATAATTCCATTTCCATTTCCGGCTATCACATGCAGGAAGCGGGCGCGACCGCTGTTCAGGAACTGGCCTTCACACTGGCAGACGGTGTTCAGTATGTGCGTTCAGCCCTCGCCAAGGGGCTCGATGTGGATGCCTTCGCACCGCGCCTCTCGTTCTTTTTCGCGATCGGCATGAACTTTTTTATGGAGATCGCCAAGCTACGGGCCGCACGTTTGCTGTGGACGGAACTGATGGCTGAGTTCGAACCGAAAGACCCGCGCTCGTCCATGTTGCGCACACATTGTCAGACGTCGGGTGTGTCGCTGACGGAAAAAGATCCTTACAACAATGTCATTCGCACAACCATCGAAGCCATGGCCGCTGTCCTCGGTGGCACACAATCTCTTCATACCAATGCCCTTGATGAGGCGATTGCCCTACCAACACCGAACTCGGCACGTATTGCCAGAAACACCCAGCTGGTGATCGCCGAAGAAACCGGTATCACTAATGTTATTGATCCCATGGGCGGCAGTTACTATATCGAATCCCTGACCGCGTCCTTGGCGAACGAAGCCCGCAAGCTGATCGGTGAAGTTGAGGAGCTTGGCGGCATGACCAAGGCGGTTAGTGCCGGGATGCCAAAACAGCGCATTGAAGAGTCAGCGGCGCGCAAACAGGCGCGGATTGATCGCCAGGAAGAAACCGTTGTTGGCGTTAATAAATATGCGCGCGAAACCGAAGATGAAATTGATATTCTCGATGTTGATAATTCCGCCGTTCGCGATGCTCAAATCGAACGCCTGAACAGTATTCGTTCTAGTCGTGATGCCGCAGCTTGTCAGGTGGCTCTTGATGCCCTGACCAACGCGGCCGAAAGTGGTGAAGGAAACTTGCTTGACCTCGCCGTTGATGCAACACGTAAACGCGCTACGGTTGGTGAAATCTCAGACGCGCTCGAAAAAATTTATACCCGACACCGCGCTGAAATCCGTTCCATAACCGGCGTTTATGGCGCGGTCTATGAAGGCGATGAAGGGTTTGAAAAAATCCGCCAAGACGTTGCCGCTTTCGCCACCGACGAAGGCCGCCGTCCGCGTATGCTCGTCGTCAAGATGGGGCAGGACGGACATGACCGCGGAGCCAAGGTGATCGCCACCGCGTTTGCTGATATCGGTTTTGATGTTGATGTCGGTGCCCTTTTCCAGACACCGGAGGAAGCCGCCCGCGAGGCAATTGAGAACGACGTTCATGTTGTTGGCGTCTCGTCACAGGCCGCAGGTCACAAAACCCTGGTCCCGCATCTGATTGACGAGCTTAAGAAAGCTGGTGCCGACGACATTCTCGTCGTCTGCGGCGGCGTCATCCCGGCGCAGGATTATGATTTCCTTTATCAGAAAGGTGTTTCAGCTATCTACGGCCCCGGCACCAACATCCCAGCCGCTGCCGCCGAGATCATGGAGATCATCAGAGGCGGGCGACTGGCGGCGGAGTAATGGGTCAGGCGGCAGGGTCGGGTCTGCGCCCCCGAACCGCTTTCTTGGTGTCGTACTTCCCCTGCAAATGGGCAGCCGATGTTATCCCGCCGTGATCATGCTCAATATGATCCTCAAGCCAGCGCGGAATATCTCCATCCGTCGTGGCTATCTCGGCTTGCCAATTTTCATAGGCGATATTTTCAGGGGATTGCAGACGGGCAATCTCAGCTTGTATCGCGGCGTCCGTTGGGCGTGTACCGGCGTAAAATATGATAGCCCCTTGGGCATCGATTGATCGGTCTGCGCCGGGCGAAAGGTTGTGCAAGGCTTCGTTCAAATAGTCCCTCATGGCGTGTACTCCAGCAATTCAAAGAGTTCTGTCGTTACATAGAAAGTTGATGCCCCGCCCGTCTGGTATCTGTAGCCATAGAGTGAATAGGTGTGCGAGGCAGTATCCCCCGGGGCATAGTCAATACTGACGTTGCCGGAGCCATATTTTCCGTAACTTGTACTCGCGTTACAACATGCAATCTCCGACGATATGCCACCACCATTTTTATAGACTTGGATATAACCCGTCGCCTGATTTGGTGAGGTGCTAACGTATGCCCCGCCCGAAGCTTTCAGGATCAACTTGTTTCCGGCGTCCGCGAGAGTGTGCGTGAGCTCGCTCCCTGTGATCTGCACCATGGAGCTGCTTGTGGTTGACCATGCCGTAACGAGAACGTGTTTGCGGGCGACCAGCAACCCACCACCTCCCGGCGCATTCGCCGCAACCTGATAACTGACACAGCGCCAATCGCCCACCGCGTATTCATAGAAAACCGCAATGTCTCCCGCCGTTGTTGTAAGGTCGGTTGCGCCGGGGAGGACAAGATCGGTTGCATGGTGGGTAAGCGTCAGAGCGTCGCCAAAGTGCAAGGTGATATGAGTGCCGACCCCAAGCGTCCCTATGCTGGTGATTGTCGTCGCCCCGGTGATATCGAAGCTGTTGCCATCGGTCCCGAGCGTTAATGCCGCCGCGCTTGCGACGTCCGCACCCTTGCCGGATTTCATAATAGACGCTGAGAGATCGAGAACGTCTCCCGTGATTTTTGTCGTCATTTTCAAATGCCTCCTTATGTTTTGATACACGCCATCAAGGCGATGTTGCGCGGGCGGGTTTCGTCGCCGCCTGTTGCACTAGAAAGATATATTGCACTTCCGCTGTTGCCGACGCCGCCACCAACGCCGCCACCGGCATTGCCCGCTGCGTAATGTTCGTGAGATTCAAAATCGTCTGTCTGAGAAGACCCGAACGCCCGCCCACTGTCGGTTCCCTTGCCGTTATCCCACCCGCGAATAAACTCGCCGCGAAGGTCGGGGATATTGAACGTGGTGGAACCGTCACCGACACCGAACGTCGTACTGATCGCGGCGAATAAGCCGGCGTAGGTTGTGCGCGAAACCGCTGCCCCGTCGCATTCAAGATAATCTGTTGGTGCACTATTCGCGGCATACCAGATCACGGTACCCGAAGGGCTGCCGGAGGCCACAACCCATGCAGGGACGCCGGAGGTTAAGGAGAGAAGTTGTCCGTCTGTACCCTTTGGGAGGCGTACATAAGATGAGCCGTTGTGATATAACAAGTCGCCGGAAGCATCGGCCCCCAGTGCAATTTTAGCGCCGGAGACGGTAGCATCCGCGGGAGTTCCGATTGAAAGCGTTGTCCCTGAAAGAGCGAATATATTACCCGTGCCAGAAGCCGGAGCGGTGACGAATGTGAGCATCGTACCAGAAACGCTATAGTCAGTTGTTGGCACTTGCCGAACGCCGGAAATAAACACCGAAACATTGTTAAGGGACCCCGGATCAACCGACAAAGTGAAAGCCGTTTGCGCCCCGGTGCCGCTAAACGTCTCGGCGACCATGTTCCCCGCCGCCGCACCGAACCCGACACTCGTCCAGTCATCCGGGGTTTTGCCTGAATCTGCGACATAGGTTGCACCCGAGTTCGCCGTCGAAATCGCTGCGTTCGCTGAGCCATCAACAGTATCAGAGCCATCCGGCGACATGGTGATGGTATTGCCGTCCCCTGTCGTCTTTTTGATACTAATGCGCCACCCGTCCCCCCCGCTTGCGATAGGCGGGAGATTTATTGTAATCGAACCACTAGACGTGTCTGCGGCAAGTAACTCGCCATCCTGCCCACTCGTCAAAGTGTAGGGGCTGTCGGCGTTGGTGATGTAGGTGACATTGTTATAAATGACACCGTCGGCCGCCGTTGCCGCCATCGCCGCACTTGCCGCGGCATCAATTCTTGACAGCTCCGCCGCCGCTGCATCTGCATTGGTTGCTCCAGCGTCAGCCGCCGTCGCCAGTTCACTAACCAATGCTGCAGCGGCACTTATCGCAGCATCCGCAGCACTGGATTCGAAGTTTGCCAGCGATGTTGTCGAAGCCACTGGATCGCCATTGACATCAAACCCAAGAACCTGGTTGGCCCGCGTCGCCCTGTCGGGCAGCTCCATATCCCCGTCTGCATCAAACGCTTTAAGCCGCAGGCTCCTGGAAACGATCTCGTCAACTTGCTGAATCTCTGCCGTCATACGGTCCAGTTCGTCATTAATTACCTTGGCGCGAAACTCCCCCGATTGCTGAAAGTCACTGGTGCGCTCAATGGTAACATTACGCCGAAGTGTCACAATTGCGGATGCGGCGGGGGCAGTTCCGAATGTCACCTCGCCGCCCGACGACTGCCCGGCATCTGAGACAGTGTAATCTATTGTGAGAGTTTTAAGCGACGTGTCTTCATAAACCTCAATGTCATCGTCGGCAAAAATCGGAAACGGATAGGGAAACGCGGTTCGCGTCCCGTCCCCGCTATATTGAGCACGAGGCGAAATATCGCCCACCTGAATATGTTCAGCCATGTGGTGTTTTCCTTTCGTATGTTACAGAAATGAAAAAGCCCCCGGGATGGGGGCAGTGTGAATGATTTGGAAAACTCTTATCCCTTCCAAACTTTGATTCCCTTCTCAACAGATCGCCCGACCACATAACCGCCGAGCCCAATTTTGATGATTTCGAACAGCGCCAGTTCCACTTCCGGCGTGATACCGGGCGCGGTCAGGCCAAGCCATCTGGCAACGATTAATGCAACGAAGGTGAGCATGGTGACGGGGCGCCAGGAGCGTTGGATCCAGCTACCACCTTCGGCCTCGGCGACGACGATTTTCATGGCCGCCTCGACCTCGCGCATCTGTCCGGTCAGGACCATTTCCTGGAGACGGTTTTTCAAACGTGCGGCTTCGTCCTTGTCTTCGATGGTTTGATCAACGGCGGAAAAAAATCCGTTCAATAATGGCGCGGCGAGGCCGCTTAGTAGTCCAAGCATGGGTTACTCCACGTTGTTATAGAATTGATGTCTGCCGATCTCGGCCGAGAACATGCGCCCACGCGCCCAGACGGGGAAAATACCGGCCGCGTGATAATGCGTCGCCCCGTTGGTCGGATCGTCGAGCGTGCCTGCGATCGCGCGCCGAGCGATCCGGGTGCATGTCTTGTACTTTCGGTTTTGCGTCGTCACACTGAGCAGTTTGTTACGGTTCGGATCGTTTGTGTTCCAGCAGCTGAACTGCCAGCGCCGGGTGCAGACGTCCCCAACTGTGTTCCCCCACCAATACGTCCCACCCCGCCGCTTTGCCCGAAGGGTGCGGTTGATGATGACAGCGGCGACGGCTTCCATACCGGGAATGCCTTCACCGCGCGCTTCGCCATAAATGGTCCGCGCCAGAATTTCCGTGTCATCCATGTCGCCCGTTTTCGATTTCGGGATTGGGATGAAGTTCAGTTTAAGCGTGCTCATTGCCCGTCTCTCCGTGTGGAGGTGGGTTTGCGGTCAAGTTTGTCTTCGATGCGTAAAAGGTGATGGGTCAACCGGCGCTCTACTTCTTTCAGGTACGAGATCGAGGCGTAGGATTTCGCCACCTCCAGCTTGAAGGTGGACAGTTTCTCGCGAAGGAAAGCGATACCTGTGTCGGCCTCGTGATGCGCATCATCGAGCGCCGTCTCAAGATCGCGCCTAGTCCGCCAGCCAAGCCAGAACAATCCAGCGAGTACGGGTAATTCAACGGCGGTAATCCACCAGATCAGATTAAGGGTAGAGGGGTCGTGCATTTCTATTTCTCCTTTGTTGGATAAGCAAATCCCTAGCGAACCAATTTGGATCGAGACGACGTATTTGCGGTAAAAGAAAACGAATCCCGAGCGAACCGATTTGGTTCGAGACGACGTATTTGCGGTAGCAAATTTCGGCATAAAAAAACCGCCCGAAGGCGGCGTTGATGTCATCAAATGTTAATGGTGAGAAAGCTACTGACGTTCTCCGATTTCGCGTTGTTGAATTCGTAAGTTCCCTCGGAACTCCTTCCATTGTTCAGGGGTCAGACTGTCCAAAGCGTGCCTGGTCTTGGGACCATAGCTGCCATCTACCACAAGATCTGCACCGCTAACTCGGTTCAGTTCCAGTTGTGCGCGCATGGTGATCCGTGCCGTGTTTGGACAATCGCGATAAATAGATACCCGTAAGAAATAGCCAGGGTCGCCATGGGTATGAGGAAAGCCCAGTATGTCATCACGCTTGTACAGTCCGGAAAGCCTCGGGTCATCGGTCCAGCAATTGCGATATTCTTTACTGTGGGTTACCGGCCAGTTGTTTGAATAGCGGTCTTCAACATATAAGGAATCAAAATACAATGCTATCGCGCCTGCATACCGCCATCCCGAGGGTTGGCGATGATAAACGCTTGCCTGGCAATCCCCAGAACTACCGCAAAAATATGACCAATACGAGTATACCAGAAATTCTTTTTCACCATCCTTGTTCAGATCGATGATGGTGTAATCAAAATATATTCTTTTGTGTTCCTCAGAGGTTTCATAATCAAAATTTTTCAACAGGATTTTGCGCAGACGCTTAATCAGGCGTTTTTCATCCGATTTAAGGGTTTCCGGCTGATATTTGAGCTCGATATATTTTCTAGCGAATGCTGGAGAAGAAAAAAGCGAAATTGAGATGGCGAGAATACAGATTAAGCAGTACCAAATTCGAATTTTCGTGCGGATTATGATCATTGCTTTCTCCTTATGGGTGTATTCTGGAACAGACGAAGACGTGTTTCAACTTTTTTGAAGCTGTCTGCGAGTTTCTTCACCGAAACATCAGAAAAATCAGAGCACCAGTCGTTATCTTGCATATGATTAAGGTAAGCATTTACATTGGCCTGACCTATGCGATGGGCGGCGGCAATTAACCCCGATTCACTGATTGTAATTTTCTCTCCTTTGATGCCGATATAGGTTTGGCCAATTTTTTTGAGTGACCCGTTGTTCTCCAGGTGTTTACGCTTTGCTATGACATAATCTTCAATAGCCCGATCCTGCGCTTCTGGGGAGTTCAGAAAGTCGCCGTCACGTTTGATGCCACCCTTACCAGTCCACTTACCTTTCGAGTCTTTAAATCCAGCATCTTCGAGGCCACTAACCTGAATCTGATAGCGGCCAAAGGCAATGATCTTCCCTTCCTTGTTGCGATTTACGGCTTTGTATCCCCTGTTTTTTTCACCAAGAGATTCCTTGGAATGGAGGTGTTCAAGAAATTCGGGCGCTATGGACGATTGATACTTGCCGTCCGCACCGGTTTTTCCCGGAGGGATCGGTTTCTGTCGTGGCGCGACTCCCTCCAGATTCGACATTCTCGCAGCAAATTCCTCCGGCACTTCAGTTTTCATGGTACCTAGCTGCAGCCTTGTGCCTTCAGATACCTTCTCCCGCACAGCCTCTGCCATCTCCGCCGCCCGCTCCGGGGCTTTTTCTGACAATTGCTGGAAGAAGTTCACAACTTCGGATTTCGCCTTGCCAGTGCGGGTATTCAAAGCATCCGCGATATAGGTATGGAGCGGGCTCGCATCTGATGTTTTGACAACAGCCGCAACCTGACGTGCGTTTTCAGAATGGGTTGCATCATCAACCTTACCCGATGCCGATCGCCACCATTCGGGGTTTGGTTTTGTCGTCTGCGGATACGGGTTCCGCTCGCGGCTCTGGGTTTTACGACTTGGCGCAACGCTCGTGGGAGTTTTCCGCGTCCGCTTTTCCTGCAAGGTTTGATATGTCGGGCCACCAGGCTTGATCAGACCATCAACCTTGAGGTTATGGTCTTTCTGAAACCGCTTGATGGCCTGATCCGTGTAATGGCCGAAGTAGCCTGTTGGGCCGTCAGTTTTATCCAGATCAAGATACCCGACGCTGCCCAGCAAGCTCTCGACGCGGGTCACGTCCGGTTTCAGGTTGCGTGCCGTCAGGCTGACGGGATCATTCATTGGGGTTCGTGTGGTAAACATTTTTATGGTTCCTGTTGGTTAAACTCTAAACTCGTCCTTCGCCTGGAACGTTTCTTTCCCGTGGCGCCAGTTGGTTCGGGGGCGCGAGTCGGCGATCATCATTTTCGGGTTGCGCGGGATGACGATCGGCAGGTGGTTCAGGCATCCAGCAACGGCGTCCAGTCCGTCATCGGGACCATTTCGGTTTGGATACCATTCACGCATTTCCATAACGAAGGGCGAGGCCATGACGCTTTTGTGGGCATGCAATCCGCCTGACGCGAGCAACACATCGAAACCCTTGATGATGCGATTTGCCTTGGACTCTTTCGATGTCTGCTCAACAACCGGACAGGAAACACCAGCCGCCATCAGCTCGCGGCGTAGTATCCCCGGCAGGAACCGCCCGATACCGTTGATCTCCAGACAGACCGACGGCAGATAATTTCGTTTCAGGAAACTGGCAACCTGCCTGCATTGCTGTGTCGCTTCATCGACGTCCGGCGCAAGAGCCGGGTCAACCGTCAGGTAGGCAATCTCATGCAACCAGCGCGTTTCGTCTTCGTCCGTGAACACACATGCGATGACACTACTGTCGCCTTTCTTTGGCGAACCATAGGCCGGATCCCACCAGCATGATGCCTTGGTCAAACGTCGACCCCCAAGTTCCAGAGAAATCTTCCCATTGCGCTCATGATACTGAAGGTCATCATCATAAGGGCGAAGGTGATCCGGGTTGAGGCGGCCGTCAGCGATGTTAACTGGTTGCAACATCATCTGGCTGTTGAACTTGTTGGGTCCGCTGCGTTTGCGAATGCCAGCAATTTCATCCTCAGAAAACCGTTCCGGCCAGCGACTCTTTCCCCGATCATTCAGGATCGGTAACTCCATACGCCTAAAACCGTTCAGGAACGGAACTTCCTCATCCGCTTCCAATCGTGGGGCGCCAGCGTAGATCGAGAAGTAGGTATGTGGGGTGCCCACATAAAGCTGCGTGCCGCCGGGTGTCAGGATAAAATCAATCTCGCCCAGACGTTCGCGCATATCAATGCGCTTGGGTTCCGTGTCGCAGGTGTTCGGAACCTCCACATCGTCACAAATAACAATGTCGGCACGAAGCCCGGTGACGTTTGCGCCGATGCCTTTTGCCAGCATGGACGGGTCGCGCTGCTCACGATCGCGCTCCAACGTGAATTGATCAGACGCCCATTGATCCGCCTTTTTCGGTTTCAGATGTTCCGTCCATTTGTTCTGCTCAATTATGCGTTTGACGTTGCGCACCATCTTCCGGGCCAGAGCATGATCGGCGGCCAGCACAAGAATGCGCAGGTCCGGGTCACACAGGAAAAGCCAGGCCGCGAACATGCCAACCAGCGTCGACTTGCCGGAATTACGAAAAGCCATCAGTAGCAGGGCGTGGTCACCCTTTTTCCATGCTGTCTCCAGCCAGGCACATATTTCACTGTGAAGACCTGGCGTGGCCAGGCCCTGCGTTCTATTCCATTCCTGCACGAAGGCGCTGAAACTGATTTTAGCCATCGAGCAACGACGTGCCATGTTTGGCGAACGTGTTAAAGGCAAACCTGCGCAACGGTGCCGAGGCTTCCAGCAAATTGGTTCTGTTGCGATAGCTCAAGTTCTCATTGATCGCGCTGATGCTGCTTTCGGTGCGAAGGCGCGTATCCTCAATCGCCTCATCAACAGGTCGGGCGAGGCCCTGCAGAACGGCAGCGGCGGACCCGCCACGTGCACCGGTACCCTGGGCAGCAAATCGCGCGCGCTGGGTCGCCGTATCACGCTTCAATTGATCTTTGCGTCGTCGTTCTTCGATTTGCTGTGCGCGATTAAGCACTGCCGTCTTTTGTGCGGCCTGCGCCTGGGCCTGGCGGTTCGCAGACCTTGCCTGCTGTCTGGCCTGGATAGAGTTCATACCTGCCATAGCTGCGCTAAATGCCAGGGATACGGGGTCAATACCAGCCATAGAAAAATCTCCTTTTATGTTTGAACTAATTTATTGATTAAGCCTCAACCGTTAACACTGATTTCCGTGGCGACTGACAACAATGAAAATGGCAGTGGTGTTGACTGCTCAATTCGCCACAGACTTTCCGTGCCATCGCGTTTCCAGCCCTTAGCGCGCACTGTCTTGTCACCACTGAACGGTGCGGGCGGTGCGTCCAGAACGCCATCACCAAACCCCTTAAACGGCACATCGACACTGCCGCGTCCCGTATCGAGATGTAGGACCGATGTATCCTTCAGGCGAAGGGTGATGGAAACCGGACGCAACCGCCCCCCCTGATTTCCGCCTTGTCCGGTTTGAATGTATGGTGGCAGGGGTTCGATCAGATGGGTAAAAGGCAGGCCGATTTCCGTTTGGCTGGCGATGTCATCCAGCGTGACTTCGCCATTGGTGACAGACTTTGATTGAACCGGAGCGCCATCGGCGACAATGGTCACTTCTCGGCCTTCCAAATGATCAAGCCCGATCCAAAGCGCGGTTGCCGCACCAGACGATTGCATGATTGCCGCATCTGTATTGATTGTCTCATCGAAGCACTCGATCAGGGTGATACCGCTACGCTCGACCAGAACATAAGTATCCTCACCGACGACAGAGACGGATTTGAAGGCACCATCTGTTTCCTGCAAAGTCCAGGCGGTGACCTGCTCGGTTCGGTACATGGTCACGGTGCCAAGTGTGCCGTCGCTCATGACCATATGAAACAGGCGCTTTGGTGTGTCGTAATCCTGATCAACAGGATCGTTCAAAAGATGCTGTGCCAGGGTTGCCAGGTCACTCGCCTGATATGCCTGCTCTACATCGGCAAACAGAAACTCCCTGAGTCCTGATCCTTTTCTGGGCACGAACAAAGTAGCCCCGTCCACATCACGCGGCGGCACCCATCGCGTGACGGGCGACCCAATTCGTGTCTGGCGATGCAGCTGGATGTTCGATGGCGTCATCGGCGACCCGGTTGCCATCCATTCCGCGCCCGAGGTGAATATCTGCAAATGCCGGCCAGAGAAGACGGCGCGAATGGCATTGACCTGATCGGACAGAATAGCGAACTCGATGCTTTCGTCATCCAACCCTTCGTTGAGATCGAAATTGAACAGGTCAGCGGATTTCGATAACCACAACTGGTTCGGCAAATCCCGCGAGCCGCCGATCACCAACCGGTCTTGATGAAAACAGCACGACGCAGGCCAACCGCGAACGGCGGAGAAAGATTGCTCTTCCCAGTCTTTGCTGGGTGTAGTCGCGGCAAGGGTTTCCTTGACGGTTGCTGTTGCCACTGTGTCGGATGTGACGGCAGTGATTTCGACTTCTTTGTTTTGTAGGCGAAAGCGTGTGCCCACATGGTCACTGACAAAAACTTCGGCTGATGCAGTCAGGGTCACAGCGCCGGACGTTGCACTGGCTCCCATCGTGACGGTATCGTCCGCGAACTTGTGATGCGGTTGCTGGATGCGATCTTCTTCTTCGATGAAGGTCCAATCCTGCACCTGCCAGTCGGTTTCTGATATTCGTATGATCTTCTTTGGGGCTGATCCGGAATGCGTGACCAAAACTGTATCCGCGCTCTGGATCCAGGAAAATTCAGATACCTCGGCTACCGTCCAGGGGGTATCGAAAGAGGCGACTTTGGTATCGCTAAGATAGACATCGCCCTTGAGGTCCGTAAAGACCAGCAGATAGACCTGCTCTGTATTGAACTCGAACGGGACCAGACGACCGGGTCCACTGGCGGTGTCGACAAAGCGCAACCCAGCGCGGCGGCTGAGACCACCTGTCGGGTGCACGAATACATTGCGCAGTTTCGCTGCACCGTTTTCGTATGCGCGCAGATCACCTCTGCCCAGAAGCTCTGAAGAAATCTCGCCTGCCGTGAAGCTGGTTTTATGTGTGCTTAGGCGTGCCATTAGTGTCGTACCTCCGCGAGAGTAAAGTTTTCAATGCGACCGGGACGGTCCTGCTGCGAATCAATGGTCTTGGCGCGGCGAAATTCACGTTCCGCCAGCTTTTGCAGGCTTTCCGAACGCGATGTGCTTTCCGTCAGCGGGATGCAGAATTCGGCAGACAGTCGAGCGATCAGCATCTGATCGAAAAACGGCGGAAACGAGCTTTCATCGGGCCGGAAGATGTAAGTCAGCACAATCTCGTCAACATTGGCGTTCAGCCGTTGCTCGGCAATCCTGTATTCGATCCCCCGACCGCGTCCTGGATGGCCCGCCGACAGGGCGCGGAGGAAGCCCGATGGCAACTGAAAAGCGGCGCTGAAGTCGGCGACAGGGGGCGCGCTCAGTTTGGCGAGGCTAAGCTGGCCGGTGGCGAAGCTCCAGGGGTGGGCGGAAAGGAGCGCGTCACGGGTTGAGGGGTAGAGGTTGGCTGCGATCTCGGCTTCTGTCGTGCCGTCATCGAACGACGCGAGGGTATTCGCGCCCAATTTCAAAAGTGCGCGCGAACAGAGCGCGATGCTGCTGAGGGCCATTTTTTGTCCTTTCAATTATTAACAAAAAATATGTTAATTAAAAGATTAATCAAAAAGTAGTTAATCATATAATACGAAAGGGCTGCTGCGGTGTTCAGGCCGCAACAGCCCCTATATTTATGCGGATTATACTTAGTCCGTGTCGGCTCCGCCGACGCTGGTCATGTCGGCGACGTCTACAACACCGGCACTATTTGCGTTGATCAGATAGATGCCGGACGCGGGCGTGCCGTCAGTATCCGTATTGGCAAGAACCATGTCACCAATACGTACCATGTCGGACGCCGTGTTGAAGTATCCGGACGTATCAATGTCGTTGCCGGGGTCCGTCGAGGTGTAATGCCAAAGGGTGAAGCCGTTGGCATAGGCCAGAACGCTCAGATCTTTTGATTGAAATGCCATTTCTTATTCCTTTCAGGATTCGAGGCAGCGCATGGAAACGACGCCCGAGGCATCGATCAAACACGAGCCCTGGCTCATCATGTTGTTGATGAAGTTGGCCGCCCGGTCGCCATGCCAGGTGACATCGGTTTTCACTTCAGAGCCGATGGCATGACCGATCGCCGTTTTGTGGTACCAGTAACAGGACCGGACGCCCGAGCTGGCGGAAAGGCCGGAATGTGGCATCCAGAGTGCACCAAGCCAACGCTTGGCCTGGGTTCCTTTCCACGGAAGTTCGTCGTCCCCCACATAATCGGAATTGGCGAACTCCTGAATACCCAGAAGATCAGACCACTGTTTCCAGCCGACAATGGCATAGCGCTCGCCATCATCCGGAACATCAGCCTCACCCAGCATCTCAAACGCTTCCAGAACTTTCGCTTTGGTTAACCCGTCCGAGCCGTCACCGGCGTAGTTGGTCGAGCTGTCCATCTGGGCAATCACCAATTCATCAGTTTTTCGCCCAAGTGCATAGGCACCTGCGCGCGCTACGATGGTGCGTTCCGGGATGTTGGTCTTAATTTCATCCAGACTGTCGACCCAGTCTCCGGCATAAAAATCCAACAACTGGCATTCAACCGGCTCGTGATCGACGTTCATCACCGGCACTTTGCCGTGACGCGCCTTGGTGCTGGCCGTGCCTTTTCCGATTTTCTGGAAAGTTGTGGACGAGCCAACGGTATGGTCTTTGGTCCGCACCGTATTGCGGAGCTTGGATCCCATCTGCTGGTATTGCAGATGGACGTCCGCCTGGAAATGTTTGACGAACGATTGAGCTATTGATGTCGACATGCGACAAACTCCTTATGTTGTTTAAAAGATTCCACGATAATTTTGCGGAACAGGTGTCGGGACGCCGGGGCGTTGGTTGTGGTCTGATCTCTGTGATCGAACCGCCAGAACCGGTCGTCATTAGCGTTTCGGGCCGGAATGCGGACATCTCTGTTTGCGCATTCGGTTATCCGCTACGTTGAGTTCGGCAACGTTTTGCCGTAAATTTATTCAGGTTTGCGATGCCCGGTGTGATGTCACGTATTGACTGATCACGATTTGCAGCCAAACATGGGGCATACGGGATTCGACAAGGGGTCACAGGGGGGCAAGACAGGATCAATGAAGACCCATGTACTGATAGAGAGCGGCACGCAAAAATGGCTGGTTTTCGGCCATGATTCCGAGCGCCCGGTTAATGTTTCTGGGACAAATCAGATCGCGATTATATCTGATAATGCTGCCACACTTATCGATCCCGGTGGAATCGAGGTGTTCCCGGCCTTTCTTTCCTCCTTAACCGAATCGGTCGCGGTTGGGAAAATCTCTAACATCGTTCTGACGTCTGCGGACCCGTCTGCAGTATCATCCCTGCCGCTGTGGCGTCAGGTTTGTACGGAAGGATTGCAGATTTCCGCACCGGCATTATGGGCGGATGTGCTGTCCCACCTGGATGCTGACTGTGTTCTCAATACGATCGGCGACAAAGGTGACGTGATCACCATGCCCGATGATCGTGAACTGACCGCCATTCCCGCGCATCATCTGCATTCACCCGCAGCGTTCTCGATATATGACACCAAATTAAAGGCGCTTTATTCCGGCAGCATCGGGTCCACCATTAATACGGCCAATGCATCCGGTGAGTTTTTGGTCAATGACTTCGACGCCCACATTTCGTTTCTTGAATCCTATCATGATCGCTGGTTTGCGTCGCACCGAGCCAGAGCCGCCTGGATAACCCAGGTTCAGGAACTGGATATCGATCTGCTTGTTCCGCATCGCGGCCCGGCATTTAGCGGCGATGATGTCGAAAAATTCCTCGAATGGTTCTCCGCTTACCCTATCGGCTCGATGTATCCGGCACTTGGCGCCGCCAAGACCGAACCCTCAGCCGATGTCAGTGATCTGATGGCAGAGTTCGATATTTCAAGCGAGCCAAAACCAGAACCAAAACCCGAAGAACAACAGCCCGAAAAGCCGAAAGGCGAAGACGATGCGGATCTCGCCAATTTGATGGGCGAATCTGATGCAATTCCCCGCGGCGATCCTGAGCCCGGTGGCGAGTTTCGCCTTGTCACGCGAAGCGACTTTGACGGTCTTGCCTGCGCCGTGGTTCTCGAGGCGCTTGAGATGATCGACGATATTCTGTTCGTTCACCCGAACGATATGCAGGAAGGGCGAATTCCGATCAATGACAAGGATATCACTACCAATCTGCCCTATGTGCCGGGCTGCCACCTCGCGTTTGATCATCATCTGAGCGAAGTCGCCCGCCTTGGCCGCAAGTACGATAATCACATCATCATTCCCGAAGCGCCCTCCGCCGCGCGGGTGGTTTATGAATATTACGGCGGCAAAGAAGGCCTGCCGCAGGTTTCCGAAGAGATGATGCGAGCCGTTGATCAGGGCGATTCGGCGGCATATGAAATGGAAGACGTTCTCAACCCTCAGGGTTGGGCTCTCCTCAACTTCATTATGGATTCACGCAGTGGTCTTGGCCGGTTCAAAGGGTTCCGCATCCCGAATTACGAACTGATGATGAGCCTGATCGAATACTGCGGCGAACACACCATCGAAGAAATCCTCGAAATTGAAGACGTCAGGGAACGTGCCGAGTTCTTCTTAGAGCAACAGGTGATGTTCAAGGAGCAACTGCAACGTTGCACCACCGTGCACGATAACCTCGCCGTTGTAGAACTCCAGGGCGAAGAAACCGTTTATGTGGGTAACCGGTTCATGATTTATGCGCTGTTCCCCCAGTGCAATATTTCCATGCATTGCATGTGGGGACGCGACAAACAGAACGTGGTTTATGCAGTTGGTAAATCTATCTTCGACAAGTCATCAAAAACCAATGTCGGAGAGTTGATGCTGCAATACGGCGGCGGTGGCCATCACGCGGCCGGGACGTGCCAGTCCGACCCCATCATGGCCGACACCGTAAAACAGGCGCTGATCCAGAAAATCACCGAAGATGGCTAGATAGGGCTTTGCTTTAGCCTTCCCCCGGGTACAACTTCGAGAAACCTTCACGTACCTGGGCAACAACCGCCGGGTCCTGATCGCGCCAATACTTCGGGTCACGCATTAATGATTTGAGACCGTTCTCATTCAGCGATCCGCCACTACCTTCGTGTTGCCCAAGCATTCCGGGCTCATTCTTGGTCATGGATTTATACATGGTCCGCACACCGTCCGTTGATGAGGCCATGGCCTGATAGACTTCGGGTGCGTAATTGGCCTTGCCCCAATTCGCCAGCTGCGTTGAAACTTCACGCCATTTTTCTTCGCCGCCAAATTCATCGGCCAGTCGCCCGATCTGATGCTGCGCCGCCATCTCATCCGACATCTGGCTGACAAGCGGGTGCAGGTATTCTGAAGCCAGTTCATACACCAGTTCTGCCTGATTTTGCGTAAACCCGGCTCCATGCAACCGCGCGTTCAAAGCCGCATCGGGTTGTACAAGTTCGCTGGACGGGTTGATGGCATAATCATTAGCATTCTCCGGTACACCATTGGTTTCTAATCCGCCAAACCGTTTCTCAAGGCCCAAGTAGGATTTTACCAGCGCATCGGTGCGTACAGACGCCTGCTCCTCATCCCAGAACTTGTCCGGTAATCCGTTCGGGCGGTCCTCTGTGGATGTTTCCTGAACAGCTGGTTCCATACTTTCGGCCGTGGCTGGAATTTCTGTTGTTGTCATGTTGTTTTCCTTTGCGTGGTAAGGACGATTAGACAGTCCCTGATTGTCCAAGGCGGACGAGAGCGTTGAGTTTGGCAACGAATTGGCGTTGGCCTTCGAGATGGCGAAGCTGGTTGTCGCTGGCATCCGGCCCGAGGTTTCGTTCGGTCGTGATTGAATTCATGAACCCAAGCAGTTGCTCGCCATCCCTCCCCTGAAAAACACGCGTGGCAATTTTTGCGAGAGTTGTCATGTTTTCTTTTTCTGCGGGCGAGATTGCGTCTGTGTCAAACCAGGTCCAGTCGTCTTGCTCATTGTTCATGAACACTCTCCAGCCCAATGGCGCTCTCAACCATTTCCCCGATCCCTTTGAGAACCGGCTCCAGTCCCGAAATATCATCACTAAGGGCAGGGCGGATCAGGTCAGTGGGTACACCGTAAGCTTTGCCGAGCCAGCGCGCCGCTGCTTCATGATCAACGGCTTTTGCGCCATCGGCCCCGAGCACCTGAATGGATTCAAGCCAGCGAATGGTGTTTTGCGTATCCTGGCGTGCCTGTTGGCGGGCGAGGGGAGACTTGTACTCAAGGTCAATAGTCCGCCCGTCAATATGAATATCTGCCACTTCACCGCGCCGTCTCAAGATCGCCAGCCCCCGATTGACCAGTGGGGTCAGTAGTTCCGACTGCAACCGCCCATATGTCGCGCCCAGCAGACGGGCCATATCGGCAGAGCGTTCCAACACTTCCGTTGCCGTCATCCTCGGTGTATCAGGTTGCCCTAGTTTGTCGATCAGGAGCGAGCGGCGGATATTCATGCGCAAATCCTCCAAAATTAGCTGCGACAGATCAAACCGCCCCGGCGCTTCCAGTGGCGTTAACCCGGCTGATCCAACAGCCTTCGGGATAATCGTCCCTGGTTTCAAACTGATGTTGGCCGGGTTCAGAACCCCGTCGTCATCGGCCTGCCAGATCCCGGTTACTGCGATGGAGGCGTTTTTCAAGATCAGTTCGACAACTTTGTTGGCTGTCTTGATGTCTGGCAACGCTTTCATGACGGGAGAGCGTCCGTAGATTTCTCCGGGTGCCTTCAGCCACCGAAAATTAATAAACGGTGTTGTTAGAAATTGCCCTTCAGCGAGTTGTGATGGCACGTCTGACGACGTGGATTGATCGTCTGTCGTCGCACTATATGTGAATCCGGACTTGTTTGGGATAACCGCTTCGATAACGCCTATTCGGAAATCAGGGTCTTTCATGCCTCGCTCAACCGAATTTTTGTCAAGATCCGCATCCGGGAACCGGCTTTGCAGCTGATTGAGGGTAAGCTCTGACCGACGATAGGTTGTGTTGATTTCACCAAAGGCATTTTCTTCGAATACCACTTGCGACAACGGCACGGCGCTGAACCGAAAGGCCGACGGCGCACCGGGTTCTGCTTCTTCGAACATCAAACATGCGCTGCCGACCGTCGCCAGATCCAGATAACACTGGTGCATTTCAATGGCGAAGTTGGAGCGGTCGAAATGGGATTGTAAAACCGTCGAGATTTTTTCCAACTCGCCGCCAATCAATGCACTTTCCTCATCACTGATGTCGGGGCCTTCCGTAAACCCGAACCAGCGTGCCCAGGGCGGTGTTAGCTGGGACAGCAAACTGGCCGCTAACTGTTCAACGCCGTCCGGCGCGGTGCCGTCAAAAAGTTTATCCGTGCGCTTTGCGCCGGCTTGCCCGAAACCGCCGCCCACCCCACGCTGGGGGAGGGCGAAGTCATAACATTCCTGCCAATGGCTTTCCCAGGTGGTGCGCTTCTGTTTGGCTTGGCGATAACGCTCGCTCATTTGCTTTGCCGTGTTTGTCATTATCCTCAATCTCCCAGAAGAGTTTTTCCTGTGGTTGCCTGATCAGAACGCCCAAGGGCACCGCGGGGTGATGTTGTGATCAGCCCGGCGCGTCCGCGCCGACGGCGTTCCAGCGCTTTCAGGCGCCGTTCTCGTTCTTCGTCTTCCGGGTCTGGCAAGGGTGGAGAGACAACAGGGGCAGGTGTTTTGGGGGTAGAAAAAATGGAACCCATCATGATTAATCCTCTTCGTTAAAGGCATAAAGAAAGGTTAAAGGCATAAAGAAAGCCCGCCGGGTTTTGCCGGGCGGGCTTTGGACGCAGTTGTCCCTTTCACTGAGAAGATGTTTAGCTTATTTGATTTTGAAAGTCAAGAGAAAAAACCTATTATCAGTAAATAACCTTATTTTCGACACAATTTAGGTTTTGAAGAAGTGGCGATATTGCTTGGGTTTTCTGAAGCCAGGGCATTTTCCAGATATGAGAAAAGTTGCCAGGGGGTGAGAATTGTAGTGGCGCGAAGGCCAAGCAGGCGTTTGATTGCTTCGACACAGGTGAACGGGGCGGGGGACAGTTTCTTCGGCGTGGCGGATCGGATAAAGGTTCGGATTACGGTGTGACCATGTTGGCGGAACCAGTACTCAAGATCAACTGAATCCAGGTCTTCGTGAATTTGTAAATCCGTCCTGTGGGCCAGCGGATCATAAATTATCCACCGGTTATATTTATGAAGAGCAGCAAAGCAATGCCTGAATCCGGGCTTCAGGACTTTCAACCACCAGATATTAGTTTCTCCGGAAAAGACAACCAGCGCCAGATCATGGGGATCTCTGATGTGGCCAAAATTTGTTATCATTCAAGCATTTCCTTGCGTTTTAGAACGCTCGCCAAACGATCGAGCGCTTCGTTCCAGAGTCTGTGTGGGTGCTGTTCTTCCCGGCAACGCGGGTCGGGAGGGCGCTCAGACTGGCCGTAATCGTTGAGCACACGAACGTGCTGCCGGGTAATGCGACGCTTGAGCAGAAGCTCTTTGATGGCGCGATAGACATCATCTGGTTCGCAAGGACGAGAGAACAAAGAGGGCTTTCCGTCGAAGCGCGCGCCATCGTCACGTGCCTTCTGGCAACGAATAAACCAGAACCAAGCTTCCTCAGCTGATTGAAATAGAGCAGTCGGGGACATTTGAGAAAGCGGGGGAGGGGTGGATTTTCGCCTCATTAGGGACCTTTCATCGTTGGGTTATTCTAGTTGTAGTCAATAAATTTGTTCTATTTATGTTCGAAATAAGTAGTCCTTGGGGCAGCGCAAGTCAATCCCATAATTGATATATTTTCCTAATGACGGGAAAAGAATTTTATAAGATAATGTTCCCATGTTAAAACACACAGATATATGGCGGGCTTTGGACCGCCTCGCCCTTGAGTACGGAATGTCCGCGTCCGGTCTTGCCCGACGCGCCGGGCTCGATCCCACTACGTTCAACAAGAGCAAACGCGTCACCCGTGAAGGCAAGCTGCGCTGGCCGAGCACGGAGAGCCTTGCCAAGGTTTTGGCCGCGACAGGTGCTAGTCTGAACGAATATGTCTCCTACATTGGCGATAGCGGCGGTGCCGGGGTTTATCGGAACATCCCGTTGATTGGTCTGGCGCAGGCCGGTGCAAACGGCTTCTTCGATGATGCGGGGTATCCGACCGGCGGGTCCTGGGATGAAATCCCGTTCCCGGGTTTTGCGGATCCGCATGCATATGCCGTCGAAATTAGCGGGGAAAGCATGGAGCCGGTATTCCGCGACGGTGATATCGTCATTGTCTCGCCGGAAGCCAGCATCCGTCGCGGTGACAGGGTTGTGGTCAAAACCAAGGACGGCGAAGTGATGGCAAAAACCCTGCTGCGTCAGTCGGCCAAGAAGATTGATCTGCAATCCATCAATGTCGCTCATGAAGACCGCAGCCTCAGTGTTGAGAATGTTGACTGGATCGCCCGCGTTATCTGGGCCAGCCAGTAAGTTAGAGCAAATTCCTGAATTTTTGCGAAATACCGTCTAAATGGGTGGTGCTTTGCGTTGAAAAGCCGGTTGTTTCCCCTCAGAATGCCCTATCAACGGAGGGGTGAACATGGCGAAAACGAATACAAAAAAATCAGCACGTAAAGTGACCTGGGTTGACGGACAATGGTACGACGATGATCCGAAACAACTGGCCGCCTGCGACCACGCCTTTAAAATGGCTTCCGTTATTTTCGATGGCGCCCGCTCGATAGCCGGTAAGCTGCCGGACTTGGATCTCCATTGCGAACGCGCCATCAAATCAGCAGAGATCATGGCACTTGAGCCCAAGATCACAGCAAAAGAAATTGCACGTCTGTCCAGAGAGGGCATCACCCGTTTCGAGCCTGAAGCAGAGCTCTACATCAGCCCGATCTTCTTCGCCGACGACGGCTTCATTAGCCCGGACCCGGCCAGCACCAAATTTATACTCTCCATATTTGAAGCGCCGATCCCCGAACCGACCGGGTTTTCCGCCTGCCTGACCCAGTATCGCCGCCCGGCCCGCAACATGGCCCCGACGGAAGCCAAGGCGGCGTGTTTGTATCCGAACGTGTCCAGAGGTGTCGCGGAAGTGAACAAAAAGGGTTATGACGTTGGTGTGGTGCTCGACCCCAATGGCAATGTTGCTGAATTTTCCTACACCAATCTGTTCATGGTTAAGGACGGCATCGTCTCCACCCCTGCTATCAACGGCACCTTCCTGAACGGCATCACCCGCCAGCGCATTATCAAGCTGCTCCGCGACGCCGGGCAAACAGTTCTCGAGCGCGCCGTTGACTTCGAAGAAGTGGCAAAAGCTGATGAGTTGTTTGCCACCGGCAACTACGCCAAGGTCTCGCCCTGCACAAAAATCGAGGATCGTGAATTACAGCCGGGGCCTGTGTTCAGGCAGGCGCGGGAATTGTATTTCGGTTTTGTTGACGCGAGTTAGAAATCTCTGAGCAGGTGGTTTCGGTACGAGGGCCTGCGGTTTTATACGAGTGCCCAGATGGGCAAACTGAGAGTGTCATGGCGAATTTTCCAGATAATTTGTTGGCGGGCTACCGGGTTTTTAAGGATAACGGATTCGCTCGTGAGCAGCGACGTTATCGGACATTGGCTGCAGAAGGACAAACGCCGGAAACCATTGTCATTGCGTGTTGCGATTCACGGGCGGCGCCGGAGACAATTTTTAATTCCGTACCGGGTGAGATTTTTGTCGTACGCAATGTCGCCAATCTAGTGCCGCCCTATGAACCTGATGGAACCTATCACTCGACATCAGCAGCGCTTGAATTCGCCATCCAGAGCCTCAAGGTCAAGCATATTGTTGTGCTCGGTCATGGCCGGTGCGGTGGCATTCAGGCGGCCCTGAACCCTTCCGCAGAACCACTTTCGCCCGGTGATTTTATCGGTAAATGGATGGACCTGATTTCCCCTGCTGCTTCAGCCTTGTCGTCCGGAACGCTCACTGATGCCGAAAAACAAAAAGAGCTGGAATACGCCTCCATCCGTTTTTCAATCGCTAACCTCCGAACCTTCCCCTGTGTAAAAATTCTGGAGGATAAAAATCGTCTTCAACTTCACGCGGCCTGGTTTGATATCTCTGATGGCGATTTATGGGTGATGGACCCGCAATCAGAACAATTCGTCCAAACCGTCGTGAACTAGGAAAATTTGGACTGCTATGTCATCGCGCCGAGATTCTGGGCGACAAGTGGACCGTGCTGATTCTGCGTGAATTGGTTCTGTTAAAATAGCCATGCAGGGGCCAAGACAGTCGCCAAAAATACGGTGGCGTAGAACTCACCTATGCCCCTAAATCCTCACCCGCAATGGCGCGGCTGATCAGATCTTTTGATTCCTCAATGCCGTAAAGCGCGATGAACGAGCCCATGCGCGGGCCTTCGGACTGGCCGAGCAGGATTTCGTAAAGCGCCTTGAACCAGTCGCGCAGATTTTCAAATTCGTGCGCTTTGCCAACTTCGTAGACTTCGGACTGAATGGCCTGAGCATCGGCACCAGGGTCAATGGTCTCAAGCGCTTTCAGCAGGTCTTTAAGCGCCGCCATTTCCTGATCACTTGGTGCCCGAAACTGTTTCGCTGGTTTGATGAAATCGCGGTAGTAATTGATTGCGTAACCAACCAGCCGGTCGAGAATCGGTGCAGTTTCAGGCGTCGCATCGGGGCGATAGCGGGAGATGAAATGCCAGAGCACGGCCTTGTCTTCGGTGTGACAGACAGACGCCAGATTTAGCAGGATATTGTAGCTCAACTGCACTTCCGTTTGGGGCGGGTTGCCCTGATGGATATGCCAGACCGGATTATCGAGTTTCTTGGCGTCTTCAAGGCCGGCGAAGTTGCCGAGATGGGCCAGGTAATCATCTATGTTTCTGGGTATCACATCAAAATAGAGACGTTTCGCGGTTTTCGGTTTCTGATACATAAACAGCGACAGACTTTCCGGCGATGCATAGGTCAGCCACTCTTCAACAGACAGGCCATTGCCGCGGGATTTTGAAATCTTCTCGCCGTTTTCATCGAGGAACAGCTCATAGGTCAGGCTAACCGGTGGTGTTGCGCCCAGTACGCGACAGATCTTACCGGACTGCTTGACCGACTCGATCAAATCCTTGCCGGACATCTCATAATCCACACCTAAAGCCGCCCAACGCATGGCCCAATCGGCCTTCCATTGCAGTTTGCAATGCCCCCCGGTGACGGGCGTCTCAACCTTTGATCCGTCCACGTCTTCATAAACGATGGTTCCGGCAGATACGTTCTGCTCCAGTACCTTAACCTGCAGAACCTGCCCGGTTTTTTTACAAACAGGCAGGAACGGGCTGTAAGTGGCGCGGCGTTCTTCGCCCAGGGTGGGCAGGATGACGTTGGTGACGGCGTCATAACGCTCCAGCACGGTCATCAGCGTTTCATCAAAACGGCCCGATTTATATGATTCGGTCGCACTTTGGAAATCATACTCAAAACCGAAATCATCCAGAAAGGTCTGCAGGCGCGCATTGTTGTGCTGTCCGAAACTCTCATGCGTGCCGAACGGATCGGGGATGGATGTCAGGGGTTTGCCCAGATGTGGCTCTATAATTTCTTTGTTGGGCAGATTATCCGGCACCTTGCGAAGCCCGTCCATGTCATCGGAAAACGCGAACAGCTTGGTCGGCAGGTCAGATAACAGAGAGAACGCATGGCGCACCATGGATGTCCGTGCAACCTCGCCAAAAGTCCCGATATGCGGCAGGCCGGAGGGTCCATAACCGGTTTGAAACAGCACGTAACCTTTTTCCGGAACCTTTGTGCCAACACGCTTCAAAAGGGCGCGGGCTTCCTGAAAAGGCCAAGCGTTACTGTTTTGGGCAAACTCGCGCAAATCGGACATAAATGAGTACTCACCAAGAGAAAGAAAATCAGGCGCGGAACCTACGTCCCAAGGGCCGCGAGGTCAACCACACTGGGTCAGTCGTCCTACTTCCAGATCGGTTTTCCCAATCCCGGCAGGCCGAGGCGCTCCCACATTTCGCTGACTTTTTCGATCACCTCGTCATCCATGCGGATTTGGCGACCCCATTCGCGGTGGGTTTCGGGTTCCAGTTTAGTTGTCGCATCGATGCCCATTTTACTGCCCAGACCTGATTCTGGTGACGCGAAGTCGAGGTAATCTATGGGGGTATTTTCGATAAACGTGGTATCGCGGGCCGGGTCCACGTTTGTGGACATGGCCCAGATCACGTCGTTCCAGTCCCGTGCATTGATGTCCTCATCAACAACAATGACAAATTTCGTGTACATGAATTGGCGCAGATACGACCAGACGGCCATCATCACGCGTTTCGCATGGCCGGGATAGGCTTTCTTTATGGAAACCACAGCAACCCGGTAGGAACACGCTTCCGGTGGTAGCCAGAAATCAACGATTTCCGGGAACTGCTGGGTCAATAGCGGCACGAACACATCGTTTAGCGCCTCACCCAGAACGGACGGCTCGTCCGGCGGACGACCGGTGAAGGTCGAGAGATAAATTGGGTTTTTGCGCATGGTGATGGCGCTGATGGTGAAGATGGGGAAGGGCTCAACCGAATTGTAATAGCCCGTATGATCCCCGTAAGGCCCTTCATCGCCATAATCTTCCAGCGACACATGGCCTTCGATGACAATTTCGCTTTCCGCCGGGACTTTAAGGGGAACCGTCTTGCAATCGACCAGATCAAGCTTCTTGCCGCGCAAAAGGCCAGCGAACTGGTATTCCGACAACGTATCGGGCACCGGTGTCACGGCGGCAAGGATTGTACCGGGGTCAGCACCGATAACGACCGCGGCGGGCAAGGGTTCTGATTTTTCATCTTTCCAACGGGCATGATGCTGCGCACCGCCACGGTGCTTGAGCCAACGCATTAATGTAGTGTTGGGACCGGTTACCTGCATGCGGTAAATGCCGAGATTAAAGCCGTCGCGCTTGTCACCACCCTTCTCATTTGCGCCCGGTCCCTGCGTAACGACCAATGGCCAGGTGATCAGGGGTGCCGGTTCGCCGGGCCAGCAGGTCTGGATGGGCAGTTTGGACAAATCGATTTGATCGCCGGTCCAGACAATTTCCTGACAAGGCGCGCTGGAGACGGTTCTCGGCTTCATGGCAAAGACGGATTTCGCCAATGGCAGCATTTCCAGGGCATCGCGCCAGCCGCCGGGTGGCTCGGGCTGGCGCAAAAAGGCAAGTGTTTCGCCAATTTCGCGCAGTTGCCCAGGCTCCCTGTCCATGCCCCAGGCAACGCGTTCTACGGTGCCAAACAAATTCACCAATACCGGCATACCATAGGGTGTGCCATCGGCCCGAACCGGGTTTTCGAACAAGACGGCCGGGCCCTGCTCAGCCAGTAATCGGGTCTGAATTTCGGTCATTTCCAGTTCCGGGCAGACGGGTTCGGTGACCCGGATCAGGCGCTCTGCCGGTTCCAGACGCTCAAAAATGAAGTCGCGTAACGATGAAAATGCCATAAATATTGTCCAAATCCCACGAGGGCCCTATTGCAATCCGGCGAAACCTTACAGTCAAGCGTCTAAGTCCTTCAAGTTGTTGTATTTGATACTAAAGGACGATAATCTTCGAAGAGGTAAATAAATCAGGGGGGAATGCTGACCGGCGCGGGCCACCCATGGGTGGAAGCTGGATATTCCCCGGATTTTCGTTTTGGTGCTATGGTCACACACACTATATGATAAATGTGTGCGGGTAACGGTTAAGGGCGAATCGCGAAATGAACGGCAAGAATAATGGCTGAAGAAACAAACGCCAGAAGCTTTGAGCGATTGATCGAAATTGGCATTTCGCTGTCGTCAGAGCGAAATATCAACCGTTTGATGGAAACAATTTTGCTGGAGGCCAAAGGTCTTTGCAACGCGGATGGTGGAACGCTTTATCTGCGCACCGAAGAAGACACCCTTAAATTCGAAATCATGCGCACGGATTCCCTCAACATCGCCATGGGCGGCACTACTGGCAAAGACATCACCTTCCCGCCGCTTCGCATGTATGACGCCGAAACCGGCGAGCCGAATATGAAGAACGTTGCCAGTGCGGCAGCATTGACGGGCAAAGCCATTAATATCCCGGACGCCTATGAGGCCAAGGATTTCGACTTTTCCGGCACTAAGAAATTTGATGAAGGCATGGGGTACCGTTCTAAATCCTTCCTCACTGTGCCGCTTGCCAACAGTCAGGATGAGGTGATTGGGGTTCTTCAGCTTCTGAACGCAAAAAATCGCGACACCGAAGACGTTCAGGAATTTTCCAATCAGATCCAGCCACTGATCGAAGCGCTGGCGTCGCAGGCCGCAGTTGCGCTGGATAACCAGCAACTGGTTGAAGCCCAGAAAAAACTCCTCGATTCCTTTATCGAGCTGATTGCGTCGGCGATTGATGCGAAATCCCCCTACACAGGCGGGCATTGTCAGCGCGTGCCGGAACTCACCAAAATGCTTGCCAAGGCGGCCTGTGAGTCAACTGACGAGCCGTTTGCTGATTTCGACCTGACAGAAGACCAGTGGTATGAGCTGCACATCGGGGCATGGCTGCACGATTGCGGCAAAGTCACGACACCGGAATATGTGGTTGATAAGGCTACCAAGCTGGAAACGATTTATGATCGTATCCACGAGGTGCGCATGCGTTTCGAGGTGATAAAACGCGACGCCGTCATCGACTACCTGAAAGTCCTGATCGAAGGCGAGGAAGACGCGACCAAACTGCGCGATGATCTGGAAGCGCGGCTTGCCCAGATAGATGACGATTACAACTTTATTGCTGAATGCAACATGGGTGGCGAATTTATGGCGCCTGAACTCGTGGATCGGGTTAAGGAAATTGCGCAAACACAATGGACCCGCACCCTCGATGACCGCATTGGCATATCCTTTGAAGAAAAGAAACGCAAAGAGCGCACACCGGCGCCTGAACTGCCCGTGGTCGAAAATATTCTGTCGGATCGCGATGATCATATCATTTACCGCGAACAGCCAGAACCGGCTGCGTCGGAAGGGAATAGTTTCGGCTTCAACCTTGATGTGCCAGAACATAAATTCAATCTCGGCGAAGTCTATAATATGTGCATCGGACGCGGTACCCTGACTGAAGAGGACCGATTCAAGATTAACGACCATATTGTGCAAACCATCATCATGCTGGAACAGTTACCATTCCCGAAAAATCTCAAGCGCGTGCCGGAATACGCAGGTGGTCATCATGAAAAGATGGATGGAACCGGATATCCGAGGCGCCTGAACAAGGCAGATATGTCTCTCCCTGCACGTATCATGGCGATTGCCGATATTTTCGAAGCCCTGACCGCAGCGGATCGGCCCTACAAACCACCTAAGAAATTAAGCGATGCGGTTAAGATCATGTCGTTCATGAAAAAGGACGCGCATATTGATGATGAGCTGTTCGAGCTGTTTTTGAAGAGCGGAATTCATAAGGAATATGCGGAAAAATTCCTTGATCCGGCGCAGGTCGATGAAGTCGATATCTCGCAATATATCAAAACGGACGACGCTTGACGCCAACCCGTTCATCCACATTTGAGCGGGCTATTGCCTATCCTTACCGGATTCCAGCGAAGTCCTATATCTATCATGATGGTGCCAGTGATGAGCTGGCCGCTGGTTCCGCCTTCCCGGATGTCGGCAGACTAACACCGGTTCTGGCCGTTGGCTCCAACCAGTCGCCGGAACAGCTGGCGCGCAAGTTTCCTGGCGCAGACTGGGCCCCAATTCCGGTTGCCCGCGTGACGATCGCGAATTTCGATACCGTCTATTCCGCCCATATTACGACATATGGCTCCATCGCCGCGACCCTTCATCATGCGCCTGGGACCACGGTGACGTTATTTGTGAACTGGCTGGATCATGATCAGTTGGCGCGTATGCATGAAACGGAACTGCCGAATGAGAATTATGAGTTCGGGTGTCTCAATGATCTTCAGATCAAGGCAGAAGTCGGGCCGTCCCTCGATCAGGTTTATCTCTATCATGGCCAGCGCGGCATTTTCGCCCCTGATGACAATTCAATTTCATTAACAGAAGTCCCCGCATCCGGACGAACCGGGCAGCACATGACCCAGCACGAAATACAAGGCCATTTGCGTGATCGCATGGCCCCGGAAAAATCACTCGAAGACTTCATCAACGATTCCGTTTCCGACCCGGCAATTCGCCAGTCCCGGACAGCCGATATGGCGCAGGACAGGTTGGTGTTTTCTTACCCTGGGTATGTTCCGAGCGCCTTATAAGACCTGCGCTGCGACAATTCCGGCGAAGATGATCAGGCCAAAATCACGATTGGATTTGAATCGCTGAAGGCAGTTTTTCGGTGCTTCCGTATCCAGCGTCCGGACCTGCCAGCCGAGATGAACGGCACTGATTGCAAGTGCTGCGTAAAATGGCCAACTTAAACCTGCCAGATATCCGCTAAGCCCCAACCCGGCAATCGTCACCACATAAAACCCGACCAGCCAAGGTTTGGTTTCAGCCCCCAGTTTCAAGGCTGTTGATTTTACGCCGATCAGCACGTCGTCTTCCTTGTCCTGATGGGCGTAGATGGTGTCGTAACCCAACGTCCAGAAGAAGCCTGTGGCATACAGAACAACGGCGGGGGCGCCCAGTTCGCCATGCACACTGGCCCAACCCATCAGCGCACCCCAGTTAAACGTCAGGCCGAGAACCGCCTGCGGCCAATAGGTGATGCGTTTCATAAACGGGTAGGTGACAACCAGTGCCAGCGACAATATCCCCATCCAAATCGTGAATGTGTTGAACTGGAGCAGGATGATCAGGCCGATGCCTGCTTGCAGAGCGAGAAACAGAAAGGCCTGAAAGACGGTGACGTCGCCGCTCGGGATCGGGCGGGTCGCTGTACGAGCGACCATGCCGTCATATTTTCGGTCCGCCAGATCGTTCACCGTGCACCCGGCACCGCGCATCACCGATGCGCCAATACCAAATAAAATCACAATCCATATATCCGGCCACCCTTTCGTCGCCAGCGCAAGACTCCACCAGCATGGCAGTAGCAGCAACCATGTGCCGATGGGTCGGTCTAACCTTGCGAGACGTAAATAAGGTTGCACGATTCTGGGGGCCAGCCGGTCAACCCAGCTCTGGTCCGGAATATCGGTCGCCTGATTATGTGTCAGCTCGCTCATGGGGCCGGAGTATAGGCGAAAGTTCCCGATACCGCCACCGCTTGCCGCACGGTTTCGCCGCGTTATGATGCGTTTGATTATCGCCGGAGCATTTCATGGATAAGCCAAAAACCCGCCTGCATATTGAGGCCCAGTTCAGCGAAGGGGCGGATATCGCGCTCAATCGTGATCAGGTGCATTTTCTGGTCCATGTGCTACGCCTGAAATCTGGCGATCAGTTGTCGCTGTTCAACGCCGATGGTGGCGAGTGGCTGGCGAGCATTACGGAGCATTCCAAACGTCGCGGCGTGGTTCACCTTCATAAACAAACCCGCCTACCCGAACCAGAGCCAGGGCCGTGGCTGGCTTTCGCGCCAATCAAGAAAACGCGCACAGATTTTGTTGTCGAAAAAGCAACAGAACTTGGCGTGGAACGTCTGATCCCGGTTTTTACACGCTTTACCGCAAGCACGCGGGTCAACGTGGACCGCCTTGGTGCCATAGCGCGCGAAGCCGCCGAACAATGCGGGCGGCTGAGCGTGCCGACCATCGCGGTCCCCTGTGATCTTGATGACCTGGTCGCGGGATGGCCCGCAGGGCGCCGCCTGTTCATTGGGGACGAAACCGGGAACGGAATTCCACTAACCAACGTTCTTTCTGATGAGCCTCAGGAACATGGTTTTTTGATTGGCCCCGAGGGCGGTTTCAGCGAAGATGAGCTTGCCGGGGTCAAGGCCCAAGTGTATGCAGATGCTATTGATTTAGGCCCGCGTGTGTTGCGTGCCGAAACTGCGGCGATTGCGGCCCTTGCTGGATCTTTACTATTGAGGTCAAAGCCATAGGTGCATTGACGGGACTGGGAAACAGGTTATCTCAGTCTTGACGACTAAAGCAGATTAAAGACGAGGACCAGACTATGCCCGATACGACCGGCGCTCAGACAGAGCCATTGCTCGATAAAGCCGCCTTGATTGATTACATGGTGGCCGGATGCAAACCCAAAGAAAACTGGCGTATCGGCACGGAGCACGAAAAATTCGCCTACCATCTGGATGACCTGAGCCCATTGACGTACGACGAGGAAAATGGAATCCGCAAGGTTCTTGAAGAGTTGCAGCAGTTTGGCTGGGAGCCGATTAGCGAAGGCGACAAAGTCATTGCGCTTCGCAAAGACGGCGGCGGCACCATATCGCTGGAACCGGCAGGCCAGCTCGAACTTTCCGGCGATGCGGTTGAGACAATTCACCAGACCTGCGGCGAGGTGACCAGTCACCTGCAACAGGTAAAAACTATTTCGCGTGATATGGGCATCGGGTTTTTAGGTCTTGGCTACCGCCCCATTGGTGAAGCCGACGACATGCCGTGGATGCCTAAAGGCCGATACAAGATCATGCGTGAATACATGCCAAAACGCGGCACCATGGGACTGGAGATGATGAAGTCCACCTGTACGGTACAGGTTAATCTGGATTTTGATTCCGAAGAAACCATGGTCAAAATGTTTCGCGTGTCGTTGGCACTACAACCCATTGCGACTGCGCTCTGGGCCAATTCACCGTTCCGCCACGGCAAGCCATCCGGTTTCCTCTCATATCGCAGTCACATCTGGACCGACACGGATCCGGATCGCTGCGGCACTCTGCCGTTCGTATTTGAAGATGGCTTTGGGTTTGAGCGCTATGTGGATTATATGCTCGATGTGCCGATGTACTTTGTTTATCGAAATGGCGAATATTTGGATGCATCCGGGCTGTCGTTCAGGGATTTCATGGTGGGCAAACTTGATATCCTGCCTGGCGAATTTCCAAAAATGTCTGATTGGGTTGACCACCTGAGCGTCGCCTTCCCGGAAGTGCGCCTGAAACAGTTCCTTGAGATGCGCGGTGCCGACGGCGGCCCCTGGTCCAGATTATGCGCCCTGCCTGCCTTCTGGGTTGGCCTGCTTTATGACGACACGGCCCTGAACGCGGCTTATGATCTGATCAAGGACTGGACGCAGGAAGAGCACGACCGCCTGCGCGCCGAAGTCCCAGTGAGCGCGCTGAAAACCAAGTTCCGTAACCGCACGGTGCGCGAAGTTGCCCTGGATGCCCTGCAAATTTCCCACGGTGGTCTGCGCGCTCGCGCGCGTCTCGACAGCATCGGTCTTGATGAAACCCACTACATCAAACCGCTCTTTCAGATCGCCGAATCTGGCATGACACAAGCCGAAGAGCTGCTTTGCGCCTATGAACGACGTTGGGATAAAACGGTTGAGCCGGTGTTTCAGGAGTATGCGTATTAGGGTTTCTGCGCCCGCATAAACACCAGTGTTTCATCCAGTGTCTCAACCGTCGTTGTCGGCAGTGAACAAATCGTTCCCTTGCACACATAAGCAGTGGGTTGGTTGTCGACCTGGGTTTTGTAGCGTGCCGGGTGGTTTTTGGGGAGTGTTGTTCCCGGTGGGACGATTTCCAAAATCTGGTCGGGCAGGCTTCGCTTCATAACCTGAGAGAGCAGGGTTTTGGTTCCGGGCTCTTTGCGGGTTCCGATGATCACGACCTGCACCGCCTGATCAAGGGTTTGGGCTGCGCTAAGCAGACTGGCAACGCCGCGGGCTTCATTGATGACTGCTGAACCCACGGCACCAAGGGTGGCGTCGGCCTTTATACGCCATTGCGCTTCACCGCTCAGGTAATAAAGACGGGCCAGCACCTCTATCATCGCCGCATTTCCCGATGGATTTGGATCATCGATTACGGGCTTCATGCGCAAGGGAATATCTTTGGCGTCATCGGCAGCGGCGAAAAATCCGCCCCCGGAAGTGTCAAGATGATGATCAAGCGCCGTTCGGACCCAGCCCGCTGCCTTGTCGAGATAGGTTTTGCGCCCCGTTGCTTCGAAAAGGGTCAGTGCGGCACCCGCCATGCTGGCCAGTCCGGATGTGGTGGCCATGGTGGAATGACGCCCGCCAATGGCGCTATGGCAAAGCCGTCCGTGATCGTTGGTCAATCGTAAGGTGACAGCGTCAAAGGCAGCCCCGGCAGCATCGATCCATTTACGCTCATCCATCGCCAGCCCGGCTTCGCCGAGGGCGCGGATCATCATGCCGTTGCCATCGGCAATAATTTTTTCATCCCGGAAGGGGGGGGTGCGATTGGCACGATGCTGGCGGAGTTTCTCAAGGGCCTCGTCTGTGCGGGTGTCAGAATGGCGAAAAAGGATGCCCCGGTCTTCGTCATCATCTATGGCCCCGCCTTCGGTCGGCCCAAGGTCAAATGTTTCCAGGAATATATCTGTCTGTCCGTCCAGTACCTCGCCAATTTCATCATTGTTCCAGAGATAAAACGCGCCTTCTTCCCCTTCGCCACTCTCGTTCTCGCTGTCCGCATCCAGACTGGAAGCAAAAGCCCCCGATGGCAGGGCCATTTCGCGGAGCACGAATACAATAGTGTTGCGGATACGGTTTTCGAGGACCGGGTCCTGGGTTTCGCGCCAGACCTCTGTCATCAGACGGAGCAGGCCCGCGTTTACATCAATCATTTTTTCAAAATGCGGGGTCTGCCAGAGTGGATCGGTGGCATAGCGGAAGAAACCACCGCCGACATGATCATAAAAGCCACCATCAATCATATGACTGAGGCTATCTGTTACCGCTTCTTTGAGCGCCGGATCGCCATATTGGATATATCCCCGCCACAACAGCATCAACGCCGCCCATTCCGGGTGTTTCGGGGCTTCTCCGAAACCACCAGCCAGCGGATCAATTTCCCTGATCAGGGATTTCAGGGCGAGTTTTTGATGTGCAGGCAAAACCGCACCCGGCTTCGGCTGGCTGTCGCGTTGAAAGTTTAGAGCAGCCGTTTTCGCATGTTTGAGAATTTCGGCAGGATCGTCTGTATAGAGTTTGGAAACCCGACCCAGCAAGTCTTTAAACGCCAGCATGCCGCGCGATTCAACGGGCGGATAATAGGCGCCGCCGAAAAAAGGTTGTCCTTCGGGGGTCAGGAACAGGGTCAGGGGCCAGCCGGTGGGAAGACCGAGATGCACGGCCTGCCATTGAAACTGCGAATCAAGAGCCGGACGTTCTTCACGATCAATAATCACGGGGACGAACAGAGTGTTGATCAACGTGGCTGTCTTCGGGTCCGCATAGGATTCGCGTTGCATGACATGGCACCAGTGACATGCCGTATATCCGATCGAGAGCAGAATCGGTCGGTTGAGTTTGCGGGCTTCTTTCAGCGCCGCTTCGCCCCATGCCCGCCAGTGCACGGGATCTGTCTTGTGCAGTTGCAGATATGGGCTGGATTCAAGTGCCAGACGGTTCCCGCCGGGAAGCGCGTGGACGGGGCTGGCGCATACCAGGAGAAGAGATAGAAATAAAAAGCTACCTCGGGCCGTTCTCATGACTTGCTCCTGCTAAACGGCGGTCCCACCGACCGTGATGCTGTCGATCAGCATGGTTGGCTGACCCACACCAACCGGCACGCCCTGGCCGTCTTTTCCACAGGTGCCAATGCCAGGGTCGAGCATCATATCGTTACCGATTTTCGAAACCTTGGTCAGGACATCCGGGCCGTTACCAATCAGAGTTGCGCCCTTGAGCGGCGCACCGACTTTGCCATTTTCGATCTTGTAGGCTTCCGTGCACGAGAAAACAAATTTCCCTGATGTGATATCAACCTGCCCGCCGCCGAAGTTGACCGCATAGATGCCGTCCTTGACGCCCGCCAGTATTTCACCGGGGTCATTGTCGCCGTTCAGCATGTAGGTATTAGTCATGCGCGGGATCGGGGCGTGGCCGTAGCTCTGCCTGCGTCCGTTGCCGGTTGATTTAACCCCCATCAGACGCGCGTTCATGCGGTCCTGCATGTAACCAGTAAGAATGCCGTCTTCGATCAGCGTCGTGCATTGGGTCGGTGTGCCTTCATCATCAATGCTGAGCGATCCACGTCGATTATCAATCACGCCGTCATCAACAATAGTGACACCTTTAGAGGCGACGCGTTTGCCCATCAGGCCTGCGAAAGCAGACGTGCCCTTGCGGTTAAAATCACCTTCAAGGCCATGACCGATGGCTTCGTGCAACAAAACCCCCGGCCAACCTGGTCCGAGCACGACAGGGACTTCACCAGCTGGAGCGGGGACGGAGTCGAGATTGACCAGGGCTTGACGAAGTGCTTCATCAATAGCCGCTTTCCAGGCGCCGGGTTCGATGTAGGGGTCATACGACGTGCGTCCGCCAATGCCATGTCCGCCGGTTTCCATGCGTCCGTCTTTTTCAACGGTGACGGATACATTGAGACGAACCAAAGGACGGATATCACCAACACGCTCACCACCGGTGTGAAGAATCTGGATCGCCTGCCATTCGCCGGTGAGTGAGGCGGAGACCTGTTTGACGCGCTCATCACGGCCTCGTGCATAACTGTCCATTTCGGCGAGCAATTCGACCTTGGCTTCAAAGCCCAGACTGGCGAGCGGATTGTCGTCAGAATATAGGCTGCGGTTGGTTTGTGCAGGGCCACCGTCCATGGTGCCGCTATGGCCACGAGTGACCGCTTTGACTGTATTGGATGCACGGCGGATGGCGTCTTCGGACAGCTCGGACGCGTGAGAATATCCAGTCGATTCGCCGGAAATGGCGCGAAGGCCGAACCCTTGCGTCGTGTCAAAGGCAGCACTTTTGACCTTGCCGTCATCAAAAACCACGCTTTCGGACTGGCGGTATTCCAGAAAAAGCTCGCCATCATCGGCATCTTTAAGCGTTTCATCGACGATGCTCTCAAGCTGTGCGCAGTCCATATCGGTGCGCGAATAAAACAGCTCGTCGGTTTTACTTAGGTCGGTCATTACCGGATTCTCTCCAATTTTGGCGGGATGCTGGTTGCATCTGCCGTCGGCAGCGTTATCGTTCTTATCTATATAAGCCCTAATACCCGGAAGTGCGACCATGAATGGCCTGAATGAACATCCTTTGCGCAGAGAAATCGCGGATGAAATCCACGCGCGGCCTTATGCCCATATGCGATCCCCCGTTCGCATCACGCATTTGGTCTGTATGGCGAGTGAGCGCTCGGAACTGAAGGCAGAGGGCAATGTGGCGGCGATATGCGCGCGGTTCAACACGTCTGGTCCGGTTGCTGGTGATACCCATTTTATTGTCGATTTTGGCTCTTTTCGCCTGAAATGGGAGCGCCATACGGAGTTCGAATCCTATACCTTCATCCAGGAGGGAGGCCATGAGCGCCCCTTCGATGGGGCGGCGATTGATCTGGTCCCGGCCGATTGGGTGAAAGCCCTGCCCGGTCAAATTCTCGTGGCGGCGAACGTAACCGTTGAAGGGAAGGCGGCAACTGCGCGTTCAATTGGTGAAATTGCCGAGATATTCGAAGGAAATACGGTCACCGGCAGTCAGGTGCTGGATGGCAAGGCGCGGTTCTGGACGGATCATAAAATCCATGACGATGGTTATCGCCGCCTGCTGGTCTGTGATGATGCGCTTGATCAGCGTGGGCTCGGGCGGCTGGTGCATCGGTTGCTGGAAATCGAAACTTATCGCATGTTGGCCATGCTGGCGTTCCCGTTGGCGAAAAAGGCGATTCCGCAATTGGCTCATGCGGAGCAGAATCTGAGCGGGATTGTGACGCGTTTGCCGCATTTAAATGACGTTGAGGATGAGCGTGAATCGCTTGAGCAGTTGATGGCTTTGGCGGCGGAAGCGGAAACCATATCTGCAAATACGGCGTATCGTTTCAGTGCAGCGCGGGCCTATAGTGATCTGGTTGAACGCCGGGTTCGTGAACTCCGTGAAGAACGCATGCCGCCGATTGAGATGTCAGGGAATTTCCTCTATCGGCGTTTGGCACCAGCCATGAGTACCTGTGACAACATGACCCGGCGTCAGGAAACGCTTGCGAGCCGGATCACACGGGCCAGTAATCTGTTGCGCACGCGTGTTGATATTGCGCGCGAAGAACAGAACCGTGAGGTTCTGGCCTCCATGGACAAACGCGCCCAGTTGCAGTTCCGCCTCCAGGAAACGGTCGAGGGATTGTCTGTCGTTGCCATCAGCTATTATCTGCTGGGGCTGGTTTCCTATCTGGCGAAGGGCTTGAAAACATTCGGGCTAGCCTATGATCCCAATGTTGTCGTCAGTATCGCGCTGCCAATTGTTCTGGGTGTCGTCTGGGTTGGGGTGCGCCGGATCAGGCGCGCCATCAGCGAACGAGACGAACAATAAAATTGTTACAAGACAATTTCAGTGTAAAAGATGATTGACCAAAACCGGAAAACTTCTATTGTCCTCTCAACGTGGTGATTTGGCCGACCGGCTTGCGGCCACGTAAAAAAAATCGCTAAAAGGTCGGAGGCATAAGCGCCCTGACCCGTTCGGTTAGGGCTTTTTTTATGGCCCTTGAATGGTTCGGGCCTCAATGTAGGAAGAACCCATGAGGGACAACAAAGATACACCAAACACCTGGCGGCCCGGCACCCAGTTGATCCGGGGTGGCACATCCAGATCAGCTTTTGATGAAACTAGCGAAGGCCTGTTTCTGACATCCGGCTATGTTTATTCATCAGCTGAAGAAGCAGAAACGACATTCAAGGGCGAGAAAGACCGCTTTATCTATTCGCGCTATGCGAACCCGACTGTTGCAATGTTCGAAGAGCGGTTGGGCCTTCTTGAGGGGGCCAAAATCTGCGTTGCCACGTCAAGCGGCATGGCGGCCATGTTTGCGTCACTAGCATCCCAGCTGAAAGCTGGTGACCGTGTGGTTGCGGCCCGCGCGTTGTTCGGCTCGTGCCTTTATGTCATCGCCGATCAGTTGCCGAAGTACGGCATTGAAGTTGAGTTGGTTGACGGAACCGATCTGGATCAGTGGGAACAGACCCTATCCAAACCGGCAAATTGTGTGTTTATGGAAACACCGTCGAACCCGACCCTTGAGGTTATTGACCTCAAACGTGTATCGGAGCTTGCCCATAGGGCAGGGGCACGGGTCATAGTTGATAATGTCTTCGCGACGCCAATCCTGCAAAAGCCACTGGAACTGGGCGCCGATATCGTTATGTACTCGGCGACCAAGCATATCGACGGGCAGGGGCGGACCTTGGGTGGTGCGATCCTGACTAATGATGAAAGCTTTCTTTCCGATCACCTGGAACCGTTTATCCGCCACACCGGCCCGGCGATGAGTCCGTTTAATGCCTGGGTGTTGCTAAAAGGTTTGGAGACGCTTGAACTTCGGGTTACACGTCACTGCGAGAATGCGCGAAGCGTTGCGGAATTTCTGGAAACCGAAAGCGATGTGTCAAAAGTGCTTTATCCGGGGCTCGCCAGTCATCCGCAGCATGAACTTGCGATGTCACTGATGGCGTCCGGTGGGACCATGGTATCGTTCGAGCTCGATGGTGGAAAAGAAGCGGCGTTCCGTTTCTTGAACGCGCTTCGCATGATTGATATCTCCAACAATCTGGGCGATGCAAAAAGCCTGACCACGCATCCGGCAACAACGACGCATCAGCGTTTGAGTGAGGAAGAGCGCGCGGAACTGGGCATTTCACCGGGTCTTGTCCGTCTGTCGGTCGGGCTGGAAGATGTTGATGATATTAAGGAAGATCTGGCACAGGCGCTTGCTGCGGCTAAGAATTAACCCTGTATCCAAGGAAGGCCCCTAACTTTCCAGCCGTTGACGACACCGCGGTGTTTGCGGTCATCTTTATCGCCCTCAAATCCTTCGGTGATATTGTAACAATGGCTGAACCCGATGGTTGTGATGGCGGCGGCGGCGTGGCGTGAACGTACGCCTGAGCGGCAGAGAAAGAGCAGCGGCTGTTCGTTCGTGCAGCCGAGGGCCAGAACTTCCGCCTCAAACGTCGGGTTCACTTCCATGCCCGGAAACAGCTTCCAGCAAATCTTGTGCACTTCCTTATCGATGGAAGTCAGGTCCGGGATGCCGACATAGGAGAATTCTGCGTCAGTGCGAACGTCAATAATTTGGGCGTTCGGATTAGTGCGGAGCATTTCCCAGCACCCATCCGGTGCGATATCGCCCGCGTAGACAAGGTCAGACATGATCAGTCAGCGCTTTCATGTAAGATGGCGGGGCCGTCAAGTGCTTCGAGCATCTCTTCGACGGTGATGAATTTTTTACGCGGTGCGCCGCCATGAGCGTTGCTCAGTTCCATGGCCTCCAGCTTCTGCCAGTCAGAGAAAGTTACCCAGCGCACGTTTCGTTCAGTGAGGAATTTTTCCAATCCGGCGTGTCCGGCCTTACCAGTACCGCCAGCCGGGAAATCATCATGGATAAATGCCGCAACTGTTTCCCCGTCAGGACGGTTTGATGAAATGACGCCAGATGGTCCGCGTTTGATCCAGCCAACGGCATATAACCCTTCACGGACGCGGCCGTCGATATTGGGAATGATGCCGCGAGCTTCGTCATAAGGCGCACCTTCTATTTCATCGGCACGATACCCGATGGCGGCAGCGACAAGCCCGCATTTGATATCGAAAGTTTCACCCGTACCTTCAGCCCGGCCATCAACGACCCTGGTGCGTTCTAAACGCAGACCTTCAACCCGCTCCCCGCCCAGAATTTCAACTGGTGAGGCGAAAAACTCGAAATGCATGCGGTTGGGTTTTTCCGTGCCATTAAACTCGGCATACTCGCGAAGAACATTAATATTGCGTTCGCTCAAACGTCTGGACCGGTTATCCATTCCTGCCAGAACGGTCTCGAGGTCGACCGGTAACTGATCCGCTTTGACCATTGGAACTGTTGTCGTCAGATGCTTGACCTCGCGCAATTCAACGTTGGTGAATTTTGCATCTGCCGGACCTCGACGTCCAAAAATATATGTATCCTTAATTGGCGAAGCTGCGATGCACGCGGCAACATGGTCAGGCACATCGGATTTCGCTAATCCGTCCGGGGAGCGCATTAGAACGCGCCCGATATCCATCGCGACATTGCCAACACCGATAACAGCTGCTGCATCCACATTCAAATCCGGCTCCAGATCGCGAAAATCCGGATGTCCGTTGTACCAGCCAACTAATGCCGCCGAGCCATGTACGCCCTGTTTATCAGAGCCTGGAATGGTTATTTTCTTATCGCTCGGGGCGCCAACGGCAAGCACGACGGCGTCATAAAATTCAGCCAGTTCAGCAAGGCTGATATCGCGGTTCAGCTCGACGTTGCCGTAATAGTTAACGTGATTCATGAGCGCCGTCTGCTCATATTTTTTGGCGACTTTTTTGGTGGTTTGATGATCCGGCGCAACGCCGCCTCTGATCAAGCCATAAGGTGAAGGCAGGCGTTCAATAATATCTATTTCACATTCAGGGCAGCTGCGCATAAGTGCGTCGGCTGTGTAGAATCCGGCCGGGCCGGATCCAATAATAGCAATCGAAAGTGTCATCCGTGCTGTCTTTCGTTCCTGTCCCGCAAAACCTAGCCTTAAACTTAGTCTACGGTCCAGGTATGACCACGCCGCAGCAGCGCGTTCAAATCCCCATGTTCTTTTGATTTTACGGATTCTGTTAAACCTGCCAACCCTTGTTCGTAGCTTGCTGCAGGGTTGCAGTACAAAATGCCGGTCGCGACGGGCAGTCCAGGGCTATCCATTTGTGCCAATAAGGTGGCTAGATTGCGGCTGGTCTCGTCGTGCACCTGAACATCTTCGATGCTGACCCCGTTTTCCCCAATTGTGATCGCTTCAAACTCAAGCGTATTCTTATTCAGATGAAGACCTTTGTTGTTTTCAGCGCCGAACAGTAAAGGTTTACCATGTTCGACAAAAATCTGGCGCTCCGCAGCAACAGCCTTGGCCGTGAAATCATCAAACACCCCGTCGTTATAGACTATGCAGTTCTGGAAAATTTCAACAAACGACGTGCCTTTATGGGCATGTGCGCGTTGCAACATGCCGGGCAGCATTTTCTGCTGGCTGTCGATGCCACGGGCAACGAATTTGGCGCCTGCGGCCAGGGCAAACTGGGTCGCTGAGAGCGGATGTTCGATAGAGCCCATCGGCGATGAGGGGGAGCGCGTGCCTGCGCGTGATGTAGGTGAATACTGGCCTTTGGTCAGGCCATAAATTTCATTGTTGAACAGCAAGAATTGCACATCAACGTTGCGCCGTAAAAGGTGCAGCAAATGATTGCCGCCAATGGAAAGTGCATCGCCGTCGCCGGATACGACCCAGACATCAAGATCCGGGTTCGCCAGCTTGACGCCGGTCGCGAAGGCGGGGGCGCGACCATGGATACTATGAAACCCATAGGTCGACATGTAATAGGGGAAGCGCGACGCGCAGCCGATTCCGGAAACGAAGACGGTGTTTTCGGTCGTCGCTTCAATATCGGCAAGGGTTTTCTGAACGGCTTTTAGGATTGCATAATCGCCGCAACCTGGACACCAGCGAACTTCTTGATCAGATGCAAAATCTTTTGCTTTGAGTTTCTCAGCAGATGTGACGACGTTCATGTGTTCGCCTCCAGTTCGGCCTGAATGGCAGTTTCCAATTCGAGGATTTTAAAGGGCTGGCCGGATACCTTGTTCAGCCCTTTGGCATCAATCAGGTATTCTGAACGGAGCAATGTGACCAGCTGGCCGGTGTTCATTTCCGGCACCAATACATGATCGAAATTTCCAAGCAAGTCGCCTAAGTTCGATGGTAGCGGCCAGATATGGCGAAGGTGTACGTGGCTGACTTCGACACCGTTTGCCTGAAGGTTGGAAACCGCGCGGCTGATCGGGCCATAGGTCGATCCCCAGCCAACAACACAAAGCGCCCCTTTATCCGGGCCCGCTTCGACAGTTTGTTCGGGGATATCTTTCGCCACACCCAGAATTTTCTGTTTTCGGGTGTTGGTCATTTTCTGGTGGTTATCCGGATCATACGAGATATGGCCGGAATCGAAATGCTTTTCGATGCCACCAATCCGATGCTCAAGGCCTGGCGTTCCAGGTGTCGCCCAGACACGTGACAAGGTTTCTTCGTTACGAATATAGGGATGGAAGCCTTCCGGCTCTGTGTGAAATTCAACCGGGAACGGGGTGAGGTCGGTTACATCCGGAATGAGCCAGGGCTCAGCTGCATTGCCGATATAGCCATCAGATAACAGAATGACCGGCGTCATGTATTTTGTCGCTAGCCGCACGGCTTCGATGGCGGTATCAAAACAATCCCCTGGCGAACGCGCGGAAATTACGATCAGCGGGCTGTCCGCATTACGGCCATATACCGACTGGAAAAGGTCAGACTGCTCGGTTTTTGTAGGCAGGCCGGTTGATGGTCCGGCGCGCTGGGTGTTGACGATGACCAGCGGTAATTCAGTGCTGATCGCAAGTCCGATGGCCTCACCCTTCAGGGCAACGCCGGGGCCGGAACTGGACGTGACACCAAGTGCGCCGCCGTAAGACGCTCCAATGGCAGCACAGGCTGCAGCGATCTCATCTTCGGCCTGAAAGGTAACGACGTCGTGCTCTATCATATGTGACAAGGTGTGCAAGATAGGTGATGCCGGAGTAATCGGGTAAGAACAGAAAACCATTTTTAGCCCGGCCAGCTGTGCTCCCGCGGCCAGACCCCAGGACAGGGATTCGCCGCCGGTAACCGTTCGGTACAGGCCATGCTCAATATCGTGGGCATCCGGGATCGCGTATCCCTGGAACCCGTCAATGACCTCTGATGTTTCGCCCAATGCATGCCCGGCGTTAAGCGCCGCAATATTGGCTTCTGCGACATCCGGGCGTTTAGCGAATTTTGTCTGCAGCCAGTCCACGGTGTCTTTGCGTCGGTGCGCGAACATCCAGAATACGTAGCCCAGTGTCCAAAAGTTCTTGCAGCGCAGCGCGTCTTTATTGGAAAGTCCCAGATGCTTGACCGCATCCAGCGTGAGCTGGGAAATATCAAGCTTGATGACCCGGTAGCGCCCGAGATAAGCGCTGTCCAGCGGATCGGTTTCAAAACCGGCTTTTCGCAAATTACGCTCGCTAAAGGAGCCCGTATCGATGATCACGATGCCGCCGACTTTCAGATCCTTGATCTCAACGCGGAGCGCGGCAGGGTTCATGGCGACCAGAACGTCAAAATCATCGCCTGATGTCTTGATCGTTGGCGCGCCGAAATTGATCTGAAAGGACGAAACGCCAAAGGTCGTTCCCGCAGGAGCCCGAATCTCGGCCGGGAAGTCGGGAAAGGTTGCCAGGTTTTTACCAGCTAAAGCCGTCGCCAGAGTGAACTGGCCTCCGGTGACCTGCATCCCATCACCTGAATCGCCGGCAAAGCGGACGACTGCAGAATCAATATGCTGTCTGGTGGTATCTTCTGACGGATCTTTTTCGAGTGCGGTACTACTGGTCATTTTATTTCAGCCGATATGCTAGAATATGGGCGACGCAGAAACGGTATAATATCTCAATGCTTCTGTAGATTCGTTAAAAATATATAACTTTTTGTCAGTATTGAAATACCACCATTCAAATTATATTAAGGGGCCATTAAAAAAACTAAAACATCAAGTTTGGTATGTGTACAGATGTTGTGCGGAAAGACGCCAAATCCCCAGGTGCAGGCGTTAAATCTTGAGCAGATCAGGTTTTTCCTGTAAATCCCTGACATTGGTGAAGGGCATGCCGAACTCATGAACAGGATTACTTGGTATATATTTCTGCAGCTGGGCGCAGGCTTGCTGATTGTCGGTACTGGTTTGACGGCAATTATCTGGCTTTCGCAGTCCCTTCGCTTTGTTCAAATGATCGTGAACCACGGCTTGTCGATGGGAAGTTTCGTCTATCTGACAATGCTTTTGTTGCCAAATTTTCTAACCATTATCCTTCCAATCGCATTTTTTATTGTTGTCACGTTTATCTACACAAAGCTGATTTCGGACCGCGAACTCGTCGTTATGCGGGCAACAGGGCTAAACCAGATGCAGCTCGCAAAACCCGCAATCCTGCTAGGGCTGGTCGTTGTCGCCCTGTCCTATTGCATCAATATCTATTTGCTTCCGCAGTCCTATCGGATGTTTGGCGAGATGAAATGGGATATCCGACATAATTATTCGCAAGTCCTTCTGCAGGAAGGAGCCTTCAATTCAGTTGCTTCCGGGGTGACGGTTTACGTGCGTGAACGCACCAAAGATGGGCATTTGCTGGGCATTTTTGTTCATGATGAAAAAGACAAGGACAAGCCCTACACCCTGATGGCAACAAAAGGATCGATCATCAAACACGGTACTGGCTCACGTGTGCTGATGTTTAATGGCAGTCGCCATGAAGTGGAGAAGGCCACCAACAAGTTTTCTATCCTCTACTTCGACAGATACGTTTTTGATCTCAATAAAGACGGCGTAACCGACAGCGCGCGCACACCGGAAGCCCGAGAAATGACCCTGGACCAGCTGTTCAGTTTGGATAAGCAGCCTTATGTCGATAAACGCGATTTCGGTAAATATACCGTCGAAGCCCATAAACGCCTCGCATCGCCCGTATCCGTTCTGGGGTATATGATGATCGCTCTGGCGTGTCTGATGTCTGGCGGATCGACCCGGCGCAACCAGACTTGGCGGGTCAGCCTCGCCGTTGTCCTTGTGGTTGGCATTCAAATTATTTCGCTCGTTATCGAGAATGCCATCGCCAAAAACCTGACTTTGATTCCGCTGATTTATCTGAACGTTCTTATCCCAATCATTGGTGGATATTTCGCGCTCCATATGCCCAATCGTTTCCGCTTTCTTGAACGGGCATAACTTTGACTCCGCCAGGCGATGCCAAAAGTATTCTGATCTATATTGGTCCCGGCGCAGATGTTGCGATCGGAGAGAACTTTATGAAACTGCCGTTCCTCCGGGCCGTTCGAGAAGCTTATCCTGATGCCAAAATTTCCTGGGTGCATGGCAAAGTAGGGTCACAATTCGAGGGCATTCTGGCCCCATTGGCCGAAGGATTGATCGATGAAATCATATCTGATGATGATCTAGGTGAAGGGGTGGGCGCGATGATGCCCTGGAGCCGCACGCTTCCCGGACGCCATTTTGATCTCATCATCGATACCCAGAAAAACCCACGTCGTACATTCGTTCTGAAGCGCCTCAGTCATGGCCGGCTGATCTCGCCGACCTGGCGGTTTTTCTTTTCGGATGCCCGCCCGCCCAGGGAAATCGAGAAGCCAAGGTCTCTGGTTGATAAATTGCTGGCCATGGCATCAGCTGCCACGGGACGGGCCATGCGCCCGGATCATATCATCATGGTTCCCGACGTCGCCCATCAGGCCGCTGCCGCTCTGTTGCCGGAAAACGAAACACTTGTTGCGTTCGCCCCGGGTGCGGGTCTAACCGTTACCGGGAAATGTTGGCCGCTGGACCGGTTCATTGACGTTGCGCGTGATCAGGAAAACAAAGGCCGGATAGTGGTTTTTCCACTGGGCCCGCAGGAACGTGACCTAATTCCGACCCTGCACGATGCCCTGCCCAATGCCCTTATCCCGCTTCCGGAAAATGTTCCATCTTCAATTGGTTTGTCGAAATATGATGACAAAGGTCCGTTGTTGTTATTGGCGATGGCTGGACGTTTTACGGTCTCCGTTGCCAATTGCTCCGGAGCCGGGCATATACTGGCGGCTGGCGGATCGCCTATGATTTCTCTGTTTGGGCCAACAAGCCCAGATAAATTTGCGCCGTTTACTCCTGATTTGAAGGCCTTGCGCGCGCAAAATTATGGCGGGGATGCGATTGAGAAAATACCGACAGAAGCGGTTATTGAAGCTGTTGATACGATGATTGAAACGACCGGAAAGTGAACTGGCAATTTATGAGAAGAAAAACCGATGAGTTCTGAAAGTGACCGGCTGGACCGGGTAGATGATCTGGTTGCCAGGGCGATGGCCGCTGGTGCGGATGCGGCGGACGCGATTTATGTTGAGGGAACGTCACTTTCAATGGCATGTCGCAAAGGCCAGCCAGAAATGCTGACCCGTTCGGAAGGATATGATCTTGGCCTTCGGGTCTTTATCGGAAATCGTCAGGCGATGGTGTCGTCTTCGGATTTTTCGAAATCCGCATTGTCTGAACTGGTTGAGCGAGCTGTTGCCATGGCGCGTGTGGTGCCGGAAGATCCGTATTGTGGCCTTGCCCCGTCGGAACTGCTGGCGACAGACATTCCTGATCTTGACGGGTGCGACCCGGTTGAACCCGATGGCCCGGAATTGGAACGCCGCGCCGCTGTGGCAGAAGATGCGGCCAGAAGTATTGCAGGCGTCACCAATTCAGAAGGGGCGGAAGCCGGGTGGGGGTGCAGTTATGTCGCCCTTGCCGGCAGCAACGGGTTTTCTGCAACGCGTGCCGGATCAAGTCATTCACTGAGCGTTTCGGTGCTCGCCGGGGAAGGCACGGAAATGGAACGCGATTATGATTTCGCGGTTGCCGTTCATGGTGAAGACCTGGCGGATCCGGCGGAACTTGGAAAGTCGGCTGGGGAGAAAGCCGTTCGGCGGTTAAATCCTCAGAAGGCTGAAACCGCGCAGGTGCCAGTGATTTATGATCCGCGCGTCTCAAGCTCACTGCTGCGCCACCTTGCGAGTGCTATTAATGGTGTTTCTGTCGCCCGGGGAACAACATTCCTGAAAGACAAGATGGGCGACCAGCTGTTTCCAGAAGCCATCACGGTTGTCGATGACCCGCTGCGCCAGCGCGGCCTTGGCTCAAAACCCTTTGACGCGGAAGGGGTCGCGACCGCGCGCCGTAATGTGATTGAAAACGGTGTTCTCCAGACCTGGATACTTGACCTGCGCTCAGCCCGGCAGTTGGATTTGCAAACCACAGGGCATGCGTCGCGGGGTACGTCGTCCGCGCCTTCACCATCAATCACCAATTTCTATCTGGCTGCGGGAGATGTCAGTCCGGAAGAGTTGATCGGCGGTATCGATCAGGGATTCTATGTGACCGAACTGATCGGCATGGGAGTCAATGGCGTGACAGGTGATTACAGTCGCGGTGCAGGCGGGTTCTGGATCGAAAATGGCGAGCTTGGATACGCTGTCAGTGAAATGACAATAGCCGGGAACCTGAAAGACATTTTCATGAACATGACGGCTGCGGATGATCTGGAGTTCAAATTCGGCACTAACGCACCGACAGTCAGGGTCGATGGGTTAACCGTTGCTGGAAAGTAAGGTGATAGCATTGGTTCCTCGTCCTCGGCGTGTTAGATTGCCTGACTTGAACAACGGGTTGTAATCACTTGTCAAAACGAATGGAATCCACGGCCAGCGCACCAAAATCGACGACCTATCTGATGGGGCGGCTATGGCGCGAAAATATCCGTGGCTACGTAGGCTGGCTTGCGTTGGCGATTGTCTGCATGGTGGTTATGGCAGCGGCCAATGCCTTCTCTGCCTATATGATGCGGCCCATTGTTGATGAGGTGTTTGTCACCAAGAACGAGGCCATGTTGTGGCCGGTCGGCTTGGTCGTGATTGCGACTTTCCTCTGCAAAGGCACGGCCAACTACGGGCAGGCCATGCTGATGAATTTCGTTGGGCTCAAAATTATTGCTGATACGCAGAATAAACTGTTCGCGCACCTGGCCACCATGGAAATTGCATTCTTCCATGACAATCCTTCGGGCACCCTGATTTCACGTTTCAGTATTGATGTTCATCAGATGAAGGTTGCCGTTTCCAACGGGTTGACGGGACTTGGGCGGGATTTGATGTCGTTGGTTGGCCTGATCGGGGTAATGTTTTATCAGGACTGGGAACTGGCCGCCGCGTCATTTTTCATTTTCCCGATCGCCATTTATCCGATTGTCAGGATCGGCAAGCGTATACGCAAAGTGACGGCCAATACCCAGCAGGAAATCGGCCTGTTCACCACCGTTCTCAACCAGACCTTTCAGGGCATCCGTATCGTCAAGGCCTATGGCATGGAAGCCTACGAAGGGACCCGTGTTGGGCAGGCGGTTGACAAGATATTGAAGCTTAACCTGAAAGCGGCACGGACCCGTGAGATGTCGCGCCCAATCATGGAAACGCTGGGTGGGGCCGCGATATTCGTGGTGATTATTTACGGCGGTGGTCGGGTTATTAGCGGCGTTACGACAGCAGGGGCCTTTTTCTCGTTTATCACGGCGTTGTTGATGGCTTATGAGCCGATGAAGCGCCTGGCGAACCTGAACGCAAGCATTCAGGAAGGTTTGGCCAGCGCGCAGCGCCTTTTTGATGTGCTGGATCGCGAGCCTGCGATTAAAGACAAGGAGATGGCGACGCCCTTGCAAGATGTGGTTGGTGAGATTCGCTTGGACGACGTAATGTTCTCCTACAACGACGACACGACCGCGCTGAACGGTCTTTCGATTAAAGTGCCCGCCGGGAAAACGGTCGCGTTGGTCGGGGCGTCCGGAGGTGGCAAATCAACCATCCTCAATCTGATCCCGCGGTTTTACGATGTTGATTCGGGGCGCGTCAGTATCGATGGGCAGGATGTCACGGATGTGACGCAGGCCTCCATTTACGCAAACGTTGCCCTTGTTAGTCAGGAAGTGACTCTGTTCGATGATACTGTATTCGCAAATATTGCCTATGGGCGTGGCGGTGCGACGGAAGAGGAAGTGAAAGAAGCAGCGCGCAATGCGGCTGCTCATGACTTCATCATGGACTTGCCGGGCGGGTATGACACCATCGTTGGTGAACAGGGGATCCGATTATCCGGTGGCCAACGTCAACGTCTCGCGATTGCGCGTGCGATGGTGAAAAACGCGCCGATCCTGTTGCTGGATGAAGCGACGTCGTCGTTGGATACGGAATCCGAACGCCATGTTCAGGCTGCACTGGAAACGCTGATGAAAGGGCGCACGACTCTAGTCATCGCGCACCGGCTGTCCACGGTTGTCGATGCTGATTTCATTTACGTCATAGAAAAGGGGCAGGTGGTCGAAACTGGTACCCATAATGAGTTGCTTGCCAAAGACAGCACCTACAAACGGCTTTATGAGCTTCAGTTCAGTAATGACGACGCACCCGAACCAGTGCTCTCAACTGAGGCGGGATGAGGAACCCGACGCGTGAGGTCTCTCAAAAATGTTTTCAAACGCATCCTGAAATCAGACGGGTTTCGGGCCTTCGCGTGCTGGCTTGGCGCCGGTCTCATCCGATTTGTCCACCTGACCAACCGCTGGCAAGTCGTTCGCCGTGAAATTCCGGAAGCTTTCTGGCGGGACGATAAACCTTTCATTGTTTGTTTCTGGCATGGCCGCATTATGATGATGAACTATTGTTGGGATACGGTGCATCCCATCAATATGTTGATATCCGAGCATCAGGATGGCCGGTTGATTGCCGGCACAAACGCTTATTTCGGCATCAGGGCCGTCGCGGGTTCAACCAATAAAGGTGGGGCAAGGGCGCTCCGGAGCATGGTAAAATCTCTGGCGGCTGGGGAATATGCGGGGATTACCCCGGATGGCCCGCGCGGGCCGCGTATGCGTGCCAGCGACGGGGTGATTGCTGTCGCCAAACTTTCCGGTGTGCCGATCCTGCCCGTCAGCTTTTCGACCAGTCGTGGAAAGCACTTGAACAGTTGGGACCGGTTCTTGGTCGCCAAACCCTTCGGGCGCGGTGTCATTGTCTGGGGGGAGCCGATCCATGTCGACCGAAATGCCGACGTGCAAGCATCCAGCCTTATCCGCCAACAGGTCGAAGACAGCTTGAACTGGATCACCCGAGAGGCCGATGAAATGGTCGGCAGGACACCTGTTGACCCGGCGCCGTTGCCCGAATCATCGGAAGGCCAGGCATTATGATTCTTGGTCTATACCGTGCTTTCGGGACCATCGGTGCGCCACTTATCTCAATCTATCTGTCCCGTCGACTGGCACGGGGGAAGGAGGACCCGGCGCGATTTGGCGAACGCCTCGGGCAAACGGAACGGCCACGGCCACGAGGCCCACTCGTCTGGTTTCATGCCGCCAGCGTGGGTGAATCATTATCCCTGCTGCCGTTGATTGAGCGCATGAGAAAAGACCGCCCGGAATTTACTTTGCTCATCACAACTGGCACCGTTACCTCGGCGCACTTGATGGCAGAGCGCCTGCCGGACGGGGTCATTCACCAGTTCGTGCCCGTTGACCGCCCACTTTATGTGCGCCGATTCTTTGATCATTGGAAACCCGATCTGGTGCTGTGGTCGGAATCAGAGTTTTGGCCCAATTTGGTCAGCGAGCCCGCAAAACGAAACATTCCACTGGTCCTGATTAACGGGCGCGTCTCGCCGCGTGCCTTTAAAGGCTGGCAACGCTTTCCAGGCCTGATTCGTCAGCTGTTGAACAATTTTTCACTATGTCTGGGACAGATGAGCATTGACGTGGAGCGGCTGCGAGCTCTTGGGGCAACTGAAGCACATTCCGTTGGCAATCTAAAATTCGCTGTTCCGTCGTTGCCAGTGGACAAAGCGGAACTTACGCATTTACGCAATCAGTTTCAGGGTCGCCCCCTCTGGCTGGCCGCCAGTACGCATCCTGGGGAAGAAGAGATTCTGTTGAGCGTTCATCGGTCTCTGGAAAAAGATTTCCCATCCCTGCTAACGATTATTGTGCCACGCCATGCGGATCGGGGCGGCAGCATCAAGGCCCTGCTGTCCGGTCTGGGTGCAAAGGTTGCGAGGCGTTCGGCTGGTGATGATGTGGACAAGAGTACTGAGGTTTACATTGCCGATACCATGGGCGAACTTGGCCTGTTTTATCGATTGGCTGATTTCGTCTTCATGGGAAAATCTTTCGTCGATCTGGGCGGGCAAAATTTACTGGAAGCAGCCCGACTCGACTGCGCGATTTTTTATGGCCCTTATATGTGGAATTTTGCTGAAATTGTTGAGCGTATGGAAGAGGCAGGGGCCACGGTTCCTGTTGTCGATGGCCCGGGTTTGGCGGATGCACTAAGAATATTGATGAAAGTTCCTGAAGAACAGGCGCGACTGGCGTTGGCCGCGAAGGCATTTGCCGAAGCCGAAGCCGATGTCATTGATGCGGTCATGGGCGAGCTTGATCCTTATCTGGACAGAGTTCAGGAAATGGAGACGGGACGTGCGGGCACCTGATTTCTGGCAACGCGGACAGGGTGGGATAAACGCGCTCGCGTTAGCGCCGTTAGGTTGGGCTTATGGCCTTGCCGGAAAACTGCGCCGAACATTGACGGACGAATGGCACGCCCCCATTCCCGTGCTCTGTATCGGAAATGTCGTCGCTGGTGGGGCGGGTAAGACACCGGTTGCCATCGATATTGGGCAACGACTTCTGGCGCGTGGAATAACACTCAATTTTCTGAGCCGCGGATACGGTGGTACTGAAGCCGGCCCGCACCGGGTCAATGGTGAAATCGATAATGCCGCCAATGTTGGGGATGAGCCGATGCTGCTGAGCCGCATTGCACCCACATGGATTGCCCGGGACCGGGTGGCAGGCGCGCAGGCGATTGCTCGAAACGGCGGCAATGTCATTGTTATGGACGACGGGTTTCAAAACCCGGCGCTGGCAAAAACCTGTTCGGTTTTGGTTGTCGATGGTCGTTATGGTTTCGGTAACGGCCGAGTGACCCCAGCGGGCCCACTTCGCGAATCTGTTCCTGATGCATTGGCGCGAGCAGACGCGATTGTCCTTATCGGCCCAGATGACAGCGATGTTGCGGATCAGGTTGCTGCCCTGTCCCCGAACCTTCCTCTGATGCGCGCAAAGATCGTTCCAGGGGACGAAATAGAAAAACTATCTGGTAAGAAAGTGAGCGCCTTTGCCGCCATTGCCCGGCCGGAAAAATTTTTCCAAACACTTGAAGACGGCGGCTGCAAGATCGTCGAACGGCATGGCTTTGCAGATCATCACGTTTTTACCAGGCAAGAGATTACAACCCTGAAAGAGCGGTCCCGTGATGCTGGCTTACGCCTTGTGACCACGGAAAAAGACCTGACACGCATAGCGCCTGATCAACGTGACGATATTGAAACCTTGACAATCACCCTCCATTGGGAGGACGAAGCAGCCCTAAGTACTTTATTTGACAGGCTTCTTTAAACGGAACGACAATACCGTCCATGCGTAAAACTCTCACCAGATTCGTATTCCACCCTATTGAGGCGGTCCTCGCGATTGTCATCTACACGCTGTTTCGCGTATTGCCGTTTGCTCTGTCGTCTGCCATCGGGGGTTGGGTTGGACGTGCAATTGGTCCTCGCTTGTCAGTCAGCGGTCGCGCCGTTCGCAATATCTCTAGCGTTTACCCGGACATGTCAGATGACGACGTGCGACAAATGATTCTTGGGATGTGGGATAACCTGGGCCGACTGGCGGGCGAATATCCGCATTTATCGAAAATCGATGTTTACGATCCAAACGGCCCCATTGAAGTGGTCGGGGCAGAATATGTTGATCAGTTGCGCGATGATGGCATCCCCGGCATTTTTGTTTCCGCCCATATCGGCAACTGGGAAATCGTCCCTCTATGCGGCAGTCAACGCGGCTTGCCAATCGATCGGGTCTACCGCGCTGCCAACAACCGCCTTGTTGAATGGCTGTACATGCAGGGCCGGGCAGCGACAGAGGGTGCGTTGATCCCGAAAGGCGCAAGCGGGGCTAGAATGCTGCTCAAATCCCTGAAAGACGGGCAGCATCTGGGTGTGTTGATGGACCAGAAAATGAACGATGGCATTGCCGTTCCGTTCTTCGGTCGTGACGCTATGACCGCCCCGGCTATCGCCGACCTGGCAATCCGTTTCAATTGCCCAGTGGTGCCGGTTCATATTGAGCGTTTGAAGGGCGCGACGTTCCGGATCGTGCTGGAGGCACCGCTTGAGATCGCGAATACCGGCGATAAACAAAAAGATGTGGCCACGTTGCTGGGTCAGATAAACGACAGAATAGAAACTTGGGTCCGTGCCCACCCAGAGCAATGGTTATGGTTGCATAATCGATGGTCGGACTAATTGTTTTATTCCAACCGGTAAATTTTGCGTCCGAAATCAGCTTTTTAGCGTCGTAATAGATCAAATCACCCCCAAGTTTCACGAATAGATTCGAATTATTCAAAAAGACAGGTGTAAGGCTGTTGGGTTTTTGCAGCCTTGAGGATCAGAAAACTTAATAATTCGGGGGAATATGATATGGCGACCGAGCATGATACCGATTACGAAGTCGGTCAGGACAATATCCAGACAAACATTGGCCCGTTCGGGCTTGATATTCACAATCCAGTTTTTCTGATTTCAGGACTGGGTATTTTTGCATTTGTTATCGGCACACTTATGGTGCCCGAAGCTGCGACGGATTTGTTCAAATCGATGCGAAACTGGGTGACCGTCAACTTCGACTGGTTCTTTTTGTTGGCGGGAAATATTTTTGTTTTATTTTGCCTCCTTTTGATCGTTACGCCGCTGGGTTCAATCAGGTTGGGCGGAAATGATGCAAAACCTGATTACGGTTATATCGGCTGGTTCGCCATGTTATTTGCGGCGGGCATGGGCATCGGGTTGATGTTTTTTGGTGTTTCCGAACCGATTTCCCATTTCGGCAGTTCTGTTGCTGCAACTGCCGGGACGCCTGAAAGCTGGGCACCACTGGCCGGCGCGCCAGGCAACCCGGAAGCGGCCATGAAGCTAGGTATGGCGGCAACAATCTATCACTGGGGCCTCCATCCGTGGGCGATGTACGCTGTTGTTGCGCTGGCGTTGGCGTTTTTCACTTACAACCGGGGTTTACCGTTGTCCTTACGTTCGGCATTTTACCCGCTGTTTGGTGATGCCGTTTGGGGCTGGGTTGGGCATGTTATCGATACTGTCGCTGTGCTGGCGACGATCTTTGGGCTGGCAACATCGCTTGGCTTTGGCGCGTCGCAGGCCAATGCGGGACTGAATTTCCTGTTTGGCATTTCCGACAGCAACGGCACCAAAATCATCCTGATCATCGCGATTACTGGCGTTGCCCTGATGTCCGTGGTGCGCGGCCTGGATGGCGGTGTGAAGAAGGCCTCTGAAATCAACATGGTTCTGGCCTTTTTGTTGCTGGTATTCGTCCTGTTTGTCGGGCCGACCGGTGATTTGGTCGCTGGTTTCTTTAGCGGGCTTGGTGCCTATGTCAGTAACCTCCCGGCCTTGTCCAATCCGTTTGGCCGGACCGATGCCAACTTCAGTCAGGGGTGGACCTCTTTTTATTGGGCTTGGTGGATTTCCTGGTCACCGTTCGTTGGCATGTTCATCGCCCGGGTATCGCGCGGGCGCACAGTACGTGAATTTATCATCTGTGTATTGTTGATCCCATCACTTGTCTGTGTCTTGTGGATGACGGTATTTGGCGGAACGGCGCTTATTCAGATCGTCAATGACGGCTATACCGGTGCCAAGGATGCAGCAACGGAGCTTCGTCTCTTTGCAATGCTGTCACAGCTTCCGCTTACCCAACTCACGTCGGGGATCGGGATCATTCTGGTGATTGTGTTCTTTGTTACCTCGTCAGATTCCGGCTCGCTTGTTATCGACACCATTACAGCTGGTGGCAAAACTGACGGTCCTATGCCTCAGCGCGTCTTCTGGTGTATCTTCGAAGGGCTTGTCGCCATTGCTCTTTTACTTGGTGGTGGTCTAGCGGCTCTGCAGGCGATGGCGGTGACAACGGGTTTCCCATTTGCCGCGCTTTTACTCCTGATGTGCGTTGGGATATGGAAAGGGTTGCAGTCAGAACGGAATAAATAAACTGTATTTGGTCATCATCAAATCCGCAAAAGATAAACCCCGGCAGTATCGTCGGGGTTTATTTTTTCGGAATTATATATCATCCTCTATGGGTCGTTAATTTCACTGTTTGGGTTTTGGGTATGGCAAGCAAGAAAGCCTCTGTATCAGATACTACCAAATTCCGGATTGGCATGATTGGCCTTTTCCTTTCGGGTTGCTTCCTTGCGCTCGGGACCAAGTTTCTGTCTTCCGAAAATCTCAGAGTAGGGGAAATTAACTTCTCCGGCGATGAAGACGTCTTTGGGTGGGTTTTTATCGTGATTTCCTTCACCGCATCTTCGGTTGCCCTGGTTTTGGCACTGACCATGAACGATGATTAGGCGTCGCTCTAGTCCGTTCGGGAAATCGCTTTCTCGCCAATCACCAACAACTTCGGATCAAGCGGCATTTTGAACAGGTTGATGCCCCAGTGAAGGTGCGGGCCCGTGGCGCGGCCCGTCATGCCGATGGTGCCGATCTGCTCACCCTGACCGATTCGGCGGCCCGCCTTCACAGAAATTGAATTCATATGGATATAGACCGATGTCAGGCCATGGCCATGATCAATCATCACCGTCTTGCCGGAATAGAACATATTTTCGTGAACCAAGGCGACAACGCCGTCTGCGGACGCGAGGACGGGTGTGCCTTTGGGGGCCGCGATGTCCATGCCGTTATGTGGGCGACGCGGTTTGCCGTTCAGAATGCGTTGCGATCCGAAGACGCCGGATACCCGCCCTTTAACCGGCCAGGTGAAACCCGATTGGAAGTCTGTCATGGCCGAATCCAGTTTTCGCACCGCACCGATCTTGGCGTTGTCCGCGTTGATGCGCTTCTGATCGACAGCTTTTGGGGTCACCTTGCGTTTTGGCAGGCCATCTATGCGCGTGGTCTTATAAGTCTGCGGGCGCACGGTGAAGGACTGGCGTGAGATCTCTCCGCCGGGTTTCGTAATCAGGACGTCACCGCTTTTGGCTTCATCACGACCAAATCCCAAAACGAAAATCCCATCTTTCGAAACCCGGATGTTTTGCTTTTTGTACTGAACCCTGGATCCTGGCTGGGTTTTGGCGATGACCAATCCGCCCTGCATGAACAGGCCATTGAAATTGAGGACTTCATCAGCGCTAACAGATACCGGCGTGAACCCCGCAATAAAGAGGATCAGGCCAGCTCCAACCCTTGCGGTCATAGTAGGGACCCCTGCTTGCCATCAGGCCCGGCCGACTTTTGTTTTTTTGCCTTCGGTTTTGACTTCATGCCCTCACCATCGGTGACCAGCATTTGCCGTGCCCCGTCGCTAAAGGTGACATTGACCTGATCGCCTGAGGAAACCTGGGCGGCATGGGTAACAGGATTGTCGGCGCTGTCGCGAACAAGGGCAAATCCGCGATCAAGAACGCGTGCGTAGGAATAACTTTCGAGCAAACCGGACAATCTCAGAAAATCGGAGGACTTTTCCCTGATGACCGCTTGCCCGGCCTGCTGTAGCGCGCGAATTTCGCCGTTCAAGCGATCTCGCCCCTGGCGGAGAAGATGGTCCGGGCGGCGCAATTGCCCGCTGATCCCGGTAAGTTCGGCCTGTTTGGCGGACATGCCGCTCGCCAGTGCATTGCCCAGTCGCTCGCTCCAGTCATCCAGACGCTGGGTTGCATCTTCAAGCAGGCGCGAAAGATTGGGAAGCCCCCTTGCCGAAGATTCCAGTTGGGTGCGGTTTTCCTGCAAGCGTCGGTTGATCGCGCTGATCATGCGGGTTCCGTCATCCATAACGAGGGCCAGCAATTCGCCGCGAACCGGAACCGCCATTTCTGCGGCGGCGGTTGGTGTCGGTGCGCGTTTGTCCGATGCAAAATCGATTAGTGTGGTGTCGGTTTCATGGCCGACGGCTGATATCAGCGGAATTTCGCTTAACGCAGCGGCGCGGACCACGGCTTCTTCGTTAAACGCCCATAAATCCTCAAGACTACCGCCGCCACGGGCGACTATCAGCAGATCCGGGCGGGGAATTTTCCCATCGGGCGAGAGCGCATTGAACCCTTCAATGGCTTCGGCCACCTGCGCCGCTGCTGTTTCACCCTGAACCAGTACTGGCCAGAGCAGGACATGACGGCCAAAGCGGTCATCCAGCCGGTGCAGAATATCGCGTAAAACCGCACCTGTTGGGGACGTAATAACGCCAATGGTTTCCGGCAAAAACGGAATATGGCGTTTGCGGTCTTCATCAAATAGGCCTTCTTCCGCCAGTTTTCGCCGACGGTCCTCAAGCATCTTGAGCAACGCACCTTCACCGGCCAGTTCCATGCTGTCGATGACCATCTGATATTTTGACCGCGCACCATAGGTCGTCAGGCGACCGGTCGCGATCACTTCCATACCGTCTTCGGGGTTAATGCCAAGCTTGTTTGCAGTACCCTTCCAGCAAACCCCGTCCAGGACCGCTTCCTCGTCTTTCAGGGTCAGATAAAGGTGGCCTGAGGCGGCGCGTTTAAAGCCGGAAATCTCGCCCCGAACCCGAACGCGCTGAAAGGTTTCCTCAACGGTCATTTTAAGCGCGCTGGATATTTCGCCCACAGAGAACGTGGGGACATTTTGTTGAGTATTTGCGCTGGACGGATCGTTGATCATGATTGCACTATGTATGATATATGTTGGCCCTGCTAGGCAAGACCCGAAAACGTGCCAAAGAATATACGAGAAGACCGTTAGGAGATATTTGCGATGAAAGTACTGGTTGTTGGTTCAGGTGGACGCGAACATGCGCTCTGCTGGGCTATCGCGAAATCACCCAAGTGCAAAGAGCTGTTATGTGCACCAGGAAACGCTGGAATTGCTGAAGTTGCACGCTGTGTTGATGTAAATGCTGATGATATCCCCGAGATCGTCAGCCTGGCGAAAAGCGAATCGGTAGACTTGGTCGTCGTCGGCCCGGAAGGCCCTTTGGTTGGCGGACTCGCCGACAGGCTGGAGGCGGCTGGTATCAAGGTTTTCGGCCCGAGTGCAGCAGCAGCGGAAATCGAAGGCTCAAAAGGGGTGATGAAGGACCTATGTGCCAAATATTATATCCCGACGGCAGAATATCAGCGGTTCGACGAACCAGACGCTGCCAAGGAATACATCAGAAGTCATGGCGCGCCGATTGTTGTGAAGGCGGACGGCCTAGCTGCAGGCAAAGGCGTGATTTTATGCCGCAATGAAAACGAGGCCTATGCCGCCATTGACCACATCATGGTTGAAGAGGCTTTTGGAGGTGCCGGAGCTGAAGTTGTGGTTGAAGAAATGATGGTTGGCGAAGAAGCCAGTTTCTTTGCCATTGTTGATGGTGTAAATGCTGTTCCGCTGGCCGCGGCGCAGGACCACAAAGCCGCCTTTGATAACGATGAAGGCCCGAATACGGGCGGCATGGGGGCCTATTCACCAGCCCCCGTCGTTGATCAGGCGATGAGCGACCGGATCATGGACGAAATCATCAATCCGACCATCAAGGGCATGGCCGCAGACGGTATGCCCTATAAAGGTGTGCTGTTTGCCGGATTGATGATCACAGAGTCCGGTCCGCGCCTGATTGAATATAACTGTCGTTTTGGGGACCCTGAATGTCAGGTTCTGATGATGCGCCTCAAATCAGACGCTCTTGAGGTGCTGGCTGCCGCTGCGGATGGGCACCTGGACAAGGTCAAACTCAAGTGGCACGACGAAGCCGCGTTGACGGTGGTCATGGCCGCAGAAGGATATCCGGGGAAATACGAAAAAGGCACTGAGATCAAAGGCATATCTGATGCCGATGTATTGAAAGGCGTCACCGTTTTTCATGCCGGCACCAGTGCAAACGAAGAGAGTACCCTTGCTGTTGGGGGGCGCGTTCTAGGCGTCACTGCGCTGGCAAAAACCGTAAAAGCAGCACAAACGCAGGCCTATAAAGCGATCAAAAAGATCGACTGGCCGGAAGGTTTCTACCGCAGTGATATCGGCTGGCGTGCCGTTAAGCGGAAATAAAGTACGTTAAGTTCACAAACTGATTCGGGTGAGGATAAGCTATGGATGATCAAACACGCATTGAACTTGAAGCCGCCGCCTTTCGCGGCCTTGTTGCCCATCTGCAAAAGCGCAAGGATGTGCAAAACATAGACCTGATGAACCTGGCCGGGTTTTGCCGGAACTGCCTATCGAAATGGTACATGGCGGCAGCGAAAGAGCGCGATGTTGAGATGAATTATGACGAAGCGCGCGAAACCGTTTACGGCATGAGCTATGATGACTGGAAATCCAATCATCAGGCCCCGGCGACAGACGAACAGAAACGCCAGTTTGAAGACACCAAACCGCTGCATGCTGAAATCAGCGGGCATAACTGATCCAGGCGCCCATGGATACTCAACCCGCCAGTTCGCCGGATAACGGTTTCGACGCTTACGCACCACCACGCATCGCAGCTATGGTCGAAAATGCGGGTGTACGCAAAGCCAATATGGCGTTGCTACAAATGTTGACCCTTGGTGTGCTTGCGGGCGCGTTTATTGGTTTTGGGGCAATGTTCTATACGGTGGTGATGACCGAGCACGGCCTTGGCTTCGGCCCGTCAAGACTATTGGGCGGGGTCGCGTTTTCCCTTGGCCTGATTCTGGTAATCATTGCCGGTGCGGAACTGTTTACCGGTAATAACCTGATCGTCATGGCCTGGGCCGATCGCAAGGTCTCAACAACACTGCTCCTGCGCAACTGGGTCCTCGTTTATATGGGCAATTTAGTTGGCGCCGCCGCCACAGCCTATATTGCCTATCTGGCTGGCGCGCTTGATCTTGGCGGTGGTGCGGTTGCAAAGACAGCAGCGGGGATCGCGACAGGCAAGGTCAATATTTCCTTCAGCCAGGCATTATTTCGCGGCATTTTGTGTAACGCTCTGGTCTGTATGGCGGTCTGGCTGAGCTTTGCCGCACGTCACGTTATTGGCAAGGTCGCGGTGATTGTTTTCCCTATATCGGCCTTCGTTGCCCTCGGGTTCGAACACTGCATCGCGAATATGTACTTCATTCCGCTCGCCATGTTTGGCGGGGTTCCTGGCATTGATGTGGCCGGGTTCGTTGGTAATGTTGTTCCGGTAACGATTGGCAATATCATCGGCGGCGGAGGGTTCGTTGCACTGGTCTACTGGATCGTTTATCTGAAAAAAGATTAACGTTTCGCCTCGAAAAAATTCCTCAACAAATCGCCGGCTTCCTGTTCGCGGTGCCCGCCGGTGACGTCGGGGCGATGGTGGCAGTTGGATTGCTCAAAAATCTTGGGCCCATGATCAACGCCACCGCTTTTCGGGTCATACGCACCGAAATGAACGCGGCGCAGGCGGGCGAAGGATATTGCAGTGGCACATAGAGGGCAGGGTTCCAGCGTGACATAGAGGTCACAGTTCTCAAGCCGCGGAGACTTTCTTTTTGCGGCAGCGTCGCGAATGACCAGCACTTCGGCGTGGGCCGTCGGATCGCTCAGCTCTTCAGTGCGATTGCCACTTTTTGCCAGCACATCACCCGTGTTGCCATCAACCAGCACCGCACCAACAGGGACTTCACCGCGCTCGCCAGCGGCGCGGGCTTCATCAAGGGCGATGCTCATATAATCGGGTGAGGTTTCAGTCATGCCCGGAAATTGCCTTTTCATCGCACAGCCGTCAAGGCTGGTGCTTGCCCCAAGGCAGCGCTATCCCTAGATTAGCGCCGGAATACGAAGGGATGCTGCAAATGAGCGAAGTCAAAGGCGAGCGCATCGCCAAGGTGGTGGCCCGTGCTGGACTATGTTCCAGACGCGAGGCAGAGCGCTGGGTTGAGGCGGGGCGCGTATCCATCGGTGGCAAGGTCCTGAGTACCCCGGCGACCCTTGTACGTCCCGGGGATCAGGTGACGGTTGACGGCAAGCCGCTTCCCGATGCCGAACCGACGCGGCTTTGGCGATATCATAAACCGACCGGGCTGGTCACCACGAACAAGGACCCGGAAGGCCGTGATACGGTTTTTGACAAGCTGCCGAAAGACATGCCGCGCGTCTTGACCATTGGCCGACTTGATCTCAATTCCGAAGGCCTGTTGCTATTGACCAATGACGGTGAACTGGCGCGGCGTCTGGAGTTGCCGGAAACAGGTTGGGCGCGCCGTTACCGGGTTCGCGTACATGGCAATGTGATCGAGCAACGCCTTGCTTCTTTAAAAAACGGGGTGACGATTGAAGGTGTCAATTATCTGCCGATTGAGGCGGTTCTTGATCAGCAGACGGGTCACAATTCCTGGCTGACGGTAACCTTGCATGAAGGCAAAAACCGTGAGATTCGCCGTGTCATGGAATATCTCGGGCTTAGCGTTAATCGCCTGATCCGGGTGTCTTACGGACCGTTCGAACTTGGGAAAATGGTACGCGGGCAGGTTATCGAAATGCCGCCGAAAATTCTCAGAACCAAATTGAACATCCCGACCCAGCGACCGGGATATCGGAAACCGAAACCGTGAGGATTGTTGGCGGCAAACATCGCGGGCGCAATCTTAAACCACCGCAGGGCAAAAACGTCAGGCCGACATCTGATCGCACCCGCGAATCCGTTTTCAACATATTGGCGCATGGATTTGAAGGCGTTGAACTGGCGGGCGCCAGTGTTGTTGATGTCTTTTGCGGTACCGGAGCGCTCGGACTGGAAGCGCTATCAAGGGGTGCTGAGCACGTTACCTTTATTGATAATGACCGCGGCTCACTGGCGCTTGCCAAAGAGAACGCGGCGACCATTGGTGAGTGGCGCAATGTGACCTTGCTGAAATTTGATGCCGCCCGGCTTGCGCCGCCACCCCTTGCCGCAAAAGCACCGTGTCAGATTGCCTTTCTGGATGCGCCTTATGATCGGGGCATGAGCAAACCTGCCTTGTTGGGGTTGTTGAACAAAGGCTGGCTGGCACCGGGCGCATTGGTTGTTGTTGAAGTTGCGGCGAATGAAGAGCTCGAACCGCCGCGCATGCTTGAGCGTGTTGATGAGCGCAGTTACGGTGCGGCGAGAGTGGTGTTCCTGCAAAACCGGGCGTAGTCTGCATCGTTCAGATTGGCGATGCCTTTGACCAATAGGCGGAGATCATAATCGCGGCTAATTTCCGGGCGCGGTGCCAGATCCCACCACCATTCCTCTCCTTCATAATTCAGCGGCGCGCCATACAGCGGGTCGGTTTTGCCGAGCGTTTGGCCGTCATCAGAAAACAGCCGCATGGTTTCTGTGATCAGGGTCACCGGGCAATTCAGATTCTGAAGCAGGGCGAGATGATTATCGATAATGGAGCGGGCAAAACTGTCCTGAACGTCCTGATCAAAGCCTCGGAGTTTTAGCAGTGGTGCGATGGGGAGTTGCGCCAACAGGTTTGACGAGATGACATAATCCGCACCCTCAAAAATCGTTTTGCCGATTTCAGGTTCAGGCAGATCACCGGAAAGTCGCTCGGAAAACTGATCGACGACACCACTGATGTCAGCTTCAACAAAGTGAAGATTGGGAAACGTCTTTTGTAGCTTTCTGGTGTTGCGCAAATGGCAGATATCGACCAGAACCACTTCATTGAAATTAGATGCCAAAAAGGCCAGCGGAATATCCAGTAAATGCCCGGATCCCAGAACAACAACCTTCCCCTTGGCCTCTACGTTGGCCGCAGCATTTTCGATGAGCTCGCGACAGGCCTCAAGATGCGGTGCCCACGCCCGCCGGCAACGGCGATGACGCGCTCCGATGGCAATCAACTCATGCAGATATCCCATCGCCCGAAAGGGTTTGGCGCAGGGTGTTGTCAGGGAGGTGAGCCATTCTGAGATCATGAGTCTTTACCCATGCGCCTATCCCGTTACCGCCGCCCGAACAGTTTCTCGATATCGGCCAACTTCAGTTCAACATAGGTTGGACGCCCGTGGGCGCATTGGCCGGAATGGGGCGTTGCTTCCATTTCGCGCAGCAACGCATTCATTTCTTCCGCATTCAGGCGACGTCCGGCCCGCACACTGCCATGGCACGCCATGGTCGCGCATACTTCGCCGATCCGGCTCTTGAGCGCAATGGCCTCATCCGCTTCGGCCAGATCGTCCGCCAGATCACGAAGCAGGCCTTTGACATTGACCTCACCCAGAAGAGCGGGTGTTTCGCGGACAACAACGGAACCCTCGCCAAAAGCTTCGAGGACAAGGCCAAGTTCCGCCAATTCATCGGCGCGTGATGTCAGGTGGTGCGCAGAAATTTCATCCATTTCAACCACTTCCGGGATCAGTAATCCCTGCCGCCGAACCCCCTGTTCCGCAATGTCGGCTTTAATGCGTTCTTCAACAAGACGCTCATGCGCCGCGTGCTGGTCAACAATAACAATGCCGTCTTCCGTCTGCGCGACGATATAGGTTTCGTGCAACTGCCCGCGCGCGACGCCCAAGGGATGATCCGCTGTTGGGGCCTCTTCAATGCCGTCATAATTCCTCGCCGTTGGGGCCTGATCAAGCTCAGGCAAGGGCGCGTATTGCTGTTGTGCCTGCTGATACAGTCCGGCTGATGGGCGGGGCGGGGCGTTGGCATAATTGCCACCCCCACTTCCACCCATCGGGAGGCCAGCGGCTCGCACGGCACCCAATGCACTATCGGCGACAGTGGTTGAGGCCCGGTGTCCAGCGTCACCCAAAGCATGTTTAATGGCCCCGACGATCAACCCGCGCACCACGCCCTGATCCTGAAAACGGACTTCGGTTTTGGCCGGATGCACATTGACATCGACCAATTGGGCGGGCGCATCCAGAAAAAGTGCGACAAGCGGATAACGATCAGACGCGAGGAAGTCGCGGTACGCGCCGCGAAGCGCGCCGTAGAGCATGCGGTCCGTTACCGGGCGGGAATTGACAAACAGGAACTGCATCGCCGCGTTGCCCCGGTTGAGAGTCGGCAATCCGGCATAACCGGTGAGGTGAAAGCCCTCGCGCTCGGCATCAATCCGAAGCGCATTATCGGCAAAGTCGCGTCCCATGATCGCAGACAGGCGTTCAAGGCGTGCATCAAACAGGTCACCTGTCGCTGGGATCAGGTCGAATATTTTTCGGGTGCCGTCTGATAGGGTGAAACCAATACCCGGATGCGCCATGGCGAGACGCTTGATCGCTTCGGTGACATGGTTCTGTTCGGTGCGGTGAGACTTTAGAAACTTGAGCCGTGCCGGTGTGGCAAAAAACAGATCACGCACTTCGACCCATGTGCCTTTCGCCTGCGCCGCTGGAACGGGTGCCGCCAGTTTGCCGCCTTCAATGCGGATCATCCAGGCGCTGTCATCATTGGCACGGCGCGATGTGATTTCCATGCGGCTGACCGCCCCTATGGACGGCAGTGCTTCGCCCCGGAACCCGAGAAACTGAACATCAATCAGATCATCATCCGGAAGCTTTGAGGTGGCATGACGCTCAATAGCGAGAGACAAATCATCGGCGCTCATACCGTGACCATCGTCCATTACCGAAATCAGGCTCTGTCCACCATCGATGATCACCACATCGACCCGCGTTGCCCCCGCATCAACGGCGTTTTCGACCAATTCCTTGACCGCTGCCGCAGGGCGTTCGACCACTTCACCTGCGGCGATCTGATTAACCAGTGTTTCTGGCAGGCGGCGGAGCGTCATCGGATCAGCCCCGCCATTGTTTCAGTTGGGCCAGCAGGCCACGGCTCGACGAATCCAAATTGTCGTCTGCATCACCCTTTTCAATCATCGGAAGGATCCTGCCCGCCAGTTCTTTGCCAAGCTCAACACCCCATTGATCGAATGAATTGATGCCCCAAATCACGCCCTGCACGAAGACTTTATGCTCGTAGAGTGCAATCAGTTTGCCGAGGTTTTTTGGGCCGAGATTTTGAAGCAGAAGCGTATTGCTGGGACGATTACCTGTGAAGGTACGGATAGGGTCATTACCGGAATCCGCTAATGATCGCCCCTGCATCAGGGCTTCCGATTGAGCCAAGGCATTGGATAAAAGTTGTTCGTGATGTCCGAGCAGATCATGGGTAGGTTCGGCGATAACAATGAAATCCGCCGGGGTTACCTTGGTACCCTGATGGAGTTGCTGATAAAATGCGTGCTGGCCGTTGGTGCCCGCTTCGCCAAAAACGACGGGGGACGTCATGCAGGGGGCAGCGTCACCATTGAACGTCGCGCTCTTGCCGTTGCTTTCCATATCAAGCTGCTGAAGATAGGCGGGGAGGCGCCCAAGACGTTGGTCATAGGGCAGGATCGCCAGGGTATCCATATCGAGGAAATTCAGGTTCCAGATCCCGATCAGGGCCAGCATAACGGCCATGTTTTTTTCCAGCGGCTGGTTCAGGAAATGGATGTCCATCTCTCGCGCGCCTGCCAGCAATTCAAGAAAATTATCGCTGCCAATAGCGAGTGCGATGGGCAGGCCGATGGAGGACCAGAGCGAATAACGCCCGCCGACCCAGTCCCAGAAATCAAAGCGGTTATCTGGTGATATCCCAAAGGCATCGACTTCTGCGGCATTTGCCGAGATGGCGGCGAAGTGACTTGAAATGGCACCTGGCCCAAGACGGTCGGCGAACCAGGCCTGCGCCGAGCGGGCGTTGGTCATGGTCTCGCTGGTGGTAAAGGTTTTTGATGCGATCAGGAACAATGTCGTTTCAGGGTCAAGATTGCTGAGCGTACCTGATAAATCGTGTCCGTCCACATTGGACACGAAATGCACACGGGTTTTGCCTTTGTGAAAAGGCTTCAGTGCCTTGGTCACCATCTCCGAGCCTAGATGTGACCCGCCGATCCCAATGTTGACGACATCCGTGAACGGTTTGCCGCTGGCCCCGGTTTTATCGCCCGCATGAACGACGTTCACGAATGCCGTCAGTCTTTCGAGTGCCTTTGTGACGCGGTCGTCTGACCCACCGCGCAACGCCATATGAAGTGCCGGGCGGTCTTCGCTTGTGTTGATGATCTCACCGTTTGCCATGGCGTTGCGTCGTGCCGCGACCCCGCGCTCACGGGCAAGATCAAGCAACAGGTTGACCGTCTTTTCCGTGATGCGGTTTTTCGAATAATCAAAAACCAGACCGTCCATGGACAGGGAGAACTTATCAAACCGTGCGGGATCGTTCGCAAACAGATCGCGCATGTGTTCCTGCACGGTTTCCGATCGGTGCGTCTCCAGGGCGGTCCATGAGGGTGTATCGATCATCTGCTCAGATTATCAGTTTCAAATGTCTGCAACCAGAGCAGCCGCTCAGCCCGGTTAATATGAGCTTGTCACGCTTTCCGGCTGGCCGACGATGACGGTCACCAAATTCTTTTGTTTCAAAAGCTTAGCAGCTATCCGGTTGATGTCTTCACGGGTCACGGCGTTGATCAGGCCGTTGCGCCTTTTCAGGTAATCAATGCCGAGTTCGGCCAGTTGGATGCCCACCAGCATGGAGGCGATTCGCCCGCTTGAGGAAAAACGCAGTGGAAACGATCCGGTCAGGAAGGTTTTGGCGTCTTCCAGTTCCTTCTCGGTTGCTCCATCCTTCGCCATTTTCTCCCATTCGACGGCAAGCACATCGAGGGTCTCCTGTACCCGCGCATTCGCCGTTCCTGCACTGCCGAAAATCAGGGCGCTGGCATCCATGGGGTGCAAACTGGTGCCAACGGAATATACCAGTCCACGTTTTTCGCGCACTTCGGAATAAAGCCGCGAGGTAAAACTGCCTGCACCAAAAATATGGTTCATGACATAGGCGGTGTAATAATCCGGGTCACTTCTTGCCAGGCCTTCCTGGGCAAACAGAATGGCGCTTTGCGGGTTGGGTTTTTTGATGACGATGGTGCGACCGGGCTGGGTTGGTTTTACGTCTGCCAGTTTCCAGGGCGTTGTTGTTGCGGGCAGGCTGCCGAACGTCGCATCTAGTACTTTAGCAAGCTCGACTTTGTCGATATCCCCAACCACGCCGATAATCAGATTGTCACGGCCAATTCGTGTCGCCATAAACTTTTTCATATCGTCAACGGTGACCGCATCTAGGCTTTCGATGGTTCCGTCAGACGGGCGGCCATAGGGATGATCGGGATAAAGCGTCTCAAACATCTTTTTCCCGGCAATCGAATGCGGGTCTTCAAGCTCCTGTTTGAGGCCAACGCGAATTTGTGCGCGGATACGTTCAACTGGTTCTTTATCAAACCTTGGTTTGGTCAACGCAAGACGCAGCAGGCGAAAGGCCGTTTCCTTGTTTTTAACCAGTGTTTGCAGGCGGCCCCCGAAAGTATCTCGGGATGAATTGAAGTTGAGCCGGATTGCAAGATCGTTAAGAGTCTGCTGAAAGGTCATGCTGTCGAGATCGCCAGCACCTTCGTCAATCACGCTCGACGTCAGGTTTGCCAACCCTTCCTTGCCAACGGGATCAAGCGCACTGCCGCCGCGGAAAGAGAAATTGACGGTGATGATCGGGTTGTTCGTGTCGCGGACCAGCCAGGCCGTCAATCCGCCGGGGCTGGTGAGCGATTGAACCTCGACAGCCATTGCAAATTTTGTTGTCACAAGCCCTGTGAACAAAAGGGCCAGTACAAACAGGGCGGGGGCGGTTTTCTTAAAATACGTCATCACAGCCCCCTTACGACTTGCCAGCCGGCAGCAGAAGGCCGGTGACGGATTGATTGATGTTGAAAACGGTATCAGCCGCCTGTTTGATCTGATCAACGGTGACAGCGCCTATCCGCTCGGGCCAGGCCTCAACTTCTTCGATTGCCATGCCGACCGCCAATGCACCACCAAATGTTCGCGCGCCGCCGGAAAGGGAGTCTCGGGCGTAGACGGCTTCGGCCTGCATGCGTTCCTTGGCGCGCTGAACTTCGTCTTCAGTCACGCCGTCTGTCTGTAATTTTTTGATCTCGGCTTCAACGGCAGCCTCCAGCTTGTCCATTTCGACACCGGGCCTCGGGCTGGCGAAAACGATGAAACGACCGGGGCCTCGGCCGTTGCCGCTATAATGCGCGCCTGCGGAAACCGCGATCTTCTTATCAATAACCAAAGCGCGATAGAGGCGGCTTGAGGCACCAGCGCCAAACACATCGGCCATAACTTCCATCGGGTAGACATGCTTCGCGTCACCCCATTGCAAAGTGGGGGCGAGAAAACTGCGTCGCCATGAGGGTTGGCGAACACGTTTGTCTTTCAGGGTGACACGCCGCTCAGCTTTTTGCGGGGGTTCTTTGGCGCGGCTGCGAATAACCGGGGGCTGTGATGGGATGGGCCCATAATATTTTTCGGCCAGTGGTTTCAGTTCCGCCATGGTGATATCCCCGGCAACCACCAGAATAGCGTTGTTCGGCGCGTACCAGCGTTTGTAAAAAGCGAGGATGCGGTCAATATTCAGCGCCTCGATATCATGCTCCCAGCCAATGACCGGGTTGCGGTAGGGGTGATTGAGAAACTGAGTGGCGTTGATATGTTCAGACAGAATGCTGCCGGGGTTATTTTCAATGCGCGAGCGGCGTTCTTCCAGGACCACCTGGCGTTCGGGCTCGACTTCTTTATCCGTGATCACCAGATTGGTCATCCGGTCGGCTTCCATTTTCATCATCATGGGCAGGCGATCGACAGCAATAGTCTGGTAATAGGCGGTATAGTCCGATGATGTGAACGCGTTCTCTCGCCCGCCATTGCGTGCAACGGTTTCTGAAAACTGGCCGGGTTTCAGGGTTTTGGTGCCTTTGAACATCAAATGTTCAAGAAAATGCGCGATCCCGGTTTCGCCGGGGCCTTCATCCGCGGCCCCAACCCGGTACCAGACCATATGGGTAACCACAGGCGTGCGGTGGTTTTCAACGACCACAACCTGCATGCCGTTCTTGAGGGTGAAGGATTCCGGGTTAAAAACACCTGCTTCAGCAGGACCCGGACGAATGCCCGTAAAAAGGGTGAAGCTGAGGAGAAGGGAAACAGCAAAAAGTTTCGCCCGATTAAACCTGATCATATGTCATCCTTATCACCGCACAATTCGTACTAAACACCAACACGACCGAAGATGTCCGAAAATCCCTTCACGCACAACTCACAACCCTGTTAAACAGACAGAGGGTGGGTATAGGATCGGATTGTGGCGTGGATATGGCGGCGATTGATTTAAAAATCAAGGAGGCCCTTGCGTGCCCGTTTGCGGGTAACGTGTTCGGTTTCGGTATCCGTAACTGATTGACCAAGCGCCTGTGCTTCGCGGATACGCTTTGTTTCTTTTTCAGGATCAACGACGGAGCCTTCAAACGGTTTGTCATCGACCCAGAAGATCAGCTTGTTAATGAACTGCTGATCTTCCTCCGCCAGGATAGACGTTTCCTGATTGATTGCATCGCGAATGGCCGGGTCGGCAGCGATGGCACCGGTATCGCGGAGCATGGCCTGTAGGCCTGGGCTGGTTCCTGCGCTGGAAATCGCCTTGGATTGCTGTTTCCCCAGAACCGCATCACGTGCCGTGTCGCTGGGTTGGATACGTTGAGGGCGGGATTCCCCCGGTTTTGGTGGGCGCAGGCCATAGTCCGGCGGCAGACTCAAAGGCGGGCGGGAATAGACGACAAATTCGTCTGGCGCGCTCTTTTTATTGCCAAATGCCTTGCGTGCGGATTCACACCCTGTCGTCATGACGAGGACCGCAAGCAGGGATATGATAACGCCGGTTTTCTTCATATTCCGATGTTTCCAATTCGGATCAGACAGGCTCATGCCTGTACGAATACAATTGCACGGCAGAATCTACGCCGGGATTCAGTAGAACTCAATAGTTTACGCCGATTCTTTGCCACTGAACAGAGATTCAATGATCAATATCGCTGCCCCGACGGTGATACCGGCGTCCGCAACATTAAACGCAGGCCAGTGATACCCTGCCGCATGAACATCCAGAAAATCGACAACAGCGCCAAACCGTACCCGGTCAACAACGTTACCAATGGCGCCGCCGATGATCAGGCCAAGGGCGATGATGTTCCAGCCTGTCGTTGCTTTCCAGAGCCAGTGCACCAAAACCGCGGATATCACCAGAGCCAGACCAACCAGCATCCATTTTCCGCTCTCGGAGCCTGCGGCGAACAGGCCAAAACTGACGCCCCGGTTATGGGTCAGGACGAGATTGAAAAACGGCAGCACCGGAATATCGCGGGGTGGCTGCATGACGGATGTCAAAATCCACCACTTGCTCAGCTGATCAAGAAAGATGACCAGCGCAGCAAGGCCTAACCCTCGTGTCAAATTCTGGCGCACTCAGGCGGCTTCCGGCGGATTGGCTTGCACGGCTTCTGCGCAGCGCCCGCAGATTTCCGGATGCGCGGGATCAACGCCGATGTCCTCCGGGAATTGATAGCAGCGAATGCATTTGGTATCACCAGATGGCCCGGGAATAACCGCAACACCTTCGATGTCCTCAACGGTAAACGCGCCGCCGGGGGCTGCGTCGGCGGTAAAATCTGCGCCTGACGTGATGAACAGTTCTGCCGCATCCAGACCTTCAAACAGGGCGTGGTTTTCTGCCGCTGTGTAAACTGTCGGGCGTGATTGCAGGCTGGAGCCGATCCGTTTTTCCGCCCGTTCAACCTCAAGTGCGCCGGTAACAACGCGGCGGATGGATCTGATCTGCTTCCATTTTTCAGCAAGGTCTTCATTCTGCCAGTCGGCGGGGATGTCCGGGAAGGTGCGCAGGTGCACACTGGCTTCCTTTTCTGTTCCACCGTGTCGGGACATCCAGGCTTCTTCTGCTGTGAAGCAGATGAAGGGTGCGAACCAGGCGGTCAGACAATTAAACAGCTCATCCATTACCGTGCGTACAGCGCGGCGACGAACCGATGTGGCCTGATCGCAATAGAGGCTATCTTTGCGGATATCAAGATAGAAGGCTGACAGGTCGACGGTGCAGAAGTTATGCAGCTCCGTAAACAGCATGTGAAACTGATAGTCGTCACAAGCCTTGCGGATCATCGAATCCAATTCCCACAGACGATGCAGCACCCAGCGATCCAGCTCCGGCATTTCGGATACGGGCAGGCGTTCGGCATCATCGAACTCATTCAGGTTGCCCATGATGAAACGAAGAGTGTTGCGAAGCCGGCGGTACACATCGGAATGCTGTTTTAGAATTTCGGGGCCGATGCGCAAATCTTCCGAATAATCCGAACCAACCACCCAAAGGCGCAGGATATCAGCGCCGAATTGTTTGATGACGTTTTCGGGTGAGACAACATTGCCCAATGATTTCGACATCTTCTGGCCGTCTTCCGCCATCACAAAGCCATGGGTCAGAACTGCTTCATATGGCGCTTTACCCCGAGTACCGCAGCTTTCCAGCAAGGACGAGTGGAACCAGCCGCGGTGCTGGTCTGATCCTTCCAGATAAAGCGATGCCGGGGAATTTAGGCGTGGCCATTCGTTGCCTTCAAGAACGAAAGCGTGGGTTGAGCCGGAATCGAACCAGACATCCAGAATATCCGTTACCTGCTCAAAATCATTGGCATCATAGTCATCACCCAGGAAGCGCTGTGCCGGAGAGGCGAACCAGGCGTCGGACCCTTCGGCTTTAAAGATTTCAACAATTCGATCCATGACCTTTTGGTCGCGAAGCGGCTCGCCGGTTTCCTTGGTGACGAATACGGTGATTGGCACGCCCCAAGCACGCTGGCGCGATACACACCAGTCCGGGCGATCTTCGATCATGCCACGCAGGCGTTTCTGGCCGCTGGCCGGGAAGAAGCGGGTTTCTTCGATGGCTTTCAGGGCTGTTTCGCGAAGATTGTTGGTGTCCATGGAAATGAACCACTGCGACGTGTTTCTAAAGATCAATGGCTGCTTGGAACGCCAGCTGTGCGGATAGCGGTGAACCAGTGATCCACGGCCCAAAAGCCCGCCGGCTTCGGCCAGCGTATCAGCTACATCACCGTTACAGCGGTAAACATGCATACCCGCAAAAAGCGGCACATGGTCATAAAACTTGCCATCTTCGCCTACAGTTTGCGGAATTTCGATATTGTTTTTCTGGCCCAGGACCCAGTCATCTGCGCCGTGCCCGGGGGCGATATGGACAACGCCAGTACCTTCATCCGTGGTCGCAAAGTCCGCATCCAGTGCGGGCACGTCATAATCATACCCCTGACCGTTCAGTGGGTGTTTACAGATCGTTCCGGCCAGCTGGGCACCCTTAATGTGGCTGAGAACCTTATGATCGGTGATCCCGCAAGCACCGCAGGCGGCACTCAAACGGGCATCGGCGATGACCAGCTGTTCACCAACCTTGGCCAGACTGTCTTCACCTGTGGCGATGATTTCGATCACCGCGTAATCGATTTCCGCACCGTAAGCGACGGCGCGGTTGCCGGGCATGGTCCAGGGTGTGGTTGTCCAGATGACGATGGCCGCATCGGCGACCTCCGGCGTTGACGCCTTGGTTACCGGGAAGCGCACGAAAATCGTTGTCGAGGTATGGTCGTGGTATTCAACCTCCGCCTCGGCCAGCGCGGTTTTTTCGACCGGCGACCAGAGAACAGGTTTAGCCCCTTTGTAAAGCGAGCCATCCATCAGAAATTTGCCCAATTCGCCCGCGATGGTCGCTTCGGCGTCGTTGGTCATGGTCGTATAGGGATGATCCCAATCGCCCATGACACCAAGGCGCTTGAACTCTTCGCGCTGGATATCGATCCAGCCTTCGGCAAATTCGCGGCATTCTTTCCGAAATTCGACAACCGGAACCTCGTCCTTGTCCTTTTTCTTTTTGCGGTATTTTTCCTCGATCTTCCATTCGATCGGCAGGCCATGACAATCCCAACCAGGAACATAATAAGCGTCTTTGCCCAGCATCTGCTGCGTCCGGTTGATGACGTCTTTCAGGATCTTGTTCAAGGCATGACCGATATGCAGGTGGCCATTGGCGTAGGGAGGACCATCGTGAAGAACAAATTTCTCACGATCTTTGGACGCTTCATGCATAGCGCCTTCCAGATTGGTTGTTTTCCAGTGCTCAAGCAATTCCGGTTCCCGTTTCGGCAACCCGGCCTTCATGGGAAAATCCGTTTTCGGGAGGTAAACCGTTGATTTGTAATCCACGCTCATCGTTCAGCCTTCATATCATTTGGTCGTTTTAAGAATTTGGCGCGCTTTTTCAGCGTCCAGAACCATTTCCGCCTTCAGCTCGTCCACCCCGTCAAATTTAACCTCGGGCCGGATGAAATCAATTAAACTCACCCGCAGTCGCTTGCCATATAGGTCTTCATCGAAATCAAAAACATAGACCTCTAAAAGATCGCCAACGCCGCCGACTGTCGGGCGATTACCAATATTGGCGACGCCCTCTACTGTTCGGCCTTTGGCATCGTCAAGGATATTGGCTCTGACCGCATAAATCCCTCGTTTTGGCCGTAACCCCTGGCCCAGATAAATGTTCGCCGTCGGGAAGCCCAAAGTCCGGCCCAGTTGTTCCCCCGGCGCCACCCGCCCTTCAATGGCATGCGGCCGACCAAGGATTTCGCTGGCCCCTTTCGGGTCACCTTCTCGCAAACACTCACGCACGCGGGTGGAGGAATAAACCCTACCGTCCTGACTTTCAACGGCGCTGACGGCGGTGAAGCCAAAACCATGTAATTGGCCCATAGACAACAGCAGCTCGCAATTGCCGCCACGGTTATGGCCGAAGACGAAATCATAACCGGCAACGATATGATGCGCACCGAAGCCTTTGACCAGAACTTCCTGAACGAAATCCTCTGCCGGGCGCTGGGAGAAGTTCCGGTTGAAGCGCTGCACGATCATCGCATCGATACCAAGCTTCTCCAGTTCATGCGCCTTGGCACGAAACGGGGTCAGGCGAAAAGCGGGCTGGTCCTTGGCAAATACAGACCTTGGGTGCGGCTCAAACGTCAATACGGCCCACGGGATGCCCTTCTGGCGCGCGATGACACCGGCCTCATTGATGACTTCCTTATGCCCAAGATGCACACCATCGAAGTTGCCAACGGCAATGGCAGCATTCTGAACTTCGGTTGGAAGTGTTTCATAGTGTCTGTATATACGCATGGCGGCAAAAGGTGTCAGTGCCCCGGCGACGGGTCAAGGAGAAACAGTCATTCCGGGCTTGATATAAAACAGAAAAACGCGCCCCGAAAGGCGCGCTTTTCGCGAAATCGGGTTTTGGTCCGGATTCAGGATTTCTCCCGGGACGGCACCATAATCGTTGCCTCGCCGTCGACAACGACTTTTCCGTCGACGGTGCAAACGGTTTTAAGCTCAATAAAGCATTTTCCGGGGATCAGTTTTTCAACGGTGCAGATGGCGTTAACCGTCTGCCCGGCTTTGACAGGTGCCTTGAAACGCAGATTCTGGCTGACGTAGATGCACCCAGGCCCGGGCAGTTTGGTGCCGATAACGGTCGAGATGAAGCTTGCCGTCAGGATGCCGTGCGCGATGCAGCCTTTGAACATGGTATTGCCGGCAAATTCCTCGTTCAGGTGAACCGGATTGGTATCGCCGGAGATGCCTGCAAAAGTCACGATGTCGGCGTCTGTAATGGTTTTGGCAAAAATGTCATACATGCCAATCTCCAGGTCCTCGAAATAGTAACCGTGAAGTTTTTCCATCGGGTTGGTCATCTGGTCCATTCACCTATATCCTCTGTTCGAATAAAAATTCTATTTTGCAGCGCAATAATATTGTGCGGCGCAATATATACCCCTTGAAAGGCCCGGACAAGTTATGGTTTTGAGGTTATTTCTGACAATTCTGCTGGCTCAGTTGGCGATTTTTAGTGCAAACCGTGCCGAAGGTACGCCGGGGCCAGAACTTAGCCTGCCGATTGAGTGTAATCCCGGTAAAAACTGCTGGGTTGTCCATTTTGTTGACCTCGATCCGAGTAAAAAAATCAGGGACCATCGTTGTCAGGCGTTCAGTTACGACGGTCACAAAGGCACAGATATAGCCGTTCGCGACATGAGTGAGGTGCGGCGTGGCGTGCCTGTCATTGCCTCGGCCCCCGGTGTCGTGCGTGGTGTGCGCGATGGGATGCGTGATGTTGAGGTGTCGGTGATCGGCAAGGCTGCCGTCAACGGTAAGGAATGCGGCAATGGCGTTGTGATATCCCATGGCAACGGTTGGGAAACGCAGTATTGTCACATGAAAAAGGGCAGCGTTGTCGTCAAAAAAGGCGCAAAGGTCAAACGGGGGCAGAAGCTCGGAGGTGTTGGGCTTTCCGGGTTGACGCAATTCCCCCATGTCCATTTGTCAGTGCGCCACAAGGGCAAGATCATTGACCCGTTTAGTGGTGACTCACCTGGGCCGGATTGCAATCAGGCGAAAGCGTCAATGTGGCGGCATGATCTCAGAAACGTACTGAACATATCACCGAGTACGATATACAACGCCGGATTCGCCGCAAAACCACCACAGGTAAAAGCTGTGCGTTCAGGGCTCTATAACGACAAAGTTCTCTCAAAACGGGCACCTGCCCTGGTTTTATGGGCGGAAATTTACTGGCCCAAGCAGGATGATCAGCTTTTGATGCGAATCTTCGGCGCGGATGGAAAACTGTTCTTTGAGCATAAAAGCGTGCTTGAAAAAACCCAGGTCCGAAGAATTTTCTACGCCGGCAAAAAACGCAAACCCCTGTTCTGGCCGGAAGGGGCTTACCGGGGCGAGATCACATTGACCCGCATAGGGGCTGATGGGAAACCACAAACTTTTAAATCTGTTCGTCGGGTCGAGCTTAAATAAAGGGTCAGAGAAAATTCCGAGCGAACTATTCTGGTTTGCGACGACGCATTGGCGCTATTTACTTAGACATCCTGCGTCGACTGACGAGTTTCGGCTCAGAACTCATGGCGCGCCCGGTTTTTGGTTTCGCGGCGGCCTTTTTCTTTGCCGCAGCCTTTGGCTTTGCAGCTTTTTTCGGTTTCGCCTCTTTGGTGAGGTCCTCATCAAACAGTTTCGAATGCTGTTCTTTCGATTGTTCGCGCGTTGAGATGACTTTCAGGGTACGCTCAATCAACGGGTGGCGGTCGGGGCGGTTGCGGGATTTCTCGCCGTGGACCTTGGCTATCGCGATCATGATTTTTCGAATTTCAGCAGGTTTCTCCTGATCTTCAAGGGCGCGGGCATAGGCGGCCAGGGTCCAGTGATGGGCTGGAACCGCTTGCAACCCACGCTCCTGACACCAAGCCGTAAAAGTCTGCCAGGTGTCCTCCTGAAAGCGTTTTGGAATTCGTGCCACCTGTGTTTTTCCTGATTAGTTGTATTGAAAAACTGACCGACCTCCTAGAATACCAGTATTGGGCACGTCTGTCCAAGAACGCCTGAGAAAAGGAAAAAAACATGCGCGAATATTCCATCGCTGCGATCCCCGGGGATGGGATTGGGATTGAGGTTATTGAAGCGGGACTTGAAGTGCTTCATGTGCTGGAAGCTCGCGACGGCGGGTTCAAGCTGAACGTGGAAAGCTTTGACTGGGGATCGGATTACTACCGCGAACACGGCATCATGATGCCCGAAGACGGGTTATCCAAAATCCGAAACGTTGATGCAATTTATTTCGGTTCCGCAGGTGATCCGAACGTGCCCGATCATATCTCGCTCTGGGGGTTGCGCTTAGCCATCTGTCAGCCCTTTGATCAATTCGCCAATGTACGCCCGGCTCGCCTGTTACCCGGCATCCAAAGCCCGCTTCGGAATGTGAATGCTGATGATCTTAACTGGGTCATCGTTCGTGAAAACTCCGAAGGCGAGTATGCGGGCAGTGGCGGGCGCACGCATCGCGGTTTGCCGGAAGAAGTTGGCATGGACGTCGCCGTCTTTACCCGCACAGGTGTGGAGCGCGTGCAGCGGTTCGCCATGGACCTCGCCAGATCACGCCCACGCAAACATCTGACACTGGTCACCAAATCCAACGCCCAGCGCCACGGCATGGTCATGTGGGACGATGTGTTTGAGATCGTCAAAGCGGATTACCCGGATGTGACGACGGATAAAATGCTGGTCGATGCGATGACAACGCGCATGGTGCTCGACCCGAAATCCATCGATACCGTGGTCGCCACCAATTTACATGCCGATGTTCTGAGCGATTTGGCTGCCGCCCTGACCGGCTCCATGGGTATCGCGCCAACGGCGAACCTGAACCCGCCTGGCACTTACCCGTCGATGTTCGAGCCGATCCACGGTTCCGCCTTCGACATTATGGGGCAGGGCGTTGCCAACCCCATCGGCGCCTTCTGGAGCGCATCCATGATGCTGGAACATCTGGGCGAAGACGACGCTGCAAAGCGTCTGATGCTGGCAATTGAGCGCGTGACTGGCACTGGCGAGGTTCGCCCACGTGATCTCGGCGGAGAGGCGACGACGCGCGACGTTACTGATGCGGTCTGTCAGGCGATCCAGGGGGCTAATGATTGACGGCAGGGTATTCGGTTATGTAGCTAACACTTCAATCAGATCGAAGCGTTCGCATACCAGCTTCATGTCGGGATCAAAGCCAAGGTTTCGCTCGAAATAAGCCCGATGCCCTTTCCGCCAGCCTTCAAGGCTGCTGTTCTCGCCTTCCGCAAGGGCAAACACTTCATCGACATCCTTAAATGCCATAATTCGCACCTCAGTGGTCTTAATGACGAGGGCCGGTATGCCGCCCCAATTCAATGAAATGTAATAGCCCCCGACAACGGGCATTGGCTCCGCCTCTTCGCTAAATACCCGCAAATCATCGCAAGTTGCTCTTTTGGCTCCGCTGCGCACAAGGCCCAGCAGCCGACCACATAGCTCACGATTATCACCAAACGTGAAGGTCTCGGCATTCGGATAACGCTTTTTCAAATCTGGGTTCTCAAACAAAATAAAACCTCACCCATGCAATTTGTCAGGCCACCCAGGGCGCGAATGATTAGCGCTTAACGGGCGTCGTTCAGGGACCAGTCGTAGGAGTGTGTATCAATGTCAGGCGTTTGCTCCAGCTTGTCGGCCAGTTCGGGTTTGGCGTATTTGACAAGATGCCCGAGGACACCTTTACCTTCATCAGCGAAGTCGCCTTCAAACCACAGATAGATTTTTGACAGATTGAGGCCTTTGTCCGTGATTCCGACAGCGCGAGGATGATTGATGAAATCCGCGGCACCGTTGTTCAGCAACTTTTCTGTATTGGCCGCCGTGAATGCAGATGTGCTGAGGTTCGGGCAACCCAGTGAGGCGCAGTTCAAGGCGTAGTGAATGCGCGGGTCGCGCCAGATCGGGCGAAGAATCCGATGCTCGATATCGTTCAGGCTGAGCTGCTCTCCCTCAATTTCCAGCAATTTCCGGTCCCAGGGGCCACTGCTGAGCCAGTTGCCACCAATCTTGATGTCGCGAATGCTGGGCACGGGGTAATGCTGGCGGACCAGAAAAACCGTGGCTGCATTATAAAGATTGACCCAATACGCCCGCTGCTCATCACGGGTATAAATTGAAATGGGCAGCTGGCGCAAATGATTAAGATAGCTTTGCAGCTGAGCGCCGTCTTCTTTGGTGATATGCTGATAACGAACCCGATTAATGCCATCCGTATAGGGCACGACGAGTTTCGTCAGCAATCCCTGCCAGGCCCCATGATCAATTTCCAGTTTCGATTTGGGATCATGGACCTGCCATTTTTCCCAAAGATCGGCCTTGGGCGAAAACATTGCCTCAAGCGACACGAACCCCGGCAACAGGGTCAGGCCGATCAGTAGCAGGGTGATCTGAATGAAACGGCGGCGCAAAACGGTTCTCCATTGAAATTCAAGAATGGAGTTACCCGGAAAGTTCAGCGATGTAAAATATCGCCTGATCACAGTTGCGTCAGTTCTGGTCGGCCCAGCCGAGGGATTTGTGCAGCTTTTCCAGTTCCGTCAATCGGGTTTCCCAGATTTCAAGATCATCCGGGTCGCCGTCTTCGTCATTGGTCTCAATCAGTTGCTGATGCATGGAAATCTGATATTTGACGGCGTCGATCAACTGCTGGAAGTGCTCTTCCGTGATCGCGTTGATGGTGATTTTACCATCAAAAAGCATATCGGCGCGTTCCATCATGTCGAGCTTCTCAAGGCGCACGTCAAGGTCTTTCCACTGAGAATACCATTCATCATAAATGGTATCACCCGTTGGTCCCTTACCACCACGCACTTCATCAAGTGCGCCCATAATGGCCATGAATTCATGCACGGTCAGTACAATTTTCTGCATCTCAAGCTCTCCAGAACGACAATGCGCGCACCATAATTGATCATTCCCTGGCGTGCAATCGCCGAAAATTGATTTTGCCGTTCGTGCTTAATCCAACTCGAAGGCGTTTTTGTAGTCAAGCTTGAGGGCTTCGTCCTGATCAATCTTCAGAAGATAGCAGTTGCCGACGACCAGAACTTCGATATCGCTACCCATGAAACAGCGAAAGGCATCTTCGGGGGTGCAGACGATGGGCTCGCCCCTGACGTTGAAGCTGGTGTTGACGACAACCGGGCAACCGCCAAGTTCCTTGAATTTTGAAATCAGCGCGTGATAGTGCGGGTTGGTGTCGGCGTGTACGGTCTGGATACGGGCTGAATAGTCAACATGGGTGACGGCAGGGATTTCGGAGCGCACGATGTTCAGTTTTTCAATGCCAAAAAGTGCTTCTTCCTCTTCAGTCATGGCGCGGCGCTTATCTTCGCGTACATCATCAACCATCAGCATATAGGGGCTGTCTTCATCCATGTCGAACCAGTCGGACAGGTCTTCGCGCAAGACGGACGGAGCGAAGGGACGGAACGATTCACGGTATTTGACGCGCAAATTCAGAGTGCGCTGCATGGTTGCGGAGCGAGGATCACCCAGAATGGATCGTCCGCCAAGGGCGCGTGGCCCGAATTCCATGCGCCCCTGAAACCAGCCGACCGCTTTCTCGTTGATCAGGGCCTTGGCCGTATGGGTATAAAGATCATTGTCCTCAAAAACGTTAAACTTCGCGCCCGCTTCTGTCAGGCGCGCTGCGATGTCATCCTGGGCAAAAGCCGGACCCAGATAAGCCCCCTGCATGGCATCCTTGCCATCTGCCTTTTCGGCGCGCGGCTGTTCTTTGTAGAGATGATATGCACTAAGTGCCGCCCCCAGTGCGCCCCCTGCATCGCCCGCCGCCGGTTGCACCCAGATGTTCTCGAACGCTTTGTCGCGCAGCAATTTGCCGTTGGCGACGCAATTTAGGGCAACACCGCCAGCCAGGCACAGGTTTTTTTCGCCGGTTTCTTTGGCAAGGCCGCGCGCTAGGCGAATAACGACATGTTCTGTCACCGCCTGAATGGAGGCGGCGATATCCATGTGAAACTGGGTCAGCTTTTCTTCCGGTGCCCGTGCCGGCTCACCAAACAACGCGTCGAATTTGGCGTTGGTCATACGAAGTCCGGTGCAATAATCGAAATAGCTCAGATCAAGGCGGAAGCTGCCGTCTTCTTTCACATCCATCAGGTGCTCAAGAATTCGGTCCTTGAACTTCGGTTCGCCATAAGGCGCCAGCCCCATCAGTTTGTATTCGCCGGAATTAACCCGAAAGCCGGTGTAATAGGTGAAGGCGGAATAAAGCAGGCCGAGGGAATGGGGAAAGTGTATTTCCTTGATCATCTCAAGGTTTTTACCGTTGCCAAGCGCCGCCGATGCCGTTGCCCATTCACCAACACCATCGAGCGTCAGGATAACGGCACTCTCGAACGGTGACGGGAAATAGGCCGAAGCCGCGTGGCTCATGTGGTGCTCGGTGAACAGAAGTTTGTTCATCCAGTCGAATTCCGGATCGAACTTCTGGAACTCTTTTCGGAGCATGTCCTTCTGAAACAACTTTTCCTTGAGCCAGACCGGGATGGCTTTCTTGAAAGATGAAAACCCCCGGGGCGCGAAGGAGATGTAGGTTTCAAGTAGTCTTTCGAACTTCAAAAACGGTTTGTCATAGAAGGCGACGAAATCGACATCGGACATATCCGCGCCAGCTTGCGTGAGGCAAGAGCGGATTGCGTGTTCCGGGAACCCGGCGTCATGTTTTTTTCGCGTGAAGCGTTCTTCCTGAGCAGCTGCAACAATGCGCCCATCTTCGATCAGCGCGGCGGCACTGTCGTGATAAAAAGCGGAGACACCAAGAATACGCAAAAGATCAGCCGCCTAGAAAATGGTGTAGATGAACGGTGCCACGGCAGAGCCCTGACTAAGAACAATCAGACCACCGAAGATCACCATCATGAAGATGATCGGCAACAGCCAGAATTTCTTGCGAACTTTCATGAACTGCCAGAGTTCAAGTATGAATGACATGTCTGATTTCCTAAAATTGATTGCGCATGGATTCTGGCGCGGGCCCGGCCGGGTCACGTGTGATCCAGTAAGTCTCAGCGTTCGTATCAAAGCGGCGATGGAGCGGGTCTTTGCCGAGAAGTTTGAAAATAAGTGCGATGGGGACGACGGTTGTGAAAAACACCAGGCCCATGACAATGGGGTTGACGATTTTGTGCAGTAAAAGGCCGAACCTGAACCAGATCAGGTTGAGCGGACGAAGAAGTTTTGGGGCAATGAAAGCGGCAAGCAGAAATCCGCCCGAAATACCCAGCGCCCAATTTCTGACCGGCAGTTCGCCCAACAATGGCCAAAGCCCGACAATAAGAAAAACGACGGCAAAAACCAATCCAAATGCGCGCTCAGAGCCGACCTTGATGTCGTCGGCGCGGGAGTAATCTTCATGGGTTTGAAGGGGAGCGGTCATTGTCTCATCACTATCAATCTAGTTTTTTACAGTATTCAGAATATTGGCTACGCAGTTTTGAATTTTTCCATATCCCGTCTGATTTGGGTGGGAATCACGCGGATAATAGTCGCCGGCACTCATTTCGCAAGTTTTTAGTCCGCTGACGAAGCGGATGTTCAGGGACTCTGCGAGGGTTTTCAGATCGGTGGAATAAGTCCCCGCTTCAACTTCGCGGCGTTCAGGCAGGTGCAGGAGCGTCAGGGAGTTCCCGAGTCGGTTCTTCATGTGTTTTAGGGCATTGACCGCAATTTCCGCAACCGGTTCCACATCCAGTTTTTTAGAGCGTTTTCTCCAGGTTCGGGAATGAAAAATCTTTCCGACATGCGTATGCCGGGAAAGATACCTTCTCAAGCCCGGTTTCTGATATTTTTCCGTATGCGCCTTTGCCGTCGCGAAAATATCGGCTTCGGTCTCGTTTCCATCCAGCGTATAGACGGATGAGTTTTGCTTGAGGCAATCCGACGTTTCGGTTTCCGTTGCGCAAAAAAACAGACGCCCTTCGTGTTTGACTGTGCGCCAGGGTTTGCGTTTAACGTCACTGGAAATGGCGACAATTAATGTCTCACTCAGCCCGAGCTTTCCGGCAAGATCGCTCTGGAGTCTGTCAAACTGAACAAATCCGGCACCGGTAATGCCAAGGTTATAGAAATTGGCGTTTTCAACCTTGCCCCTGAGGCCAGCAACCCACGGATCCCCACCATGATAACCGGCAGTGAAAGAATCACCGACGATGGCAATGTTGCGGGGATTTTCGGCCAGTGGATAATTCTGTTGATCGACCAGCCCCAGATTGTTGGTCTTAAAGCGCACATCAAACTCCACCTCATCCCCAAACACTGAAATAGCACGGAATTCCCGGCCCGGCGAAAACCGGACGGTTCCCGTGGACGTGTTCTGAAATACTTCTGCTGAAAAAAACAGAACACCCGCAGTTTGCTTTGGCGCGCCGAGCATAAGCCTTGCCCCCATCTCAACCACAGCCAGCCCTATCGCGCAAAAAAACAGCACAAGAACACTGTTCAGGAGGATTTTTCGCAGGTTCATAATGAAATCAGGTTCTCATATCTGGGTGACGCGGGAAACAGAAAGGCTTGTGCCACGGGTTTTCGATCTTAGCTGGCGTAAAACGATTTTGCCGACTGCACAACCCGATCAATATCGTCGCTGCTTAAATCAAGATGGGTAACAAGGCGCATTTTCGGCATTTGGCCGCCAGTGACGATGCCATCGGTTGCCAGATGTTCACAAAACGCGGCGTGGTCTTCGGGTTTTGGTTCGACGAAGACCATGTTGGTTTCGCTTTCAATCTTCAACGCATCGATCGAAGACAAACCCTCGGTCAGCGCTTCCGCATTGTCATGATCTTCCTGAAGGCGATCGATGTTGTGCTCAAGGGCATAGAGACCACAGGCCGCGAGAACACCAGCCTGGCGCATGGCGCCGCCGAGAAGTTTGCGGTTACGCCGGGCCCGCGCGATAAAATCGGCTGTCCCGCAAAGAACAGAGCCGACCGGCGCGCCAAGGCCTTTTGAGAGGCACAAGGATACGCTGTCCATGGGTGCGGCCAGATCAGACGGTTTCATGCCAAGGGCTACCGCGGCATTCATCAGACGCGCGCCATCTAGGTGTATGGACAGACCTTTTGAATGCGCCAGGTTAGAAATGGCCTTTAATTCAACCGGGTCCTGTACGCGCCCGGATACGGTGTTTTCCACACAAACAAGGCGGGTGATCGGGTAGTGGGAATCATCAACCTTGATGGCTGCGGCGACCTGCTCTGCCGTAATGCCGCCTGCGTCGGACACCGGTAGCGGGAAAGGCGAAATGCCACCGAGGACAGCCGCCCCGCCCGCTTCATGGCAATATATATGATAGCTGTTGCCGATGATATATTCCTCTCCCCGTCCGCAATGGGTGAGAACAGCCGTCAGATTGCTTTGCGTGCCACTCGTAACAAACAGCCCCGCTTCCTTGCCAAGCAGTTCAGCGGCTTTTGCTTCCAGTGCTATGATGGTCGGGTCCTCGCCATAGACATCATCCCCGACATCCGCATTGGCCATGGCGTCGCGCATTTCCGGGCTTGGCCGGGTGACGGTATCGCTCCGCAAATCGATGGAGTTGCGGGCCGTATTTTTCATGGCGCCATATGTGCCGGTTTCAGTCATGGGATCGGGTCCGTTCAGTTTGTGTCGCGTGGATTGTTTAATGCAAAACAGTTTTATAAGATTGGCAATTCTTTGAAAGACATAAATCAGTTTTCTATTGAAAGGCCCGGAAATGACGACGCGTGGATTTAAACAACTCATGGCGGAAGCCAACGCCTCTATTGATACAATGTCTGTTGTGGATGCAAAAAAACTGCAGAATGACAGCAACGTTGCCTTCATCGACGTTCGGGAGAAACACGAGCGTGAAGAGAAGGGTTTTATCGCCGGTTCAAGCCACACACCACGCGGTTTCCTTGAAATGATCGTCGCCGAAGACGGGCCCATGCATGATGAAGTTTTTGCCAGCGGAAAACGGCTTGTGCTCTATTGCGGCACGGGTGGTCGCTCGGCACTGGCGGCAAAGACCCTGAACGATATGGGGATCAATCATGTTTCCAGCATGGCGGGCGGTTTCGCGGCTTGGGCAGAATCCGGCGGGCCAACTGTCAAGTAATCAGCCTCAAATTTGAGGCAGATCATATACAGATTTCGTCATGTTTTTCACAGGTTCCTGACAGTTAATCGCGCTCATATGCAATGAAAGAACCCTACCCATGAACACTGATTATCCACAACTGGCCCGAGACCTGAGTGCGTACGATCAGTTTGTTGCCGTGGATGATGGAAAGTAAGGCTAACTTTTACTCTGCCGCCTCAATTTTGTCCTGGGTGTTGGTGTCGAAGTCGCTGGCGTCGTGACGTTCCCGAAGTTGCTCGTCCGGCGTGCCTTTTGTCCGGTTGACCATGCGCCCGCGCTTTACGGCTGGGCGTTCTGCGATTTGGCGCTCCCATCTGCACAGGTTCTTATAGGAAGTGGCATCCAGAAACTCTGCTGCTTCGTAGGAATTGTTTGTGACAACGGACCCATACCAAGGCCAAATGGCGATGTCTGCGATAGTGTAGTCATCGCCGCACATATACTTGTGATCCGCGAGATGACGATCAAGCACATCAAGCTGGCGTTTGACCTCCATGGCAAAACGGTCAATCGCGTATTCGATCTTGAACGGCGCATAGTTATAAAAATGCCCGAAGCCGCCGCCGAGATACGGCGCGCTACCCATTTGCCAGAACAGCCAGGACAGACATTCTGGCCGTTTGGCAGGATCGCTTGGCAACAGGGCGCCAAATTTCTCCGCCAGATACAGAAGGATCGCGCCCGATTCAAATACCCGCATCGGTGTCGGTGTTGAATGATCCATCAATGCCGGAATTTTGGAGTTCGGATTCACGTCCGTAAAACCACTGCCGAACTGGTCCCCATCCCTGATCTGGATCAGCCAGGCATCATACTCGGCGCCGCTAAACCCAAGCGTCAGCAACTCTTCGAGCATCACCGTAACCTTCACACCGTTCGGCGTGCCCAACGAATAGAGCTGTAGGGGGTGTTTGCCGACGGGCAGTACCTTCTCGTGCGTTGGGCCAGCGGTCGGGCGGTTGGTGCTCGCGAACTCACCCCCGTTCTCTTTTTCCCATGTCCAGACTTTAGGTGGTACGTAAGGGGATGACTCGTACATTTGAGGGGTTCCGTTCAGGTTAGGGTGGAAATTCGTATATAGCGTATCCGGGGCGATCCGCAAGGCGGAACCCAGATTTGAACCAACCAGATTATAGGAAAATGGTGCCCCCGGGGAGAATCGAACTCCCACTCCCGTAAAGGAACGGGATTTTGAATCCCGCGCGTCTACCAGTTCCGCCACAGGGGCATGCCTTGGAACGAGCGCCATAATAGCCACGCCGCCCCCTTGGTCAATACGTTCCTTGCGCCTTATTTTCGGTGAGCGGGGCCAGTTGATTGTCCTTTACGATCAGGTCTGATAAACCACTGCCGTTATTCGATTTTTCAACACTCTTTCAGGATCATATCGCGTGCTCAGAGGACTTTACGACTGGACAATGGGCCTTGCCGCTCATCGTCACGCATTGGCGGCGCTGTTCGTTATTTCGTTTATAGAAAGCTCCATATTCCCGATCCCGCCTGATGTGGTGCTAATCCCGATGATTTTGGCGGCTCGGGATAAGGCCTGGCGTATTGCCCTCATTTGTACCATCGCATCCGTAATCGGCGGTGTTGCGGGCTACGGTATCGGGCACTTCCTGTTTGAAGAGGTTGGTCGCCCGATCCTTGAGCTCTATCACTACGGTCCAAAATTCGATGTGTTTCAGGCGAAGTATAACGAATGGGGTGCCTGGGCGGTGTTTATCGCGGGTGTCACGCCGTTTCCCTATAAGGTGATTACCATCCTTTCCGGCGTTACCGGCCTTGATGTGCCGGTGTTTATCGTATCTTCCATTCTGGCGCGCGGCCTGCGGTTCTTCCTGGTTGCCTGGCTCTTGTGGAAATTTGGCGATCCAATCCGCGAGTTCATTGAGAAACGTCTGGGCCTGTTGTTTATCCTGTTCTGTCTGCTGCTGGTCGGTGGGTTTGTGTTGATCAAGTTTGTCGTGTAGGGAAATACCATGATGCAACCTTGGCCCAAATGTTTGCCCAAGTTCCTGGTCTTGGCTGCGGTTATGCCGCTGGCCATCGCTTATTATTCGCAATTCTTTCAGGGCGCGGAACCCTGCATTCTATGCCTTTATCAGCGCGCACCTTTCGCAATTGTCATTATCCTTGGCATCATTGGTATTCTGAAACCCGAACTAGCGCCTAAGACGGCCATTGTTGCCGGATGTATTTTCTTGGTTGGTGCCGGGATCGCGTCCTATCATGTGGGGGTTGAGCAGCACTGGTGGGCGTCGGCGGCGTCCTGTGGTGGCGGGTTGCCTGATCAGGTCTCAGTCGCAGATTTCCAGAAATTGCTGACGGTGAAATCAGCCAAAGCCTGCGATGAAATCGATTGGGCGTTGTTTGGCATCTCCATGGCGACCTATAATGTGGCATATTCGTCAGCTCTGGCCGTAATTTCGTTTGTCGGAGCCGCGCATTTCAGGAGAGCGTAGTGAGCACAGCGAAACGACGTCACCGTCTACCGGGCGACCCATCGAATGAACAGATGGTCGAGCGCATGGTACGTGTTGATCACGCGGGTGAGTTTGGCGCCGTGCGCATTTATGAAGGCCAGCTGGCTGTTCTCGGAAAGTCTAAATTAGCCCCCGTAATCCGTCATATGCTGGATCAGGAAAAAGAACACCTTGGGCGCTTTGATGAAATGGTTGCTGATCGCCGCGTTCGCCCAACCGCACTACTGCCGCTCTGGCATCTGGCCGGATTTGCTTTGGGTGCAGGAACCGCGTTGCTGGGCGAAAAAGCGGCGATGGCATGCACGGTCGCCGTCGAAGAAGTGATTGATGAACATTACGCCGAACAGGTCGAGGCGCTGGATGACGAAGGCGTCGAAGATGATCTTCGCAAAACGTTTGAGAAATTCCGCGTCGAAGAACTGGAACACCGCGACACCGGCCTTGAACATGGGGCTGAGCAGGCACCGGGCTATGAAGTTTTAAGCGGGGCCGTTAAAGCCGGCTCACGACTGGCGATCTGGTTGTCCACACGGATTTAAAATGTTTTCGTTTTCGCACTTGCCGAAACTCATCAGCTTTTGCCTTGTCATCCTTTTCTTAAATGCCGGGAATGTGGTAGCGCAGGTTCCGCCCTCGCCGGAAGAACATGCAGCCTATACCGGTTTGCATGCCGCCGCTTCAAAAGGCGATGTGTCTGAAATTCAACGACTGATCAGCAGCGGCGCAGACATGGAATATCGTGATCGACGGGGCCGGACTGCTCTTCATGTGGCGGCTTTTCAATCCCATGACAATGCTGTTAATGCGCTGGTTAAAGCCGGATCCGGTATCAATACACTGGAAAACGATTCCTATGATGTCATCACCATAGCGGCTGTTGCAGATGACCCGGACATGGTTCGCCTAGCTTTGAAAATTGGCGGCAATCCCGCGAATGTGACCAGCAGGTATGAAGGAACAGCCCTGATCGCTGCCGCCCATCTCGGCCATGTTGAAGTTGTACAGATCTTGATTGATGCCGGAGCTCCGCTTGATCATGTCAACAATCTCACCTGGACGGCGCTGATAGAGGCGGTTGTTCTGGGCGATGGCGGGCCGCGCCATGTGGCGACAGCACGGGCGCTGATCAGGGCCGGGGCAGATGTTTCAATTGGTGACGAAGATGGTATTACACCTCTTGATCATGCAAAGCGGCGTGGATATACCGATATGATCAAAGTGTTTGATAAGCGCTGATCTTATAAGGTTTTAGTCGCTTTGATTCTGCTTGCGGTTCTTCTCCAGCGATGAAATCACCCCGCGGAGTGTGCGTATTTCCTGCTCACTCAGACCCGCACGGCCGAACATGTTTCTGAGATTTCGTGCCATGATCGGGCGTTTTTCTTCATTTCGTAAAAACCCGCTGGCGTCCAGCGCGGCTTCCAGGTGTTCGAACAGACCAACCAGTTCGCGTTTATTGCCGGGGCGTGTCCCTTTGGGGAGTGCGAGTTCCGACGGCGGTGTCTCATCATGGCTTTGGAACCATTCATAGGCGACGGTGTAGACGGCCTGGGCCAGATTGAGGGAACTGAACGACGGGTTCAGGGGGACCGATAGCACGGCATCGGCAAGCGCCACATCATCATTTTTCAAACCCTTCGATTCGCGCCCGAACAGGACACCAATATTGCCGCCAGTGTTCAAAAATGTCGCCATCTCACTGACTGCCGCCTTCGGGGTGACGACGCGTTTGGTCATGTCGCGGGGCCGTGCGGTGGTGGCGAAAACCAGTCCAAGATCACCAATCGCATCTTTTGTAGTCTGATAAACCCGAGTGCGCTCAATAACGTTATCGGCGTCAGCAGATGCCGCGACCGCATCATCATTCGGCCAGCCGTCACGCGGGCGCACGAGGCGCAAGTCCGTGAGGCCGCAATTCAGCATGGCGCGCGCCGCCATGCCGATATTCTCGCCAAGCTGCGGTTCAACCAGGATAATCGCCGGGCCACGTCCATAGGGTGAGGCATTGGTGATATCCGTTCGGGTGGAATCGGTTCCGGCCACGATGTTACTTTTCTCTCTCGACAGCCCCGTCGCGATAGAGCTTGTAGACTAGACTGTCGCGGAGCGCATTGTAGGACGCATCAATGATATTTGTTGAAACCCCGACCGTTGACCAGTGCTCGCCTTCGCCATCAGCGGATTCAATCATCACCCGTGTCACAGCACTTGTCCCGGCGCTGGGGGATAGGATACGAACTTTGTAATCAACAAGCCGCAAGTCTTCAAGATGAGGATAGATCGGGTTGAGAACCTTCCGAAGTGCCGCATCGAGTGCATTAACAGGCCCGTTACCTTCGGCGACCGTCATGAACGGTGTACCGTTGACATCAAGCTTGACTGTCGCTTCGGATAAAGTGATCAGATCGTGTTTAACGTTCCAGCGCCGCTCATCAATGACGCGGAAGCTGGTGCAGCGGAAATATTCAGGGACCGATCCCAGGGTCCGTCGGGCCAGCAGCTCGAAGCTGGCTTCCGCTCCGTCGTAGGCGTAGCCCTGAAATTCCTGTTCCTTGACGATTTCGACCAGCCTTGAAACTTTCTTGTCTTTGGGGTCGATATCGAGGCCGATTTCACGAAAGCGTGCGAGTATATTTGAGCGCCCGGACTGGTCCGAGACCACAATATGGCGGCGGTTGCCGACGGTTTCGGGATTAATATGCTCATACGAACTTGGGTCTTTTTCAACCGCCGACACATGCAACCCACCCTTATGTGCAAAGGCTGATTCCCCTACATAAGGCGCGCCACGGTTCGGTTGGCGGTTCAGGCGTTCATCCAAAAGGCGAGAGAGGTGTGTCAATTTGGTCAGGTCTTCAGGGGCGACACCGGTCTCATAACCCATCTTGAGCACAAGCGATGGAATGATGGAAATCAGATTGGCATTCCCACAACGCTCGCCAAGTCCGTTTAATGTCCCCTGAACCTGACGCGCTCCGGCGCGCACGGCGGCCAAACTATTGGCAACGGCATTACCGGTATCATCGTGTGTGTGAATGCCAATATGGCTGCCCGGCACATGCACGCAGACGGCGGTGACGATTTCTTCAATTTCGTGGGGCAGGGTGCCGCCGTTAGTATCACAAAGTACGATCCAGCGTGCCCCGCCGTCATAAGCAGCTTTTAGGCACCCAATGGCGAAGTCGGGATTGGCTTTATAGCCATCAAAAAAATGTTCTGCATCGAACATCACTTCATCGATTTTTTCCGCCGATACGCGAACGCTATCGGCGATCATTGCGATGTTTTCTTCGTGATCAATTTCAAGCGCTACATCCACGTGGAAATCCCAGGTTTTGCCAACCATGCAGATGGCACCAACGTTGGAATTGATCAACGCGCTCAAGCCGGGGTCGTTATCCGCACTTCGCCCCGGCCGACGGGTCATGCCAAAGGCAGTCAGTTTGGAGCGTTTCAATTTTAGATCTGAATTGAAAAATGCGTCGTCTGTGGGGTTGGCCCCGGGCCAGCCGCCTTCGATATAATCAATGCCGACATCATCCAGTTCGCGGGCGATAAATTCCTTGTCCGCCGGATTGAAATCAACGCCTTGTGTCTGGGCGCCGTCGCGCAGCGTGGTGTCAAAGATATAGACGCGGTTATCGCTCATCGTCGAAGGTTCCCAGGAATACTAAAAGGTTTGAGAGAATGCCCAATTTGACCGGAAGGCTCAAGAATTTCCCATCGAAGAATTAACACGCGCGGGCAGCGCCTTTATTCTGCCGCTTCGAACGCGGTAATGCCCTGTTGGAGGATGGCTTCGAATTCTTCGGCCGGAACTGGTTTGCTGAACAGATATCCCTGACCAACGTGGCAACCCAGTTGATGCAGGAAGCCGACCTGATCCGATGTTTCGATCCCTTCGGCGACGATATGCAGGTTAAGCTGCTGTGCCATACCAACGATGGCGCCAACAATGGCAACGGCGTCTCTGTCGTCCGGTAAATTCATCACGAAGGCGCGGTCAACTTTCAGGGTGTCCAGCGGGAAACGAGTCAGATAGCTGAGCGATGAATAGCCGGTGCCGAAATCGTCCATGGCAATGGAAATGCCAAGGGTCTTGAGTTCGTGAAGCATTTCGATGGTGCGTTCCGGGTTCTCGACCAGCATGCTTTCCGTTAATTCAAGATCAAGCAGCTGTGCCGGTAACTTCGAATCCGCAAGGCAATCCTTGACTGTGTTGATCAGATCACCTTGCAGGAACTGAAGGGCGGACAGGTTAACGGCGACCTGGACAGATTGTTCGCAATAGTTGCCCCAGGTGACGGCTTGCATACAAGCATTGCGGAGAACCCAATCCCCGATTGGGACAACCAGTCCGGTCGCTTCGGCAACCGGGATAAATTCTTCAGGGGAAACAAACCCGAGTTCCGGGTCGTTCCAGCGGATCAGAGCCTCAGCTCCGGTAATCAGACGTCGCTCCAGATCGACCTTAGCCTGGTAGTAAACGCTGAACAGATCGTTTTCCAGGGCGTGACGTAACCGGCGCTCGATTTCCATGCGACGATGAACATTTGAGCTCAGTTCATCCGTATAGAACTGGAAATTTGCACGCCCGAGATCTTTTGCATGATGAACGGCGGTGTCGACCTTGCGCAGCAGGTCGGTGTGGTCTTCTGCAATAATTGGATAGACGCCAATCCCGATACTGGCGGAAATGTATATTTCTTTGGATTCGATGATGAAAGGAACCGCAATAATCTTCAGAATTTCGTCGGCGACCTGACGGGTGTCTTCTTCGGTGTGAATTTTATCAAGAATAATGCCGAAGGTATCCGCGCCAAGATGAGTAACCAGTCCATTTTCCTGAACACAGTCTTCCATCCGTTTGCCGGCGGCCTGAATGAGAAGATCCCCGGTTGCATGACCCATCGCATCATTGATGTTCTTGAAGTTATCGAGGTCAATTAGCAAGACCGCAACGCGCAGCAAGTTCCTATCGGCATGATCTGTTGCTATGGCCAGACGTTCAATAAAGGCGGCCCGGTTGGGCATGCCGGTCAGCGGATCATGGGTCGCAATTTCATACACGCGAGCTTCGTTTTCCTTGCGCTCGGTAATGTCCTGAACGGCACCAATGAAAACATATCTGCCGCCAACTTTAAGGACACTGATCGCCACCTCAAGGGGCACGTTGGAGGCGTCTTTTCGTTTTCCTTCAACCTCGCGTCGTCCAACGGAGGACTGCTCTTCCATTTTCAGCAACGATTCGTTAAGCGGTATAGGCGAGAAAATATTGGGTTCATCGCCGATCAGCAAAGCCGCTTTTTTGCCAACCAGTTCGCCTGGTCTATAGCCGAACATGTTCTCAATCGCGCTGTTTGCAGTCTCGATTACCCCGGACCCATCAATCGTGAGGATGCCGTCAACAACGGTGTCCATGACTTTGCGGAGGTGTTCCTCGCGCGCAGCAAGGCGGCGAATAGCTCTGTTGCGCTCGCTCACATCACGCGCCACCAGCATCACCGTGGCTTCATCTTCGTCTGCTTCTTCGCCCTCATAAGGAAGAGCGGCCAGTTCGATATCAACCTCGACACCATCGGCTCGTTTCAGCTTGATGGGCACGCGCATCTGCTCATCTATGATGCTGCCGACACCATCTTTCAGGACATGTTTGAATTCCGGGTGAACAAAATCGATGAATTTGCGCCCGACCAGTGTATCTACGGGCCACATGCCAAGCATATTGGCGCCAGCCGGATTGATCAGCTGAATCTCTTCCCCTTTGCAAACACTGATCAGATCAGGGGCCAGCTCGATGATCTGGCGGAAATCCTTGCCTTTGCGTTCAGCGGTATCAAAACGCTTGCGCTCCAGTACATCGTTCATGATGTCGAGCATGGAGCGACCGGATTTGCAGATGTCTTCCGTATAGCTCCGGTAGCTTGCGTTGGTGATCGGACCCAGCATTTCCTGGTCCATCATATCGGCGAATCCGAGGATCGTGTTCAGTGGTGTGCGCAAGTCGTGGCTAAGCGTTTCCAGCAATGATTGGTTGGCATTGTTGGCGCGTTCCAGCTCATTTTCCGCATCTTGGAGTAATTGTTCGACTGTTTTTGTTTTACTCACACACCGAATCTTTGCTTCTGCGCATACGACTACATACCAACCTTACCGTTCTCAGAGTGTTAGTGCAATTGCTTGAAAGGCGCTGAAACATATTGAAACACACGGTCATCTCTGCTGTTTGAACACAAAACAATGGGATTATCCGTGTGTAAATCAACAAATCCACAATTTCGCCAGAAATGCCGGTTATCCGTTCCCATCGGCCTGCAAGTGCTCTAGGTTTAGGCATGTTGAACGAGATTGTGCTTCTGACCGGGGGTGTCGAAGGCCCCCATCTGGCGATGGTTCTGAACAACCATAATCCGGACCTTTCCATTGTTTGCGCAGAAACCGCGTCTGAATTGGAAGCCGCCTGTCTGGGGCCGGACCGGGATCAGAATTCCCCGCCTCGACTGATCGCCTATTGCACCAATGTGATTGTACCGGCCAGCGTTCTGGATGCGGTCCATGCACCTGCCTATAATTTTCACCCTGGCCCGCCGACCTATCCCGGCGCTCATGCCGCCGGATTTGCAATTTACGACGGCGCGGCACATTTTGGTGTCACGGCCCATGAAATGGAACGCAGCGTCGATTCCGGAGTGATTGTCGGGGTTGACTGGTTTGATCTGCCGGAAAATTCAAGATTTACGGATCTTGAATTAAAAGCCTATGGGCAATTACTGCAATTGTTCAATCGCCTGGCCCCCTGGCTGGCGACAAATGCAGACCCGATACCGGCCCTTGATATGGGTTGGGGGGAGCGCAAAACGACAAGCGCCGATGTCGAGCGGATGAAAGAGTTAGACGCCGACATGAGCGAAGAAGAAATCAAACGCCGCTGGCGGGCGTTTGGGTAATAGGGAAAATTTTAATGCAAAAGCGTCGCCTACTTCGCCTCGGGATTTGCATTAGGCACGCTTCCAGGTCGTTCCATTTGCGCCGTCTTCAAGTAGGATACCTTCCGCTGCGAACTGGTCCCTGATCTCATCACTCCGTGCGAAGTCCTTGTTTTTGCGTGCTTCTGCACGTTCTTTGATAAGGTCATCTATATCGCTATCAGACAATCCACCCACTGAAGAGGCCGATTGCCATTTGAACCAATCTTCCGGGTCCTGCTGCAGCAGGCCGAGCATATCCGCTGCGGCGAAAAGTTCTCCCTTGCAGGCGGCGATTTCGCTCTCATTGTCGGCGCGGTTGAGGGTGCCGAGCATCTCATAGAGGCGACTGATGGCAAGCGGCGTGTTCAGATCATCACTCAAGGCATCCTGCACGGGTGTGCAGTCTGTGGTTCCCTGCTCAATATCTTTGGCGTTCCGAAGGGCACCGTAAAACCGGTCCAGTTCCGCCTTGCATTCGCGCAATCCGTCTTTCGAGAAATCGAGCGGTTTGCGATAATGGGTTTTTAGCAGCAACAGGCGGATCGCTTCGCCGGGGAATTCTTCCAGCAATTCATGGACCGTGTAGAAGTTGCCCAAGGACTTGGACATCTTCTCGCCTTCGCTCATCAGGTACCCATTGTGCATCCAGTATTTGGCGAAAGCATCGTTGCCTAAGGAGCATTTCGACTGCGCGATCTCATTCTCGTGATGCGGGAAGATCAGATCCTGTCCGCCTCCGTGAATGTCGAATTTGTCGCCAAGATGTTTTTTGCTCATGGCTGAGCATTCGATATGCCAGCCGGGTCGGCCTCGTCCCCAGGGGCTGTCCCAGCCGGGAAGTTCGGGCTCGGACGGTTTCCACAAAACAAAATCCTGCGCGTCGCGTTTGTAGCCCGCCACATCGACCCGCGCCCCGGCAACGATCTCGCGTTTATCCAGTTTCGAGAGCTTCCCGTAACCGGGCATGGACGGCACATTAAAAAGCACATGTCCGTCCGCTTCATAGGCATGATTTTTGGCGATCAGGTCCTCAATCATCTCAATCATTTCGGAAATGTGATCTGTCGCGCGGGGTTCTACATCGGGTTCACTTGCGCCCAATGCTGCCATGTCCTGATGGAATATATCCACCGTGCGTTCAGTGATCGTGCGGATGTCTTCGCCGCTTTCGACGCTGCGCGCGTTAATCTTGTCGTCAACATCGGTAATGTTGCGCACATAAGTGACTTCCGGATAGAGATGTCGCAGCAGGCGGGCCAGTACATCAAAAACAACAACGGGGCGCGCGTTTCCGATGTGCGCGTGGTCGTAAACCGTCGGGCCGCAGACATACATGCGGATATGGGCCGGATCGATGGGGTCGAATTCAACCTTCTGGCGGCTGAGAGTATCGTGAATTTTGAGCGTCATATATGGCCTCGGAAACCATTGGTAATCGGATAGCGCCGGTCGCGGCCGAAGGCGCGCCGAGTGGTTTTGACGCCGGGCGGAGCCTGCCGGCGTTTGTATTCCGCCAGATCCAGCATCCGCCAGATGCGGCGCACGGTGTCCGGATCAAACCCTTTTGATGCAATGTCATCGACGGAAAGCTCTTCCTCGATCAGGCTTTTCAGAATGCCATCCAGCACATCATAGGGTGGCAGGGTGTCCTGATCCGTCTGATCGGGTTTCAGTTCCGCGGTTGGCGGTTTGGTGATGATGCGCTCCGGGATCACACGGCCTTCGGGGCCCATACTATCTTCCGGCCTGTTCTCATTCCGCCACGATGAGAGCTTGAAGACATCGGTTTTATAAATGTCTTTCAGAACCGAATAGCCGCCGCACATATCTCCGTAAAGGGTCGCGTAACCAACTGACATTTCAGACTTGTTGCCCGTGGTTAGGACCATGCGGCCAAGTTTGTTGGATACGGCCATCAGCAGATTACCACGCGCTCTGGACTGGATGTTTTCTTCCGTCACGTCGGCGCCCCGGTCTTCGAATATGGGCGCCAGCATTTTATCAAACGCCGCCATCACCGGCTCGATAGAGACTTCATCCAGATCAGCACCCAGCATCTCGCAACATTGGGCCGCGTCATCCAGACTGTCCTGTGAGGTGTAGGGAGACGGCATCATGATGCAATGGACTTTGTCCGCACCCAAGGCATCAACGGCAACAACCGCCGACAGCGCACTGTCGATGCCGCCCGACATACCTAGGACAACGCCGGGGAAACCGTTTTTTCTGACGTAATCACGAAGCCCCAGAACCATCGCGCGGTAAGTGGAATAGAGCAGATCGTGGCTGGGTGCGATGTCGGTTTCTTCGCAAATCCAGGCGTCATCGCCTCGGGCCCAGTTTGTCAGCAGCACCTGTTCTTCCCAGGAAGTTGCCCGCGCCCGCAGGCTGCAATCGTGTCCAAGTACGAACGACGCACCATCAAAAACAAGCTCGTCCTGCCCACCAACCAGATTGACGTAGATGAGAGGCAAGTTTGATTCCGTCACCCGGGCGACGGCGTAGCTGAGGCGCTCGTCAAGTTTATCGGTCTCAAAGGGGGAGCCGTTGATTACAATCAGGATTTCAGCACCCGACTCATCCAGGCATTCGGTCAAATCGGGGAACCACATGTCTTCGCAAACCATCACGCCTAAGCGCACGCCACGGAACTGAACAGGTCCCGGCAGGGCGCCTGCGGCGAACACGCGTTTTTCATCAAATACGCCGTAGTTTGGTAAATGGTGCTTGGCCCGAACTGCGGATATGGCTCCGTCATCCAGCAACAGAACCGCATTGTGCAGATGGCCGTCAATCACCCAGGGTGCACCGATCACCAGTGCCGGTCCACCATCGGCGGTGTCATTGGCAAGATTTTCAACTGCGTAACGAATAGCGGTATGATAGGCGCGTTTGAGAACCAGATCTTCAGGCGGGTAGCCGCTGACAGTAAGTTCGCCACAGACCATCAAATCCGCGCCAAGCTCTGCAGCTTGCGTACGTGCGCTGCGGATGCAGGTGATGTTGCCCGTGATGTTGCCGACGGTCGGGTTCACCTGAGCAACGGCGATGGCGAGTTGATCGGTCATGAGCAGGGTTTAGACGGGCCTCACGGGGCTGTCAACGTTGTGAGCAAACGCGCAAATTGAGGGGTTTAATTCGATACCGAAGCGAGGTAATCTTTCGGCGCAAGAATAATTAAGCTGGATGCACCATGGCAAAAGACAAATCCACTGAGGTCATCCACACCGGAGAGCCTGTCGATCCAATGGCTGCTGCGTTACGTATGGGGAAAACTGAAGAACGCGCAACCAAACGAATTCGTCAGCAACCGGACGTTATTGACGCGACGCAGCGTCAGGCCAAAACATCAATTCGCGATTCTGATCTCGGCAGTTTAGAGCGTGATCTGGACCTAACGCAGACGGCGGAAGCCCACCCGCAACAAGCTGTCCCGGATCCAGCGCCGCAACCGGCCTCGGCTCCTGTAGCTCCAGCACCAGCAGCTCCGACTCCGGTCGCGGCACCGCCCGCGCCAGCCCCACAGGCTCCCGCTCCCGCTCCCGCAGCAGCGGCACCAAAGCCTGCGCCAGAACCGGCACCAAAAAAGAAGAAAAAATCAAAACCTTCGACATCGAAACAACTGACTGAGGAAGCGGCGGCATCAACGGTGACCTCTCTGGTTGACCAGATGAAGGCGAAATCGGAAAGCAACGGCGGGTATTTGCGAACTTCTGATATTGTGGCCATGGAAAAAGACCTTCAGGCACAGGTCGCGACCCTGAGCGCTTCCATGGCGCTATCCTTTGAAGCTTTTGTCGAGGCCAAGGAAAAAGCGGAATGGGATCCGGAACGAAAATCACCGTTCGGGCGGATTGTCGTTAAAAAATTCTCGCACCTGTTCAATGAACCCAAAAAAGGCCGCATGGATACGATTTCCAAACGCATGTTGCCCGGGTTCTTTATGGGTCTGGACATGATGATCGGACCGGAAAACGTTGATCTTTTTCAGGAGCGCTGTAGCCGGATTATCGAAACAATCCGCGAAGAAGAAGGCGATGATTTCGATTGGGACAGTGTCTATGAATCGCCTGAGGCCAATGCTGTCGTACTGGACGGATTGATGGCCATTGCACCGCATTTTGAGAAGTTCGAGCGCCGTCAGGAATGGTTGATTGAGCTAATCAACAGCCATTTGAGCTTTGTTAGTGATGACAGTTCGGAGGATGCCGGCTGGGAAATGACCCCGGCGGGTTATAAGCGGATGCTGGCGGCCATGTATGCTGAACTTGCCAAGCATCTGGCCAATGGGGCCGCGGCGGCGGCGATCACCAAACGCTATGGCGGCAATGCTGTCGATGCGGTGAAAATCGTAATCGAACTGACGAAACCAAAAGCAGCTTGAAGTCCGCAGTTGATAATTGCGCCGACATTTGTGGATGGTCGGCGCTTGCTGGTGAGTATGGAAACCACCCCAAATTAAAAGATCGCGAGGTCACGGACTGGGCGATCGTCGGTGCGGGCTTTACCGGCCTTGCCGCGGCCCGGCATCTTGTCAAATTGAAACCTGATGCGCGAATTTTGCTGATTGATGGTAAACGCGCGGGACAGGGTGCAAGTGGGCGTAATTCCGGTTTTGTTGTCGCCAATGAATCCCCCGGTCATGCGGGTCTCGCGACAATAGAAGGGCGGGCGGATTATGCGGCGTTGAATGCGCTCGACCGGGCCGGCGTCGCCGAACTGGCCGGACTTGTTCACGAACACGGGATTGAGTGTCAGTGGATGGATACGGGCTCGATCCACACGGCGGCGGACCCGAAAAATTTTGCTAAATTGCGCTATCACGTGAAAGCCTTTGCGGAGATCGGAATCAAGGCCAACCTGATGGAGGCCGAGGCCCTGAAGGTGCGGCTGGGGACGGATCACTATAAACTGGGTGTGCATTGCAAGGGTGGCGCGCTGGTCCAGCCGGCAATGTTGGCGAAAGGCTTGCTCGATACGCTGCCCGGTCAGGTTGAGGTTTTTGAGAACTCCCCGGTGCTGTCGATCAGGGAAGAGAACGGGCGTATTCATCTGGATTTGGCGGAAGGCGAGATTATCGCCAACAAAGTTATCGTCGGTGTGAACGCTTTCATGGGGCGCCTTGGTTTACAAAAAGACCGGGTCTTTCCACTGGCGCTCACTGCCAGCCTGACGCGACCTTTGAACAAAGATGAGGAAGAGGCAATTTCCCATGCCCGGCCCTGGGGGGTATTGTCCTCACAATCCCTCGGCGCGACCATGCGTTTGACGCAGGACCGGCGAATTTTAATTCGAAACACGGCGGAATACCGGCCTTCGGGGATTGGGTCATCGCTACTGGCAGCGCGCCGCAGCGATCATATGGCGGGTCTGAGAAGGCGGTTCCCGTGGCTGGTGGAGGATGCGATTGACTATACCTGGTCCGGCAACATCTGCATCAGCCAGAACTCTAAACCAGTCTTCGCGGAAGTCTCGAAAAATATCTATGCCGCCGGATGTTACAACGCATCGGGCGTCGCGCGCGGATCAATCATGGGCAAACTGATTGTTGATCTGGCGATGGGTGGACAATCTGCCTTGCTGGATAAAGCCCTATCGCTCCGAAAACCAAGCTGGTTACCGCCGCGCCCGTTTTTTGATCTGGGCGCGAATCTGCGCATGGCCTATGAGCGTGCAAAAGGGCGAACTGAAGCGTGACAGAAACTGAGCACTCGCAGGCCCATGTCAACAAGATAGCCCGTCATCTAAACGAACGACTCTGACAGACATTGCAACTTAAAACACCTGCTGAGAGCTGAATGGAGGTGGGATAGATACCAACACTGGTCGAAGAATTTCCGGAATTACTCAGAACTCCGTTGAGTATATTTTGCATAAATATTCTTTATCGTACCATCGGCCCACATTTGATGAAGCGCCAGGTCAATGTCGTTGCGCAACGCAGTGGAAGTGGGAAGAACTCTGGAGTAAGCCACGTGGAATGGCGTTGAACTAATGGGCGGCTCCAAAACGGTGACCTGATCCAATACACCAGTTTCCTTAGCCAAAAATTTGAGGACATCACCATTATCCGAAAGCAATTTCATGCGGCCCTTTGCGAGCATTTTCAATCCTATGTCAGTGCTAGGCACTTGCATTTTCCTAACAATCCCAGACTCGAACGCGATTTCGAGCTTTGAGCCGGCATTATAACCTAACGGTACGGCAATTGTTTCACCCATGACCGATTGCAGGTTGCCGTCGAAGCCTATATCAGAACCACTCTGCGTCATTAAAACGAGATCGGAGTAACCTAGGATTTCTTTGCTGAAAACATAATCATGAGATCGTTCCTCAGTGAAGAATATGGTAAATATCCCATCGACCTTGCCACGTTGCGACAGACGCTGCGCCCGTTTCCATGGGACGATTGTAATCTCCAATTTTCGCTTCGCACGGCGGAATGCCTCATTGATTATCTCAATCCCGATTCCCGATAGATTTTCGCCATCAACAATTGTGTACGGTGGAAACGGATCAGTCGCGAGGACGGTTTTTTCGCCTGCTAATGCGGGTGAAAAAACTAATAAGATTAAGGCACATACGATTAGTGGTGTAAGAGTTTTTAAAGTATGAAGCATATACATACTCCCTATGCACACAATTGCGGGCAATGTCTCCGTCTATTCAAGTTTGGAAAATTGATTTTTCAAACGTATTTCCTCTGAGAAATCTGCCATGAACTTAGCGAATTTAATGTCGAGATAATGATACAAGTGCATCGAAGATATTGTCTGTTTGAGAACAGGAACTGGTTGTATCCCTTGTTTCTCGAGAAAAATACCGATGGTCGGTTTCACTGCTAGAAAGCTTCCAACAGCACCATTGTTATAAGCGTCAACAACTTGTTGCACTGTGTGAAGCTTGATGGAATTTCTAATGGGGGTTTCTGAAACAAATTTTTCTTGCCAGGCAATACCCCAGACGAAGGCCATCGGTTTGGTATCAGCAATTTTCTGGGATGGGTGTTGCCAAATTGCGCTGGCTAAACGAAACATCGGTATCGATGAACGAACAAATTCTTTTTTATATTTTTTTTCAATAATTTCAAATCTGAAAACCTCTCCATCCACAAGCGACTTGTTAAAATGACTTACTCCGCGTCGTCCCGGTAGATATATGATCTCTGGAGAGCACCCGAGCTTCATATATATATTTTTCAGAATTGGTATGGCTTCATTGGATAGGTCATTGCCATGAATTGCGGCGACCTTGGTCGGACAATACTGTGAATATGCATTTTGCGTAAGCAAAGATGAGAGTGTAAATGCCAATATGCCAAACAGAATTCTATACATTCCCACTCTACTCATATCAACTTATCAGAACTAAAAGATAAGTGGAGATCGCCAGAGTGTCAGCATACGATTGAATGCAGTTCTTTGCAATGTGTAACGGAAACACATCAAGCTTGAAGTTACACATCTGAGCGAAACATTTCATTCCGACATAATCAAGATACTGGCAAATTTCAAAAAAATTGGGATGGTTTGACCTTGTCGCGCGCCGTATTTTCCCCACATCCCATCCAATTACCAGAGCCCTTCGATAGCACCGGCTCGCGGGCGCCATGAAGCTGCCGGAATGCCGGATGATCGCCCTCAACCAACCGCATCGCCACAACCATATCCTCAAAATTTTTTTACACGCGAGATCAATACGGAGTAGGGTTTTGTAAGTAGCTGCTTGTTTGATGGAAACAGGAGGCTGATTATGACCTTGAAGATAAGGGTTCCGGTTCTGACCGGGCTGGCGATTGCCATGCTGTTTCCTGCCCCGGTCGGGGCCGACCAGATCGACGGCAACTGGTGCCGCGGACTTAAGCATTTTTCGATTGATGGGCCGAGCATCGTGACGCCTGGCGGCACGAAGATGACCGGTATATATGACCGTCATGGATTTCAATACGTGGTCCCGGAAGGTGAGCCCGGTGCAGGGACGACGATTACAATGGCCCAGCAGCATGATGAACTGGTGCATGTTTCATCGTCCGCAAAGCCCGATGAGGTGCAAAACTGGACCCCCTGCAATCGGCAAATCAGCTAAGTAGCCGGGGTATGCCAGGCGGGATGCTTCCGAAACAGAATGTCATTGAGGGGTCGGGTGAAACTGACACGCATTAGAGAAACTGTGATTTACCGAGCGGCATTCGCAAAGCTGATGGTGAACATGGCGCCGCCGCCCGGCGCGTCGTCCACGCGTACAGTGCCGCCATGGGCTTCGACAGAGCGTCGTACGATGGATAGGCCCAGACCAGCGCCAGCCTCTCTGCGGTCCGCGCGCAGAAAGCGTTCGAAAATTTCTTCGCGTTTGTCTTTGGGAATGCCCTTGCCCTGGTCGATGACACGAATATGCCCATCTTCACCGACATCGATGGTAACAGTGGTTCCGGTCGGGGAATACTTGATGGCATTCTCAACCAGATTGCGCACAGCCTGCTCCAGGGCGCCTGAAATACCGGGCACCCACACCGGACCTCTCGCGCCCACAACTTCGATTGAGCGCCCTCCCTTGATGATAATGGGCGCAAGGTTGGCAGCCACATTCGTACATACCGCATGCAGGTCGGCCTCATCGTCCTTGCTGATGGTCAATGTATCCATCTGGGCCATGGCAAGAAGTTGTTCGACCAGATGCGACATGGAATAGACGTCGCGTTGCAGGGTCTTAACCAGTATTGAGTCTTCCATATCGTCTAAATGCAACTTGAGAACCGAAAGGGGCGTACGAAGTTCATGGGCAACGTCGGCGGAAAAATTTTGGTGCCTGATCTCGCTCTTTCTCAGTTCTTCCTCGGCATGCTTGCGCTCAATTACCAAACTGACAAGACTTGCCTGCGCCTGAATAAGCAATAACTCATCGTCCGTCGGTTGGCGCACTTCGTCGTAATACATGGCAAAAGTCCCTAGCACCTCTTTGCCTTTCGAATATATGGGCTGTGACCAGCAGGCCTGGAAACCTACTTTTTTTGCGAGATCACGATAGCCAACCCAATAGGGATCGGAGAAAACATCTTCTGCAATCACCCGCTCGCCAGTGAACGCTGCAGTTCCGCACGAGCCTGCACCCATTCCAATTTCAATCCCGTCAATCGCGTCATTGTAAAAATCAGGGAGGCTTGGTGCTGCTGCATGACGAAGACATTTGGCGTTTTGATCGACGTAAAGGACGCTGCACCTCATTTCAGGGTCCGTTTCCTCAGTGTCGCGACAAATAAGATCGAGCGTGTCGGAAACACTGCCGCCCTCAACGATATGTTCAAGCACACGGACGCGGATCTTCAGAAACGGTTCGAACTTGTTCAAATTGCCCCCTCAAAGCAGGTTCGAGATCAGGGCAAGTGTAGTTCAAAACCGCTCGATTGGGAACGCACTCATTTGATTGCCTTCAACTCGGATACCAGAAGATCAATTTCATTTTCCGTATTGAAATAATGCGGCGCGGCGCGGAACACGGTCGGCAGGTTTCTGGACTGGGCATCAAGCAGGGTGCTGGACGGGGTGCTGGTGCCAATCATGATGTTTTTGGCTTTTAAATCAGCGACAGCTTTATCCGGGTTCAGTCTGTCGATTGAAAAGCTGACGATGGCGCAATGCTCGGTGCCTGCGTCCAGCACAGATGCGCCCGGAATCTCAGATAACGATTGCCGCAGATATTTGGCCAGTCCCCAGGCGCGTTCCTGAATATTTTCCATGCCAATCTTCAATGCATAGTCAATCGCCACCCCGAGACCAGCGCGAAGGGCATAAGCGTTTTCCCAGTTTTCGAACCGCCGCGCATCGGGGCGCAATTCGTACTCGTTCGTGGCCACCCAAGGGGCTGCAAAATGATCAATGACGATGGGTTCAAGGGTGTCGATCAGCGCTTCGGCAACATAAAGAAACCCGGTCCCGCGAGGCCCGCGCAGAAACTTCCGCCCCGTTGCAGACAGGAAGTCACAGCCGAGGTCATGAACGTTAACTGGCATTTGCCCAACCGCCTGACAGGCGTCCAGCAGATAAGTGATGGTGTGGCGTTTGGCGATTTTGCCGACTTCGGCTGCCGGGTTAACCAGCCCTCCGTTGGTCGGAATCCAGGTGATTGCGATAAGTGTAACGCGCTCATCGATCATCGTTTCAAGCGCCCCCAGATCAAGCGCGCCTGACGGATCGCTCGGGATCACATCAATGATGATACCGTCGCGATTGGCGCGTTGCAGGAAGGCGACATAGTTGGCCGCATATTCCGCTTCGCAGGTCAGAATGCGGTCCCCGGCTTTGAGTGGCAGGGCATAGAAAGCATGGCACCAGGCCGCCGTCGCATTTTCCAGAAGCGCAATCTCATGCCTCTTCGCCCCAATTAGTCTGCCGACCTGATCATAGATCGCGTCCAGTTTATCCGCACATTGCGCATGCGCTTCATACCCGCCGATCTTCGCCTCAAGAAGCGTGTAATCAACAACAGCATCAACAACCGATTGCGGCATCAAGGAGGAGCCTGAGGCCAGCAGGTGCGTGACATGATTTACGCCCGGCGTTTCTGCTCTGATTTTGTCAATATCGATAGTCATGCCCTTAGCGCTTCCTTTGTAACTGGTGATTTACAGAGCGCTTATATACAAGGTTTCAGGCCCGGCGACACTTCTAAAATTGTCTCCGGGGGTATCATAAATATTGAAATTTATCTCTTTATTCCAGGACGCTTTCATTGGATGATAGCGGGCAAATAATTCTTTGCGAAAATTGTATAAAAATTGCCAGGAGTATGCAGAAGGTGACAAACGTGCTTCTTGTCGGGGCTGGTCGAATGGGGCTGCGCCATTTGAGCGGTGTAGCAAAAGAAGCCGATGAAATCACTGTCGTCTACCATCATCAGAAGGTTGATGACGTCGTGCAACAGGTTCTTGAAGATAGTGGTTTTGAAGGCAAGGCTAACGTTGTGCCTTCAATAGAAACGGCCGCCACTCACGGAGCAAAATTTGACGCTGCAATATTAACTGCAACAGCAGAAATTAGGGCTGAACGTTTCGGAAAAGTAATTTCCCTGGAAATCCCACACATACTGATTGAAAAACCGCTGGAACAATCTCGAGAGAATGTTCTTCGAATGCACGCGCTTGGCAAAACGGTGCGATCCGACATTCGCTGCAACCACCCCTACCGGGAACAATCCATTTTCGCTGATTTTCGCCGCTCGGATAGCGCGGTGCATATAACGGTCAACGCCGGAGCAATTGGTTTGGCTTGCGGTGGTATTCACTGGATAGATTTGGCACTTTTTTTATCTGGAAGTGCGACAGGTCGTTTTGTCTTTGGGATGCTGGACCGAACCCCAATTGGCAGTGGCAGAGGAAGGCAGTTTCAAGATTTCGGTGGGTGTGGGTTTTTCGAATTTGACAATGGGTCCAGCCTTTTTCTCCAGGTAGATGCGAATAGCTCTGCTCCTGTTGTTTGTGTCGTTACGCAAGAGCACCGGCAGCTGGTTATTGACTATCTTAACGGCGGTGCATCCGTTCATCAGAGAGCGGGGACGGTTGACAGCCCAAATTACCTCTATGGAAAAGGCTACGTCTCACGCAAGGATTCTGATTTTACCAACATTGATTTGTCTGCCCAGACGGGCTTATGGCTGCAACATGTAAAGGGGATGCGAGCGTCACAGCTGCCGACCCTGGATGAGGCCGTACAAGGGCATGAGTTATTGTTTGATCTGTTGGAAACTGGCGGCGCAAATCAATTCCCCATAACCTGACTGAAGAATGTTCAATCCGGATATGGAAATCGGGCTTTCGATAGAGAGAGCCGGGGTCAGGAATGCCTCGGTAGTTCGAAGAAAAAAGTTGCGCCGTTACCCGTGTTTTTGAACCCGGTCTGCCCGCCACCTGAAGTCACCTTTATGCAAATGGTGAAAACCTGCAAGGCGTGCCATACACCTTATCGCCAGAAGAAGTAAGAGCAGCGCTTGTCAATCTGGCGGCCTCCGGTTCAGTCGATTTCAGCAAGAAAACGGCCAAGCTTTTTGTCGGTCTCAAAGATGTGGTGGATTATCCAGGTTTTAAGAAATTGGGGAACACCATTTAAAATCTCTGTTTCGCCGCCTTCATACTCTTGTTTTATTTCAGTCACCTTTTCCCTCAGATCATTGTGCTCGCTTATGTGCTGATCAAGTTCAGGGTACTGGTGTTGCTGCATCAGGCGTTCTTCGTGGCGAAAGTGCCAGTTTGTATAGGCTGCGAGTTCGCCAAATGCCTGCGATATTTCATCATGCTCCATACTTTGAAGGGCAGTATTAAGCCAGTTGATCAGATTGATCAGCTTTTTATGATCTTCATCGATCTCATCGAAACCAACGCTGTATTGTGCTTCGAATTCAATAAGTGGTTTGGCAGAATGAGGGGTGTTCGTTGCTGTCGCCTTCCTTGCCTTAACACCAAACCCCAGCACAGCAACGTCGTCGCGACGCTTCTGATCGCCTTGATAATCAGCCAAAACCTGTATGATTTGTTCCTTCTGCCGGGCCATCGGCACATTGGGCATTGATGCCAGCAAAAGTTTAAATCGCCTTTTCCCGAATCCGCGATTTTTCTCACCACCGACCTGATCAATGAGGCCATCCGACGTCATGTAAAACCGGTCGTCAGGATGAAGATCAATGGAGTGGTTGGTAAATTGAACATCGGGTGAAATTCCACGGTATCCCAGCCCGGATTTATCGCCCTTGATTTCATTTACCTGATCAAAGTTGGTTACAAATAATGAGAACCTAGCCCCGGAGAAATTAAGGGCATTACGATCTGACGGTATATAACACGCCCCCAATTCAAGGCCATCATCTGAAGGCCCTTCCTCTTTGTCCTGACCAAGTGCCTGCTGAATTAACTGATGCATACGCTGCAGCAGGCACGCTGTGTCACCAGGTGGGATCTCCATGTAAGCGTCGTCCAGGGCGCCGTTGGCAATCAGGGTCATAAAGGCCCCGGGCACACCGTGACCTGTGCAATCCCCCAGTATGATCAGGTTGCCATTGCCCCAATAACGATGCCAGTACATGTCCCCGCCGACCACGTCACGCGGTTGCCACAAAACAAAATGTTCCGAACAGGCTGAATCAAATACGCTGTCGTCAGGCAGAATGGATTTCTGGATATGGCTGGCATATTGAATGGACTGGGAAATGACATCGTAGGCATTGCGTAAATTGGTCTCGGCATTTTTGCGCTCTGTAATGTCTGTGAATGTGCTGACGAAACCACCATTTGGTAGTGGTCCACCTTCGACCCCCATGATTGTTCCATTGGGCCGTGTACGCTCGAAGCTGTGAGATACAAACGCCTTTGCCTGAAGAATTTGATCATGGATGATCTGTTCCGGGTCGCCATCGCCAAATTCGCCCCGTTCTGTGTCAAATTTAATCCAGTCGGCAAAGGATGATCCCGGTTGAGTTATTTTTTCCGGTATATTTCGAATTTTTCGAAACTGATCATTGGCGACAATCAGCATCAGCTCTTTGTCATAGGCAATCAGACCCTGATTGATACTGCCGAGAACGGCTTCAATAAGGGATGATTTTTGCTCCAGTTCCTGGGTCCGTTCAGCAAGAGTGTCTGCAGTCGCTTTGCGTTCGGTGATGTCCCTGACAGAAGCCGCAACAACCTTTCCTTCGTCAGTCTCAACAGGGCTGAGGGACACCTCGACTGGAAATGAAATGCCCGAGGCGTTTTTCGCCCGAAGTTCGGTTCCTTCGCCCATCGGACGTATATGCGAGGACCTGAAATAGCCCTCGCGGAGTGCCGGATGCTGTTTTGCAACTCCGGTTGGGACAAGGGCTTCTACCGTCATTTCATGAAATTCAAATTTTGAATATCCAAACAATGTTTCAGCTTGCTGGTTGGCAAAAATTATTCGACCGTCTTTACCAACAATCAACGTGGCGTCGGGTGCGGATTCAATAAGGGTGAAGAGCCTCGTTTCGCTTTGCCGGATAGACGCTTCTGCCTTTTTGTTTCGCAAAAGAATGATCGCGGCGAGCCAGATCGTGAAAATTGCATAAAACCGATTGGTCAGAACCTTCCAGAATACCGCGGCCTCGTTGGGAGCGATAACCCAGCCGATAAAAACAAGAACGGTGGATAAAAACGTCAGGGCGAGGATGCCTTTTTCACCGGTGAAAAAGGCGCCAACGATGATCAAGGCGATATATGGAATGCCCGCAGCGACGCCCAATGGAGTCATGTAATCGAGAAGAAAAACGAATCCGGCGAAGGCGATGAGAAGGTGCGGGGTATATCGACGAATTCTACGGCCTTTTATATCGCCTTCTTCAGACGCAATTCCAATTGAAAACTGTTTGAAAGATTGCTGCACGACCCCGTCAACGATATGAGGGGCCAGAAGCGTTCCCAGAACAATAATAAAAATCGACAGACTGACGATCAGCAGTCCGGTAAGAATAAAGGGGGCCTTGATTTCCTCGATATCTATCTTTGCAACAAAACCGGCGTTTAGATTTCTTACGTGCTGGAAAGCTGCAATGACCCGCTCTCCACGATAATCCAGGCCTTCAATGACGCCGGATTTTCCAGACAACGCCCGCCGCATGGGTTCAGCCCGTGTGTCCTCATATGAAATAGATTTGGACGGGATTCCCGTAAAACGTGAAGGGAGGAGGAATTCAATATGCGCCCCGTCCAGAGCGCCCAAAACAAGCTCTCCTGTTTTTCCAAAACCCGGATTGGTTTTTACGGAGCGCACCACTTGTGAGATTGTGTCCGCGGCAGCACTGGAATTCACACTGCCTGTTTTTTGAATTGAATCAAAATTTGCAACTGAATCTATCAACGATGCCATGCCGGCACTTAAACTTAACAACTCACCTTTCTGCCGCTCGACTTCAGTTGGATAGACAAGGCCGATAACACTTGTGGCTGAGGAACCTGCGACGAAAATCAGGCAACCAATCAAAGTGAGTAGGATTGTTGTTCGATTTCCAATTAACCTTTCCCCGGAGTCCAAAGAATATTCTTTGGCAGAATTTCGGATGCCGACCATGACGAAAGTGACACAGGACAAGCCCGACACGACAACCGTTATCAGGAAAGCAATCAGCGCTGTTTTTATAAACGGCGAGCGCATCTCGGAAATGTTGATTTTTGCGACCAAACCGGCGTTCAGATCAGGAATGGGCTCATACCATGCGAGTACATGCTCACCTTGATAGTCCGAAGCCTGCATGCTGCCGGACATGCCAAGCAGGGCACGTCGCATGGGTTCGGCGGCACGGGTATTTTTGTCAACAGGAGGGATTTCCCCCGCCAAGTTCCTTGAGGGGACAAGAAAGTGAATTTTTTCATTATTCAGTTCACCGACGACAATTTCACCAGTCTTTCCAAAACCGATATCTTCAAAGTGAGAATTGGTGATTTGATAAAGCGTTGCCCCCCGGGAACCGCCGACTGGAAAATTAATATTGAATCTGATGTCAAACTGGGCAGCCGCGTTGATCAGTTTGGCGTGGCTTTGTGACAATGCCTGAAGCTTCGAGGTCTCGGTCGCAATGGTTGAGTTGTAAAGTATCAAGACAGATATTGAGGCAATCGCGAAGCCGATCAGCACCAAAGACGTAAACAGCTTCCAGGGAAGGTATTTCGCCGACATTTTCTGATCAGTTCCAGACTGCTACGGTCATTGGTATGTCCTGCTTCCGAAAATAATTAGGCTTCTCAACAGATTTAAAAATTTTTACCAAATAGCCTTAAGTTAATTATGAGAATACCTATTCCTCTATGATTATGATAATGGTTTGTCGCAAAAAAATATCGCCCTCCTAGAACCCAGCCGCCTGTCCGTCCCCTCTGGGGTCCGCCGCTCCTTCGATCAAGCCGTCCGGGTGATGAACCAGCGCACCCGCGTGGCCCATCACTTCGTCATATTCGCCGGTGACTTCGATGTTGTGACCGGCGGATTTAAGCTGGCTGATCACATCATCGCCGAGGCGGCTTTCGACTTTAAGAGATGTACTCTCGGCACCCCAGGTGCGGCCCAACAACCAGCGCGGCGCGTTGACGGCTTGCTGCAATCCCTGTCCGTGCATCACGTGCCGCGAGAAGACCATCGCCTGGGTTTGTGGCTGGCCTTCACCGCCCATGGTGCCGTAGGGCATAACACGGCCATCAGACAGTTGCGCCAATGCAGGCTGGATCGTGTGGAAAGGCCGGCGGTGTGGTGTCAGGGAATTGTGGTGGCTCTCATTTAGCGAGAAGCTGACGCCTCGGTTCTGCCAGGTGAGGCCGGTGTCATCCAGAACAGTGCCGGAGCCAAATTCCCAGTAAACGGATTGAATGAAACTGACGGCGCGGCCTTCGCTGTCGACAGCGCCCAGCCAGACGGTGTCACCTTTGGTGGACGCATCGGGCCAGGGCAGCGCGGTTGCCGGATCAATATCGGCGGCCATGGCATCGAGCGATGCAGCACTCAGGAACGTGGCTGGATCAACATCCATATAGGCTGGGTCGCTGACATGGCGGTCGCGAATTCTAAACGCGCGCTTGCTGGCTTCGACAATGGCATGAACATACTCAAACCCGTCGGCTTCGGTAATGCCGAGGCGATCATAAATACCGAGAAGCAACAGCGACGCCAGCCCTTGTGTCGGCGGCGGCATATTGAAAACCTTGTGTCCGGCTACATCGACGCTAAGCGGGTTGACGCGAAGCGCATGGTGACGTTCCAGATCGGCCAGTCGAAGCGGTGATCCGGCGCGCTCAAGGTCTGCTGCAATGGCGCGCGAAAGGTCGCCCCGATAGAAACTGTCGAGACCGTCCTTCGCCAGTTGATCAAGCGTCGCCGCCAGTCTGGGCTGACTGAAGCGCTGACCTTCTTCCGGCAACTTTCCGCCAATCAGGAAGGTCTCTCTGAATCCCGGCGCGTTACCCATCTCACCAATTTTAAGGGCCGCATTTGTAGCGAGCGTTTTGGTGACGGCGGCACCATTTTTCGCGTAACCGGCGGCATCTTCCAGCAGCCGTGCCAGGGGCAATTTGCCACCCCAGTTCTCAGTGCTGACCCGTAATGCTTCCTGCCAGCCAGATACCGCACCTGCAACCGTCAGTGCGGCAAGCGGCCCGCGTGAAGGTATCTGATCCAGTCCCTGATTCTTGTAAAAATCAATATCTGCATTCCCCGCCGCCCCGCCGCAGGCATCAATACCGATTACATCTTTGCCTGGTGTGTGGATGAGCCAGAAATTATCTCCGCCAAGGCCGTTCATATGCGGATAGACGGCGGCAATGGTGCTGGCTGCGGCAACCATGGCCTCAATCGCGTTGCCACCGTCCTCCAGAACCCGAAGTCCGGCGCGGGCAGCGGAATGATGAGGTGCGGTGACCATGCCGCGGTACGAGCGCGTGGTTTGAATCATGTAATCAGCCTTTAGCATAATGGAAGGTGTGATAGCGCAGGATAAGTCTCAGGGTTGTTCTGTAAACCCAAAAAGCATATGGTCCGCGGGATTTAGCGAAAAGGAGAGTATTGTGCGACGACGAAATCCGATTGCATCCGATCTCCGGTCACCGAAATACCGAAAACGGGTGATCCGAGACCGAACCAAATATACCCGAAAATCAAAATATAAACCCCGGCCCCCGCGTCGGGGTTCTTTTTTTGCCGCAAATGCACCGTCGCAAGCCCATTGAGCTTGCTCGGGATTTGCTTCTGGAAATATTTAATGGGTCAAATTGGCGTTATTCGTCCGCCGCTTCGGCTATCATCTGGAAATCTCCACACCAGTCGCCACTTTCCGTTTCCGTCCAGTTCGTGGTCAGGGCGCTGGCTTGTGGCGCGTAGCGGCGACATAACCCTTTGTCTGACTGTTTGCGTAAACCGGTGGTCATGCGCGGGTTGGCAATGTCCGTGGCATTGGGTTCACGCCCGAACCGCTGCTCTTTCTTGAATTTCCATTTCGGGTCCCAATACTGGCAATTTTGACAAAACTTTGCATCGTTCATTGGTCCGTCCTTTCATCATCCAAGACATCCTTGCACTAAGCATAAAGCAAAAAAGTTAGACGGATGTAATTTCGGTCACAGACCATGCGGTGCCAAAGGTCTAATAGCGGCGCCTGATTATCGCATGTTATCGTGCATTATCGTTTGGGGGGACGAACGATGGAATTGGTTAGCGAAATAATGCTGAAACCGATTGGCGAGATTTTAATCTGCGGCACTAATGTCTGGTAGTCTGTTGTGACGCTGATGGTATACCTCGGTTAGGCCGAGCAGCGCATTGTTAAACAGTCGCGATGGCGTCTATTTCAACTTCAAACCCGTGATGCAAAGTGTTGCAGGGCACGATGGTTCTGGCCGGGCGGTGATCGCCCATAACTTCACTATAAATCCGGTTCACTTCCGGCCAGAGGGCGACGTCTGAAACGTAAATCGTAACCTTGAGCGTTTTATCTAGGCTGCTTCCGGCTTCTTCCAGAATAGCCGACAGGTTCCCAAGACAATTTCTGACCTGCTGCTCAAGTGAGCCAATAACCGGCTCGCTTGAGCCAGGCTCAAACCCCAGCTGCCCGGACACGTAAACCGTATCACCATGACGAACGGCTTGCGAATAATGGCCGCCGGGCGCTGTTGCCTTATCGGTGAATATCTTTTCCATTTAGCTGCGGTTTTCCTTCAGCGTTTCGGCCAGCAGGAACGCCAGTTCCAGAGATTGCTTGGCATTCAGGCGCGGATCACAATGAGTGTGGTAGCGCGCACTCAGATCCTCATCGGAAATTGCCTGCGCTCCGCCGGTGCATTCGGTGACGTTTTGCCCCGTCATCTCGAAATGAACGCCGCCCGCATAGGTGCCTTCGGCTTTATGAACATCAAAAAAGCCTTTCACCTCAGCGAGAATACGATCTACCGGGCGGGTTTTATAACCGCTTGAACTGGTAATCGTGTTGCCATGCATCGGATCAGAAACCCAGGCGACACGGCGGCCTTCTTCTTTAACTCGGCGCACCAGTGGCGGCAGGCCTTCGGCAATTTTTTCCGACCCCATGCGCGCGATCAGGGTCAGGCGACCGGCTTCATTTTCCGGGTTCAGAATATCGATCAATTTGATCAGTTCGTCGCCTTCCATGGTCGGGCCAACCTTCATGCCAATCGGGTTGCCGATGCCGCGCATGAATTCAACATGCGCGCCGTCCGGCTGGCGGGTACGGTCGCCAATCCACAAGAAGTGCGCTGATGTGTCATAGAGATCACCGGTCAGACTATCCTCGCGAACCATTGGCTCTTCGTAATCGAGCAACAGGGCTTCGTGAGAAGTGTAAAAATTGGTTTCACGAATTTGTGGCGTCGTGCTGGCCGTAATCCCGCATGCCGACATGAAACCAAGCGTTTCGTCCAGACGGTTCGCAAGATCCTGATAGCGTTCAGCGAGAGCACTGTCTTTCACAAAATCAAGGTTCCACTGATGCACCTTGTTCAGATCCGCATATCCACCCTGGGCAAAGGCGCGGAGCAAGTTCAGTGTTGCCGCAGACTGGTTGTAAACCTGCAACAACCGCTCAGGGTCCGGAGTGCGGGATTCAGTTGTGAATTCCATGCCATTGACCATGTCACCACGGTACGAATCCAGCGTCACACCATCTATGGTTTCCGTTGAAGAGGAGCGTGGTTTGGCGAATTGTCCGGCAAGACGGCCGACTTTGACAACAGGCAAAGCTGCCCCATAGGTCAGGACAACGGCCATTTGCAACAGTACGCGAAAAGTGTCGCGGATGTTATCTGGGTGGAACTCGGCAAAACTTTCAGCACAATCGCCACCCTGCAGCAAAAACGCTTCACCGTTGCAGACGTTACCGAGTGCGCGCTTCAGACTGCGTGCCTCACCGGCAAATACCAGCGGCGGGGATGTGTGCAGACGGTCAAATACCGAATTGGCGGCATCGGCGTCGGGATATTCAGGCACCTGAATAATCGGTTTTTTGCGCCAGCTTGTCGGTGTCCAGATTTCGGCCATGTCGTTCCTCAGTGTCTTAAATGTATTGCCCAGTATAATGCATTCCCAAAAAGGGAAGTGCCCGATATACGCTGCCTGCTCCGGCTTTTCCAGAGAAAGTCGGTGCCTGAGCAATTTCCAGGGTGTTCCTGCATATGAAAGTAGGGTATTTTGTAAAGGGTAGGAGGACGTAATTTACATTGTGATAATCGGTAAATGAATAAAATTACTTCCACACCCGGACCGACAAACGATCAAACCAAGTTATTGTTCTCCGTTCTGAGCGCCATTGATCACGCCTTTATTGTCTGGGATGACGACTATAGATTGCTTCTGTGCAATGACGGGATGCGTGATTTGTGGCGCTATCCGGAATCCCTGCTGACACCCGGAATGCTGCTGATCGACCTGCTCCGGTTTCAGGCGCGCATAGGCGCATACGGCCAGGGTGATCCTGAACAACTGGCAAAAGAACGTTTCGAAAAACTGTCCCGGGAAAAAGACGGCGAAGAGGAATTGCTGACTCTTGGCGACGGCAAAATCCTCCGGTCCCGGGCTTTCAACATCGCTGGGCTGGGGCGGGTTTTCAGTTACACGGACCTGACGGAGGAAATGCGGGCCCAGCAGGAGGTCCTCGACAATGAAGTCCGGTTCCAGAAAATTCTGGAATCGTCACCAATCGGAATTGCCGTCATTTCCTACGAACCCACAGAGCGTATTTTCGTCAATGAGGCTTTTCGTATCCTGCTCGGTGCCGAGACTATGAAGGGGCTGTTAACCCGTGATATTTCGCCGACCTGGCGTGACCCTGCGGCGCTTGAGTATGTTCGTTCCCAGCTTGCCGCCAAAAAGCATTTGGTTGATTTTGTTGCCGAACGGGTAAGGGCCGACGGCACGATCCGCTGGGTGTTGATGAATACGCATGATGCTGTTTTTTCCGGGAAAAACTGCCGGGTCGTTTGGCATCATGATATCACGGACCGGGTCATCGCTGAAACGGCTCTGCAGGAAAGCCAGAACAAGCTTGAAGTATTGAACGCCAATAAAGACCGTTTCTTTTCAATACTCTCACACGATTTAAGGGGGCCATTTGTAGGCCTTCTCGGGTATACAAAAATTCTGGCCGATATTGCGAGGCGAGAGGGGGGAGACGACGTGGGGCTCGCCGCTGAAAGTGTAAATGAGTCGGCACAAGGCGTTTATGATCTTCTTGAAAACTTACTCGACTGGTCCCGGCTGCAGATGAATCGGGTAGAGTTTAATCCTCGTCAAATCAATATATCGAAAATTGTTGAAGAAACCTGCCAGTTGTTTGAGCCGGTAGCCGCAGAAAAAAGCGTGCAGCTTACCGTGCAGATAGGCCGGAGTGTGAAAGTGTTTGCCGATCCGGATATGGTTTCGACGATCTTGCGCAATCTGATTGGCAACGCCATTAAATTCACACCTGAAAAGGGCATTGTGTCGGTAGCTATCACACAAAACCCGGAGGGTGCGGAAATAAGGGTCAGTGACAACGGCCTTGGTCTCTCGAGCGATCAGCTCGAGCGCTTGTTTGATATTGGGGAAAAGACGCAGCGAACGGGGACCAGGGGTGAGACAGGTACTGGCCTTGGCCTCCATATTTGCAAAGAGCTGGTTGAAAAGCAGAGTGGGGGCATTTGTGTCGAAAGCGAAGAGGGAAAAGGGTCAGTTTTCACTGTGACGTTGCCATCAAATAAGGCGTAACGGCATCCTGACTGATTTCTGCGCATAAATTTTTGGAATTCGACAATTTTGGCCCGGTTATTGCTGGGTATTGCTCAAGTACCATTGACGGGATGAGCAATATGAAAATCGGTAGTGAACAAAATTTTGCAGCGGCGGACCTAGCACAGGATTTTACAAGGCGCGCGCAACCCGAAAAATCTTTCGCAACTGTTCTTGAGGCCGAACGGGTGAAGGCGGAAAACGAAGCCGCCCGAGGTAGCATCATGGCCAATCAGGAAAGCAAGGGTGAAACCCTGAATAAGGACGATATCGAGTTCATCCGCGAACACGGTATGCGCGCCTATGCTGAACAAATGCACATAAAGAAAATGGAAGAACTCCGCGAAAAAATCCTTGAAGCCATGGGGTTAACGGAAGAAATGCTGGAAGAGATGCCGCCCGAACAACGTCTGACAGTCGAGAAACTGGTCGCTCAGGAAATCAAGAAACGAATGGCCGCGGACTCAATGACCAATGGTGGCTCAGGCCCGGAAACCGATGGCAATCGACAGGCAGCGGCGGGCAGTATCGGGCCTGGGAATCTGCTGGCAGCCCAGGTGCTGGCCGGTGATCCAGGCGCGCTTGTCGGGATGGTTCTTTCCGAGTCTTCAAGCGAGAAGGCATTGAGCGAAGAGAAACGATCGGAACAATATAGCGGGTAATAATTGCCGTTAGTGGTTTTTTACCCGGTTACCAAGCGTCCCAATTCCTTCAATCTTAATCTCAATCCTGTCACCTGCGTTCATGGCGCGGGTGCGACCGGGGGTGCCGGTGAAAATCATGTCGCCGGGAAGAAGCGTGAAATACCGGCTCGCATAGCTGACAATTTTCGCAACATTATGGATCAGGTTTTTTGTGCTTTCAGACTGCTCAACCTCTCCGTTCAGCCGGGTTTCGATCAGCAGGTCATTGTAATTCAGGCCTCTCACCAGATAAGGCCCGACCGGGCCGAAGCCGTCAGATGCCTTGGCGCGTAACCATTGCGAATCAGAAAATTGCCATCCGCGCTCACTGACATCGTTCCCGGCCGTCACGCCGAAGACATGGGCGGGCGCATCGGCAAGGCTGACATGTTTTGCCGTCTTGCCGATAACCACAACAAGCTCCCCTTCATAATGAAGGTTTTCAGCCTCTTTACCGACAACAATATCCGCCCCGTCACCGATCAAAGAGCTTGGGAACTTGGCAAACAATTCGGGTTTCGCCGCGCCTGAGTTCCCCGCATGGCTTCGGTAATTCAGAGCCACGGCCAGAACTTTCGATGGCACCGTCGGGGGCAGAAGCGTTACATCCTTCAATGCATATATACGCCCGGTTGGTTTTGGTGAGGCATAGGGGGCTTTATCGATCTCGTGAATTGTTGCGCCATCAAGGATGCCATAGGCGTTTTTGTCAGCGTGCTGAAAGCGCAGGTATTTGATGATGTCTTCGCCGGCTAAAGCGGGTTGCGCCGCGCCAAATCCGAGCAAAAGAATGAAAACTAGTTTTAATATCCCCGACTTCATGTGCGCTGCCTTTTGGTCTAATGTTCTGGTATCGAACATGGATGGTAAATGGGGTGACTATGGTTTTCCAGACATCAAAATGTTTAATCGGTTTTGTGTCGATGTTGATGACCGGACCGGCCTTTGGTGCGGAACCTGTCAAGATATTCGACACCCACCTACATTACAGCGAAGCCGCCTGGGCAGAATACGGACCGGAGGATATCGAAAAGCTGCTGGATGCGGCGGGGGTTGGCAAAGCATTGGTCTCCAGCACACCGGATGAGGGCACGCTGCGCCTCAATGCCCATAATCCCAAACGTTTCATCCCCGAGCTTCGCCCCTATCATCACGGGTTCAATTCATCAAACTGGGCGTCGACGCCTGAGATTAACGACTATCTGGAAACCCGGCTGGCAAAAGGCAGCTACCGGGGCATCGGCGAATTTCATCTGCCGATGATCAACGCGCAAGACCGCCCGCAACTCAAAAAAGTTGCTGCCATGTCAGCAACCAGAAACATTCCGCTTCATGTCCATTCAGCTGCCGGGCCGGTGCGTGAACTGTACAAGATGAACCCGGACGTCAGAATATTGTGGGCCCATGCGGGCATGGTCGAAGGACCTAAGGTGGTCGGTGAAATGCTGACAGAATACCCCAACCTTTTCGCCGAAACGTCTTTTCGAAGCGGCGACATCTCCCCAGACGGTAGCAACATCGATCCGGAATGGCGCCGATTGTTCGACCAATTCCCGGATCGTTTCATGATCGGCAGCGATACCTACATCACCGAACGCTTCGGCGAATATGTCAGTTTAATCGCTGAACACCGCTCCTGGCTCAAACAACTGCCTCCGAAAACCCGGCGCATGATCGGGTTCGAGAATGCGGAGCGAGTTTTTGGCGGGGAATAAAAATACTTTACCCGAATATCAGATTATTGACGTACACGATGAGGCGGCATCTCAGATCGTTGCAACGGCAAACAATACACCACCTACGAACACGATCAGGAAGGACACTGCATAAGAAAACTTGCGGATTCCGCCCGGCACGTCCGTGCGATAATCGTGATCATAGCGATGAAAACGCATATCGTTGTCATTCAGGCGCTGGTGATCAGCCAGTTGCAGAATATGACGGGCGAAATGGCGGGCCCAGGGCGGCACCTCACCGTCAAGCATGTAAGCCCGAAACAGTTCGTTGACCTGTTCAATCGGCAGATCTTCGCCATACCATTCCCGATAGGCCAGTTGCAGAAGCTGGAATTCGCCGACCTGCAAACAATTCGCCGCCCGTGCGACGGCCATTTTCTCCGTGTTCTGAAGGTCTTCCTTGTCAGGACTAAGTAGAGAGTTCCAAAGACCCCAACCCATATCTCGCGCCTTTCTCGAGACTTGATTCCATCAACGGTTATAGAATAGCGCAATTTCCGCCAATTCTGTATCATAAACTGGTTTTCAATATCACTTCGCCCAAAACACCCGGCTTCAATTCCGGAGCATGTTCGCTGAACACCGCTTCCGGCTTAAACAACTGCCGCCGAAAATCCAGCGCATGACCGGGAATGAGAATACGGAACGGGTGTTTGGGGGAGGTTGATGCGTTATGCGGTCTTTTCAAACGTCGGATCTATGATTTGAATATCGTTCGGAAACGGCCTTCCTTTTCCCAGGTCCAGATATTCTTTCAGACTGAGCATGAATACAGCCCACTTCATTGAACAATGATAGTGGAACGGATTTTCCACTGCCCACCCGCGATGGGTGAAATAGATATCTGTTTTGCCTGGCTCATTCTGCTGGGCATGAAATTCTATGGTTGTATCCAACCAGTCGTCTGGGCCACTTACACATTTCCAAATGACTTCAGCAGGGGTGACTTTTTCGACGGACATATCGGGGCCGCTCCCGTTGAAACGAAATTCGATAAGGCCTCCGGTTTTGGGATCGCCTTGTGTATCGGTGGTCCACCACTTTTGCAGGCCGTCTAACGACGTAATCGCCTCCATTACGGTACCGATGTCAGCAGGGGTAGAGATGGTATGTGTGATATTTGGCATTCTGATCGTCCTATCGTTAAATTGTGTTCAAAAGCTAGGCCTACATGTTAGAGCGTCAGCGCAAGATGTTAATTGTTAATGGAAAAAAATAGAAAATATGTAACTTATTGAAATAAAACAAACATATATGTAGACATGAGATATGCACTTGTAATAGTTTCCATATATGGAAAATGAAAACGAGTTGGATCGCATATTTTTCGCGTTGTCGGATTCAAAAAGACGCTTAATGCTGACCGAGCTATCGGAGGCGTCGAGATCCGTTGGCGAACTGGCCAGCAGCTTCGATCTGAGCATGGGGGCAGTTTCCAAGAATATCAAGATTCTGGAAGAGGCGGAATTGATTTACAAAAGCAAACGCGGTCGTCACGTGTTTTGCCATATGAATTTTGATATCTGGCGAAAAGTTGCAAAGTTCATCGCCATGCATTCCAGATTCTGGGAGCGCCGCCTGAACGAGCTCGAGTCCTACATCGATACCGAAGCGGGCATGGAGAGAGATAATGGCCAGTGATCCTGATGATCTGATTGTCACACGGGTGTTTAATTGTTCGAAACGAACTTTGTTTGATGCCTGGTCGAGGCCGTCAATTATGGCGAAATGGCTGTTTGCGCGTCGCGAGGACTTTTGTGAAAGTACGGTGAATAACAGTTTTACGGTAGGTGGGCGCTATTCAATCGTGATGCACATGCCGTCCAGTGATGTTGAGTTGTTCGGTGAATACACGGAAATCATTCGATACACCCAAATTGCCTTTACCTGGTCATCTCCGGTCATCAGCAATTCCCGTGTGGTTCTCGATTTCAAAGAACTTTCAGCCAATAGAACAGAGTTTACGCTGACCCACACCCTGTTCCCCTCAAACGAAATCCGGGCCCAGCACGGGGACGGCTGGAATGCGTGTCTCGACAATCTGGAAAGCCGGGTGTTGTCTGATCAAGCCGTTTGAACGCACCTGTTATCGGTCACACTGCACGAACCCGCACAACGGTCAGCACATTGACTGTCGCTAAAGGCCAAGAGCCGATTAGGAGTATCTGATTATCTTGGGTGATGGCGCCGCCTAACTTCTCCGACACATACAACGATTTGAGGTGAAGGGTCTAACTAGACGGGAATTTTTAGCTGTTTTATAATAATACAACCTCATATGGAAAAATAGGTCATATTGAGATGACGGACGAAACATTCTCTAAGAACGAGGTGTGGTCATTAAGTTTGCATTTCATAATTATTCAATTCACAAGCGATACCGCTGGGCGTTCTGTGTATTATTAATTTCCCTAGGTGCTGCTACGAACGCTATGTCCGGAGAAATCAAACGCGCGGATGTAGTTGTTGCAGTAAATAAACTGCCACGCACATTGGAACCGTCAGAAACTACGGGCAATATCGAAGTCCGCGTCCATTATTCCTTGTTCGACACGCTTATCCGTCGGAATTTTATTGATCAAGTTCCTGGGGAAGCCCCCAAATTGATGCCAAGCTTAGCCGAGAGTTGGCGGCGAATTGACGACCAGACTCTTGAGATTACCTTACGCCAAGATGTTGAATTTCATAACGGCGATATTTTGTCCGCTGAGGATGTCGTGTTCACCTTTTCCAAAGAGCGCCTGTGGGGGGAAAAGTCAATTTCACCGCGCGGGCGTAATCATTTTGGTATGTTGAAAGATGTTTCAAAAATCGATGCTCATACAGTCCGGTTCACAACCAAACATCCTGACCCTTTGTTGGAGCAAAAACTGGCGGGTTACACAGCCGGCGTGGTGAATGCGCGTTCCTGGCTTAAATTTAAAACCGATAAATCGGGATGGCTTATGAAAGCGCTGGAAGCTAATCGATGGAACCCGGTTGGCACTGGTCCGTTAAAATTCAGAAAAAGGGAGACAGGCAAAGAAATTTCCTTCACAGCGCACGATGAATATTTTATGGGCAAGCAAAATTTTCGTACGCTTACATTCAAGGAAGTGCCAGATCGCATTGGCCGTATCGCAGGTTTGATTGCCGGCAATTTCGATATTATCGTCGATATTGCTCCCGAACGAATCAGGGTGCTGGAGAAGTATCCCACCTTAGATGCACGGTCTGTGCTCTTGGACAATTTGCACGTTCTTGTCTTCAATACTAAATCACCAAAACTCCATGACAAACGCTTTCGGCAGGCCCTCAGCTTGGCTATTGACCGAGAGGCGCTTAGAAAACTGCTCTGGCTTGATCGTAATATCACGCCGAATGGCCATCAGTTAGAATCGTTCGGCAAGATGTATAACGCCAAGCGACCGGGTTATGTGTACGATATTGAAAAAGCTAAAAAGTTGGTTCAAGAATCCGGATATAAAGGTGATCTCATAAGTTACCGCGTGGTTCGAGACTATTACTTGAATAGCGAAAATGCTGCGCTGATGATCATTGATATGTGGCGCAAGATTGGAGTCCAGGCCAAATTGGAACTTGTCGATAACTTCAAAATTGCGCGTGATAAAGATGTTGAAGTGTATGCTTGGTCCAATACCATTCGCCTGCCCGACCCGGTTGGCGGGATAATGGTCTCATGGGGGCCACGCTCCTCGATTCAGGCAAAGTATAAGTTTTGGACGCCCCCATCAAAGTTCAATGAAATGGCAGACATTATATTAACGTCCGGAGACGCCAATAAGAGATACACAGCATTTCAGCAGGCATTGGATATATATGAATCTGAGATGCCAGGCACAATACTTTACAATCCACTCTATACGTATGGCGTGAAGAAAGAAATTAATTGGACCCCATATTCAATCTATTTCATGGATTTCAGGCCGGACGTTTTTACGTTTAGTCATCGCCAGTAGGTTTGGGTTAAGTAGTTCCATATGAGTTTAAATTTTCGAATCATAATCGCAATGACCAGTCTCATCGTTTTAACGACAATTGGGGTCTTGGTTTTTGTCAATGAACGGTTACGTACGTCGCTCGAGAATGAGCATGTGCGGTGGAGCCAGACAATGCTTGAATCTCTTGCGCACTCGACAATGAACGATTTGCTGGAGCGAGAGCCACACAAAATACGAGAGACACTACGCCGCGTGGTTCAACACGATCCCGAAATTATCTATTTCATCATTACCGACTTCGAAGGCCAATTATTTGCCCATACATTTAACGGGCCAGTGCCAAAATTTTTATCAGCGAATGTTGAATTTAAGATCAATGACTCCGACTGGAACGTTCTGATTGAGAAATTTAACAACCAAGAAATTACTAGCATCAGCTATCGTCTGGCCAAAGATGCAAAAGCAATGATAAGCGTTGGTGTATCTCGCAACCAACTTTCAGAAACAATCATTTCTGCCAATCAGGAAATTTTAACTGTTAGCCTAATTGCCATAATAATCGGGATCATAATCGCAGCGATGACAGCCCGAACCATAACACAGCCGATTAGCGGCCTGGCAAAAGGAATAGAATCGTTCAAACAAGGCCATCATCTGTCTTTGCCGAACTTCCGTTATCTGGATCCAGAAACCAAGCTATTGCTAAATAATTTCAGAGATATGGTGGATGAGAGAACGCGAACTGAAACGGCTATTAGACGGGAACGTGAGCGCCTACGCGTCGCGCAAAGGATAGGCCATATCGGAGATTGGTCGACGAACTTAAAAACCGATGAAATAACTTGGTCTCAAGAAGCCTTGAGAATATTCGGTGCCGATAAAGCACAGACTAAAACTGATCGGAGCTATTTCGTAAACAAAATCGCCCCGGAAGATCGCCAAATATATCATGATGTCCGCGAAGCCGCGCTGAACCACGGTGCAAATTTCGAAGTTGAGCTAAGATTAAACTTAGATGACGGACAACAAAAAACAATTCATTGTCGTGGGGAAGTGGAGAATGACTTAGACAACAAGCCAAATAGGTTTTTCGGTACGGTTCAGGACATTACGATGCGTATCCTCGCGGAGGAAGATCTACGCACCGCCCTAATGGATGCGGAGCGGGCAAACCAAGCCAAATCAGAGTTCTTGGCCACAATGAGCCACGAACTTCGGACCCCCCTGAATGCCATTTTGGGATTTTCCGATATTCTGACCCACCAGTATTTTGGACCGCCGGGGGCAGGAAAATACCGCGAATACGCAAATGACATTCATGCCAGCGGCGAGCACTTGCTGTTGTTGGTCAATGATATTCTCGACATCTCAACCATCGAGGCCGGCGAACATTCACTTGTAATGGAATATCTAAACATCAACGAGGTGATTGAAGATTGCTCTTCAATAATCTCTCCGAGCGCCAGTGAGAAAGGTATCAATTTCATGGTCGAATTGCCTGAGCGGATGCCGCCACTCAACGCGGACCGGCGCGCTCTCAAACAAATTTTACTGAATCTCCTGGTAAACGCGGTGAACTACACATCGGAAAGTGGACAGGTCACCCTCGAAGCGACTACTGCAAATCGCCATCATGTGTTCAAAGTTAGTGATTCCGGCCAAGGAGTTTCTGAGAAATTGCTGCCCCGCCTAACTGATCCCTTTGTCAGGGGGGAAACCGATCCGCATAAGGCTCAGGCAGGAACCGGCCTCGGGTTATCTATCGTGAAATCGCTGGTAACCCTTCACGGTGGCAAACTCGATATCAAGAGCAAGTTAGGCGAAGGAATGACCGTTGCTGTAACATTGCCCAGTGACACTACGTGAAGTATCCCAATATGGTGGAAATTTGGCATCCACTTACAGAACTGCACTATCCACCGGATGTCCGAGTCGGCTCAAAACCAACTGATCTTGATGGGGGCAAATTACTTTTGCTTCTCGCGCATGGTGACAAACTCTTCCGCCGCTGTCGGGTGGATGCCGATGGTGGCGTCGAACTGGGCTTTGGTGGCACCGCATTTCATGGCAATGGCGATGCCCTGGGTGATCTCCGGCGCATCCGCGCCCATCATGTGGCAGCCGAGCACGACATCGGTTTTGCGATCTACGATGATTTTCATCAGGGATCGCTCATCGCGACCGGATAGCGTATGTTTCATGGCGCGAAAGGTGGAGAGGTAGATGTCGATTTCTCCTCTCTCGCGCGCCTGGTCTTCCGTCAGGCCGACCGTGCCGATGGGCGGCTGACTGAAGACGGCAGACGGGATGTTGTCATAGCGCATGCTGACCGGGGTGTTGTCGTATAAAGTTTTGGCAAAGGCCATGCCTTCGGCCAAAGCGACCGGGGTCAGGTTCATGCGGTTGGTGACATCACCAATGGCGTAGATGTTGTCGATGTTCGTTTTTGAGTAGTCATCAACAGCGATGGCGCCCTTGCTGTCCAACTCGACACCAACGTCTTCCAGCCCGATACCTTTGGTGTTTGGTGAGCGACCTGTTGCATACATGACGAGGTCAACATCAAGCGGGGCTTCTGCATCCAGATTGACCCGGTAACCATCAGCTGTCTTGTCAATGCTGGTGACGTTAACGCCGCTATGGATGGAAATACCTTTTTTGGTCATTTCCTCGCGTAGGCTGATGCGAACGGACTCATCGAACCCACGCAGCAAATGATCGGCGCGGATAATCTCATGGACCTCGGCGCCCAGCGCATTAAAGATGCCCGCGAATTCAACGGCGATAAAGCCGCCGCCGACGATGGCGATTTTTTTCGGCAGTTCCGGCAGATCAAGGGCTTCGTTTGACGTGATCACATGCTCGATGCCGGGGATTTGAGGCATGCTTGGCCAGCCGCCGGTGGCGATCAGGATGGTTTCGGCGGTGTAGGTTTTGCCGTTCACATCGACCGTATGATTGTCGATCAGTTTGCCGGTACCGTCAATCTCCTCAACACCCGCATTTTTCAGGATGTTATGATAAACCCCTTCGAGCCGGTCCAGTTCCTTGTCCTTGGCGGCGATCAGATCAGGCCAGTTGAAACCGTTTTCTCCGGGCGTCCAGCCGAAGCCGCGTGAATCTTCGAAATCCTCAGCGAAATGCGCCCCGTAAATCAGCAGTTTTTTCGGAACGCACCCGCGCATCACGCAGGTCCCGCCCGTGCGCATATTTTCAACCACCGCGGCCTTCGCGCCCATACTCGATGACATTCTGGAGGCCCGAACCCCGCCGGAACCGGCACCAATGGTGATCAGGTCATAATCATAATTCGCCATGCGTCTTGTCCTTCACTGAAAAGCGTCGTTCACAGATAAGGGGATGAAGCAGAAATGGCTACCCCAATCACGCACATTTCGCCGTGATCGAAGCTGCTGCGCGCACTTTTATTTGGCGCCATGCCCGTTTAGAGTTGCCGGAATCGCAATATTGAAAGAGTGCGAAAATGAACCGGGCTGAGAAACGCCGCCAGCAGAAACTGGCAGAGAAAGCGGCTAAAAAAGGTGGTGGTGTACCCGTCTCTCAGGAGCACGCTCAAGCTCTCAACCTTGCAGTCGGGCATCATCAGGCCGGTCGATTGCAGGAAGCAGAGGCAATTTACCGCCAAATACTGCAAGCTGACCCCAAACAGCCCAATGCGCTCAATCTCCTTGGAATGCTCGCCCACCAGGTCGGGCAGACGGACGTTGCGGTTGAACTTCTTACCCAAGCTGTCAGCACGATGCCCGGTTTTGCTGAGGCTCATAACAACCTCGGCAATGCGCTTAAAGACCTTGGCGAACTGAGTAGGGCAGCCGAAAGTTATCGAAAGGCTATCAGCATCACTCCCGCATTTTCCGAAGCGCAGTATAATCTGGGCGTTGTGTGTAAAGATGCGGGCGAGCTGGAGGGAGCTGTTGCCTGTTATGATAAGGCCATTGCCATCAACCCCAATTACGTCAAGGCGCATTACAACCGAGGCGTCGCCCTTTATGATTTAGGGCAATTGAACGATGCAGCCTTCAGTTATCAAAACGCGCTTAAGATCAATCCGGACTACGCTGAAGCGCATAGTAATCTGGGGAATGTGTTCAGAGATCTGGGCCAGCTGGATGAGTCAGTTCATCATTGTCGGAAAGCTGTTGAGATCATGCCTGAGTTTGCGGAGGCCCATGTCAATCTCGGTCTAGCTTTGCAGAGACAGGGGAATAATGAGGATGCAATCACTTGCTATAAAGGCGTTATTTCAATCCATCCTGATTTTACAGTGGCTTACAGCAACCTGGGGACCGCATATATTGAGATTGGGCAGTTCGACAAGGCGGTGGCGCAATTCAATAAAGCCATCGAGCTCAATCCTGAATATACGGAAGCGTATGTCAATCTAGGCCTCGCGCTCAACGGTGCGGGAAAGATGAATGAGGCCATTAAAAATTACCAAATAGCTCTTGGTATAGATCCACGGTTTTCGGAGGCTTTTAACAATATTTGGTTTGCCCTGCGGCCCAAGTGCCGGGAGATATTGGCTGGCGTGGAAAAAACCAAAAATATCGAGCAAATCATTGACTCTCTTTCGACACCGCCCGAACCGGAAATTATCCGCTTTAGATATAAATCCCTGCTCGGCGAGGATACGCAGAAGGCGTGGGAAGGGATTTCTCGAAATTTGCCAAATATTGAAAATGAGACTGTTGTAAATTCCGGGAAAAACAGCCGGCCGGGGAATACAGAAAAAAATGAAAGCCCTGACAGAAAAATAACCGCCTTGCTTCAGTTTGGGCGGAGTGGAACAGGATACCTCCATAGTCTTCTGGACGATCATCCGGAGATATCTACCTTGCCGGGAGTTTATTTGAGCGGTTTTTTTGGCCGCGGCGTTTGGGAAAATATAATTCGCGGTGGTTATCAGAATATTCCGGAGTTGTTTTCCCGCCTGTACAAAGTTCTTTTCGATGCCCGCTGCCCTGACGAGGTTCCGCCTCCATTTATTGGCGATTCTTACGCCACAAACTCCATCGGTCTGGCTGAAGGGTTTGTCAAGATGGGGGTCAATCAGGATACACCCCTAACTCTGAATCGAGAGCAGTTCCTGAAAAATCTGACCAGCATTCTTAATGGCCAGAAATCAATAAATTGCGGGCAGTTTTTTGAAGCTGTCCACGATGCGTTTGAGACGACACGGGGGAGAAATCATGGCGAGGGGAAGAATATTTTCTATCACCTCCATTCAATCGATCCCTACAGTCTATCGAACTTTCTGAAGTCTTTTTCAAATGCTCAATTGCTGATGATTATCCGCAAGCCTGTTCAAAGCTGTGAATCATGGGCGCTCAAGGCGGTCGATGTCGATGAGCAAAATGGCTACACGATCTACAGCAAAATTGTAAACCGTATTATTTCAATGTTGACGGATTTGAATTGCCCGGCCTTTCATTTGCATGACTTCGCCGCAGTTCGTCTGGAGGATATCAAGTCGAAACCGGAAGAAACGATGCGGCGGTTGTGCCTCTATCTTGGCATCAAGGACACCCCATCATTGTATCAATCCACAATGCAGGGATTAAAGTGGTGGGGGGACCCCAGCAGTAATCTTTACGGCAGAACTCACGATACCGATAGTTGGGACGATGACCCAACGCGAATGAAAGCAGGAACTCTTTTTAACACCTCCGATCAGTTTATTCTGGAAACGCTTTTTTATCCGCTGAGTGCACAATTCGGATATGTGGAAGAAGACCAATCAAAATTTGACAATGACCTGGCAAAAATACGACCGCTTCTCGAAAAACCACTTAATTTTGAAATTGAGCTGGCCCGAAAATTTCCGCAAGGCTATCCAAACCTCGAAACGACTGAGGCCTTCAAATCCTTTCACGCCGTGCTGATCGGGACATGGCGCATATTGGATGAACATCAGACATACCCGTATATGCTGAAAGCGCTTCCCGAATAGAATCTGGCATGGACAGCCTGAAATTTGTTATTTTTCAAAACGAAAACTTATCGGTGAAAGCACGTAGATATGAACAGAGCTGAAAAGCGGCGGCAACAAAAGCGGGCTGGCAAGGCCGCGAAAAGAGGTAGTGAAGCTGGCGTTTCCGATGATCTTGCCGAGGCCCTTAATCTGGCCGTGCAACATCATCAGGCGGGCCGCCTTCAAGAGGCGGAGGGCATTTATCGAAAGGTGCTGCAGGCAGATCCAAATCAGCCGAATACGCTGAACCTTCTCGGTATGCTTGCCCATCAAGTGGGACAGACTGATGTTGCCGTTGGGCTTCTTACACAGGCTACCCAGGTGATGCCTGAATTTGCCGAAGCTCAAAATAATCTCGGTAATGCGCTCAAGGATAGTGGCAAGCTGTCTGAGGCGATTGCAAGTTACTGTAAGGCTATTGAAATCAATCCGGGCTTTGCCGAAGCCCACTATAATCTTGGTATAGCCCAGAAAGACACGGATGATCTGGAGTCAGCTGTTGCCAGCTATGACGCGGCCATCCTGATCAATCCAGATTATGTGAAGGCTCACTACAATCAGGGGGTCGCACATTTTGAGCTCGGCGATCTGACTGAGGCGGTAAGCAGCTATGAAAATGCGCTCGCTATCAATGCTGATTATGTCGAGGCCCTTAGTAATCTGGGCAATGTGCTCAGGGACCTAGGGCGGTTTGATGAAGCAATTGTCCATTGCCGCAAAGCAATTGCCTTAAATTCAAATTTTATTGAGGCCCAGATTAATCTTGGATCAGCTCTTCAGGGGCAGGGGAAATTTGACGAGGCGGTAGATGTTTATCAGAAACTTATTGTGCGCCAGCCAGAATCGTTGTTGGCTCATAATAATCTGGGTGCGGCATATCTGGAGCTTGGGCAGTTTGATCAGGCGGAAGAGCATTGTCGCCAAGCGATTGAACTCAGACCAGATTTTGTCGAGGCCCATATCAATCTTGCCGAGGTCCTTCAGGAGGTCGGACGACTGGACGAGGCCCTGACGAGCTATCGAGAGGCCATTGAAATTGATCCGAATAATGCCGAAGCTCATAAAAACCTTGGAACCTGTCTGTTATTAAGTGGAGATCTGCGGGATGGGGCTGCCGAATATGAATGGCGATTTTCGGCAAAAAACCCGCGCAAACCCCCGAATTTTGTGCAACCCTTATGGGATGGAAGTGAATCCCTAAGAGGCCGCCGCCTTGTGATCTGGGGTGAGCAGGGGGTCGGAGATGAAATTCTCCATGCCAGTATGTATCCTGACCACCTGGCGGCAGGGGTCGAGCTTGTTTTGAGTTGCGACCCGCGCCTGATAGCGCTCTTCGAGAGATCTTTTCAAGGCGCGACCTGCCTTCCGCGCAATGGCAAGGAGGCGGTTAGCGAAGACGAATACCCAGAATTTGATTTCCATATCGCTGCGGCAAGTCAGATTCAAAGGATGCGCCCGGACATGAATTCATTTCCCGAACGCATATCATATCTTGTTGCTGATGAAGTAGAGAAAACAAAGCTTCGCAATCAGTATAAGAACACAGGCGACAATCTATTGGTCGGTATCGCCTGGGAGAGCAAGGTCACCAAATACGCGCAAAAGAAAACCATGTCTTTGGAGAAATGGCTTCCGATTCTCAGCGTACCCGGCATTACCTTTGTCAATTTACAATATGGCGATACCGCACATCAGCGCACCGCTTTGGAAGCGGAGACAGGCATTGAAATTCTGCACGATGCTTCTGTTGATCCGTTGCTTGATATAGACAGAGCGGCGTCACAAATTGCGGCGATGGATTTGGTGATTTCAACCAGTAATGCAGCTGTTCATATAGCAGGTGCTCTAGGTGTTCCCGTCTGGATTATGCTTCCTGTCCATCCTTTCTGGTATTGGATGGCGGAACGGATAGATAGTCCTTGGTACCCATCGGCGAGATTATTTCGCCAGACGTGCATTTGGGAATGGGAAGATGTCGCGGACCACGTCGGCGCAGAGCTGGCAAAATTCAAGGCTTGATAAATACAGCCTGCCCCGTATCCAGAACTGTATACGACAGCCCTTTGTCCTCCATAATTTCTTTCCAGCCCATTCCGCCACCGGGAAACAATGGCGATCCGAAATCATCGTTGATGATAATTCCGCCCGGCACCATACGGGGCAGGAAATATTCGAGACAGTCTTTGGTGGGCTCGTAAAGGTCGACGTCGACGTGAACGAATGACCAACTTGTTTCGGGCAAGTCAGAAAACACTTCGGGAATCCAGCCCTTGTGGATAGAGGTATTGGGAAAATCAATAAGTACGGATTTGATGTGCTCCAGAGGGACGGAAAAATGTCCGGCCTGATTTGCGAACATCGGCTGCTCTTCGCCAGTCTGAAGCTGCTCTGTGCCAATGGCATCGTTTTCAGTTGGTTCGCTAAGCCCCGCAAAACTGTCAACGATATGATAGCCAGTGCCGTCGAAACTGCGGTCGTGCATTTTCGCAACAATCGAAAGCAATAGAGAGGAAAACCCCTTAAACACCCCGCATTCAACCTTTGGCCCATCCAGAGTGAGGGCGTGGTCAAAATAACGCGCCAGTGTGAGCGCGCGTTGGGCGCGGCGGAAACCTTTCCATCTAGTGTCGGGTGTGACGGAGGCCGCCATACAGGCGCGATATAAAGGGAGGAACTCAAGCTCTCCGATATATGCGCCTGCGAAAAGTATTTCCTTGTGCTGCTCGATATCCACATCGCGGTGTACGTGCTCCAGAAAGCTGACTTGCTCCAGCGCCTCTGGGCTTTCAGATGTGGAACGAACTGTTGATCGCGGCGGCTTTGTAAACCTGACTTTTTTCTCTGTCGATTTTTGTTTGCGCCGTCTTTCTGCCCTGTTCATGCTCATTATCCTTGTTATTCATTTTGCGCCGCACACCATCCGCGCCAGCTTTCTCTCATATGAATTATTCATCAGCAACAGGCTGAAACTTAGGGCGTGGATTGATAGGCAAACCGCCCATAGGTGTCCCAGAAATCTTAAGGTAACTTGGGTCTCCAATATCCGCCGCATAAACCAACCAGGAACGCATGACGATGGCGTCTTGCAGAGTGAAACCTGTATGATTGTGAGAATCAAACTGCGGTGGGTATTTGTGTCCCATCAGATTTTTATCGGTATAAGCCTCTTGTTTGCGCCACTCTTCATTGTACATCATCGTTGTGGTTTGGTTGCTGCCGATGTTGGGGAATTCTGGAAAAACAAGAGGGTATTCTGAGCATCCTCTCTTCAATGAAACGGGAATTTTTTCAGATATTTTCTCGGCAACAATCGCTTGAACAGTTTCAGCAATTTCCACACCTTCGTCATAGTCCAGACAATAAATCAGGCCAGTATATGCACCGGCAATCTCGGGTCTAATCTCGACAAAGCATTTTCTCGTGTTGTCATTCTTCAAATCTAGGCTGTCAAAAACCAGCATAAGTTTAAAAAGTTCTATAACTGAACGAGGCTTTATTGAAATTTTAAAACAGCCAAAACAAAATTCCGGAATAATTTTGAAAGTATCAAACACTTTCATATGCCGACGGCAGCCAAGATCAGAGTTATACCCTCGCCACATCTGAAGAGAATATTCTTCGCCGTTTAGCTCATGCTCCTCCAAAATTTTTTGACATTTTTGGTATAATTGAATAACAGACTTGTCGGTGATGACAGGAGATTCCGTGTTGCCGGGAGACACGCTTTGCAACGCGTTCTGCGCTCGAATATAGGCACTGCCATTGTCTTCGCTTTGTGTGTGATAGTTTAGAATATTGAATAAATTATACGAAATCAGTTGGTTTCCCGGTACGATTTCCAAAGCAGACTGTAAAACCTGAACGGCCTTTTCCATTTCTCCTAGGTCTTTTAATGCCATGCCAAGATTGTTGTGGGCTCTAGCAAATTCGGGCTTGTTGGAGATGGCGTTGTGATAGCAGGCCACAGCCTCATCCAATTTACCCAGCTCCCTTAGCACGTTCCCCATATTGAAGTGCGCCTCAGCATAATCAGGTGAAATGGAAATAACTTTCTGAAAAGCATTGGCAGCATCTTCAAACTCTCCCGCCTCCAGCAACACAACACCCAAATCGTATTGGACTATTGCATTGTCAGGATTGATGGAAATAATCCGCTTAAAGGTTTTGATCGCCTCGTCATTGTGTCCCGTCTTCTGAAGCGCCGTCCCCAAATTAATCTGCGCCTCGACAAAGTCAGGCTTTAGCTCAACAGCTTTGCGGCAATGGGCAACCGCTTCTTCCAGGCGTCCGATGTCTATAAGCACATTCCCAAGATTACTATGCGCTTCAGCATAATTAGGGTTAATAGCAAGGGCTTCCTTATAACTAACAGCAGCAGCATCCCGCTGGCCAATATCATAAAGAACAAGACCCAGATTATAATGTGCCTTCACATAATCAGGCCTGATCGCAATGGCCTTTTCGTAACTAGTGACGGCCCCCTCCAGATCACCCAGGTCTTTATGTACGACACCTAGATTGTAATGGGCTTCGGCGAATGATGGGTTGATGTTGATCGCCTCACGATAACTGGCAATCGCCCGGCCTAGCTCGCCAAGGTCTTTATGTGCATTGCCAAGGTTATTATGAGCCTCCATAAATCCTGGCAAGACGGCGACGGCCTTTGTAAGAAGTTCAACCGCGACATCAGTCTGTCCCACCTGATGGGCCAGCATGCCGAGAAGGTTCAAGGCATTGGGCTGATTTGGTTCAGCTTGCAGGACTTGCCGATACAAGCCTTCCGCCACTTGCAACCGGCCAGCCTGATGGTGCCCGACGGCTTGATTTAAAATGTCCGCAATATCAATGGAAAACGAGGGTTGATCACCGTCACCAGCCGTTTTCTCTGCCAGTTTCTGTTGGCGGCGTTTCTCGGCCCGGTTCATCTTTATGGTCTCACTTTCGAAAGGTTCGACACGCTCACAAAGCTTCCAGAAGCGGAGTGAGTTGTTTTTCATACCGCTTCCATAATTGTACAGAGTCCTTGTATATCGGGCGACGAATCTGGGCAGAACTTGCCGTTTGAACTGTTCTGTCTGATTTATAGAAACTCAGGCAGGCAGCGTCCCACTCAAGGCCGCAATGTTGAATTAATGCCCGTGATTGTCCCTCCTGGTCCTGCACCAGATCAGCGTAATGAATGTCGTAAACAAACCCTGGAAAGGTGCGGTGCCAGTGTTTCATCAAATCGCTGTAAAAACGGTAATACCGACCCAGTTCTGCAAGATTATAGGCATAACGAAGACCATCAGCCGTAAAATAGTTTTTGAAAACTGAGAGGCAAGTATCACGAGGGTCTCGGCAACAATGGATAATTTTTGAGTTCGGAAGAGCCAGCTTGATCAGCCCGATAAACATGAAGTTAACTGGCATTTTGTCTGTAATGAACGGCGTGGTTTTCGACAATTTTCTGACTTCTTTAATATAATTCCTGCCAAGATCAATATACTTGTCATCAGACGCCTGTTTGATCACCTCGGCAAAACCGGCCCCGTGCAGCTGGCCGAATTCCTTCTCGGTTGCTTGCCGCAACACTTCCAGCTCTCCCGCACCAAACACTTTTGGATGGCGGGCTAAAATCTGTTCGACAAGTGTTGTCCCGGAACGCGGCATGCCAAGGATGAAAATCGGCGTTTCATCAAGCAAGCCGGAATTCTGGTGCTCGGCAAACAATTTTTTTGAGAATAGCGCTTTTAAGCGCTCAAAATCGGCTTCAATCGTGTCAATTGAGAATTCATAGGTTCCGCGCATGATGGCATTGCCCGTTTCGAAAAACTCAAAAGCTTTTTCGTATTGCTTCATGTCTTCAAATGCCTTCCCCAGTGCGAACGCAAGGTGCATTTTTTTCTCATCGCCAAGATTAGGGGCAGCGTATGCATATTCCATTCTCTTCATATCCTGATCATATTCAGAAAACTTCTTAACGCGAGAAAGGTATCGATACGATTCAGCATGATGAGGATCAATTGCAAGTGCATCACGATAGCTTGCCGCCGCCTCATCCAATCGGCCCATGTCCTGTAACGCCATGCCAAGATTATCATGCGCCTTTTTAGAGTCTGGCATTAATCTCAGGGCAGTTTTGGAGTGTGAGATAGATTTTTCCAAATGCCCGAGCTGTTGATATGCAGCCCCTAAAGAAATGTGAGCCTCGACATAATCAGGATTAATGCCGACGACTTTCAGGCAGTGATCAACAGCTTTATCGAATAGCCATAGTTTACAGTACGCATTTCCTAAATTATTTAGCGCTTCTACATTTTCAGAGTCTATCGCCAAGGCGTTTTGAAAGCATGTTACGGCTTCGTGAATTCGATCCTGTTTCAGATAAACAGTCCCTAAACTAACATGTATTTCGGCATTTTCCGGGTCGTTCTTGATTGCGGTCGCGTAGCATGTTCTGGCGTCCGCCATCTGCCCAAGCTCCCAAAAAATAGCCCCCAGATTGATTCGCGCCTTGGCAAAGTTAGGCTTTAGTTCAATAGCTTTCTGACAGTGGGAAACCGCTTCCTCCAGTTGCCCAAGTTTCCGGAACGTATTTCCGAGATTACTATGCGCTTCGGCATAGCCCGGATTAATAGCAAGGGCGGTCTGATAACTGGCCACAGCATCTTCCAGACGGCCAAGCTCAAAAAGCGCAACCCCCCGGTTGTAATGTGTCTTCACATAATCAGACTTGACCGCGATGGCTTTGTCATAACTTGCGATGGCCTCCTCCAGATCGCCCCGGTCTTTAAGTGCCACACCCAGGTTGTAATGGGCCTCGGCGAATGAAGGGTTGATGTTGATCGCCTCGCGATAATGCACAACCGCCCGGTCTGGCTCCCCAATGTTTTTAAGTGCATTGCCGAGGTTGTTATGGGCCTCCATAAAACCCGGCATGACGTTGACGGCCTTGGTAAGAAGCTCAACTGCGACGTCAACCTGCCCGACTTGATCGGCGAGCATTCCGAGAAGGTTCAAGGCATTGGGTTGTTCCGGTTCAGCCTGAAGGATCTGTTGATACAACTGTTCCGCTTCCTGCAACCGACCGGCCTGGTGATGGCCGACGGCTTGATTCAAGGCGCCTGTAATATCCACGGAAAACGAGGGCTGATCGCCGCTACCAGCCGATTTCCCTGCTAGCTTCTGCTGGCGGCGTTTCTCAGCCCGATTCATGATCATTTTCCTTGTTGCTCATTTTGTGCCGCACACCATGCGCGCCAGATATCACCCATATAAGCCCCGAAGGCTTTCGCAAATTTCTGGGCATCACAGGCAGGAGAGTTTCGCATTTTATCCCGCATTTCAGAACGCATTATGGTCAGATGTTTGGGGTTGTTTGCGAGTTCAATCGCGAGATTTATATACGAACTTTTATCACTGGCAACCAGTTCGGGGTATCCTGAAGCGTTCAGGTGGCATTCGGAATGACGACTGGCAAACGTTTTTCCGGGGAGCGTAATGACGGGAACTCCCATCCAGAGGGCTTCGAACGTTGTTAGCCCACCGGCATAGGGAAACGGGTCGAGAGCGATATCGACATCGTTATAGCGCGCTAATGACTGGTCATGCGGTGTCCAGCCCTCAAGCATCACTCTCGAATTTTCGATCCCGGCAGTTTCAAATATTGCCAAAATGCGGTTGATGTTTGCTGGCGAATCGATGTTCTTGTATTTGATCAAAATGCGCGCGTTTTTGACTGCTTTAAGAATTTGCGCCCAAACAACAAGCACCTCATCGTTCAGTTTCGCTGAATTACTGAACGAGGCAAATGTAATATGTCCTGCCTGAACGGATGGCAAGGGACCCACGTCCGGCGCATAATCGGGTGGGGTATAACACACATATCCATCCGGCATTCGAAGGACGCTTTCCTGGCAAAATTGCTCCTCTCCTGAACGTGTTGAAATAGGGTCTGATACTAGGTAATCGATTGCGGATAATCCGGTCGTCCCGATATATCCCCCCCAGGTGACCTGAACTGGCGCGGGTTTGCGGGCAAACACAAGAAGTCTGTTGTTCGCCGCCTGCCCCGCAAGATCGATCAGAATGTCAATTTTATCATCGATAATTGAAGAGAATAAGTCTTCGTCTGGAATCCCGCGCACCTTGCGCCATATGTCTGAAATCGCTTCGATCTGATCTGTCAGATCGTCTGCGATGCGATCTGAATAGCAGACGATTTCAAATTGCTCCTTGGGCAGGTTTTCCAGCAGGCCAATGACGAAATACCCGACCGGATGACGGCCAAGGTCGGGTGAAACAAAGCCCAAACGTATCCGCCGCTCCGGATCGCATGTGTTTTTGTGTTCCGGCCATGACGTGCGAAATGCCTGAGCCTGGCATTCATCCCATTCACGGTGGAGATGGAACAGGGATTCTGCTGAATTGAGCGCCCTGTATTGTTCGGTGAAAACCAGATTGCAATGTGCGTCGACATAGTCCCGCTGGATGGCGAGGGCTCTGCGAAAACATGCTATCGCTTCATCCAGCCTGCAAAGGTCTTTCAGCGCGACCCCAAGGTTGCAGTGCGCCGGCGCGAATTCGGGCCTGATTGCAATAATGGTGATGTATGTGTCGATCGCCTCTTCAAGGTCACCGAGCTTTTGAAGCGCTAAACCCAGATTGACATAGGCTTCCGGGCGCTCTGGCTTAAGCGCAATTGACTTACGGCAGTGAGAAACAGCTTCGTCCACCCGACCTAAATCCCGAAGCACATTCCCGAGATTGCTATGGGGCTCGGCATAATCAGAGTCAATGGCGAGGGCGTTCTGGTAACTGGCAACGGCTTCTAGATCACGACCCATCTCATATAGCGCGACACCGCGGTTATAGTGTGCTTTCAGATATACGGGGTTAATGCTGATCGCATGATCGTAGCTGAGGATGGCCTCTTCGGGTTTCCCCATCTCCTTGTAAGCGACGCCCAGATTGTAATGCGCTTCCGCGAAATCTGGTTGAAGTGAAATTGCGCTGCGATAACTTTCAACAGCTTCCTCCAATTGCCCTAATTCATAATAAGTTCTGGCGAGATTGTTATGGGCTTCCATGAATTCAGGTTTCGCAATAACTGCCTTTTTAATGAATTTGGCCCCGATGTTGAATTTTCCGCCTTGATTTGCAATCAAGCCAAGAAAATACATAGCTTCCGGTTGATCAGGCTCGGCCTCCAAAATCTTGTTGTAAATGCTCTCGGCTTGGATGAGATCGCCCGCAGCATGGTGTCGCATGCCAAGGTCAAGGGCTTCGGGGGCACTATTGTAATAATCTGAATTAGCCCGTTTTTTGGGGGTGCCGGTATAGGCCTTTGCAAGGTTCTTTTTTTCCTGTTTCTGTTGGCGGCGTTTTTCTGCTCTATTCATTTTGGCGTTAAATCCAGATGTTTCTGATCTATCTTAACCATACACAAACACCATCGTATATTGAAGTGCATGTTTCTAAGGACCTCGGTTTATAGCTTCAAAATCGTGTTTATAGGCGCACTAGTCATCATAAAATATCGTCTCAGGATTCATCATGTTTTTAGGTGATGTTGCAAAAAAACCACAATGTCACAAAAAAACATCAGCAGAGCCGGATTTTACTAGGCGTTAAGACATAAATACGTAGAATGCTTTTCATCAGAGGCGGGGTTTTCGTCGCAAGTGTGTTGTTAACAGTACACCAAGCGAAAGCTCCAAACTCATAAATCTAGGGGAAACCCCACCATAAAGGTGAAGGAGAGATCAAAGTGAATATCAAAACTGTTCTTAAAACATCTGTTGCTGCTGCTGCTCTCGTAGCTGTCGCTGCACCGGTTGTTTCTACTTCCGCTGAAGCTGGCATCAACAACGGCAACAAAAACAGCCTCGTTGTTAACGGCCAGATCATTCGTCAGATTCTGTTTGCTGACGATGGCAACAACTCAGGTATGTTCCTCACAGACGGTACATCAACATCTTCACGCGTTCGCTGGATTGCTTCCGGTCAGGCAACTGAAGCTGTTAAAATCGGTGGTATCATCGAGCTGAACATCCCTCAGTCAAACCCGGGTGGCACACAGTCACTTGGTACAGCTAACGTTTCAGCTGCTGCCGGTGGTTCTGGCTCATTGGGTACGGCTGCTATCGCCAACGGTGCTAACACTGAATCCGAAGGTACCGATGGGTCCTGGGGCATTCGTCTGATCGACATCTCTTTCCAGCATAAATCAGCTGGTAAATTGTCCATCGGTCAGGGCAACACGGCTTCCAACGGTAAATCTGAAACCAGTCTTGCTGGTGTTGGTTCCATCCTCGCTGCTTCTACCGGTGCCCCACTTGGTGGCGGTCTCAGCTTCTGGGATAACACCAACAACGTTTACACAGCTGTAAAATCTGGTTCTTCCTTCCAGTCACATGACGGTTTGAGCCGTGATGACCGGATTCGTTATGACCTGCCGACATTCGCTGGCGTTAGCATTGCTACCAGCCTTGTTAAAGGCGGCTCTTTTGATTTCGGCGTTGGTTATTCCGGCAAGTTCGGTGGTATCCAGGTTGCTGCAAGTGGACAGTATAACAATACTTCTGCTGTCAGCACGACGCAGGAAGGTACTCATTCTGCAGCCTTGGCTGTTAAGCATGATAGTGGCCTGAATGCTGAAGTTACCTGGGGTGAACAGCGCAACAAGTCTGGCGTTGCTGCAACCACTGCAGAAAGTGAACATCTCGCTTTTGGCCTTGGTTATATCGGTAACTTCGTGAACCTCGGTTCTACTGCTATGCAGATTGTCTACAACCAGACTGACGAAGCTCAGACTCAGAATCATGAAGCTGAAGCAATCAACGTTGCTATAACACAGAACTTGTCCGCTGTTGGTTCACAGTTGTACCTCCAGTACCAGCATGTTTCTCTGGAAGACACAGCAAACACCGACTATGACGATATCTCAACGTTCATGGCCGGCGCGAAAGTCACGTTCTAATAACGTGTATTTCGTTTGATATGAAAAAGGGCTTTTATTAGTCTTTATTCAAGTTATCGGGAACCGGGGCTCTTTTGAGCCCCGGTTTTCGTTTGTATGGCGCTCTGTTTTGATTACTCTGTGTTCAGTCTCAACAGGATAGCGAAGCCGACGTGTCCAACCGGAAACAATCCAAAAAGCAGAAGATAAGCCCAGGCAGGAAGGCCGCTGACAAAGCAACGCTTCTTGTATCAAAAGCGATGGCGTCTCTGCAGTCGGGGCAATTGGACGATGCCCTTTCATTTGCCCGCCGCGCCAGCCGCTACAATCCGCGTGATTTACAGGCTCTCAACTTATTGGGTGTGCTGGAATTGCAGGCAGGGAATGCCAATGCTGCCGTATCGGCTCTTGAGACCGCAAACGGATTATATCCTGACAGTCCGGAAATTTATGAAAACCTTGGTGATGCCCGGGTCGGGGAAGGCGCGTATGAAAAAGCTGTCAGTGCCTATGAGGCCGTTATCCGGCTTCAGCCGCAAAATTTTCGCGCCTGGGCCAATCTCGGTAATGCGAGGTTAGAGACTGGTGATGCTGAAGGTGCATGCACGGCCTATCGCCGCGCCCTTGAATTAAACCCGGCTTCCGTTCCGGTGTTGAGCAACCTAGCCGTTATCCTTGGGGGTATGGGTGAACAGGATGAAGCTCTGGTACTCGGGAAGCGGGCGTTAAGCCTGACGCCGGGAGATACCGAGATTTATCATGATCTATCAAAGTTCAAAAAATTTGCTGCGGGTGATGCAGATTTGAGCGCCATGGAAGCCCTGAAAAACACTGATCTTGATACGGAGGCGCGAATGTATCTAGGGTTTTCTTTGTCTAAAGCTTATGAGGATATGGCGGATTATGATCGTGCATTTGATGAAATGGCCATTGCAAACCAGTTGAAACGAGATGCAATTTCATATTCTCGGGAGAACGAATCCGAACTGATTGAGCAGATCACTGATGTTTTTGATGCGGAATTGCTGAGTAAAGGTGTTTCTGCGAATACCGTCCCTAAAATACCAATATTTATTCTCGGTATGCCACGCTCAGGAACTTCGCTGGTTGAGCAAATACTGGCATCTCATAGTGATGTTTTCGGAGCCGGAGAGCTGCGTCTATTGCGCGATGTGGTAACGGGGCAGGGTGGAATCGGGCAGGGAATAACTGAATTCAAGTCAACTAGTGCCTCCTATCCAAATGGTGTCATCGGGCTTTCTGCCGATAAGTTCAGTGCATTGGGCACCAGTTACCTTGAGAACCTGCCTGCTACGGCCAAAAATTCTACCTACGTCACCGATAAAATGCCCCGAAACTATTATTTCCTCGGCCTGATCAAACTGATCCTTCCCCATGCAAAAGTTATTCATTGCCAACGATCGCCTCTCGATACCTGTCTTTCGTGCTATTCCATTCATTTTCCTTACGGCCAGGAATTTTCCTACGACCTGGCGGAGTTGGGAGAATACTATCGGGGTTATGACGCTCTCATGACGCATTGGCGCGATGTCTTGGGGGACTGGTTTCTGGATGTTCGCTACGAAGATGTGATTGCCGAACCAGAGGCGCAGGCGCGGAGATTGGTCGAGTTTTGTGACTTGCCGTGGGAGGAATCCTGCCTGGAGTTTCACAAAACGAAACGTCATGTTCGTACGGCAAGCACGGCCCAAGTAAAAAGACCAATCTACAAAACAGCCGTTCAGCGCTGGCGGCATTATGAAAAGCGTCTCAAGCCTTTGATTGATGCACTGGGCCCGTTGGCCGATACTTGATTATGAAAAACTGAGTCCGGGACTACAGTATCCATGAGCCGAAAGAAGACTGCCCGAAAGAAGGTTAAGCCCTCCCGTAAGCCTGTCGCTGGGAATGCTAAACCCATTGCCAATCCGGAAAAAGCATTCGCCGAAGCGGTACAGCATTATCAATCTGGTCAACTGCCCGAGGCCCGCAAACGTGCCCTCGCTCTTGAACGCCAACTCCCGGAACAGATTGAAATCAAACAGCTTTTGGGTGTGATATTACTTGCAGAAAACGAGCCTGCGAAGGCAGTTGAAGTTTTTCGAAAGGCACTTGAGCGCGCTCCTCAATCAGCGGAACTGGCAGACCTGTTGGGCGTCGCCTTGATGGAGGCCGAGCACCTGGTTGAAGCCGTCACTTCTTTTCGCCGTTCCCTTATGACGGACCAGAGAAATCCCGGCACGCTGAATAACCTTGGCAGTGCTTTGAAAAAGCTTGGTCAGCTCAGGGAAGCCCGGGACACCTATTTACTAAGCCTGCAATACCGGCCTGATCATCCGCCAGCCCTTTCCAATCTGGGAAGTGTTCTTGTGGATCTGAAAGAATATGAGCGTGCCGAAGAGGTATTGAGGAGAGCAACGGAATTAGCCCCGGATATGGTCGAAGCTTATATCAATCTTGCTTTTGTCCAGATGGAACGCCGAACCATTTCTGAGGCAATTGCATCGTGCCAAAAGGCTCTTGAACTTGATTCTGGAAACGTATCCGCGCTCAACAATCTTGGACGGGCTTACATGGCGATTGGCCGCCATGATGAAGCCGAAACGTCGATTCGTGAAGCATTGAAAGTTAATCCGCAGCATACGGAAACCTTGCAGGCGATGGGCATTCAGCATTTTCTGCGAGGCCGATGGGCGGAGGCTTGGGAATGTTATGACCAACGCTGGCATATAGAAGGCTCGCGTCTTCGGGCGTTTCCGCAGCCGCTGTGGCAGGGAGAACCTGTTCACGGGAAAACAATTCTGGTCTGGGGAGAGCAGGGTGTAGGCGATGAAATTATGTTCACAAGCATGGTGCCGGATCTATTGGCACAGGGCGCAAACGTCATCCTGGAACTGGATTCAAGGCTGGTTACTCTTTATCAACGTTCATTTCCATCTGTCCGTTGCGTCCCGAGACAAACACCCCCGGTATCGGTGACAGGTGAAGCGGGTATTGATTTTCAAATCTCCTGCGGAAACCTGGGTAAATGGCTTCGTTCGGACGAGGCGAGTTTCGCTGGCCAACCTTCTTTCCTTATGCCTGACCCTAACCGCATCCTGGAATGCCGACAACGACACAAGGACAAAATTGATGATCAGGTTATTGGTATATCCTGGCGTAGTGCCAACCCGGATATCGGTGATGATAAATCAATGAATCTGATGCTGCTGAAGCCTCTTGCCCTCCTCCCGAACGTCACCTTGGTTGATCTTCAATATGGAGATACCGAGATGGAAAGAGCAGAATTTGAAAGTGAAACTGGCGTTCATATTTATCGGGACCCGGAAATAGATGCTACAGATGATCTCGATGGTCTTGCGGCCCAGATCAGTGTGATGGACAGTATCGTATCCATTTCCAATACCACTGTTCATATGGCAGGCGCTCTTGGTGTGCAGACAAATGTTATGCTCCCGGTGACCCCGCTGTGGCGTTGGATGTTTGATCGTGAAGACAGCCCCTGGTATTCGTCGGTAAGTTTATTCAGGCAATTGGAAGTAGGGTGCTGGGAACCCGTCGTCGAGAAAGTTACGAAGGAAATAGCTGCGGTTTCACTCTGAAAACTCAGTCTTTGAGCGGGCTGCCTTAACCTTCGATTAACTTGGAGATCTCTTCTTTCCAGCGCTCAGCTATGGCAGCGGGAGAAAAGCGCTGATCAAGATATTCTTGCCCGGACTTTAATCTCTGAAAAACAGCAACCCGATTTTGTAATGCCCATAAAACGCCTTCGGTCATATCCTTACAACAATAGCAGTAATCCGCGAGTTCCTGGTATTGAGGTGATGGGTAGGTAATCGCCAGGCGCCCTGATTGAATGCTTTGAACCAGGCGATTATGGCCTTTTACCTGTTTATCGACTCTGTTGAAGCTGGGTATCAAAACGATATCGGCGCCACTAATTTCGCGCCATTGGGTTTCAAGAGAAAAGCTGGTGATGTTTCGTTCAATCAGATAGTCGGGTTTCGTGGCTGCATTAAAATACTCTACACCCAGATCGACATTGTTGGTGACGATTGTAAGTTTAAACAAATGTTTTAGAGATTGGAGCTGACGCAATCCTTCGGACAGGGTGTCCAGGTTGGCGGAATGGCCATACCACACAAATTTTAACTTTTTGCGAGGCTTGAACCGGGGTTTTCCACGCGGCCCCTCGAAGGGCTCTTCGATTATAGCCGGTACTTTGCCAAAATGTTGTTCCACAGCGGCGGCGATATATCTTGTTTGTACGATAACCAGATCTGCCAGTTCTGTGAGTGTTTTGTACACCGGGTTATCAAAGTGCCAGTCACAGATGTGAAAACAGACTTTAATACCTTTCTTCCTGCTCGCCTGCGCAAGACTTATGAGCTCGCAGCCTTCATCTGGATTGAGTTCCGGAAGATACGGCTTACAGATGATAATCGCATCCAGTTCATGCTGGCTCAGGAAATGTTCTGCGCTGTCACCATAAATAAACGGGAGCACAAGGCCATCAAGCTCTCCCGCAGGAATGAATGCGTTATACCGGTACGAGGACACATACTCCGGTTCCGTCCTGTTTACGATCCATGCGGTGTTCTTCATGAAGGCAGTTACCAGATTAGCCGGTGACGAGAAACCATATACTTACTCAGCAACCTGATCGCAGCGTAACGTTGCTTCGCGTTCCTCAGCCCATTCTTTTGAATAATCCGTATCCCGATAGTCATCAAAATATGGGCCTCCAATGGTGTAATGGAGGTTGGAAATATTTTCCACCGGTTGAGTTTCATCATACCCGACGAGATGGTTCCATTTGTGCGGGATTTCACCAATCAGATTGTCATCGCCAAGCCAGCGAAAGCGATGCAATTCCAGTCCGGATGCTGTGTTCACATATTTCGGAGTCAACGCCTGACATTTGTCGCAATTGAACAGCATGACGCTGGACCAGTTTTTCTTTTCGTACTGGGTTTGCGGTTGGCCGAGAAACTTTGACCCTTCTGTTGGTTGATGATCATGCTTAACGACCTGAACGGCGTACTGATCGTCACGCAGATTCCAGAGATTTGCAATATCGTCAAGCATCAGCATGTCGCAATCCATGAAAATGGCAGAGCCCTGAAAGTCACATAAATAGGGCGTCAGGAAACGGGAAAACGAAAAGTCTGTGGATTGTAACGGATTACGTTCCCGGTTCATCAAATCACCCAGCTGCGACAGCGCCAGCGGTGTAATGGATACTGGTTGCGACGCGCGGTCATGAATGCTTTGTGACAGTACATGAAAGGCAACGGTTTCGCGTGGGTCAAACCCGATAAATACACGGATCATACAGTCTTGCTCCTCAAATTTAGTTCCCCGCCTGTCGGTTCTTTCCCCGAATCTGTACGGTTTCGATTTGCGCAGTTCCATTCCCTTTATCTGCTGGGACGTCAAACACGGCATAGTATCGAAGGTTTGGATAGTCAACCAGAACAGTGTCAAAAACACCCTTCCACCAATCGGGCGATTCCAGTGTGCAGTGGGCGTTTTCACCATTTGGAAGGGTTTTCTTTGCCGGATAACAGGCGACGTTTAGATAGACGAACTCACGTGCGTAAGAAAAAATCTCATGCAATATCCAGGGAATGTCATCTTTTGGGCAATGTTCAAGAACATCCGTTGTGACAACGCCGTCAAAATTCCCTTCCGGTAATTGGCTAAACGGTTCATGTCCCGGGTCAAAACAAGTGATTGATCTGACGTTCCAATAAGACTTCATGTCGGAAAAGGTCTCGCCATCCGGATTTTTGATCTCCATCGGACCATATTGAATGCCCTTGCCCGCGCCATAATCCAGGATGGTTTCCGAACCGAGGACCTTGATGATAGACAAAATGTTTGGAGCTTGCCTGAGCATACTACGTCCATCAAATGTATTTGCGGCCGAAATATTTTCGTTTTCCGCCCCTTCGTCGTGCATTGTTTTGTAATAACCGAGTAATTCGGTATAGCGAGGGCTTGGGTTTTCACGGCTGAACTGATGCATGCGGATTGCTTCCGTGGTAGGGAAATATGAAGAACGTTATGGGAAGATTATGGCCCGTTACCGATTGCGAAGCCAGAACCTTAGATGCTGTTTTCCTTGGTTTTCTTCTGTGGACTTTCCGACTCGCTATCTGCGTTATAGGTCTTCATCAAATCATCATATAGCTTTTTGGCTTTATCGGCCTGTTTTTCCAGCCAGGGTTTGGCTTCCTTGATCTTTTCATCAACCCAAGGCTTCGCCTTGTCCAATGCCGCACTGGCATCACAAGCTGCGTATTTGCCGGAACAAAGTGTCATGCAGGGGCCGAATTCCGTATTATCATTTTTATGATTAAGGTTACACTCCGCCCGACATTGCGAGTGAATTTCGGCGCATTGAGCGCTGGTTTGGCCTTCCGCGTTTGCCGGTGTTGCCAATAAAAAAAGGCCAAGGGCTGCTGTCGGTAGAACCATCCATGAACAGGTTTTTTTCGTCATCGGTATCACTCCACGGTCACACTTTTCGCCAGATTTCTGGGCTGGTCCACATCGGTGCCTTTCAGCACTGCCACATGATAGGCCAGCAATTGTACAGGAATGGCATACAAAATGGGCGAAACAAAGGCATCGACGTGGGGAAGTACTACAATTTCCGCATCATCACCTGAAATTCGGCCGGCACCGTTGCTGTCAGACAAGAAAATCAGCCGCCCACCCCGAGCCATGACCTGCTCAACATTGGATACCGTTTTATCCAGCAGATTGTCACTGGGTGCGATGACGATCACCGGCATGTCTTCATCAATCAATGCAATGGGGCCATGCTTCATTTCGCCTGCGGCGTAGCCTTCTGCATGGATATAGGAAATTTCTTTGAGCTTCAGTGCGCCTTCGAGCGCAATCGGGAAACTGGACCCGCGCCCCAGATAAAGCGCATCGCGGGCTTCTGAAATGTTCTGGGCAATGTCTTTCAGGCGCTCATCATGATTGAGAATTTCTGCTGCCCGTGCGGGCACTTCTGTCAACGCACCAACCAGTCTTGCGCGCTCGTCATCTTCGATTGTGCCTCTTGCGTGGGCCATGGCGACACATAGGCAGGCGAGAACGGTCAACTGTGTGGTGAAGGCTTTTGTTGAAGCAACACCTATTTCAGGACCAGCCAGGGTTTGCAGAACCGCATCCGATTCTCTGGCAATTGCACTTTCCGGCGAATTGACGATGGACAGAATATGCTGTCCCTGTCCACGGGCATAACGAAGAGCGGCCAGAGTGTCGATGGTTTCCCCGGATTGCGAGATGAACAACGCCGCCCCGCCTTCGGGCATGGCCGCTTCGCGGTAACGGAATTCAGACGCGATATCGACCTCAACCGGAATGCGCGCGATTTGTTCAAACCAGTATTTGGCGACCATACAGGCATAGTAAGATGTGCCGCAGGCAATCAGGGTAAGTTTGCTGATCGTCGCCATGTCAAAACCGACTGTTGGCAGTGTGATGGTCCGTTCAGCCGGGTTGATCAGGGCATGCAAGGTGTCGCCAATAACTTGCGGCTGTTCGTAAATTTCCTTCAGCATGAAATGCCGATAACCACCTTTGCCAATCCCGGCGCCGGACAATTCGCTCAAGCGAACGTCGCGCGTTACCGGTTTATCGTCCGCATCAAAAATCTCGACGCTGCTCGCTGTCATGACAGCCCAGTCACCATCGTTCAGGTAGATGATTTTTTTGGTCAGGGGGGCCAATGCAATGGCGTCGGATCCGAGGTACATTTCATCGTCGCCCATGCCGATGGCAAGCGGGCTGCCCTGACGTGCGGCAATCATTAGGTCTTCTTCACCGGCAAAGACAACGCCTAGGGCAAACGCGCCCTGTAAGCGTTTCAGGACCCTTCCCGTTGCTTCTTTTGGCGAATGCCCTGAATCAAGCTGTTTCTGAATTAGGTGAACAATGATCTCCGTATCCGTATCCGATGCCAATATGCAGCCATCAGACATCAGTTCGTTACGAAGTTCCTGAAAATTTTCAATGATCCCATTATGCACGATGGCAACACCCGCACTGGCATGGGGGTGCGCGTTTTCTTCATTGGGCACACCATGGGTTGCCCAACGTGTATGCCCGATACCGGTATTGCCGGTGATGGGCGCGTCATGAACGGCGGCCTCGAGGTTTTTGATTTTACCTTCGGCGCGTCTGCGTTCGATTCGACCATCGACAATGGTTGCGATCCCAGCGGAATCATAACCCCGGTATTCAAGTCGTTTGAGACCATCCACCAGTGACGGTGCTGCGTCATCCTTGCCGATTATTCCGATGATGCCGCACATGGTAATCCGTCCTATATTATTCTTTTAAAGCGTTCTTTTTAGCCTGGCGGTCCGCGCGGAACCGGGGCGCCCAATCCTTGATCTCATTTTGCTCAGCCCGCGTCACGGCAAGGGCGTCACTGGCGACGTCGTTAGAAATCGTGCTGCCCGCACCGACAATCGCGCCATCGCCGACCTTGACCGGCGCAACCAGTGCCGTGTTCGACCCGATGAAAGCCCCGGCCCCGATTTCAGTTTTTGATTTCAAGAAGCCATCATAGTTACACGTGATCGTCCCGGCCCCGATATTGGCTTTTGCACCAACGGTCGAATCGCCGACGTAGGAAAGATGATTGGCCTTGGCGCCATCACCGAACAGTGCGTTTTTGACTTCAACAAAATTACCAATTCTTGCATCCCGACCAATATCAGCACCGGGACGTAGTCTGGCAAACGGTCCGATAATAGCCCCGGATGAAACGTGCGCCCCTTCGATATGGGAGAAAGCGCGGATTTCAACATCATCCTCAATCGTCACACCAGGCCCGAAAACGACATTCGGTCCGATTACAACATCCTGCCCAATTTGAGTGTCCCAGCTGAAAAAGACGCTCGCGGGGTCTGTTAATGTCGCACCGCCGTCAAGCGCACGTTCACGAAGGCGGTATTGCATCAGGGCTTCTGCTTCGGCTAGGTCAATTCGTGTATCAACACCCAGAAACTCATCCGCATCGCCTTCGATCCAGGCACAGGTATCGCCATCCTCCTGAGCCAGAGCGACAATGTCGGTCAGATAAAATTCGCCCTTCGCATTGTTATTGCCAATGCGCGAAATGAGGTTGTTCAGACGAAGTCCGTCAATCGCCATGATGCCGGAATTACAAAGATCAATATCCAGTTGTTCCGGCGTTGCGTCCTTCGCTTCAACAATTGCTGCAAGGTTGCCGTTTGTATCCGTAACCAGTCGGCCATAATTGCCCGCGTCCTCGGGGCAAAAGCCCAATACCACGATGGCTGGGTTATCGGCTTCATGACGTCTTTCGATCATTCGTGAAATGGTTTCCGGGCAAATTAACGGGTCTGCGCCAAACAACACGAGGACGTCACTTTCGGCCCCCGTCAAGGCAGGCAGGGCAGACTTGACCGCATCACCAGTACCAAGTGGTTCGGATTGAATAGTGGTGGAGTGTGGGGCAACAGCATCAACGACGCTTTTGGCATTTTCGGACACAACAACAACTGCCTGGTCAACCCCGGCTTCTTCCAATGCCCCCAGAACATGTCCGACCAGCGAACGTCCGGCGATTCCATGCAGGACCTTCGGCAATTTCGATTTCATGCGGGTGCCAAGTCCCGCCGCGAGAACAATCGCCGTTACAGCGTTATGAGATTTAGTCTTGGTCATAAGGCCCTGGTTGGTTAAACAAATGGGAACGGACTTACGTGAATCGAACCGGGTAAGAAATTGCCATAGGCTCTGGAGTCCGCCAAGTCAAAGATTGTTTCGGATTCTTGCAAGGCACAGTAATCATATGACACTTCCGATCGCCGTGGTTTTTGACCTGGACGGCACCCTCATCGACAGCGCGCCGGATTTACGCCATGCCCTGAACCGATTACTGGTGGATGAGCAACGTCGCGAACTGTCCCTGAAAGAAGTTATTGGGATGATCGGTGATGGCGTCCCAAAGCTTGTTGAGCGCGGCTATCAGGCAACTGGTGACGTTCCCGAAAGTGCGGTGTTGGCGGAAAAGGTCGCATGTTTCCTGAGTGATTATGAAGTCAATGCAACCGTCCATACGACGCCCTTCCCGGGGGCCCTTGATGCCTTGAAAGCGCTTCAGGAGGCAGGTGCCAAACTGGGTATCTGCACCAACAAGCCCTTTCAGGCGACGCAGGAAATTCTGGAAGAGTTTAAGCTCACATCGTATTTCGATACCGTAATTGGTGGTGACAGCGTTGGAGGGATTCGCAAACCTGATGCCCGTCACTTGCTTGCTGTCCTTGAGGGATTGGGTGTCAAAACGTCTGAAACGGTGATGGTTGGTGATAGCGGGAACGATATAGGCGTCGCCAATAATGCAGGCGTTCGTTCGGTCGTCGTTACCTTCGGTTATTGTCACGGCCCGGTTGGCGAACTGAATGCAAACGCAATGATAGATCACTTTGATCAACTGCTCGACGTGCTGGTCAATCTTGAGCCATGAGAATACAGCCATGACCCCTGAGCTGCAGAGCATTCTCCAGCACGCCGTACAGTGCCACCAGTCGGGGCAGTTAGGCGATGCGGAGCGGGGTTATCGGAAGGTGCTGGAGCAGTTGCCGGACCAACCCGATGCCAATCATTTGCTGGGAATGCTTGCGCATCAGGCCGGTCATTCCGATACAGCCTGCCTTCTTATTGAGAACGCGCTTCGTCATGCGCCGGATGTTGTCCTTTATCACAAGAACCTCGGCAATGTTTATCTGTCGATGAGTAAACCGGGCGAGGCCGAAGCCTGTTATCGCCGCGTCATTGAACTTGATGGCAGCGATGCGGATGCGATCAATAATCTTGGCAATATCCTTGCTGATACGGGGCGTTATGATGAGGCGGAACAGAGTTACAAACGCGCGATTGAGATAAACCCGGCCTACGCAGGCGCGTTTAACAATCTAGGTAATCTCTATCTTGACCGTGGCCGGATTGAAGAAGCGGTCACGAGTTTCCTGCGCACGCTTGAACTCGATCCGGGATTCAGTGAGACCTACAATAATCTGGGCGTTGCTCGCCTGGCCCTTGGCGAGCGTGTCGAGGCGCAGGCGTGTTTTTCTAAAAAACTTGAGATGGAGCGTGGGGCGCAACCCATTGATCCGGAACATTTCAGTTTTCGATTTATTTCGAAACCCAAAATCCGCCACGATATCGAACAGCTTCGCCATCTGGAATCCGTAAGCGACAATCCGGTGCATTTTGCAAAACTGGCAGAAATTTACGAAGCCCTTGATCAGAAGATTGACTGGCCCGCAGAAGAAAATGCCCTTGTGCCGTTAACGAACGATCAGCGTGCGTGGATTAGTGACAGTTACAATCGGCCGCATCATATCGCCGAAGCACCAGAGATGGACGGTTCTGCTTTGAACCCGGACCTTGATGTGGAGCGCATCACCAAAGATTATTTTGATAATGCGCCCGGGGTCGCTTTCTTTGATGGGTTGTTCCGCCCCGAAGCCCTCACATCGCTTCGTCGTTATTTGATGGAGTCAACGATCTGGTACGATTTTCGTCATCGCGGCGGGTATATGGGGGCGTACCTTAAAGACGGCATCGGCTGTCCGCTTTTATTTCAAATTGCCGAAGATCTGCGCACCACATTCCCTGATGTCTTCAAAGACCATCAGCTAAATCAGCTCTGGGCTTATAAATACGACAGCCGTCTGACCGGGATCGGTATGCACGCAGATTTCGCCGCCGTGAACGTAAATTTTTGGGTAACGCCCAGCGACGCCAATCTTGATCCGGAAACTGGCGGGCTTGTTGTCTATAAGGCGGAAGCCCCGCTGGATTGGGATTTTAAGACCTACAACACAGATGAGCAGCGCATGCATGATTTTCTGGAAGAGCATGAGAGCGATAAAATCGTTGTGCCACATCAACAAAACCGGATTGTCATGTTCAATTCCGACCTGTTTCATCAAACCGATACCATCAATTTCAAATCCGGTTACGAAAATCGCCGGATCAATGTGACGATGCTTTTTGGTAATCGTCTTGACTGAAGGTCGCCGATCTCCCGCGTCATGGGATATTCCAGATAGCCTTTATTCCTGGCAACGTCTGCTCATTTCACTGGCAATGAGCACAATTGGCGGCGTCGGTTTGTGGTCTGTCGTCGTGGTTCTCCCAACTCTTCAGGCAGAGTTCGGCGTTGATCGTGGTGGCGCATCGCTGCCCTATATGGCGACGATGCTCGGATTTGCCGTCGGCGGCTTGTTCATGGGACGCCTGGCGGATCGTTTCGGTGTCCACGTCCCTTTGTTGATCGGTGCGATCATAATGGGGGTTGGTTATATTCTGGCATCCCAGGCGGCAAACCTCTGGCAGTTTATCGTTGTTCAAACTTTGCTGATTGGTTTACTTGGCAGTTCTGCTTCATTCGGCCCGCTGGTCGCTGACGTCACGCACTGGTTTGTCAGACGGCGCGGCATCGCCATCGCCATTGTCGCGAGTGGGAACTATTTGTCCGGAACCCTCTGGCCGCCCTTGCTGACATGGGGTATGGAACATTACGGTTGGCGCATGTCCTATATGGGCGTTGGTCTGATCTGTATCGTCACCATGGTGCCACTGGCGATGATGTTGCGACGTCGCCCGAGCTTCGATGACGACACATCAAATGGTGCGTCGAACATCAATCACTTCCGTCTCAATATCTCACCCCGGGCGTTTCAAACCCTTCTGGTGTTCGCCGGCATCGCGTGCTGCGTCGCCATGTCGATGCCGCAGGTTCATATTGTCGCTTATTGTGGTGACTTGGGATATGGCGTTGCCCGTGGTGCGGAAATGCTGTCACTGATGCTCGGGTTCGGGGTCATCAGTCGCCTTGTGTCGGGGATGATTGCCGATAAAATCGGTGGCGTCGGCACATTGCTGCTCGGCTCCGTATTGCAATGCGCGGCGCTACTCTTCTACATCCCGTTTGATGGCCTCGCATCACTCTACATCGTTTCCGCCTTTTTTGGCCTCGCGCAGGGCGGCATCGTGCCGAGTTATGCGTTGATCGTCCGTGAATATTTGCCGGCAAAAGAGGCCGGGGCACGGGTTAGCATGGTCTTGATGGCAACGGTTGTCGGCATGGCCCTGGGCGGATGGCTATCCGGGGAGATTTTTGATCTAACCGGATCGTACCGGGCAGCGTTCCTCAATGGCATTGGCTGGAACCTGCTGAATATGTCGATCGCCGGCTGGTTGTTGTTCGGGCAGTTCAAATCCAGGCGGCAAGCCGCCTAGGAGACGGTCCGTCGATTTCTCTACACAGATTATTTTGGTGCTGATCAAATTGAGGTATAGTTACATTCGCATTTTGTATCGGGTCCGTCTGAGAATAGGGGAGCTGGTTCCCAATGAAGCGAATGATCAGATATCTGTTCGCGATGGCGGTTCTTGTTATTTCCGTGGAGGTGCGGGCAGAGGGCGCGGTTAAGGAGAGCACAAGTCAGGTCGATACCCTGAACGCATTTGCTGCTGAACTGCTCTCAATCATTGAACAGAAGCGCGTGGCGGGAAGCGTGACGACGAGTAACCGTATTGGCGGCTATTCAGGGATGCCGGAATACTTCAATGAAATCGAATATCGAGATACTGCTTCAGACAGGCTGTTTGCGCGTGTTCGCTGGATTAGAGAAACGCCTAAACTGGCACAAATGATCGAGGTGTTTCTGCGCGATGCGAATGGGAAACTGGTTGCGGATTATTACGTATCTTACCTGACAAAGCACCGCAATGCGCCGATGTACGCCCTGGTTAATCTGCACCGGCGCGATGACGGGCTTCAGGCGTTTCGACAGTTCGATCTCTTCGGTGAAAAATTGTATGAAAATTGCCGTGGAGAATATTTTGGTAAATCCGTAGATGTCTCCATCGATTCTTTTGACCCATCAGCCTCAGTCGATCAGGTGGCAACTGAGCTCTATGCGTCGTGTTTCGGGCTTATGCCAACATCTCCTGGAAAATTCCTGCATCCAGCGGGTCTGATTCCGAAGGCAGGGGGGGCAAAAAGAATTTCCGTTGAGATCAATGCCCACGGTCTATTGGAAGCGCGCATAGCTGATCTGGGTAATCAGATTGCGAAAACACCGGGTAACGCGTTGCTTTATCTTGAACGTGGGAAAGCACACCTCCAGCTTCTCAGGATGGAAGATGCTGCCGCTGACTTCACGCAGTCGCTACATTTGAATGATGATCTGGATGCCGCTTATTTCGGTCGGGGCATGGCGCTTGGGCGGCTTGGGCGGCTGGACGAGGGCATTGCCGATCTGACCCAATTTCTCAATCGGAACCCTGAAAGTTCGATCGGTTATACCAAACGCGGCGTGCGCCGGATCTGGAACAAGGATTTTGATGGTGCGATCAAGGACCTGAAATTGGCGCTTATCCTTGATGATAATAATGCCGAGGCCCACGATGATCTGGGCGTTGCGCTTGCTCAAACTGGCTATCTTGAAGATGCCGTTGAGCATTTCCTGAAAGCGAAAGCCATCGACCCGACTTATCAAAAGGTCCATCACAACCTAGCCATGGTTTTATATATGGTGGCTGATTTGAAGAACGCCCTGCGCGCTGTTGATGATGCGTTGAGACTTGCACCCGACGCCAAAAATTCACTCCTGCTGAAAGGGTCTATCCTTGCTGATCTCGGGCGGAAAGCTGAAGCTGGGGCCATACGCGAGAAGGCCGAGTTTCTCCCCGAAGGTAACTGGTCTGAGCGTTCTGCAATACGGTGAGCCGTTCAAGCTGGCCCAATTGACAGAATATCCCAGAATTGAAATAAGAGTGGCATGCTAACCTTTGCGGCTGCAGTATTTTTTATGATCATCACCCCTGGCCCTGGCGTATTATCGGTGGCAGGGGTTGGGTCGGGTTATGGGTTTGCGGCGGGCATGCGTTATATGCTGGGTTTGCTGATCGGTACCAATCTGGTCGCGTTGGCTGTGGTTAGCGGCTTAGCGTCAGTTGTCTTTTCCTACCCCTATATACGCACGGTATTGCTGGCAGCTTCTGTCGCTTATCTGGGATACCTCGCCTTACGCATCGCTCTGTCCGGATCAAACATTACGTTTGCCTTTGCCAACAAGGCACCCGGGGTGATTGATGGCATCTCATTACAAGCGGTCAATCCAAAGGCATACGTCGTCAACACGGCTTTTTTCTCGGGGTTCGCCATCTGGCCTGCAAGTCTGCCTACGGAAGTTCTGATCAAGTTCATCATTATTAACGCAATCTGGATACCCGTTCATATGCTCTGGGCCAGGGCTGGTGTGTCTTTGAAGAAGCTGGCGTTATCTCGGCGCCAGCAAAAATGGATCAATATTACAATGGCAACGGCGCTCCTCGGGGTGGTTGTGCTCGCGGCGATCGGTTAGCTTAAAAAATCGCGGAGTTTACGTTGGACAGAGGGCTATCTCTGGTCCATTTTAGGGCCGAATTCAGTTGTTATTTGCGAAAAAAATTACAGGATAAAAAGTATGGAGACGACGAGCGAGTTTTTTAAAGTTGTTGGAATGATGGCGGTGCTCGGGAGCGCCGCAATTGCATTTGCAACAACTGTACGCTGGATTGCAGGTAAATACCGCAATCGCATTGTTCTTGCTCTGCAAATGCTTCTGTTTTTCACGCTCGCCTACTTCTTTAGCGGTGATATCCTGAACTGGTTCGAGCTTGGTTCCTGGAATATTGATGTCGGCCATATCGTTGCTACGCTGTGGTGGTTGTCACTGGCTTTCCTGTTCAATGCCATTCTCAAGGTAATTGTGTGGGATGGGTTGTTGGCGGAAAGAGGCGAGTCTACGGTCCCTCGCTTGCTGACAGATTTTGTCGCTGCCTTCATCTACTTGCTGGCGATCATGATCGTCATGCATTTTGTCTATGGCGAGCCGATTACAGCCATCGCAGCAACCTCCGGAGCGGCTGCGTTCATTATTGGGTATTCCGCCCAGTCCACCCTTGGTGAGCTGTTCGCCGGTATTTCCCTGAACCTGTCCCATAGCTTCAAGAAAGGCGATACCATTGAAATCGATGGTATTGTCGGGCGGGTTGATGATGTGAACTGGCGTTCGGTCTCTCTTTATGATTACAAGTGTGACGCCACTGTCATCTACCCCAACAGTGCCGTTGCCAGCAGCGAATTCACGAACATATCGCGCCCGGCGCGCCGGGTTCGTGGGCATATTTCGGTTACTGTTGAATTTTCAACACCACCGGATCTTGTGATCCGCGCGGTTAAGGAAATGCTCAGGGAAACCCGTTACATCCTGCGCGATCCACCAGCCAATATTTATGTTGAAAGCACCAATGACCACGGGATCGAATACGGCCTGCTGTATTTTTTCGCCAAATTTGAAGATCGTTTTGTTGCGCGGGATGAAGCGATGCAGGGGATTTGGGCAGCGTTCAAGAAACACGATATCCAGCCCGGTATCATGCATCGTGAATTCGGTCCGGGTAGCCGTTTTGATCAATTTGGCTGGCCCGCCCGGCATAAGGTTTTGGAAACCAAACAGGGTGCACTCAATACTCTGTCAGCATTGCCGCTTTTTGCCGATATGGATGGCGACGATATCCAAACGCTTGCGGATAGCAGTGAGCGCCGCGAAGTCTCACCTCCCGGGTTGTTGTTTCAGGCTGGCGATGAAGGTGGTTCAATCTTCGTCGTTGCGGAAGGGCGTGTTGGAATTGTTCTGCCGCACGAAGGATATCCGGACTTTACGGCCCTGGAACTGGGACCCGGAAATTACTTCGGCGCATCCAGTCTGCTGAATGGAAATAAACGAGCATCTTCAGCGCAGGGGCTATGGTTCTCCATTGTTTATGAAATCCCTGTTTCCGCTCTGCAGGCGGTTTTTGATAAATACCCTGACGTTCGAAGTAAGGTTGAAGCGTTGAATTCAGACCGTGCGGCTGAATACGAACGTCGTCGCAAGGCCCATGCCGTTGATATGGAACATAAAGCCCAGCTCCATCGTAAGCAGGAAATTTTGTCTGGGTTGAGCGGTAAAATTGGTGAGTTTTTTGTTCAAGGCGGACTCAAGGCGATATTTGGCAGCTCCGATGCGGCGACGAACGAAACCGTCATGGAAGCGGCGATGGCAGCGACTGCGCTTGTCGCAATTGCTGACGATATCGTAGAGGACGAAGAGCGTGAGCAGGTCATTTCGACCTTCGAGGAGCTCGACTTGTTGCGCCATGTCGATACCGTAAAGGGGCTCGCACGCTTCGATGAGTTTTGCGATGGCGTTAAAGAAAACCGCGAAGAAGGAATCGAAACAGCGCTCAAATCAATTCGCCCGCTGGCGACCGATAAGGCGTCGTCAGAACTGATTCTTGGAATATGTATCGCTGTCAGTGCAGCCGATGGAGAAGTTGAAGAGCCGGAAGAAGAAATGATTGTGCGAATCAAAGAAGCGCTGAATCTTCCGGATGATGAGGAACAGGGTTGAGACTGTCGTCCGAATAGGGTTCGTTGAAAATGATAAAAACGCAGGACAGTCAATCCCCTCAGGTCCTCTTTGATGAAGCACTGTCGCTCCAGCAGACAGGTGAGTTCCGTGCCGCGATCGAGCGTTTCGAGCGTTTGCTTATCAGTGTTCCTGATAATGCAGATGTGTTGAATCTATGTGCAATTTGTTGCTTTCAGGTAGGTGATCGTGAGCGCGCCATCGAATTGTTCGAGCGTGCCGTAGCTGCCAAACCGAGCCATGATGATGCATGGAATAATCTCGGTCAGTTACGCCAGGAACTGAACGACCATATTGGTGCCAGTGAGGCCTATGCCAACGTATGTAAACTTGTTCCTGATGCGCCACACGGCTTTGTTAATTTCGGAAATATGTGTCAGTTCCTCAATCGATTTGAAGAAGGGGCGAAGGCCTATGAGCGCGCCTTGATGCTAGATCCCGGACAGCCTGAGGTCTGGACGAATTTCGCACGGACCTTGCTGTATTTAGGGGAATGGGAGAAGGCTAATGATGCGCTAACACAGACCATTTCCATATTGCCTGGACATACAGGGGCGTTGGCGTTGCGCTCTGTTGCCCTTCAGGAGCTTGGGCATATGGATGAATGGTCGGCATTGGTTGATGTTGACCGGTTAATTCAGCCACACGAAATTGCCCTTCCGAGCGGGTACCGGGACATGGCAGCATTTAACAAAGCACTATGTGAGCATTGTATAAATCACCCAAGTCTTGAGTATGAGCCTCAGGACAATACAACTACCAAAGGGCATCAAACGGGAAATTTGACGAAGGATGATGAGCAGGGCCCGATTGCGGCGTTAATAAATGCGATAGACATTGCTGCGGGAAATTACCGTGACTGCCATCCGATTGACCCGGTCCATCCCTATCTCGCGCAACGCCCTGATCAGTGGCGTTTTGATGTATGGGGGACAGTTCTTTCCAGTCAGGGCCATCAAGCGCCCCATATTCACCGATCGGCCTGGCTAAGCGGTGTTTATTATGCGGGGCTGCCAGATGAGATTTCGCCGGACGACGACGATCATATCGGCTGGATCGAGTTTGGGCGCCCGCAGTATTACCCAAAACTCAATTCCGAACCAGTTGTGCGTTATTTTCAGCCAAAGGAAGGAACAATGTTTTTGTTCCCCTCCTATTTTTACCATCGCACAGTTCCTTTTGTGTCATCTGACCTTAGGGTCAGCATAGCATTTGATCTGTTGGCAAAGACCTGAATGTGCAATCGTTCCAAGTTAAAGTTGCCGGAACTCGGCTAAAAGTATTTAATATTAACAGCGACGCAGGTCCAAAACAGATTTTTGTGGAATGGTTCCGATCATAAGAGCAATGTAGAAAGTGGAATTTTGACAGATCAGCCTGAAATTCCGGGTGCTTCGACATCTCCACATGGTTCAGACAGCTCTAGTCGGGGTGCTGCTGGTCCGTCAATGCCGCGTCTCTACAACAGGATATCATTCAAGCTCGCCCGGACAGGTGTTGCCATCGCGTTTCTGCTTGGTATCGTTTTAAGTTCAGCCCAGGTGTATTTTGATTTTTCCGATCAGCAGACTGAATTCGAAGCGGAAATCGCCCGTATTTTGAAAGTTGGCGAGCCCACGGCGACACGTGCCGTGCATCTCCTTGATCCGGAACTTGCCGAAGAAGTTGTGCAAGGCCTGATGGAGTATCGCTTCATTATCAACGCCCAGATCAATGATGATACGGCGATGGTTTTGGCGCAGGAAGTTCAATCTCAAAACCAAAGCTCAACTCGCTGGGTTTCCCGAATGATCATGGAGGAAATCAGGGAATATACCGTGCCGCTGGATTCTGGTGGGCTGGTTGGCGGGGCACCCGGAAACCTGACCGTTGATGTGGACATGGATGAAGCATTTTCCGCTTTCTACAAACGATCAAGCCTTCTTGTTGTTGCGGGGATCATCCTGCCAATCATCCTGGTTAATTTGCTGTTTGTTGTCTTTTATCTGTTGTTGACTAAACCCCTGACTCGCCTGGCTGAGTCTTTCAGCCGAATTGAACTGGATAATCCGGATCACCGCCGTCTTGAGATTGATGAAACCCACACTGGCGATGAGCTTGGAATGCTGGCAAGAGCTGGTAATGATTTTTTGGAGAATACAGAACATCATTTGTATCAACGCGAGCAGGCAGAACAGAAACTCAAAGAAGCTCGTGATGACCTAGAGAGGCGGGTTGAAGTGCGTACCCACGAATTACGCCGTGAAATCAATGAACGTAAATTTGCTGAGACGGCGCTTCAAGAACTGAATACATCGCTAGAGCAAAAAGTTGATGCCCGTACCCGCGACTTAAGCCAGGCCAAAGAATTTGCGGAATATGCGAATCGGACAAAAAGCCAGTTTCTGGCTAATATGAGCCATGAACTTCGTACGCCCCTGAATGCCATAATCGGGTTTTCACAAGTGATGAAAGACCAGATGATGGGGGTGATGGAGAACAGGAAATATCATGAATACTCCATCGATATTTTTGATTCCAGCAACCATTTGCTGCACGTGATCAGCGATATTCTGGATCTCTCAAAAATCGAGGCCGGCGAATTAATTCTGGATGAGGAGGACCTCGACGTTCGCGAGGTGATTGATACCTGCGCGGTCCTGCTTGACGGCGCGATAACCCGCAAAAACCTGAAATTGGTGGTCGATGTGCAGCGCGATGTATGTATGTTGCGGGCGGATAAAACACGTATTCGCCAGATTCTGATTAACTTTCTCTCAAATGCGACTAAGTTCACTTCGGACGGGGGCGAAATTTACTTGCGGGTAAAGATGGATGGCTATGGTGGTGTTTTAATGGAAGTGGTTGATACGGGTATTGGGATTCCCGAAGAAGACATTAGCCGGGTTCTTGAACCTTTCGCCCAGGTTGATGATATTTTTACCCGCACCCACGAAGGAACGGGGCTCGGGTTGTCGCTCAGCAAATTACTGGTCGAACGACATAGCGGTGTCCTGACGTTGGAAAGTGAACTCGGGAAAGGAACCACGGTGGGCGCACGGTTCCCCAACTGGCGCTCAATCGGTTTGCCTGAGGGTGCTCAGGAAAATTAAAAATTGCTCAGCGTATCGTTCGGCGCGGGAGTGGGTGGTGCGTTGATTAGCAGATCAGCAACGTCATACCCAAGAAGAATACAGCCACAAACACACAGAAGGACAATTGCCTTTAAAGCCGATCCGGATCGGGTGGATTTTAGAGGCGATGGTGGCGCTATCAGAATTTCCTGCTTCGGTGGAAAATTCTCTCGTTGACGGTTGCTGAGATAGTTGGTTTCAATATTCTGGAAACCCGCGTTCAGCTTTCGGTATTCCCGGATCACCGGAAGCAGGAAGGCAATTAGGAACAATATGGCCGATGCATACGCGGTCCAGGGTACCCGCGACGCGGTAGTGACAAACCCGGCATAACCGGCCGCTGTCAAAAGTCCAGCCAGATTGACGGCGCTGTACCAGGGCATCTCACCTCACGATCGGGACCGGGTTGCGGTTATTTTTTCAGAACAAGTGTTTGCCATCCTCTGATCGTAAACCGGCGAACCAGTCTCAGTCCACGACTTCTGTGCGCAGCCAGAACGCGATTTCCATCGCGCGCCAGCAGGCCGGATAACACCGCATATCCGCCGCCAGGTTTAAGGTGCGAGCTTAGATCACCAGCCATCATGATCAGGGGCCGGGCCAGAATATTGCAAATGATCAGATCGTAAGGCCGTCCGTCCCGGATTAGTGGGGAGCCATAGCCGTTTCCGCAGGTCGCCCGAATGAACGAAAGGACACCGTTACGTTCGGCATTCAGTTCGGTAACCCGGGTGGCTTCATCATCAATGTCGCTGGCAGTTATGTTCGACTGCCACATCTTAGCCGCAGCCAGAGACAAAATGCCGGAGCCACAGCCCATATCAAGTATTTGCGAAAACGAGTTCTGTTTTCCAAGCATGGTCAGTGCGCGCAAACATCCTTCCGTGCTGGCATGTTCCCCGGAGCCAAAGGCCGTGCCTGCATCAAGGGTTAGGCCGATTGTCCCGGCAGGGCGATGACCATCAAAGTGCGACCCAGCGATGAAAAATCGCTCAATCCTAAGCGGCGGAAACTCCGCCAGATTTTCGGCAACCCAGTCTTTTGGTGGTACAAGGTCGAAACGTGGTGTGGGTATGTCCTGCCCGAGAAATTCCGACAGGTTGCGAAGTCCCAGCTTGATTTTCTGCTCGTCAGGTTCGGCATCCGTGAATCCTTCAACCCGCCAGTTCCTATCAACTTCATTTTCGAACGACGTGACTGCAGCGGAGAAGGTACAGAAAAAATCCTCATAAGCCTCGCGGTGAATTTCCGTGACCTTGATCTGGATGCGCCAGAGAAAAGTTAGCGTCGTCATTATTGATCAGTGTACTTCGACAAAGCTGTCGACGACCTTTTTGTTCCCGGCTTTTTCAAAGTTTATCTCCAGCTTGTTGCCGTCCACGGTGATGATTTTCCCGTAGCCGAATTTTTGATGAAATACCCGCTCACCAACAGAGAAGCCGCCCGACGAGTTGGCATCCACGCCCGTTTTCCAGCTGTTGTCGCTGATGCCGGGCGCGGATGAACCTGATCTGCGCTTGTTACGAGGCGTTAAGGCAAACCCACCGACATCACCAAACCCGCCTCCTCTGCTCTGGCGCTCCGAGCCATGAAGGCCCAAGTTTGCCTCCTGTTCTATATGATCGGCGGGTAGTTCTTCAACAAAGCGTGACGGGAAGGCGCTTTGCCATTTCCCATAAATACGGCGGTTGGCAGCAAAGCTGATCTGCGCCCTGCGTCCGGCGCGGGTAATGCCGACGTAAGCGAGGCGGCGTTCTTCCTCCAATCCGCCAGCCCCTCCGTCATCAAGAGCGCGTTGGTGCGGGAATAATCCGTCTTCCCATCCCGGCAGGAACACGGTTTCGAATTCAAGGCCTTTGGCACCATGCAATGTCATCATGGTGACTTTGTCTTCGGTCGTGGATTCTTCATTTTCCATGACCAGACTGACGTGCTCCAGAAACCCGCCAAGGTTCTCAAATTCTTCCAAAGCGACGATCAGTTCCTTGAGGTTCTCCAGTCGGCCCGTTGCTTCCGGTGCCTTGCTTTCCTGCCACATGGTCGTGTAACCGGACTCATCCAGGATAATTTTTACGACGTCTGTGTGATCATCAGTTGCGATCATTGAGCGCCAACGCGAGAAATCTGTCATCAGGTCCGATAGGGTTTTTCGGACACCCGGCCTGAATTCATCCGTTTCAACCAGTTGTAGAACAGCACGGGTCAGTGAAATCCCTTCGGCGCGGGCATATTGGTGGATGGTTTGCATGGTCGCATTACCGATCCCGCGTTTAGGCAGATTAATGATGCGCTCAAACGCCAGATCATCATCAGGCTGAGCGGTGACCCGAATATAGGCAATGGCGTCACGAATTTCCTGACGCTCATAAAAGCGCGCCCCACCGATGATGCGGTATGGAATACCAAGTGTAATCATCCGTTCTTCAAATTCCCGCGTCTGAAAGCTGGCGCGAACCAGTATGGCCATTTCGTTCAGGGTGTTTCCCTTGGTGTGCAGTGCTTCGATCTCTTCACCAACAACCCGGGCTTCTTCTTCCCCGTCCCAGACACCGCGTACCCGCACCTTTTCGCCTTCGTTAATATCAGTCCAGAGCGTTTTGCCGAGACGTCCTTCATTGTGGGAAATGAGGCCGGAAGCAGCGGCCAGGATATGTGGGGTGGAGCGGTAATTTCTTTCCAGGCGAACGGTCTGCGCGCCCAGAAAATCCTCTTCAAAGCGCAGGATGTTGCCAACCTCTGCACCCCGCCAGGAATAGATCGATTGATCATCATCACCAACACAGCAAATGTTTTTATGGGCCTGCGCGAGCAGGCGTAGCCACAGATACTGTGCGACATTGGTATCCTGATACTCATCGACCAGAATATATCGGAACTGATTCTGGAACTGGCTGAGAATCTCGGGGTTATCTTTAAACAGTTTCAGGCAGAGCAGCAAAAGGTCGCCAAAATCCGCAGCGTTCAATACCTGAAGGCGGTTCTGGTACTCTGTATATAGTGACAGTATGCGCCCTTCCGCCGTATCGGCCCCTTCGGCGGCCGTGACCTGCTCTGGCGTCAGACCCCGGTCTTTCCAGCGCTGAATAACGCCGGCGATAACCCGGGGCGGCCAGCGTTTGTCGTCAAGGTCATGAATATCGACAAGTTGTTTGATCAGGCGAACCTGATCGTCTGTGTCCAGAATGGTGAAGTTCGGCTTGAGCCCGGCGGCTTCGGCGTGGTTTCTCAGCATTCGTGCGCCAATGGCGTGAAAGGTGCCAACCCACAGCCCTTCGACCGGGCGATTGATGAGAGACGCAACCCGTTCTTTCATTTCACGCGCCGCTTTATTGGTAAAGGTGACAGCCAGAACTTCCCAGGGCCGCGCCCGTCCCTGCATCAGAATATGCGCCATGCGGGTTGTCAGAACCCGCGTTTTCCCGGTCCCGGCACCGGCCAGAACAAGCACTGGCCCGTCAATTGCTTGCACGGCTTCCAGCTGGGTCTCGTTTAAAGACGTGAGATAAGGTGGCGGGCCAGCCGGAGGGCGATTGGAGGACTCGGGCAGGGGGGCGGCTTCGGTGAGTTCAAATGGATCAGACATAATCGCTTTATAGCATGTCAGATCGGTAGGGCCATCACGTGATGTATTCTGCGGCGAGAAATTGAAACCTTACTCGCCATGTTCCTCGTGGCGGGTTTCCAGCAGAGCGCGGTTGTAGGCGGCAAGGACATCGCGTTGATGGACGCAACCTTTGAAAATCATGGTTTCTGTATTGGCGACGACCGCAATATGTTCTTCGCCAGCATCGCGCATCAGCGTCAGTGCCGTTTCCAGATCATCATGCGGGGTGAGGATCGGCGGGTGCAGGCGGGTCACGTCTTCGGCCTTGATCAGATCATCGACATCATGATCAAAGGCCGAATCACTTAAATCAGCCAACGTGATTGTGCCGTACAGTTCACCCGAGCGCTTGACCACAAACAACTCACCCCAGCGCGATGTTTGCAGATCACAGCGCACGTCCTGAATGCAGGCATCACGGTAAACTGTTTCCGCATCATCAGAGACGACCTGTGAAATGCGCCTGGATTTGAGAACTTCAGTTTCGAACCCTTCCTTTACGTTAATGCCACGTCGGCTCAGTTGCATATTAAAGAAGGACCGCCCGAAGAAATGATGGGTGATTTCAGATGCCGCGACAACGGCCAGCATGACGCCGAGGGTCAGGCCATAGTTGCTGGTCATCTCAAATATAATTAGCGTTGTTGAGATCGGAGCGCCAAGCACAGCGGCCGCGACAGCACCCATGCCGATCATTGTATAAGCGGCGGGCCCGGAGGAATATTCCGGAAAAAAATGGGATGCTATTATACCGAATGCACCGCCAATCATCGCCCCGATGACCAAGGATGGGCTGAAAACACCTCCGCCAAAGCCAAACCCGAGACTGATGGCCGTGGCCAGAATTTTTGCTATACCGATGGCAATAAGCATCCATACTGAAAAATCGAGCAGCAGTGCCGATTCTGTTACGCCGTAGCCGACGCCCATAATTTGAGGGAATAACAGGGCAATGGCGCCAACGGCCAGACCGCCGATGGCCGGGCGAAGCCATGAAGGAACCGGCATACGTTCGGCAAAATCCTGCGCAATGAAGATTGAACGCATGAATATGATTGCGGCAATGCCTGAACAGATGCCCAACATGACAAAAGCCGGAAACTCCCAGAATGAAGTCAGAATATCGGTTTCAAAAGCAAAAGCAGGAAAATCACCGAAATGATTGCGCGACAACGCCGTCCCGGCGACGCTGGCGATCACGATGGGTGCAAAAGCTTTCAGTGCGTAATGCCCGACAACCACTTCGCTGGCGAAAAGCGCACCTGCGATGGGTGCGTTAAACGATGCGGCAACAGCGGCTCCGACGCCGCAACCGAGTAATGTGCGGGTGAGAGATCGGGTTAAGTGAAGACGTCTCGCCAGCCAGCCGCTCAGGGTGGCCCCGATATGCACGGCGGGCCCTTCGCGCCCGACCGACGCCCCGGCGCCAATGGATAATGCGTTGACGATGGCAACCTTGAGCCCAACCCGCGACGACATATTCCCGCCACGGAGCGCACTGGCTTCGATGACATCGGCGACGCCGTGCGGGCGACGATCGGGTAAAAAATGATAGACGAACAGACCAATGAACAAGCCGGCCCCGCTGGGCACCAGCAATATTTGCCACCAGGGCAGAGTGACAAGTTGAGCAAGCAGATTTTCTGAATCAGATTGAAAAAGCCCGAGTTGCACAAGTTGAATGAATTCACGAAACAGAATTGCCCCTGCGCCGGTGGCGACGCCGACAATGATCCCCAAGACGGACAGGATCAGATGATCGTTCCGAAGGACCCGACGAAACCGCAATAGAATGCGGATATAAGTGAATCGTGTTTTTGCCATAACTTTATTTTCACGAGTATTATAACAATTCGTGAAAAAAGTCTTTAAAAATCAAACGGCTATAAGAATATAGTTCAGGTTTTGTCGATGTCAGTATCAATGGAGTAACCGCTCCCACGAACCGTCCTGATGATGTCTTTGGCACCATCTGCATTCAGGGCTTTGCGAAGACGGCGGATATGGACATCGACGGTTCTGAGCTCAACAAAAATATCGCGCCCCCAGGCTTTATCCAGAAGCTGCTCGCGCGAATATACCCGCCCTGGTTTTTCAAGGAACACCTGCAGTAACCGGTATTCTGTCGGCCCCAGTTTAATTCGCTTCCCAGCCCGGCTCACCCAGTGCTCGCCCAGATTCATGACAATATCCTCAAACGTCAGCATATCGGCGGCGCGTTCTGGGTTGCTTCGACGCAATAATGCCTTGATCCGCGCAATCAGTTCGGCCGGCGAGTAGGGTTTAACGATATAGTCGTCCGCCCCTGTATCCAGTCCGCGCACCCGGTCCGGGTCTTCGCCTTTGGCGGTCAGCATAATCACGGGCAGCAATCTGGTCTCAGCGTTGGCGCGGATCTGGCGACAGATTTCAATGCCTGAAAGATTTGGTAGCATCCAGTCCAGAATGACCAGATCCGGACGCTCATCCAGAATTTCCGGCACCGCATCTTCGCCCTGGTCAAGAAGGGTTGTCCGGTAGCCAGCACTTTCAAGATTGTAGGTCAGCAATTCACTTAACGCCGGATCATCCTCGACAATCAGGATATGTGTACTCACGGCTCTGCCCCGTTTGCCCCATTTGCACTAACGATCGCATAACTTGAATCATCGCCTTTGACCCGCTGCTCGCTGGGCACATTTCCGTGCACCAGAAAGTGAACATTTTCCGCAATGTTGGTTGCATGATCGCCAATCCGCTCAATGTTTTTGGCAACGAAAAGCAAATGGGTGCAAGATGAAATGTTTCCGGGGTCTTCCATCATATACGTGAGGATTTCACGAAACAGGCTGGAATGCAGCAGATCAACTTCGCTGTCGCTGGCCCGCACATGATCGGCCTTGTCCGCGTCGCGGGCGACATAGGCATCAAGCACGTTCTTGATCATTGCCTGTACCTGTCCTGCCATTCTGGCGATGGCTTTGGTTGGCCCGATAGGTGGGGTCTGGGACATGGCAATGGATCGCTTGGCGATGTTTTTTGCGTAATCCCCGATCCGTTCAATAATTGCAGACGTTTTTAAGGCCGTGATGACGATCCTTAAATCATCAGCCGATGCCTGGCGTTGCGCCAGCATGCCAACGGCCAGATCATCAACTTCGGCCTCATGGCTATCAATACGCTTGTCTGAAAGGATTACCTGATCCGCCAGTTCGCGGTCGCGGCGGACCATCGCGTCGATGGCTTCAGCAAGCTGAACTTCGGCCAGACCACCCATTTCGGCGATGATATTGTCGAGGCGCGTGAGGTTGCTAGTGAAGGATGTGGAGTCAGTAGACATCAGGGCGCTTCTATAACAGTGTTTTCTGCATGATGACCAATATACCAGCCGCAAGCAGTGCAGAAAGGGGAACCGTTACCAGCCATGCAGCAACAATGGTCAACAGGTGCTGACGTCGAACCAGCTTTCGCCATTTGGCATTTTCCTCGAACGAGACTTTCTCAACCCCGATCTCGCCATTGTCCCCGGTTTTATCTTTCTTGATTTTTTTAACTTTGCCATGGTTGATATGGGTCCGCCGTGCGGTTTGCCATTCGCGGTAAAAGCCGACCCCGAAAATGGCCCCGACGGCGATATGGGTGGAACTTACGGGCAGGCCCAGTGTGGTCGCGATAATCACAGTGATGGCGGCAGACAGGGCAACGCAATAGGCCCGCATTGGGTTCAGGCGCGTGATTTGCCCGCCGACAGTACGAATCAGTTTCGGGCCGAACAGGAAAAGGCCGATGCTGATCCCGGCGGCACCAACGAAAAGCACCCAGGTCGGAATGCCCACCTTCGTGCCCGCGATGACCCCCGTGGTCGCGCTGTCGACAATGGCGGCAAGCGGGCCAACGGCATTGGCGACATCATTTGCGCCATGGGCAAATGACAGAAGGGCGGCGGCGCAAATCAGTGGAATGTGGAAAAGTTCACGGATAGACTTGTTTCGATTTTCCATGCCTTCGGCGCGCTTGGCGATCACCGGTTTTACGATGATATAGGCAAGAGCACCAATAGCTGCGCCAATGGCAATGATCATCCAGGGCTCTGGCTTCCAGATACGCTTGAGGCCTTTCATGCAGAGATAAGCGCTGAACACGCCCGCCATCAACGCGACCAGAACCGGCACCCATCGTTTGGCACCAGCTATTTTGTCTTCCTGATAAATGATCCGGGACTTAACGAAAGCCAGAAAAAGGGCCGCAACGATTCCACCAAGGATGGGCGAGATAACCCAACTGGCGGCGATCTTGCTCATCACAACCCAATCAACAACGCTTAATCCCGCTGCCGCGATTCCAGCGCCCATGACACCGCCGACGATGGAATGGGTTGTCGATACGGGGGCGCCGACAAAGGTTGCGATGTTGATCCAGAGCGCGGCGGCCAGTAGGGCCGACATCATGGCGGGAACGAATAATGAAGTGTCCGGAAGCAAGGCCGGGTTGATGATGCCTTTCGAAATTGTCGAGACGACATCACCCCCGGCAATCAGCGCGCCGGCGGATTCGAAAACGGCTGCAATAATCAATGCGCCGAACATGGTGAGCGACTTTGCACCAACCGCCGGGCCGACGTTATTGGCAACATCATTGGCGCCGATATTAAGCGCCATATACCCGCCGATAACCCCGGCAGCGACGATATAGGCCTGATTATCAAGCCCCGATGTCACGGCGTTGGCAATAACCCAGACAATTGCCAGAAAGAAGACGGCAAGGCCGACATTGGCGAAATGTCTGCCGGTTTCGGAAGTGGCGGTTTCGACCTGAACCAGTTTGCTCAGATCTTTGTTTAATGTCTCTTTGTACACGTTCGATCAGCTTTCGTTTATTAACTTAAACATTCGGGTATGAACGCATTAATATGGCACTTCTGTTTCACTTTTATGACAAAGGCAGAAGAATCGAAAACGTGGATCCTTTTTCGGGCTCACTTTCAATCACCAGCCGTCCGCGATGGCGATTGACGATATGCTTTACGATTGCCAATCCAAGACCGGTGCTGACGGGCCTGTCATCTGAATTATTGCTGCGCGCCGGGTCAACCCGGTAAAAACGTTCCGTCAGGCGGGGCAGGTGTTGCCTTGGAATGCCCTTGCCTTGATCGGTTATATGAACTGCTATTCCAGGTTCTCCGGTATCAGGCAGGGCAGCTATGGAGTCCAGTGTGATGCGAACAATTGATCCTGTCGGGGAGTGGTTGATCGCATTTTCAATCAGATTACGAAACGCCTGAAACAGCTGATCGGCATCGCCAGTAAGGCTGTTGGCGACACCGGATCTTATAATCTCAACATTAACGCCTTGGGAATTTGCCCGTTTGCCCAGAAGGTCGATGACGCTGTTCAGGGTATTAACCAGATCAACCTGCTCGCTTGGGCGCACATGCTCATCAAGTTCAACGCGGGACAAGGACAACAGATCATCAATCAAGCGATTCATGCGCCCGGCTTCGCGGCCCATGATGCCCAAAAACCGCTCCCGCGCGTCGGCGTCATCTTTGGCGGGGCCAAGAAGGGTTTCGATAAAGCCAAGTATCGCGCTTAAAGGGGAGCGCAATTCGTGTGAGGCGTTTGCAACGAAGTCAGCCCGCATTCGTTCGGATCGTACCAATGCTGTTTTTTCGTGAAGGGATATGAGGATGGCCGGGTCATCTTCGGTCTCGGGCGGTGGATCAACGGCGATAACGTGCAGATCAAACATCCGCGGCACCGACCCGGCGATGGTAAATTCCCCAGATTGGGCAGTTCCATTTGCAAGCGCCAGATCAACACTGGCCAGCACCTGCGGGTGGCGGATGGTCAGGGCGAGATCGGCTTCTAGGCCAATATTGTCAATCAACGCCTTTGCCGCCGAATTGGCATAACAAACCCGGCGCGTTCCGGTAATCAGAATGATCGGCCCCGGCAGGTTGTTCATGATCGAGAACACGGTTGATGTCATCTGTTCAAGATGCCCCTGACAAAGATATCCGACGCCCGGCCTGGTCCGGTTTGCCCAGTTTATCATGGCGCGTGATGATATGGTTTATCCTTTCCTGAGCGTCTGCTGGGAAGGCCATGGTGCGTCGTGTCTCCAGATTGACATGCAGAAACATCAACTCGATGGTCGACGCAACCTCGCTTGATCCTTTTTCATACATCGAATGGAAAACATGAAGCCGTTTTGTGTCGGCTCCGAGAATTTGCGTTGTAATCGTAACGGTTGCCCCTTCCATAATTTCGCGCTGGTAGCTGACATGGGATTCAACAACAAAGACGGAGCCGTTTGTTCTATCGCGATAATCATCACCCATTTCCAGATAATCGAGCAACGCATCCGTTGCATGATCAAAGACCAGAACGTAATAGGCGAGGTTCATATGGCCGTTATAATCGACCCAGTCCGGGACAATGGTTTCCTCATGAAGCGCAAGAGGGGTCTGTTCAGGCGGTGGTGTGAATGTGTTCATCATATCCATGACAACTTGTCCATATCATGTGGCTCGGTCAGTATGTCACGTGGAGGCAGATGGTGCTAAGAATTCGCAACCTAAATCGGCTAGATTCCCGTACAGGTGAACCGGCGTTGCTGGCACCCGTCGATCTGGATGTGGAAAACGGCACCTGTATTTCCATCACGGGATTGTCGGGCTCCGGCAAAAGTGTGCTTCTGCGTGCAATTTGCGATCTCGATCCGGTAGAGGGTGAGGTCAGCCTGAATGATCAGGATCGTGAAAACATGTCGGGCCCGGATTGGCGGACGCGTGTTGCTTATGTCCCGGCAGACAGTGGCTGGTGGCATGATCGCACCGGTGCGCATTTTTCAGACCCGGAAGCCGCCTTACCGATAATCACCTCATTCGGGTTGCCTGAAGATGCGCTCGACTGGCCTGTCCAACAACTTTCAACCGGTGAGCGCCAGCGTTTAAGCATGGCCCGCGCCCTTGTTCGAAATCCCGAGGTTCTTTTGCTGGATGAGCCAACGTCTGGTCTGGACCCTGAAACAACGGAAAAAGTTGAGGCCGTTTTGCGGGAAAGGCTTGCGGCTGGAAATTCAATTGTTCTTGTCACCCATGACCCGGAACAACGTAACCGGCTGGCGTCTCAGCACTATGAAATGAAGAATGGGCAATTGTCGCCGTTGGCCGGGGGCATTTCATGAACTTCATAACGCTTGATTATTTCGATATCCTGTTGGCGTCCCTAACCATTGCGGTCAACGCAGGCCTCTCCATCGCCATGCGCCTTGGTCTTGAGCAGCGTCTGGTGATCGCTGCTGTGCGCATGGTTGCGCAGCTGACACTCGTTGGCCTTGTCCTGAAAGCCTTGTTCTCCGTCGCGTCACCTGTGTTGACCGGGATCACTATTGTGGTGATGATTTTGTTCGCAGGACGCGAAGCCATCGCTAGGCAGGAGCACCGCTTTGAAGGTTGGTGGTCTTATGGCCTCGGAACCGGGTCCATGATGATGGCGGGATTGCTTGTTCTGGTCTTTGGCTTGACGACACAGATATCCCCCGACCCATGGTATGATCCGCGCTACGCGGTTCCTCTGATGGGGATGATTCTCGGCAATACCATGAATGGGGTCAGCATTGGCCTTGATCGCATCCTGAGCGGCGCCCGGAGTGGGCGTGCCGCTATTGAGGCCCGGCTTTGCCTTGGGGAACCTGCAAATGAAGCCTTTCGCCCTGTTGTACGTGATGCTTTGCGGGCAGCCTTTATTCCGACTATCAACGGGATGTCGGCGGCGGGAATCGTGTCGCTGCCGGGGATGATGACAGGGCAGATTCTGGCTGGCGCAGACCCGGTTGAGGCGGTTAAATATCAGATTATGATTATCTTTTTAATCGGCGGCGGCACCGGGTTGGGGTCGTTCGCTGCTGTTTTTTTTGCCCGTCACCGCCTGACAGATGCCCGCCATCGCCTGCGCCTGGATCGTCTGAGAACATGAAGAGAGTGCCACAAGATCGGAAAAGGGCTTTGATGTGCCGGAATCGCAGTGTAAAAGCGGGGCCATAGTCTGAAAACCCGTGTCGATGGAACGCCGATGAGCGCCAACCTAATTTCCGCTGAAATGACAACGACCCCTGCGATCGCAGTTGTCGTGCCTGTCAAAAACGAGACGGAAAACCTGCGTCCACTGATCACGGAAATTGCTGCCAGCCTGCGCGGCCAGGAAACGTTTGAAATTATCTATGTGGATGATGGCAGTGACGATGATACGCCCGACCGGTTGCGCGAACTTTCAGGAGAATTCCCGGAATTGAAGGTTCTGCGCCACAAGGACTGTTGTGGTCAGAGTGCGGCGGTATCCAGTGGAATTCGCGGCGCGGCGGCACCGGTTATTGCAACGCTCGATGGCGACGGACAAAACGATCCTGCCGATATCCCGGCGCTGCTGGCCCGCTTTCGTGAAGTTGAAAATCCTGATTTAGTAATGATTGCCGGGCACCGCACAAAACGTAAGGATTCCTGGGTGAAACGGTTCTCATCGCGTATTGCCAATACTGTGCGCTCCTCATTGCTTGGTGACAATACGCCCGATACGGGGTGCGGGCTGAAAGTCTTTTCGCGCAATGCCTTCCTTGCCATGCCAAGGTTTGATCACATGCATCGGTTTCTACCGGCCCTGATGATTCGCAGCGGTGGTGAAGTATTTTCGGTGCCGGTCAATCACCGTCCACGTGAACGCGGTGTCTCAAAATATGGCGTGTGGAACCGGGTGTGGGTCGGGATTGCGGATATGTGTGGCGTTATGTGGCTGAACCGCCGTGGCTCTATTCCGGAAGTTGAGCAGCTAAAGGGTCCTGACGAATGAATATTCGCTCCCTTTTCAAGGGGCTGTTTGTGCTGGTCGCGTTGGTATTCGTTGGCTTTCTCATCAAATTGACCCAAATGGACATTGCTTTTAACGAGGCCTGGATTGATTCCGATATTCGCGGCAACGGACTGACGGGAGAATTGATTTTTGTTGCTGCCGGTGCGGCCTTCGCCTCGATCGGGCTGCCGCGTCAAATCGTTTCCTTCATGGGCGGGTACGCTTTCGGATTTCTGCCCGGCCTTTGGCTTGCCTTGTTGGCGACGACCTGTGGCTGCGTCATTACCTTTACATACGCGCGTCTTCTCGGGCAGGATTTTGTAAAAGCGAGGTTCCCGAACCGCGTGCGGAGGGTTGATGACTTTTTGTCTGAAAATCCTTTTTCCATGACCTTGCTGATCCGCTTTTTGCCCGCAGGTAGTAATCTGGTCACCAGTCTCGCGGCCGGGGTCTCCAGCGCCAGCGCGTTTGCGTTCATCAGTGGCTCAGCCATCGGGTTTATCCCGCAAACAGCCGTTTTTGCACTGGCCGGAAGCGGCACAACTGTTGACGACGTTTATAAAATTGGCCTGAGTATTGTGCTGTTCATGGTTTCGGGCGCGCTTGGTTATTATTTATATCGCAAGTTCCGTCATGGGAAATCCATCGGGCGGCAAGTTGAAGAAGAAATCGGGGTCGGAGACTAAACGTGCTGAGCCGTGTTCCCGCATCTTTATTCTGGTCGGCGCTTTGGGCGTTGCTTCTCGGCACGGCCCTGTTGATGCGCCCGCCCCTGCCCATGGACGAAACCCGATATCTGGCCGTTGCCTGGGATATGTGGTTAAGCGACAACTATTTGGTTCCCCATTTGAATGGTGAGACCTACAGCCACAAACCACCGCTGCTGTTCTGGTTGATGAATTTGGGCTGGGGTGTTTTCGGCGTCCACGACTGGTGGCCGCGTCTGGTGGCTCCTCTGTTTGGCCTTGGCTGTCTGTTCCTGACCCGGCGGCTTGCGCGGGAGCTCTGGCCAAGTGCTGATCGGGTCCATGATCTGGCCCCATTGGTTTTGCTGGGCTGCGGGTTCTGGACGCTTTTCACGACGCTGACCATGTTTGATACAATCCTCGCATTCTGCACCCTGCTTGGGCTGATCGGCATCGTATCTGCATGGCGGCGGGGTGGCATCGCTGGGTTTATTATTCTGGGTTTAGCGATTGGTCTTGGCGCATTGACCAAAGGTCCGGCCATATTGCTGCATCTTCTGCCCATCGCGCTAAGTGCGCCTTACTGGGCGGGGAAATTGGCTGGTGCGCCATCTGCGCCGCTCTATGGCTGGGGTAGGTGGTATCTGGGGGTCTTTGCGGCACTGTTTATAGGTGTCGCCATTGGTCTCGTCTGGGCCATACCGGCAGGCATTGCAGGTGGTGAAGAGTACCGTAACGCTATTTTCTGGGGCCAGACGGCGGGCCGCATGGTTAAATCTTTCGCCCATCAACGTGAATGGTGGTGGTATCTGGCTGTAATGCCGGGATTGATTGTGCCGTGGCTGGTCTGGCCGCCATTATGGCGATCCCTTCGGCACCTTAAATCCGCTGATTGGCTGGATGGCGGTCTGCGGTTCTGCCTGATCTGGTTCGGGTTTGCATTTATTGTCTTTTCGCTGATCAGCGGCAAACAGCTCCATTACCTCCTGCCGGAATTCCCGGCGCTGGTTCTGGTAATGACCTATTCGCTTCTGCGCCTGCCCTGGGCAGAGGGCAAAAAGCTGGACCAAATGGTTCCTGGCTTGTTGATCATCATAATCGGCGCGGCGCTTTGTGCTGCCCCCTACGCGCCATTATCGCGCAAACCCGAATGGCTTCCTTTAGTTGAGAACGGCTGGGGTCTGGCAGTGATTGCTATTGGTTTGTGGATTTCTTTCGTCCGTTCTACGACGCCGGAGCTTGCGGTTCGCCGCTTGATGTTGGCGCCGGTGATCATTGTCCTTGCCGTTCATCTGGCGGCGCGTCCGGTATTGTCCAGCGTGTATGATCTGGAACCTTTGGCGCTACAGTTAAAGGATTGGGAAGACCAAGGCATACCGTTAGCGAATTTTGGCAAATATCATGGGCAGTTCAATTTTCTCGGCCGGTTGACAAAACCCGTCGTCCCAATTGGACACAAGCCCGGTCAGCAGGAAGCTTTCCTGACGAGCAGTTCAAATGGCCGGATTGTCGCCTATTATCGAAATGTCCCGGACCACGCTACACCGGTTAAAACCTATAAATTTCGCCAGAATACCGTTGTGATCTGGGAAGCGCGGGACCTGATTGCGGACCCGCATCTCGGCGATAAACGCTGATTAAGTGAGAATTGCCGTTTAATCGCCTTGACACCCCGGTGAAACCTACCTAAATCCTTGGCACTCATTTCGATAGAGTGCTAGCACAGTCGAAATGTTTCATATTTTTCAATTGTTTCTCGGAGAATGAGCGATGAAATTCAGACCCCTTCATGACCGCGTGCTTGTTAAGCGCGTCGACCAGGAAGAAAAAACTGCGGGCGGAATTATTATTCCGGATACCGCACAGGAAAAGCCTATGGAAGGCAAAGTCGTTGCAGCCGGTTCTGGCGCAAAGGCTGACGACGGTAAAGTTACGCCGCTTGATGTCAAAAAGGGTGATCGTATCCTTTTCGGCAAATGGTCCGGCACCGAAGTCAAGGTTGACGGGGATGACCTGTTGATCATGAAAGAATCCGATATTCTCGGCATCATCGAAAAATAAGGGAATAATTCTATGCCTGCAAAGGAAGTAAAATTTTCAGCTGATGCCCGCGCGCGTATGCTCGCCGGTGTCGACACTCTGGCCGACGCGGTCAAAGTAACACTCGGCCCTAAAGGCCGTAACGTCGTTCTCGACAAAGCTTTTGGCGCACCGCGCATCACCAAAGATGGTGTAACAGTTGCCAAAGACATCGAGCTTTCTGACAAGTTCGAAAACATGGGCGCTCAGATGGTTAAGGAAGTTGCTTCCAGAACCGCTGATGAAGCCGGTGACGGCACCACGACTGCTACCGTTCTCGCTCAGTCTATCGTTCGCGAAGGTTCAAAGGCTGTTGCAGCCGGCATGAACCCGATGGACCTTAAACGCGGCATCGACACGGCTGTTGGTGATGTCATCAAAGCTTTGCACAAAGCGTCCCGTAAAGTTTCAACCAGCGCAGAAATTGCCCAGGTCGGCACCATTTCCGCAAACGGCGACAAAGAAATCGGCGATATGATCGCTGAAGCCATGGAACGCGTCGGCAACGAAGGCGTTATCACGGTTGAAGAAGCCAAAGGTCTGGATACGGAACTCGACGTCGTCGAAGGTATGCAGTTCGATCGTGGTTACACGTCGCCTTATTTTGTCACTAATGCTGACAAAATGACCGTCGAAATGGAAAACCCGTTCATTCTCATCCACGAGAAAAAACTCTCCGGGCTTCAGCCACTGCTTCCGGTTCTTGAACAGATTGTTCAGTCCGGTCGTCCGCTGCTGATCATCGCAGAAGACATCGAAGGCGAAGCGTTGGCAACTCTGGTTGTTAACAAGCTCCGCGGCGGCATGAAAGTTGCTGCTGTTAAAGCTCCTGGCTTCGGCGATCGTCGTAAAGCAATGCTCGAAGATCTGGCAATCCTGACCAACGGTCAGGTGGTTTCAGAAGACATCGGCATCAAGCTCGAAAACGTCACCATCGACATGCTCGGCACTGCCAAGAAAATCTCCATCACCAAAGAAGAGACCACGGTCGTCGAAGGTGCTGGCAAGAAAAAAGACATCCAGGCACGTTGTGCCCAGATCCGTCAGCAGGCTGAAGAAACAACATCCGACTACGACCGTGAGAAGCTCCAGGAGCGTCTTGCCAAACTGGCCGGTGGTGTTGCTGTGATCCGTGTTGGTGGCGGTAGCGAAATTGAAGTGAAAGAACGCAAAGACCGCGTTGACGATGCACTTCACGCAACCCGCGCTGCTGTTGAAGAAGGTGTTGTCGCCGGTGGTGGCTCCGCTCTCCTCTACTCGATTAAAGCTCTGGCTAAAACCGAAACTGACAATGACGATCAGCGCGTTGGCGTTGACATCGTTCGCCGTGCCCTGCAGGGTCCGGTTCGTCAGATCGCTGAAAATGCTGGTCACGACGGAGCAGTTATTGCTGGCAAGCTGATGGAACAGAAGGACAAGAACTTCGGTTTCAACGCTCAGACCGGCGCTTATGTGGACATGGTCAAGGCCGGTATCATTGATCCGACCAAGGTTGTCCGTACAGCCCTTCAGGACGCATCTTCAGTTGCTGGTCTTCTGATCACAACCGAAGCTATGGTCGCTGAAAAGCCTGAACCCAAAGGTGCACCGGCTATGCCCGGCGGCGACATGGGCGGCATGGGCGGCGGCATGGGTGGCATGGGCTTCTAAGCCTCTCCAACCCAGCCTTAAAGCTCTTAAAGGGTCACGCGAAAGCGTGGCCCTTTTTGTTTGCGCGGTGTTGTAACGAAGCCGGCGGTGTAATAGAGAGTTGGGTGTATTTCTTCAGGAGCATCCCATGCCGCGCACCAATGATATTTTGACATCCGGTTTCAAGCCGACCCCGTTTTGGTGGGATGCTTTTGCACCGACCGATGAAGGTTCTGTTTCGCCACCCGAAAAAGTTGATGTGGCGATTGTCGGCAGCGGATATGCCGGGCTGAATGCCGCGCTCGAACTGGCGCGAAACGGGCGTAGTGTTGTAGTGCTTGAGTCTGAGAAATTTGGTGCCGGGGCGAGTACGCGCAGTGCCGGGCATATCAGCAGCGGTAGCAATCTTGGCAAGGCGCCGGGGGCGGCGGCCAAGACACCAATGGAAAAAAATCTACCTCCGGAAAAAGTTCATGCGCTGTTGAAAAATGCGGGCGATGCGTTTCTGCATTTGGAAAACTTGATCGAGAGTGAAAATATCGAGTGTTCGTATGAACGCTCCGGACGATTCATCGGAGCATCGACTAAAGCACATTATGACGGACTTGCGCGCAAAGTAAGCAAGCTGAACGAAGCCGCGAATGCGGAAATTGAGATGCTGCCGCCTGAGCGCGTTCATGAAGAGATCGTGACCGATATCTATCACGGCGGCATGATCGGTCATCGCGCCGGACAATTGCACCCATCGCTTTATTACAAAGGTGTTCTTGAGGCCTGCCAGAACGCGGGTGTGATCACCTCTGCCCATGCCGGGGTGCGGAAAATCTCCGGTGCAATGGATGATTTCACGCTTGAGACAGCGGCAGGACAGGTTAAAGCCGATCAGATTGTCATTGCCACCAATGGCTACACGGGGGATGTTACCTATCAATTAAAAAAACGCCTGATGCCCATCGGTAGCTATATGATCGCGACGGAAGAGCTTGGTGAAAACCGGGTTAAAGCACTGCTCCCGAATCTCAGAACACAGGCCAATAGCGCGCGCATCCTGAATTATTTCCGCCCCTCACCTGACCGCAAACGCATCTTGTTTGGCGGGCGGGTTCGGTTTCGCCTTGACCCCCCTGAGATGGCAGCACCCAGTCTCTACAAGGCTCTGACCGGTGTTTTCCCGGATATTGAAGGTGTGAAGGTCTCCCATGCGTGGACTGGAAACTGTGCATTTACCTTCGATGCCTTGCCTCATATCGGGACCATGGAGGGCCTGCATTACTGTCTCGGCTGCAATGGCAGCGGGGTTGCGACGATGACCTACCTTGGCCATCAGACCGCGCGGCGGGTCCTCGGTGATGAAACCTGCGCCTTTAACGGTCTCGATTTCCCGTCGCGTCCTTTCTACGAAGGCAAACCCTGGTTCCTGCCCGTCGTCGGCAACTACTTCCGCCTGCGTGACCGCCTTGACCAATGGTTCGATTAGAGTATTTTCCACAAGAATTTTTTAATCAGGAGCTGGCGTTTGGAATGTAATCTCTGCGGGAGCAGTGAGTTTGAATTGCGATTTAAGGGCAACATTGACCTCAACAGTTCGGACCGGTTTTCCCAATATTCCTGGTATGGCGATTTACACCGCTGCAAATCCTGCGGGTTTGTTGCACAGAAACTTGAGCATAGCGTTGATGAAATTCTGACGTTGCTCAAGGAAGAAAAATATCTCGACGAAGCCATCGGTAGCCTGAATATCGAAGAAAAAGGTGTGCAGTTTAGAAAACTGATTTCGTTGATGAAGCGAACTCGCGAATTGAGCGATGCGAAATTATTGGATGTCGGTGCCAATACCGGCGTGTTTTTACAGGAATTCAAGGCGTATTCGAAAAACATTCAGGGGATTGAACCATCAGAGGAAGCTGCTGCCACGGCAAAGAGAATGTTCGGTCACAATGTTGAAAACGCAGTAATTGCCAATGCGCAGCTGAATGATAATACCTTCGACATCATAAGCATGTGGGACGTGATTGAGCATTTGTATGATCCGCGAAATGATCTGGAAACGCTGTTTCAGAAACTTAAACCGGGCGGGGTGATATTCATTACCACGCATGATGTCAGTGACTGGTTTGCGAAAGTCATGGGGGCCAGTTACCCCGCCTACATGTACCAACATTTCTTCCACTTCTCACATAAAACCCTGTCATTGATGCTGGAGAATGCAGGGTTTCGGGTAATTGATCTCAAAAGGTTCTGCAAGTCATGGAGCTTTGGGTATCTTCATGAAATGCTTCACAAGATATGGCCGGAAAGTCTGTTGATATCGATTGTTCGTGGGTTGATGAAGCCTTTGCTATTGATACCCGGTGTTCCCGGCCTGCAGATATCGATACCGATTTATAATTTCTTCATCATCGCTGCCGAGCGACCGCCTGAATAAGTGTTGATTTGGTCATATAGTCGACTAGTTTTCTGACCCTGACTTACACTGACGAAGAAAATATACATGTTGAATTACGCGCAGAATTTCATTGAAGGAGGCAACCAGTTCGTGGTGCTCGGTTGTGTAGGCCTTCTCTGGGCCGGGTTTACGGTTTTGGGCGCCGCATTGGGTGGCTCGAACCGCGTGCGCGAAATTGATCATTTGATCGGCTGGTCGATGTTCAGCCTGATTTTTACCGGCCTTGGCGTTTTTACGCCGCTGACGTTTCCATTTATGGCGTTGGGGGCCGGACTTGTCGGATTCTGCGCCTTGATGATCGTGCTCCACCGAGACGGCGGTTTTGGAACGCCTGCATTGTTGCGGATCATGGTCCTGGCGATACCCTTTCTTTTGATCGCCTCCGCCATGAAAGGGTCGCAATGGGATGACTTTACGGCTTGGTTATTGATCCCGCGCTATATGCTCGATACCCAGATGTTTCCGAGTGCATCCAATCCCTATCCAAATGTGGTCGTGTCCGGATATCCCTACAGCTGGCATTACATTAATTACCTTCCGAGCCTGATGATTGGTCGCCTGATGGAAAGCGCCGGCGCATTGTCGAATGTCTTCCTGTTGCTCACTTTTGCGGCCATGCTTGTGCGTCTGGTTGGGATTGCAGTTGATGATGAAAACCTGCACCGTCGACCGGCTTGGGGGCTTTGCGCGTTTGCCGCCCTCGCGGTGACTTTAATTAACCCGACCTTCGCGCAGAAGGTTGTTCTGACCTCCTATGCGGACGTTGCCTCTGCAGTGACCACTGGCATGGGGGTTATTGTGGCCTGGTTTTGTATCGAGGCTCTGGTTGAAAACAAAACCTCTGAAGCCCGCCGCCATGCAATTTCTTTGGGCTTTTTGCTACTTTTACTGATTAACCTCAAACAATCGACCTTGATACTTGCCCTTTTGATCGTTGGTGGGTTCTGTGTGGTCGCGGTCCGTGATCCGCGTATCCGGATAATAGAAGCGCTTAAGTTGATTCCAATGATCCTCATCCCGCCCATCATGATTTATTTGATCTGGCGCTACCACCTGGTCAACAACACGGCGGATGTTCGTGAGCTTTCCCTTCTGCCGTTTTCCAAATGGGCACTTCACGTGACAGGCGACATTGTTGCCCGCATGCTGCTGGTGTTGAGCAAGAAGGGATATTATCTGGCCCTCCTGTTGATCCTGATTGGTTTCGGGTTCAGAGGGTTTTGGCGCTCCGAAACGCCGTTTCAGCGTTTGGCTGCGTTGGCTGCCGTTGTTGCCCTTGGTTATAACGGGTTCCTGCTTTTTGCCTATATCGCCGCATTTGGAGAAGAAGACGCTCTGCGCGCGGCGTCCTACTGGCGATATAACATGCATCTTGGTCTGATCATCGTGTCGTTTGCCGTGTTTGGACTGGCCAAGCTCTGGCACGATCGATACAGGGAGAAAATTGATTTCTCTCGCCTGAAGTGGGTGGCGCTTGTGCTGATCATCGTGGCCCCTTTCGTCTTCACCAAAAAGCTCCGCTTTGATCGGGTGCCGATGATTGTTCATTACCGTGCCGTCGGGGAGGTGGTTGCGCGGCAGATGACGATGGCTGATAGAGTTTTTATTGCCGATCCAACAGGGTCCGGGGAATCAAGTGCGATTTATACGTTCGAGATGAAATTACGCTCGAAACATGGTGGTTTTGTGAGCGCTTTTTTCGCCGACAGAACCATACCGCTCAAACGTGCCATCAACAACAAAGCGGTTACAGCGATGATTATTTATACGACCATACCGGAATACGAAACAATCCTGGGTCAAAAATTTGAGAATGGGAAAACGCACTTTCTCAAACGCCAACCTGATAACAGTTGGAATATCATTCAAACTTGGGACCAGCCCAAGACCTAACTGTCGGTGTTGATGGCCTTGATCAGGGCGGAATGGTCGAGGTCCCCATGGCCGTCTTCGATCAGCTTGTCATAAAGGTCGCGGTTCAGGCGGGTGGCGGGCAGATCGGTTTTCAGCATGTCCGCAAGTTCCAGAGCCTGGTTCATGTCTTTCAGCTGTACCGTTGCCCGTGCGCCTGGCTGGAACGTTTCTTCCACCATGCGAAGGCCGTGTAATTCAAGCACGCGTGAGTCTGCGAACCCACCACCGAGTGCCTGTCTGACGAGGGCAGGGTCAACACCGGCTTTTCTGGCCAGTGTCAGGGCTTCGGCAACAGCACCAATGTTCAGCCCGACAATCATCTGGTTCGCTGTCTTTGCCACCTGCCCGGCCCCGACGTCGCCGATATGCGTTGTCTTGGCGCCCAGAACCTCAAAAATCGGCATCGCGCATTCGATGGCGGTGACGCTACCGCCTGCCATGATGGTTAAAGTGCCGCCTTCGGCACCGACAGTCCCACCAGACACGGGGGCATCAATATATTCACTGCCCTGGTCCCGGATGGCTTTGGCAAGCGCGCGGGTGACGGGAACTTTGGTCGTACTCATATCGATCACAACCTTGCCTTCGTCTAAACCGCCCAGAACACCATTTTCACCCTGAATAACGGTTTCAACAGCGGCAGTGTCGCTGAGCATGAGGATCACGACTTCTGAGTTTCTGGCGACTTCGGCCGGATTGGCCGCTGCGGTCATGCCTTCGCGCTCAAGTTCGTTGATGACGCCTTGAGAGCGGTTGTTGATAACGAGTGTAGCCCCGGCTTTTTGTAAATTTCGAGCCATTGGTTTACCCATCAGGCCAAGCCCGATAAAACCGATCTTCCAATCCTTTAAGTCCGCCACCGTATTCTCCTTCAAGATGCTCAGTTCGGGTGATCCTGAAGTTTCTAATGTAATCGTTTCATGGAATCCACCGTCAACGTTGTCCGGCACGTTTTCCCGCTGATTCTCTGCGGCTATCTGGCGGCCTTGCCATCAGGCGCAAACTGTTTTGTTGTCGCCCAACAGTATGGGCGCTACGTTCAATGGGCTTCCTCCGCGATACTGATCCCCACTTTGGTTGCGGCGCTCACGGTGTCGGTTATATTAAATCTGCCGTTCATGAAAGGATAAGCCAAGTGTCGAGTTTGCGAAAAATCGGAAAACTGTTGATGCTGGCGGGCGTGACCGGGTTTATTGCTGCGACTGCCTGGTGGTACATGTTTTTCGAACAGATGCTGGGTGAAAACATTAAGGAAGCCAGCGAATGCTTCTATCAGACCACGGTCAAATGCGAGTTTGGTAATCTGGTCGGGCAGGTCGGTGATGTGCCGACCTACTCGCCAGCGTCATTGTGGTTGTCCGGCAGTGTATTTGTTGTCGGGGTGGTGATGTACGGATTGATCGCCAAGCGTAAGTAATCAGGACTCATCTGATAAAAACTCACGCGTTCGGGCGATGGCTTCGGCCAGTCCAATACGTTCGATCTCAACTCCGTCGGGGAAGGCTGACGTTAAACGGGTCGGCAAGCCTCGATCCAGCATCACGAATACACCTTTATCCGTAGCCCGGCGCAACAGCCGTCCGTAAGCTTGCTTGAGTTTCAGGCGTGTCAGCATTTCATCATAGGCCCGCCCGCCAAAATGGCTGCGCCGTGCCTTGTGCAGAATTGTAGGGCGTGGCCACGGGACCCGGTCGAAGACGATCAGGCGCAGCGAATTTCCAGGCACATCAACACCGTCGCGAACCGCGTCCGTGCCAAGCAGGCAGGTGTGCTCCTCAGCCCTGAAAATATCGACCAATGTGCCGATGTCCATGCTTTCAACATGCTGGGCGAGGAGTTGTATGCCTGCGTCATCCAAGGCCGATTGTATGCGGCTATGGACGCCGCGTAATCTTGAAATGGCTGTAAACAAACCGAGCCCGCCACCACCTGCGGCAAGAAACAAATCGCGGTAAGCTGCCGAAACCGCGTCACCATTGTTGCGGTTCACATCGCCAACGATCAGGACCTTGGTATTGTTCGCATAGTCAAACGGTGACAACTGGGCATCCATCACGGGTGGACTAGCTAGATAATGTGCGCCCGTGCGGGTCTGCGCGGATTGCCAGTCCGCCGCCTCATCATCGGTGCGATCACGTAAAGTCGCTGAAGTTATCAATACGCCATGGGCCGGATCAACTACGGTTTCGGTGAAGGGCCTTGTCGGGTCGATCCAGTGACGGTGAAAGCCGACATCAAAATCACGGCCGGAATTGCGCTCAACACCGAACCAGTCCACATAATCCGGAGGTGTTTCATGGCGGAGCGAATCCAGCATCGATCGCCAGGCATGAACCTGCTGCAGGCCGCGGCGTTCGATGCTGCGAATTAGTGACTCGATACGCGAGCGCTGCGCCGTCTCAAGGCTGTCCGAATCCTCATCCAGCAATGCCGCGAGTGCCTTGATCAATGCGCCTAACGGATGGCTCAATCTCGATAACGCGGCTTCCAGTTCGCTGGCGGCTTCGATCAGATCGGGGACCACGGGGTGGGTTTCGGTTTCCAGATCATACCCGCCGCTTTGGTCTCCGTCCCGCGCGTAAACCTGTTGTCGAAGCAGGGACAAGAATTTCTCCGCCGGGCCAACGGGTTGACCACCACCGATTCGCTGCGGCCATGCAGGACCGGGTAAGTGATGCGCCGCCCGCATGGTTTCTTCAAGCGCTTCTTCGGCTTCCGTATCCCCTGCGATCAAATCTTCAAGCCGGGTTTTCAGGCCGCGAGAGCGAGAGCGGCTGCCTTCTTCCGCACCAACCAGCCAGCGCCGAAGCTCTGCCGTTTCGCGCCCGGACAACAAAGCCGAGAACGCCGCATCGGAAGCATCGAACAGATGATGTCCTTCGTCGAATACATAGCGAAGCGGAAATGTGCCGTCATCGCCACCCATCGTGGCCTGGATCATCACCAGCGCATGATTGGCAACAACGATGTCGGCGCGTTTGGCGCGGCGGACGGTATGCTCGACGAAACAGCGGCTGTAATGCGCACATGCGGAATAAATGCATTCGCCGCGTGTGTCGGTCAGATCAACGGTCGCGGAGCGGCCAAACAGATCAAGCAGCCAGGATGGAAAATCACCACCGACCATATCACCGTCTCGTGTCGCGACAATCCAGCGCGCCATGATACCAAGTGCGGTGATGGCCCCGGCACCCTGAACTGGTAACCTTCTGAGGGCTTCTTCGAAATTGAGCAGGCAGAGATAGTTTTCGCGGCCTTTGCGAATAACGACGCGTTGTTCTTTTTCCTGGGCGCCGGGGTGCAGACGGTCCAGTTCACCGTCGAGCTGGCGTTGCAGGTTGCGGGTGAAGGTGCTGATCCAGACCGTACCTTCGTTTTTTTCCGCCCATATGCTGGCCGGCGCGATATAGCCGAGCGTTTTGCCAACACCGGTTCCTGCTTCGGCGAGAACAACCTGCGGCTCGCCAGCCCGGTTACGGGGCGCGAAGGCCTTGGCGCTGGCCTTGGCGTAATCCATCTGTTGGCCACGTTTCTCGGAACCGGACCCAAGAATATCGCGCAAACGATCCGTGCTTTCTTTGGCACTGACTGGATAATTGCCAGGCGGTAGAGGCGGCGGGCCATCTTCCCATTCGGGCAGGCGTTGCCAGACGCGAAGGCCATCCGTCAGATTTCTTGAATGTGGCGCCGTCGCTTCGCCAAAGGCGGCAACAACAAATGGTGCCCAGGACCAACCACCACGGTGCATGGCCCAGGCGATATTGCGGCCCTGCGTATCGCCTGTGCCTGATAGCTCGTTCAAAAGATGATGTGTCGCCCTGAACAGGGTTTCGGCCTCATGTTCCAGTGACATGGGGATCGGCAGGCCGAGAACTTCGGCAAGCCCGCGGATGGTCGGCAGGGTGAATTCCGCTGGTCTGACAAAGGTGAACAGCTCTAGAATGTCGAGGCATTGAAAGGGACCGGACGAGAGGCGGCGGCCAATTAGCGGCCCGTGGCAGACAATCGGACATAACCCGTTTTGCAATTGCCGGAGTATTTCCTTCGGGGATAATGTTTCGATTTCACCATCGCCGGTCAGAACCACCCCATGACGCAAGCCGAGCGCAAAGGCGGGTGCATCAGGAAGAAGGATCGAATTTGAAGGTTCTAAAGCCATTGCCGCTCAGTATACCGGAGTAGGCTTTTGATCAAGGCGAATGAACTTGATATGAGGTGCCTTTCATTCATATAGGACAGGATGATCCGATTTAGACCCTGTTCCTACTGACTTCTAAAACAAAATGCATTATAGTCTTTAGACGTACTTCGCCGGGAGCAGAACTTCCCCAGAGGTTCTGAAATCTCCCAGAATAACTGCCGATACGTTGGCGTGCATGCGAACCGCCGCGTCGGTGTCTGGAGGTTTGAGGCTTCGCGTAATCTGAGGACTGAGGAGGGTAAAAAGTTGATCCCGCCTAACCATGCAAGCGACATATTAGCCTTTTAAAAACAGACTCGGTCCTATGTGATCGGGTGGTGCGAAAGCACAAAAAAATAGAAGAGTACCCAAAAGCCCTGCCTTAAAACGGCGGGGCTTTTTCCATGATTCACATGAAATTGTATACCAAATGGTACAGGTCTACCAAAAACTGGTTGACAGATACGGGCGTACCGTTAGACACTTCGATCAAATTCTTCTTGGGAGGAGAAGCTCGCAAAAGAGCAACCAAAATGAGCGAATATTTAATGCATCGTATTAATGCTCAAATCAGTAACCTGACCAAAACGGAACGCCGCCTGGCCAACTTCCTGACGGTTAACCCTGAGCGCCTGCTTTTGGAAACAAATTCCTCCCTTGCCGATCAGGCCGGCGTCAGCCCAATGACAGTCAGCCGGTTTGTTCAGAAAATCGGATTTAAGGACATGGCCGACGCCAAGCGTGTCATGAAAGCCCATTCCTACGGCCCCATGGGATCGGAGATCGGTACTCGGTTCGAGCGCGTTCACGAAGCTCGCAAGGCCGATCACGGTGACCGGGGTGCGATTGAGGCCGACAGTGTCGGTATCCACCGCGCTTATGCCATGAGGCGGACGCCGCTCTGGGGTAAAGTCATCAAGCTTTTAACCGAATCCGACAGCGTTTATGTGTCGGGTTTTCAGACCACCGACTATATGGCCCGCGGCATGGCCATGCTGCTGCTTTATGCGCGGCCCGATGTTCATTACCTCAGTGTTGTTGATGGCATATATGCCAACGCCCTGACCGAGTCGGCCGAGAAAAAGACACTTATCCTGTTTGATGTTTTTCGCTATGCTAAAAACGGCCCTGTGCTGGCGAAATTCGCCAAACAACGCGGCTATGAAGTCATAGTTATTTGTGATGAGTTTTGTGATTGGGCGGAAAAAGTCACCGAGTATCACCTGCCCGTATCACCAAACACCAGATATTTTTTCAGTTCTATGGGATCAGTTCATGTCTTGATGAACTTGTTGGTTCACGACGTGATTGATGAATTGGGCGAGCGCGTGAAAACGCATATGGATACCATATGGCGGGCACAGGAGGAGTTCGGTCAATATTTCTAGCTGGTTAGAAAACCGAGCCTAGCAGGTAAAAACCAAAAAAGACGACATTAAGTTTAACCAACCAAGGGAGCATAAGATGAAGATTAAAAAACTATTATTACCAGCTGTTGTCGCGGCCGCGGCACTCAGTGTTGGTATGGGAGGGGCCGCGCCGGCTGCTGCCAAAACATTGAAAATGGCCTATGATGCCGACCCGGTATCTCTGGATCCGCATGAGCAGTTGTCCGGTGGGACGTTGCAGTTGTCTCATATGGTGTATGATCCGCTTGTTCGCTGGAAAAAGAGCGGTGGTTTCGAAGCACGTCTGGCTGAGAAATGGGAAACTGTTGATGAAACGACGACCCGTTTCCATTTGCGCAAAGGCGTGAAATTTCATTCTGGAAATGACTTCACTGCCAAGGATGTTGTCTTCACCATCAACCGGCTAAAAATCAGTCCGGATTTCAAGGGCTTGTTCGACCCATTTGTTGGTGCGACCGCAATCGACTCCCATACCGTCGATTTGATTACGAAAAAGCCTTACGGCCTTGTCATGGCGATGGCCACTTATCTATTCCCCATGGACAGCGGTTTTTACGGGAATAGCGATCAGGTCAAGAAACACGGAGATACATTCGCATCGAAAAATGTTTCTGGAACCGGACCGTTCAAGGTCATGGCACGCGAACAGGGCGTTCGGGTTGATTTCGATCGCTTTGCCGATTACTGGGACAAAGGTTCTTCCGGTAACGTAAGCAAAATCATCCTTACGCCGATCAAGGAGTCGCCAACACGCGTTGCGGCTCTTCTGTCCGGCGATATCGACTTCATCGCACCAGTTCCGCCGGCCGATCTCGACCGCGTTCGCAAAAATGCGAATACCGAACTGGTCACAATGAGTGGTGGTCGGATCATCACCTTCCAGATGAACCAGAACCGGGTTGAAGCGTTTAAAGATGTACGTGTACGTCAAGCGATCGTTCATGCCATCAACAACACTGGCATTGTTAAAAAAGTCATGAAAGGGTTTGCGACTGCCGCAGGCCAGCAAAGCCCGAAGGGTTATGCCGGTTACAACAGCAGCCTGAGCCCGCGTTATGACGTCAAAAAAGCGAAGGCGCTTCTGAAAGAAGCCGGTTATGGCAAAGGGTTGTCCATCACCATGATGGCACCCAATAACCGTTACGTTAACGACGCCAAGATCGCTGAAGCGGTTGCCGGTATGTTGGCAAAAGTCGGCATCAAGGTTGATCTGAAAACCATGCCGAAAGCCCAGTATTGGCCGAAGTTTGATGAGCGTGCAGCTGATATGATGATGATTGGCTGGCATTCTGATACGGAAGATTCCGCAAACTTCTCCGAATTCCTGACTATGACACCAAACAAGGAAACCGGTATGGGGCAGTACAACGGCGGCAACTATTCCAGCAAAATGGTTGATGACCTGGTTGTAAAAGCCAACGAAACAACCGATGTCGCCAAGCGTAACGGGATGCTTCAGAAAGTTGAAAAAATCCTCTACGACGACGCTGCATTTGTGCCGTTGCATTGGCAGAACCACTCTTGGGCGGTTCGCAAGGGCATCGACATTGAGCCGGTAGTCAATGTTCAGAACTTCCCGTACCTAGGTGATCTGGTGGTCAAGTAAGATTACGGGTATAAATACTGGGGTCACTCATCATTTGAGTGGCCCACTTTTTTGTAGTTAGGTGTTGTTCTGGTTTATCTGAGATTCCTCACCAAACGTCTGTTGCAGGCAGCGCTTGTGATGTTTGTCATCAGCCTGCTCGGGTTTTCCATTCAGGACAATCTGGGGGACCCGTTGCGCGAACTGGTTGGTCAGTCCGTGTCTGAAGAAGTTCGCCAGGAACTCCGCAACAAGATGGGCCTGAATGATCCATTCCTGGTTCAGTATGGTCGCTTTTTAAAGAACGCCGTACAACTTGATCTCGGCACGTCGTATTTCTTCAAGCGCCCTGCTCTTGAAGTTATCGGTGATAAATTTGTGGCCACACTCGATCTGGTGATCGGGGCGACCATAATAATTGTTTTTGTCTCCATTCCCGTCGGCGTTTATTGCGCGATCAACCCGAAAGGACTGGTGTCACGAATTGTCATGACAATCAGTATTGTCGGTATTTCGGTTCCCGTATTTCTGACGGCAATTTTTTCGATTTATTTATTCTCCGTGGAACTCGGCTGGATGCCATCCTTCGGGCGCGGTGAGACGGCCAATCTGTGGGGCTGGAAAACCGGATTCCTGACGAAGGATGGTCTAGCACATCTCGTCCTGCCCAGCTTTTCGCTGGCATCTATTATGCTGCCTTTGTTCATTCGCCTGATCCGCGCCGAGATGATGGAAGTTCTGGAGACCGAATACATCCGTTTCGCCTGGGCCAAGGGCCTCTTTCCGAAACGCGTCTGGTTCCTGCATGCGCTTAAGAACACATTGCTGCCGGTGATCACCGTCGGCGGGGTACAGATCGGCACCATGATCGCCTATACCATCCTGACCGAAACCGTGTTTCAATGGCCGGGCATGGGGTTCCTGTTTCTCGAAGCCGTCAACCGGGTCGATACACCTCTAATCATCGCTTATATCATTGTAGTTGGCCTGATTTTCGTGGTGACCAATACTCTTGTTGACCTGATTTATACGTGGGTTAACCCGACCGTGCGTGTTGTGGGAGAGTAGTGATGAAAAAAATATCACTTTTTCTCGACTCCGACTTCGTCTTTCGCTTCAAGCGTGACCGCATCGCTCAGATCAGTTTTCTGGTTTTCCTTACATTCGTGATTTGCGCCGCGTTAGCGCCGCTGTTGTCGCCGTTTGATCCTTACGATCCCATGCAGATCGATATCATGGATTCCGAAACCCCGCCAATATGGGAGAACGAGGAAGAGGGAAGTCCTTTCCTGCTGGGCACCGATGCGCAGGGCCGCGATATGCTGAGTGCCATTCTTTATGGCACACGCATTTCGCTGATGATCGGAGTCTTTGCCGTTATGCTTCAGGCCTTTCTGGGTGTCTCCATTGGTCTGATTTCGGGTTACATGGGTGGTCGGGTTGAAAGTTTCTTCATGCGCCTGGCCGATATACAGCTTTCCTTCTCGACCCTGATGGTTGCCATCATCGGCCTCGCTATTTTTCAGGCGGCATTCGGGACCGAACTGTATAATCAGGTTGCGATTTACATGTTGATCCTCGTCATCGGTATAGCGGAATGGCCGCAATATGCGCGCACAGTTCGCGCCTCTGTCCTGGCCGAGCGGCGCAAGGAGTATGTGGATGCAGCCCGTGTTATCGGATTGCCGCGCAAGCGCATTATGTTCCGTCACATTCTGCCCAATACGCTTTCTCCCATTCTGGTGATCTCCACCGTGCAGGTCGCCAACGCGATTATTTCTGAAGCCTCACTTTCGTTTCTGGGCCTCGGCATGCCGGTCAACAGGCCGTCGCTGGGATCGCTGATCAATTCAGGCTTCGAGTTTGTTTTCTCGGGCTCCTGGTGGATCACGTTCATCCCGGCGTTCGTTCTGATCATCCTGATCATCAGCATCAACATGCTGGGGGACTGGTTACGCGATGTTCTTAACCCGCGTTTGTATAAGGACTGATCATGGCATTACTTGAAGTCCGTGATCTGGAAGTTGAATTCCCGCTCGGGCGACGCACCTTGCAGGCCATTCACGGGGTTAGCTTTGATCTGGATAAGGGAGAGCGTCTAGGTATCGTGGGCGAAAGCGGGGCCGGGAAATCTGTTGCTGCTTTCTCGATCCTGAAACTGATTGCAAAGCCCGGGCGCATTTCCGCAGGGCAGGTGATCTTTGATGGTGACGACCTGGCGGGTTTATCAGCATCTGAAATGCGGAGCGTTCGCGGCAACCGGATCAGTATGATTTTTCAGGACCCGATGATGACGCTGAACCCGGTGCTCAGCATCGGCACGCAAATGGTCGAGTGCCTGCACGCGCATCGCAACATTTCCGGTGCCGAGGCTAAACGTATCGCCATTGATAAACTACGCGAGGTTAAAATTCCGTCCCCGGAAGAGCGTTTTGAAAATTATCCCCATCAGCTTTCAGGTGGCATGCGCCAGCGTGCCGTGATCGCCATAGCCCTGCTGACCGATCCAGCGATTATTATTGCAGATGAGCCGACGACCGCACTGGACGTAACGATTCAGGCTGAGATCATGATGTTGATGCTGGACCTTTGCCGTAACCACGGGGTCGCATTGATGCTGATAACCCATGATCTGGCGGTGGTATCGCAGGTTACGCAACGCATTGTTGTGATGTATGCGGGGCGTGTGGTTGAGCAGGGGCCGACGCAGGACATCATCGCCGATGCCCGCCACCCATACACCCGTGGTCTGATCAAGGCCCTGCCTCAACAAAATCAGGCGGGCGCACGCCTGAACCAGATTAGGGGGTCAATGCCGACACTGGATGCCATTCCCGTAGGTTGCACCTTCAGCCCACGATGCGATTTTGCGGATAACCTGTGTTTTGAGGACGAGCCGAAGCTTCGCGATATCGATAACCATCGGGTGGCCTGTCATTTTGCCGAAAAGATCGTTGATCAGTTAAAAGCAGGTGATGCCGATGAGCAGTGAAGCCGGTAGCCCGCTTTTGGAAGTGGATCATGTCTATAAGGCCTTTGAGGTCGGCAGCGAAGGCTGGCTGGGCACCAAAAAGCTTCTGGTTCGCGCCATTAATGGGGTTAGCATCACAATTAAGCGTGGCGAGTCCTTCTGTCTGGTTGGCGAAAGTGGTTGCGGGAAATCGACATTGGCCCGCACTGTTATGGGGCTGGAGACGCCGACGTCAGGTTCGATCACATATGATGGCCATCGCATTGATGATCTGGAAGATAACGCGCGACTACCGTTTCGCCAGAAAATGCAGATGATTTTCCAGAACCCCTATGCGTCCCTCAATCCGCGCATGACGGTGAATCAGACCCTGGAAGAGCCGTTGCGTTTCCATCACCCGGAACTGACCCAAGGCGAACTTCGTGATAAAGTTATCCATGTGATGGAGGCCGTTGGCAATGACCCTAAATGGGGCGAGCGATTCCCGCATGAGTTTTCAGGCGGCCAGCGCCAGCGCATTTCCATTGCCCGTGCCTTGATGGTTGATCCCGAGTTTGTAGTGGCTGACGAGCCGATTTCAGCCCTTGATGTTTCGATCCAGGCGCAGGTTCTGAACGTCATGATGTCTGCCCAGGAAAAACATGATCTGACCTATCTGTTCATCACCCATGATCTGAGCGTCGTTGAACATTTCGGCACCCGTGTCGGGGTCATGTATCTCGGCGCGCTTTGCGAACTGGCCGATACCAAAACCCTGTTCGACAGCCCACGCCATCCCTATACACAGGGCCTGTTGGCAGCAATTCCGAAAATGGATGGAACCGAACTGTCGCTGGCCAAAATGAAGGGCGAAGTGCCGACAGCTATGGATTTGCCGTCTGGTTGCGTATTTCACAGTCGTTGCCCGATTGCCAAAGATCGTTGCAAAACTGATATCCCCGAACTTCGCGACATCGATAACCGCCAAGTGGCCTGTCATTTTGCAGAAGAAACGGCATAATACTGTAGTATATCACGGATATTGACGTCACCCTGGAGTCACTGATGGCTGAAGACCGCAGAACCCTGACTGAAGAAGACGCCGAACGTCGGGATCGCACTGAGCGCCGTGATGACGGTCGGCGTGATCCCGATCATGAACGTCGTGCCGATGATCAGCGACTTTTTGACCGCCGCACTGATACCCCGATCGACTGGGAGGGAATGGAGCGGCGCGAAGCGGATCGCCGATCGGAACGACGTCGGGTAATGGAACGCCGGGCAGAAGAGCGTCGTGAAAAAGAAGACCGCCGGGTTGCGGCGATTATCGATGATGGATGGCCGATGATTGATAAGGATTAAGGCAACATAATACCGTATGCTCCGTTGCGCTACCCGGTTGCCCGTGCCGTCAAAAAATCTGAGATACGCCTGCATCCTTCTGTGAGTTTGTCTTCAGAAATTGCATAACAAAGACGCACGTACCCTTCTGCACTTGGTCCAAAAGCGGTTGCATCCAGCAACGATACACCGGTCTCATCATAAAGAGCTTCTGCGAATTCATTTGCTAAAAGTCCGGTTTCGCGAACATCGATCATCAGAAACATCCCCGCTTCCGGCTTCATGCAAACCACCCCCGGTGCCTCGGCAAGCAGCGACAGCGCCAGATCACGCCGGCGACGATAGGTTTCTTTCATTTCGGCAACGTCTTCTACACAATCCCTGAGCGCGACTACGGCGGCTTCCTGAACAAACCCCGGAAGCCCGTACAGCATGCAAAGAGCCAGTTTTGCCATGACGCGAATAAGGTCGACCGGGGCCACAGCCCAGCCAACCCGCCACCCGGTCATGGCGTGAGATTTGGACAGGCTGCAGACTGTTACTGTGCGTTCCGCCATGCCCGGAAGGGCGGCAATGCTTTCATGCGGATGTTCGAAAGTCAGCGCTCCATAAACTTCATCTGAAATCACCCATAAATCATGCTTGATGGCGATCTCGGCAATGGCTGTCAGCTCATCATTATGCAGGGCGACGCCTGTCGGGTTGCTGGGTGTTGTGATCATAATAGCGCGGGTTTTGGGTGTGATGGCGCTGCGAAGGGCATCGAAATCTGGCCGGAACCCCTTGCTAGCCGGCTGAGGGACAGTGATGAATGTCGCCCCAGGTGCCTGCACGGCGGCTTCATAGGTGACATAGGCGGGTTCCAGGACGAGGATTTCATCCCCGAGCCCGGCGACGCACTGGATGGCCGAAAATAGCGCACATTGGGCACCTGAGAGGACAATGACGTTTTCCGGGCCGACATCCATCCCGTCAAACCTGCGGTGATCTTCGGCGATGGCGGTGCGCAGGTTTAACCGTCCATCGACGTCCGTATAATGTGTATCCCCACCCCGCAACGCCTGAACAGCTGCCTCAATGGCGCCGGCTGGTGTTGAAAGGTCCGGGTCCCCGACGCTCATGACAATAACGTCTTCGCCAGCGGCGGCGGCCTGTGTCGCCTTGACATGAAGTTTCCAGGCACTTGCACCTTCCCCGGAAATGCGGTCGACCAATTGAGAGTATTGCATGCTTCTGTGTTTCCCGATGTTTGTCATGTTGTTGTCATTTAGGGACGTTAGGCTCTTATCATTGTAATTTCTATGGAAAAACCCCAAGTCAAATTAGGCGCTTGAAGAAACCGTGAAAACGGCGTATCGAATGCTTGATCCTGAGCCATCCGGCCTAATTCTGGAGACGATAGAAGTTGTTTAAGAAAAGCGATCCAAAAATCGATATTGGCGATAAATTCGTAAAAACTGATGATCCAAAAACCATCTGGGTTGTTGCCGGAAAAGGCAGTTCCATGGCTCCGGTCCCGCATTATCAGGTTGTCCGTCAGGGTTATGAAAGTCGCCTCAGAACGCTTTCCGAACAGGTTCTGCTCGATACGGACTACTACAAACGCGTGAGCTGATTCTCTCTCAAATGCGCTTGGCCTGTCTAACCGGGGGCCGAAGATGTCAATTCAAACAACAAAGCCTAAGTTCCTTTACGGCACTGCCTGGAAAGAAGATCGCACGCAAGAGCTGGTCGAACTTGCGGTGGCGCAAGGGTTTCGCGCAATTGATACGGCAAACCAGCGCAAACACTATGATGAAGCGGGCGTCGGGCGCGCTATCGCGGCGGCGATTGAGAGCGGCAAGACGACCCGCGAAGACATGTTTTTGCAAACCAAATTCACTTATCAGCGCGGTCAGGACCATCGCCTGCCTTATGACCCCGACGCGCCCATATCCGATCAGGTCCGGCAATCATTCGATAACTCGCTTGCGCATTTACAAACCACCTATATAGACTCGTACATTCTACACGGCCCCTCGACGCGCACGGGTCTGGCCCGCGATGACTGGGCGGCGTGGAAAGCAATGGAAGAGATACACGCCAGCGGTCGCACCCGCCATCTCGGCATCAGTAATGTCGGGCTCGATCAATTAAAAGCGCTTTGTGACGGGGCCAGTGTTCTGCCCGAATATGTGCAGAACCGGTGTTATGCCAGCAAAGGGTGGGACCGCGATATCCGCGCATTCTGTGCAGCTAACGGCATCGCCTATCAGGGGTTTTCTCTTCTGACTGCAAACCGCGCAGTTTTAAAACAGCCTGAATTGATCAAAATTGCAAAGCGCCATGGAAAATCGCTCAACCAGACATTATTTCGCTTCGCGCTTGATGTGGACATGGTGGTGCTGACCGGGACTACCAATGCCGATCACATGAAGGCGGACCTCGCCATCGTTGATTTCAAGCTCAGCGAAGGTGAAATCAAAATTATCGAGAATTTAATGCTGGCGTAATGAAATCCACCAAATCCTCCGATGACGTGCATCAATGACAGGTTTACGCGAATAAGCGAAAATAACCTGAAATGGTGCATAGGCCATCAGCGCGTCTCACTGGAGGATATCCAAATGAAAAAAGTGCTGGTTGCGATAGATGTTTCAAGACCTGACGGAAACGAGCTCTGCATCAAGGCGGCGCAGACCATTGCCAAGGCAATGCATGCCTCACTTGCCTTTCTGTATGTGATCGAGCCAATTCCCGGTTATGTCCTTGGCGAAATTCCGGAATGGATACTCGACAAGAGAAAAACGGATGCCGAAGAAGAGCTGGGCAAGCTGGCGGCACAATACGGCTGTACGGATAAGATTATTCGCACAGGCGCGCCGGCGACTGAAATTCTGGAGCATGCATCGGAAATCAATGCAGACGTCATCGTTTTGCATTCGCATGATCCTGATCTGTCCGATTATTTCCTTGGTTCAGTCGCCAGCCGGGTGGTTCGCCACGCACATTGTTCCGTGTATGTGGTGCGTCACGCCAAGGACTGACTTGAGCGAAGATTTCCAAACTCGGCGTTGATCAGTTGGCCGTTGCGAACTGTCATCGTTCAGTCTTGTGCTAGTCGGGTAACGACACTGTCAATTAGAAGCCCGACACGTGGCACATACCGAATATCAACGACAAGGGTGTGATGGCTCAGGTGCCGTTTACGGTGACTCTTTTGAAGATATAATCACCGCCACCGTTGATGATGGCGAGGCCGGAGAACACATCCCTGAACCCCCTGTCGGTCGCGTTCAGCAACGCCTTGCCATCAATGCTGACACTCATGCGCCCGTCCGCATGACGAAGCCATTCCAGCTGATGGAATTTCTTGTCCTGTAGGGCGGGGACCTCTCTGGTGCTGTCGATGATCGCGGTGCCTCTGGACGATACCCGGTGCAGCTCAAGCACGCCTTGCGGCAGGTATACCAACCGGTAACCGGCGCTTCGTTGGGAACCTGCAAAATTTCCCTGAAATACGGCAAGCTCAAGGCGGCCTTCTTTCGCATAAATTCCGACGTTTGCCGCAATTGAGAAAGCATTGCTTAGCGTTGTTGTCGCGTGAATAACGGCTTCCGAGGGTGCGGATGCCTGGCTGCCGCCGGCCTGTTGGTTGCCGCCGATCGCCTGATTGAGGATTTGCCCGAAAATGGCGGCGGCGGCGTCCTTACCGGTCAATGTCTTGTTGGCCGTGGCTGCGGCAGCTTTCGGATCAATGGCGCTCCGAAGCCCCCAGCCTTTCTCGATCCAGTATTCCCCGGCACTGACCTGCCATGTCGGGTTTGTGGTGAAGTTGCCGTCCAAAAATGCATCATCGAATACCAGTGTCCGCCAGGGCCGGTTATAGCCTGTGGCCAGATCCCGTAAATCCCGTAGGAACGTCGGGTCGGCGGCGCGCGACTTCTCGGCCTTGTCGACCAGCGCATTCAGTTTGGTCACGAATTCTTGCAGTTTTTCGTTGCTGGCTGCACTTGATGCCGCTGCATCGGGGTTCTGCCATGTGGAATAGGTGTTGGATTGAGCGAAAGCAAATGCCGGGGCAAGAACGAGAGTGAGAATGAAAACCAAAATGCGCATGGGACAGTTCCGTCTTCCGGTTGATGTGTGTCTGCGCGTTCAGCCTAGCACAGGATGCACAGCGGAATCACCCTGGAACCGAAGGCCGCATGGTATCGATATTTACATCTGATCGTTCAATAATAGCCAAAGCCGATGAAAGGCTTATGGGCGCAGCTGATCGCTGCGCCCATAGGTTCTGGCCATGCACTATGGTAATAGGCAGCCGGGGTGTGAGGTGATCCGGCTGTCCCCGAGGCTTTTGATCATCAGCTAAAAAAGGGCGAGCGCATCGCCCGGCTGGCGTCCTCAACAACAGCCCCGTCAAATACCCGCACGGCAAAACTGGCGTTCATGCCCGCCGCGGCTTTCGGGAACAGCTCAAGCGCGAATGCCATCGCGTTCTCAACCGTATCAAAGGCATCGATGCCGCCAAGGGTGTTGGTGTGAAGGCCACTCAGCCAGGTTTTGCCAAGCAGACCGGGCAGCGTCTTGAGAATCGGGTTGCGCGCGGCCCAAGGGGCGTGCTTGAAGGGCACGTTAACCTGCACCTCCGTATAAACAAACGCACCCGGTTTCTGCGGGAGCATCGCGCCGAAATGCGCCGAATTGATATCAAGGCTGGCCTCTTCAACAACTGCAGCATCAAACAATCGCGTTAACTGTGGGGCACCAAATTTTGCGGCTTCCGACGGAAAGTATCCGGTGACGAAGGCTTCAGCGTTCTCAATGCTGTCGAAAGCATAAATCCCGCCGAGCGAATTGGTATTAACCCCGGCCAGCCAGGTTTTGTTGAGCAGGCCCGGCTGTTCCAGCAACGATGCGTTCACATCTTGCCAGGGCGCGTCGGCGAAGGGGACGGAGAGTTGAAGTTCGGTATAGACAAAAGCTTTCGGAGACATGGGTTTTTCCTTTTGGTTAGGGCAATTAAATTACTTGCAAAAAGCAAGTTAACTGGAAAATAAACATATCACTTGTAAATTGCAAGTGAATAATCTAAGTTTCCCAAATGAACGCTCAAACCAAATCCCGCCAGACCGGCTGCCCGGTCGCTTACGGCACGGATACCTTCGGCGACCGATGGACCCTGCTGGTCATCCGCGACATGCTGCTGCACGGCAAAAAGACCTATGGTGATTTCCTGGACGCGGGTGAGCAGATCGCCACCAACATTCTGGCGGCGCGCCTGAAGCATCTGGAAGCCGAAGGCATTGTTCAGAAATCGCGCGATCCGAACAACCGACGCAGCTACATCTATACCCTGACCGACAAAGGTTACGATCTCGCCCCCGTGATCCTTGAGATCATAAAATGGAGCGGCAAGTTCATTCCGTTGAACGATACCAGACAGGAATTACTCAAACGGATCGAGACAGACCGCGACGGGCTGCTGTCGGAAATTCAGGCAAAGCGCGACAGCGTCTAACCTCGGCAAGAATCGAGCAGGAACTGGTGAGACCCGGCAATATTCTCCAGTCCATGTGCGAAAAGATGCAAAAAGTTCCCCTCCGATGAGTTTTCGCATTTACAAACTAACGTAGAATCAAAGAGTTAGAATTACAGCTGACATGGCGCAATTGTTGCATCAAATCCTCAGCGGCATCGTGCCGCAGACCAACCAGAATAGGAGTTCATAATCTGATGCTTGAATCACTATCTGGTTCTGTTGCCGCCTATGGCCGCCAGGTTGCACCACCAACTCTGTCAGAGTCTCAGAAGTCTTCCGTACAGGGCATCCTGTCCGGATACGACGCCGAAAACCTGTCAAAAGAGGATGTGCAGGCGATCCGTGCAGCATTTCGCGCCGAAGGCATTCGGCCGTCCAGGGATTTGAAAAACGCAATCGAAGCCTCCGGTTTCGACGCCAGCGAACTCAGATCTAAAGGCGGACCGCATGGGGCAGGGGGGCACCGCCCGCCACCGCCACCTGAGGCCGAGGAAGATGCTGTGTCGGCTTTGCTTGAAATCCTTGAGGACTACGAGGACGAAACCCTCGACCAGAATGCCCTCACGGAAATCCAGTCAAAGCTGCAGGAGGCCGGATATCCACCACGCGAAAGCTATCTCGAGCTCAGCGTCTGATATCCAGACCAGCGTTTGGCGATGAGCTGCACATGGCAGTTCATCGCCATCGTTGAGGTCGGACGATTAATTAATAACGGGTGCGTGCTTCAGCATTTTACGGAGCAGCCTTTCCGCCCGCTCAACATCAAACCCGCCAAATTCCTGAAACCGGATAATGCCTTTCTGGTCGATGAAGGCCATCTCAGGCGTGCCCATGGTGCCGAACAGTCGCATGGTCTGCGGAACCCGGTTCCCTGGTTTATGCCGATCCACACCAACCAGATGATGAATGCCCTTACGCCGTAAAAATTTTTTCAGCTTGTCCGGATTCTGATAATCATGCCCTTCAAAAACCGTGTGAATGCTGATGAATTCCAGCTTCCCTGCCCTGATTTCCTGCGCGAAAGTCGTCTCCCATTTTTTCATGAGCGGGATCGAGAAAGCGTTGCAGCCCGGGCACCAAAGCTGAAAGAAATCAACGATCAGGACCTTGCCCCGCAGGTCCAGAAGCGATTTCCCGTCGCCATTGATCCATTCTGAGATCACCCAGTCCGGCGCCTCCCTCGGTACCGGCATTTGAGATGGCCGTGAGGCCGCAGGTTCGGCAAGAACCAACATCAACACGAATAATCCACTGATCAGAACACGCATGAAACCCCCCGCTTTGTTCAGGCGTGAGATTAACCAATAGAAGGGCGAAGGTCTTTTCAAGATGTCGTGAGGGGGACGTGATGAGGTTGCAGGTTTGACGTCAGTCGAGCGTCAGGACTTATTCCCGCGCTGAACCCGCTGCCTGAAATTTGGATATGATTTCACCCGCATCGGAAACAAGGCGGATTTCCTTATCCTTCGCGAAGACGTCGCGGCATTCTACCTTTCCCGCATAGATCCCCGGAACCTGAAAACACAATCTATCTTCTTTTAGCCACCATCGCCCGGTCATGGGCCGCTTGCCACTTTTTTTCATCTTCGGGCCGTCCAGTTTAACTCTCAAACGACCGTCTGAATAAAAATCGGCTTCAACATCCAGATTGTTGTTGGACCGCCCGACATAATAAAAACCTGTTAGGCGTTCTTTTATTTCCTCTTTGTTGAGAAGTCGGCCAGCAGCACCTATTGAAGAAAAGTCGCTGGAAGGACTGTTCCCTGAAATCCTTTCATTATGGGACCGGATGAAATCCTCCAGTTCCCGCGTCGTCATGCCATAGACGATGGTATTTCCAAGTGCGTAAAGCTCGCACCATGAATTATGCTTTTCACATTCGTTTGTCGCGGTTTTTATCGCTCCCTTGGCTGTCGGATACTGCCACGACCGACCGTACGCTTTAAGATCATCGCCAACGCTGAAAGCCTTATAAGGCTGAAACCAGCTGGCGGCCTGATATTCCTCAAATGCTGATTTAGCTTTGCCATCAAGGGCGCCGGTTTGCGCGCAGCCAGCGAGCACAAGGCTGCTGACTAAAACCACCAGAAAATTGTGACCGCGCGATGATCCTTGCGGTTTTTTGGCGTTCGTTGGTCGAGTGATCCCGGAACGAATAAAAGCTTCAGCAAAATTCGTTACTTGAACCCTTATTACCACAGACTAAATCCTGCCGTGTTTTTTTCACCTTTTTTTCCACGTGGATTGTATGCGTGAATTCTTGTCTCGAAATCTTTAACGAATTCTTCCCGCGTCATTTTAGCCGGCCCACAAACAGACCCGTAGCTGGTCTCTTTCCAGCCACCGTTTGCAGCAACTGATTCATACAAGCCATGACCCATACTGAAATATACACAGTATTTATCGCTGCTTGGCCATTCAAACAGTGAATACATGACGTGTCGCGAATTTGAGTCAATTGATCTGATATGTACCGTTTTCCAGTTGGATTTGAAAAATTTGTGGTCTGCCAGTGCTTCGCGGAAAGTTCGGTCAGTTTTAGGGGTGAAAAATTCATAATCACCGGTTGCTCCTTGATAGGAGATTTGCCCGTTGTGTATTCTATAACGCTCTAGCAACATGGATGCCCCGGTACATGTTTCGATTTTTTCGGCTCCTCCCCACAATTCCCAATTCATTTCGGTATCGTAATGGGAAACCTCTGAACAATTTAAATCGAATTTTGTGTATGTGCCTGACGTAGCCTGGCATGATGCGAGTATGAGGCCGCTAATAGCCAGTAATACATAAGAACGAATTTGCAGCATAATTACTTCCCAACAATTAAATATTAATTCAGTTATTCAATACGTAACGGCACACGCAATGGCTGTCACGGTGTTATAAATCTCTAGAGTTTATCCAAAAAGTCCAAAAGGCGTGAAGCCCGCCCATAGAAAAGCCATATTTACAGGCTATATCTGCCTCACGTTAGGCCGTATTGCAATACACGTATCATGCGAAATGTGTTGTTTGCGATTTTGAGTATATTCGGCATCATTACGCCGCAATGTGTCGAGTTCACGGCCGTAATCATGCAAAAACATCTGATTTTGTCTGTATTTATCTGAATTCATCTGTATTTCGGGCCTCAAAATACCGATACACCCAAATACAACCGGCCTTATTTCCGGTCGTAATCGAGGTTTGGCGCGAGCCAGCGTTCCGTGTCTTCGATGCTCATGCCTTTGCGTTTGGCGTAGTCCTCGACCTGATCACGCCCGATCTTGCCGACGCCGAAATATTTGGCTTGCTCGTGCGCGAAGTAGAAGCCCGATACCGCCGCCGTCGGTAGCATGGCGAAGCTGTCTGTGAGCGTCACGCCCGCATTGTCAGGGGCTTTCAGCAGATCGAAAAGGAGGCCTTTTTCCGTATGGTCGGGGCAGGCGGGGTAGCCGGGTGCGGGGCGGATGCCCTGGTAGGTTTCGCGGATCAGGGCGTCGTTGTCGAAGTCCTCATCTCTTGCATATCCCCAGAATTCCTTGCGGACCCGTTCATGCAAGTGCTCGGCGAAGGCTTCGGCGAGGCGGTCGGCCAATGCTTTCAGGAGGATATCGGAATAGTCATCGTGGCTGGCTTTGAACTCTTCGAGCTTCTTCTCAATGCCGATCCCCGCGGTCAGCGCGAAGGTGCCGATGTAGTCTTCAACGCCGTTGTCCTTAGGCGCGATGAAGTCAGCGAGGCAGTGGTTGGAGCGGCCCGCCGACTTGTTGATTTGCTGGCGGAGGAAGTGGAATGTCGTTGGTTCGTTCTGGCCTTCGTCGCCACCATAAACCTCAACATCATCCCCGGTGGCGTTGGCCGGGTAGAAACCAACAACCGCGCGCGCGGCCAGCCATTTCTCATCGATGATCTTTTTGAGCATAGCTTTGGCGTCGGTATAGAGGTTCCGCGCTGCTTCGCCGTAGGTATCGTCTTCCAATATGGCCGGATAAACACCTTTCAGTTCCCAGGTGCGGAAAAAAGGAGTCCAGTCGATGCGGGTGGCGATTGTGGCGAGGTCGTAATCTTCGAACGTTCTGGTGCCGAGGAAAGTTGGTTTCGGGGCCTGAAAGCCGGCCCAGTCGATGTGCTCGACCTTGGCGCGGACATCATTGATCGACGGGCGATCCCCCGCCTGCTGGCGTCTCGCGTGTTGTTCGCGGGCATCATCCTGATCTTTCTGAACGCCCGCCAAAAATGCTTCCTTTTGTGTATCGCTGGTGAGCTGGCTGGCGACACCGACGGCGCGCGATGCATCCAGTACATGGACAACCGGGTTCGAAGTATTAGGCGCGATCTTGACCGCTGTGTGCAATTTCGACGTGGTTGCGCCACCAATCAGGATGGGCATGCGCAAATCCATTCGTTCCATCTCAAGCGCGACGGTGCACATCTCTTCCAAAGACGGCGTGATCAGGCCCGAAAGGCCAATCATGTCAGCATTCTCGCGTTTAGCGGCCTCCAAAATGTCGCTGTAGGCGACCATGACGCCGAGATCAATGACCTCGAAATTATTACACTGCATGACCACGCCGACGATGTTTTTGCCAATGTCGTGAACGTCACCCTTAACTGTCGCCATGACGATGCGGCCTTTGGTGCGTGACGTATCAGAGGGGTCTTTCTCGTCTTCGATAAAGGGCAACAAATGCGCGACTGCCTGTTTCATGACGCGTGCCGATTTGACGACCTGTGGGAGGAACATCTGCCCTGAGCCAAAGAGGTCGCCGACAATGTTCATGCCATCCATCAGCGGTCCTTCGATGACCTCAATGGGGCGATCTGCCGACAAACGCGCTTCTTCCGTGTCTTCGATGACAAATTCCGTAATGCCTTTGACCAGCGCATGGGCAAGACGCGCTTCCACGCTGCCTTCGCGCCAGGTCAGGTCTTCGGTGGACTGCTTCTTCTCGCCCTTCACCTCGTCTGCGATATCAAGCAGGCGTTCAGTCGAATCGTCTCGCCGGTTAAAAACCACGTCTTCAATACGGTCTCTGACATCGGTTTCGATATCGCTGTAGACCGTGAGCTGGCCCGCGTTGACGATCGCCATGTCGAGCCCGGCCTTGATCGCGTGATAGAGGAATACAGAATGCATGGCCTCGCGGACCGGGTTGTTGCCGCGAAACGAGAACGACATATTCGATAGCCCGCCACTGGTCAGGGCATGCGGCAGCCTGCGTTTGATCTCGGCGACGGCAGCGATGAAATCTTTAGAAAAATTGCGATGCTCGTCAATGCCCGTCGCGACGGGGAAGATGTTGGCATCGAAAATGATGTCTTCCGGAGCGAAGCCGACCTGCCTGGTCAGGATATCGTAAGACCGCGTGCAGATGTTGACCATGCGCTCATAGGTATCAGCTTGACCCTTTTCATCAAACGCCATGACGATGACGGCGGCACCGTAGCGGTGCACCAGTTTGGCATTTTCGATAAATGCAGCTTCGCCTTCCTTCATGCTGATCGAATTGACGACGCCCTTGCCCTGAATGTTTTTGAGCCCGGCTTCAATCACCGACCATTTTGACGAATCAACCATCACTGGGACTCGGCTGATGTCAGGCTCCGATGCGATCAGTTTCAGGAATTTCTCCATCGCCGCTTCGGCGTCCAGCATGGCGTCATCCATATTAACATCAACAATCTGCGCCCCGTTGGCGACCTGCTGGCGGGCGATGTCGAGCGCTTCTTCATATTCGCCTTCGCGGATCAGCTTGGCGAATTTGGCGGAGCCGGAAACATTGGTCCGCTCACCCACATTCACAAATCCGGTAACGTCGTTCAGTTCCAGCGGCTCCAGCCCGCTCAACCGGCAAAGCGGCGTGTGGTTGGGGAGCTGGCGCGGCTTGACGCCGTCAACAGCTTCGGCAATGGCCTGAATGTGTTCAGGCGTGGTGCCGCAGCAGCCACCAACGATATTGATGAAGCCGCTCTCGGCAAATTCACGCAGGTGGGTCGCCATATAGTCTGCTGTGTCGTCATAACCACCAAAGGCATTGGGCAGGCCAGCATTTGGATAGACACTGACATGACAATCCGCAATCGCCGACACCGCCTGAATATGGGCGCGCAGGGCTTCCGCGCCGAGCGCGCAGTTGAACCCGATGCTGAGCGGTTTGGCATGGGACACCGACGCCCAGAAGGCTTCCGGTGTTTGTCCGGAAAGTGTGCGCCCCGATGCATCCGTAATGGTGCCCGAAATCATTACCGGCAGGCGCAGGTTCTCGACTTCAAAGAACTGTTCGATGGCATAGATCGCGGCTTTAGCATTCAGGGTGTCGAACACGGTTTCAACGATCAAGATATCGGCGCCGCCGTCGACAAGCCCGCGCACGGCTTCGGTATAGGCACCAGCCAGATCATCAAAACTGACGTTGCGATATCCCGGGTCATTAACATCCGGCGACAGGGATGCGGTGCGATTGGTGGGCCCGATCGATCCGGCAACAAAGCGCGGGCGATTTGGTGTCACGGCAGAAGTTGCGTCGGCAGCCAGTCTGGCCAGTCTTGCGCTCTCGAGGTTCAGCTCATAGACCAGCGCTTCCATTGCGTAATCGGCCTGCGAGATGGAGGTGGAATTAAAGGTATTGGTGGCGACGATATCTGCTCCGGCATCCAGAAACGCCTGGTGGATGTCCTGAATGATCTGTGGTTGGCTCAGGCTCAAGAGGTCATTATTGCCTTTGACGTCCTGACTCCATTCCGCGAAACGGGTTCCACGATAAGCGGCTTCGTCCAGTTTGTGTTCCTGGATCATCGTGCCCATGGCCCCGTCGAGAACGAGGACGCGTTGGCGCAGGTGATTACGCAGCTGTTCAGTCTTGTCAGACTGGCGATTGGGCGTGATCGGTGTCGTGCTGTGTTTTACAAGTTCAGTAACGTTCATGGTCAGGCGGCCTCGGATGTAAGTTCGGGGCGCACGCCCAGGATATGGCAAATCGCGTAGCAGAGATCAGCGCGGTTCATGGTGTAAAAATGAAACTGATTGACGCCATTGGCATAGAGCGCGCGGCATTGTTCCGCAGCGACGCTAGCGGCGACCAGTTTCCGAGTTTCGGGTTCGTCATCAAGATTGCAGAACAGATCGCCCATCCATTTGGGTATGTTTGCACCGCACTGATTGGAGAATTTGGCGACCTGTTTGAAATTGGTAACCGGCAGAATGCCCGGAACAATCGGCACGGCAATGCCGGCGGCGCGGGCCCGGTCGAGAAAGCGCAGATACGTGTCGACATCAAAAAAGAACTGGGTGATTGCCTGGCTGGCACCTGCATCGATCTTGCGTTTCAGATTGTCGAGGTCGGCTTCTGGGCTGGTCGCTTCCGGGTGGGCTTCGGGGTAGGCGGCGACGCTGATTTCGAAATCACCAACCTTCTTCAGTCCGCTGACCAGATCGGATGCGTAGGCGTAACCATCGGGGTGCGGGTCATACCGGTTGGCGCCGTCAGGTGCATCACCACGCAGTGCAACAATATGGCGCACGCCCGCGTCCCAGTATTGCTGAGCGACCTGATCAACCTCGTCTTTGGTTGCGCCGACGCAGGTCAGATGCGCAGCCGGGGCCAGGTCCGTTTCCTGACGCAGGCGCTGGATGGTTGCGTGTGTGCGCTCACGCGTCGATCCACCAGCCCCGTAGGTGACGGACACATAGGACGGATTAAGCGGTGCCAGACGCTGGATGGATGACCAGAGTGTTTCCGATGCGGCCTCAGAACTGGGCGGGAAAAATTCGAACGAGACTTTTACATCTTCCGGCAGCGGGGCGGCGACCGCAAGCGAAGTCCCCGGTGGCAGTCCACGTGCGGATACGTTTAACAGCTCAATGCTTTTGCGGCGCGTCATCATAATACTGGTTTCCGTTGATCAGTGAGCCATCTCGGACGCGGGCAGAACCGCATTCGAAAGTGAGGGTTCCGCCGCTTTTTCGGCAAGCCAGATCGATACCGTCAACGTGCTGCCGGGCAGCCGGACAATTTCTTTCTGCTCAAGTCCGGCCAGAACGAACCAGCCAGCGACCTCTTCATCCCCGAACCCGAGACGTCGATGGTTATGTTCGGTGCGCAGGGTTTCATGATTGTGCGGGGCGAAATCGACAACCAGAAGCCGCCCGCCGGGTTTAAGGACCCGCGCTGCTTCGGTGATCGCCAGCGCCTGATCATCAACAAAATGAAGCACCTGATGCACCGTGGCCGCATCAAAAGATGTGGATGGGAAGGGCAGCTGATAGATATCGCCTTGTTGTACCTGACAATTCCCGAGCGCGGACCGGTTCAGGTTAGCGCGCGCAATGCTCAGCATTTCAGATGACAGATCAACACCCAGCCCTCGGCCAACGCGCGGGCCAAGCACTTCGAGCATGCGCGCAGTGCCAGTCCCAATATCGATCAGGGAAGATATGTCGTTGCCCCCAAGGAGCTTAAGGACCGCCTGCTCAACTTCAGCGTCGTCAATATGCAGCGAGCGGATCTTGTCCCAGTCTGCAGCATTTTTTTCAAAATAGGCAGCCGCCGATTCCTCACGATCACGTTTAACTTCCGCCAGACGTTCGCGGTCGCGAAGCAGCTGATCATCCTCATTCGGTAGCAGAGGCGCGAGTTGCGTGAATACATCAGCACCAATGCCGTCCTGTTTAAGGCGATAGAACACCCAGCTTCCTTCGCGCAGGCGTTCCAGCAGCCCGGCATCCGTCAGGAGTTTCAAATGCCTTGAAATGCGCGGTTGGCTTTGTCCAAGGATTCGAACCAACTCGCTAACCGTCAATTCGCCATGCAGGCAAAGGGCGAGAATGCGCAGCCGGGTGGGCTCAGAAGCGGCCCTAAGGGCGGTGAGTAAAATTTCCATATGCCTTTATGGCACAGTCAGATTAATACATCAAGATATCTTTATGTCGTTATTTAATGGTTTTCCTAGTATGGTTAACAAACGAACCGGAGGAATTGTCGGGTCACACAATATGTTGAGATGATTTGGGCGAAAGATTCCACTGTTGGGTCGCGGCAATCGCGATTCGTTAACAAGTTTGTAACCATTGATGGTGAAAATCGGGATTATGCAAAAGCGAATGACCCCAGTTATACGCTTGCGTGCCGTAAGTTTCCTGATTGCCCTGTTGATGGTGGCAGGTTGCGCGTCGGCACCAGCGCCAAGTGACCCGGAAGCGGTTGCGGAATTTCTTCAGGTAAATGACCCGATGGAGCCGACGAATCGCGCCGTGTTTTCAGTTAACCGCACCCTGGACAGCGCCATTTTAAAGCCAACGGCGACCGTTTATCGTGATTTTGCGCCAGAGTTCCTGCGTACCCGTATTAGTAATGTGCTTAACAATCTGCGCGGCCCGGTCATTTTTGCGAACGATCTTCTTCAGGGCGAGTTTGCCAGAGGCGTTGTCACGTTCCTACGCTTTATGATCAATTCGACGATCGGCCTTGCGGGCATTAACGACATGGCAACGGCATTGGAAATTGAAGGCCACGATGAAGATTTTGGCCAAACCCTTGCTGTTTGGGGCTTTGAAGAAGGACCGTTCCTAATGTTGCCATTGTTTGGTCCTTCAAATCCACGTGATACAGTTGGTTTAGTTGTTGATTTTCTGATCGATCCATTGAATTTATGGGCTTCAAATACGGAAAGGGAGTTTGTTCCCTGGGCCAGAACCGGCGTAGCAGCCGTTGATCTCAGGTCAAATAATCTGGAAGTTCTGGATGATCTGGAGAAGTCCTCGCTTGATTTCTACGCGGCAATCCGTAGCTTGTACCGGCAGCGTCGTCAGGATGCGATCTCCAACGGTCAGGGGTCAGCAACTTTCCCGGCGCCAAGCATTGGTCAGATACAGGACAATCCGGTTCTTGAAGAAACGGACGAGTTGTCGCGGAGATAGAATACATGTTGAAACGAAGAGATTTCATTGCCGCATTTAGCGGTGCTGTTCTTTTGGCATTGGGCGTGACGGCACCGGCTTCGGCGACCGATCTGGAAGGCGGGTCTGAGGCATTTGTCAAATCCCTTGCTGAAAAAGCGATCAACTCACTGGCCTCCAAAGATGCGGAGCGGGCAGAGCGGATTCAACGGTTCCGTGAAATGTTCACAGAAAATTTTGCTGTGAATTCAATCGGCAAGTTCGTACTTGGGCGCTACTGGAAAAAAACCAGCGATGACGAGCGCAAGGAATACCTTAGCCTTTTTGAAGATCTTATGGTGGTTTCTTATGTCGACCGGTTCGCGCAATATGCTGGCGAGTCCCTGAAAGTTACGAAAACCCGGGGTGAAAACAAAAACACAGCGACGGTTTTCTCCGAAATCGAGCGCCCGGGCGGTGCCAAGGCTATCCGCGTCAACTGGCGCGTCGGGACAAATGGGACAATATACAAGATCCTTGATGTTGTTGTTGAAGGGACCTCAATGAGCAATACCTTGAGGTCTGATTTTGGCTCGATCATTCGCAAGAACGGCGGCAAAGTAGCCGGTCTTATCGTAGAATTGCGAATCAAGACGACCGCGCTCAAATCCGAATAATCTGATCCTGTTTCTGCCGGGCGTGATCGTTGGCTCGCTGAAATTCCGTATTAATGGGCATTCCACATTAAACACATTTAAAATTTGTGATTAATAAGCAATCCATTCAGACGGATTGCCTATTTAACAAAAGTCACACGTATAATGGGTAAGACGCTCTGTTTTTACATCAAAATAATATAATTTCTTATGTCATTTCAGTATGTTAATGGGTATTTGAGCGGGAAAATGCCGCAGGGTATATCTGCGATGTTTTTCCTTTGGTGACTTAATTTGCCGGACTGATTTGTGTCGGCGATTCGCAAGGCGATCCAGATGACCAGATTTTTTTCAATCCTTTGCTTCGTGGCAACGCTGCTGCCGGGATCGGTAATGGCAGAGCGGGTAACCGAAAGCGTTAAAGCTGACAGGGTAGCACTGTCCGCGTTGATCCAGATTGCTCAAACAAAAGAAAAACCGCCTGAAGGTGGTGAAGAACCCGAGGAAGAGGCGGCCGAAGACGAAGATTGCTGATGCTCTTCAGATATCGATAACAGTGAGACTACCGAAAAGGGAAACACAGATGAAAAAATTATTTGCTTTAGTTCTGGCCATGGCATTGGCCCCGATTGCGGCATCCGCCGGAAACGTCGGAATTACGAAAGATTTGATGTCCATCTCCGTCAACACTAATGACGGCAAGGTTGAAATCATACGTAACCAGGATAACAAAGCGGTTATCTCGCCTGGTTTTGCCAAAACATCCAGAAAATGCCCGCCGTTCTGCATCCAGCCTCAAGTTGTTGCTCCGGGCGTGACCACGGTTGGTGAGCTTGAAGTCATTAACTTCATGAAAAATGGCGGCATGATCATTGATGCGCGTACCGTTGAATGGCATGTCAAAGGCACTATTCCAGGCGCCAAAAACATCCCGTTCACGCAGGTCGCTAGTCGCTTGAGTGAACTCGGCTGCAAAAAAAGCGGTAGCCAGTGGGACTGCGGCGGTGCCAAGAAGGTTCTGCTGTTCTGCAATGGCCTCTGGTGCGGGCAATCTCCGACAGCGATCCGCGCCATGCTGCGCGAAGGCTATCCCGCCAGCCAGATTCTCTATTACCGCAATGGCATGCAGGGCTGGCAGTCGGTCGGGCTGACAGTTGTTGAAGGCGAAATGTGAATTATCGCTGAATTCGACGCCAGAATTAAAGGCTGCCTCTCAGGAATGGGGGGTGGCCTTTCTGGTTGTTAAAACCTGCATCGCGACATCCAAAAAGCGCGAAAGGGTGGCGATGTCAACTCCGGCTCTGCCCATGACCGATAACGCCAGTGCCTGCCCTGCGAAGAATTCTCCAAGTGCCTCGGCGTCCGTATCTTCGGGCAACTCCCCTTTTTCCTTCGCTGCCTTGAACCGATCAACAAAAGCGGCGCGCCGTTCGCTATCGAAACCCCTCGCAATGTCTTCCAGAGATGAAGAGTGACCGCCACATTCAACCACGCTGTTGGCAAGGAAGCAGCCGCTTGGATTGTTCTTATCAACGACATTGGTGGCGACGCTATCAAGGAAACGCCGCACGACGACGTCAATCGGGTCTGGTGAGGTTTTGATGTCTTCAAGCATTGGCGAGCCGAGGTCACGGACATATCGGGTCAGGGCTTTGGTGTAGAGGGCTTCTTTATCTCCAAACGTCGCGTAGAGGCCCGGTTTCGCCATGCCTGTGGCCGTGACCAAATCGTTCATTGATGTGCCATCGAACCCGTGTTCCCAGAACACTTTCATAGACGTGTCGAGGACGGTGTCCGGATCTGTCTTTCGGGGGCGACCACGTCCCATTTATCGGGCCTCTCAAAAATAAAATTACCGATCGGTATTTTATTCCCTTGACGGATGAGTGCAAGCGTCTATTTTAGAACCGAACGGTATTTAAATAATTTGAATACCATTAAGTTTTTTCAGGAGAACCAAAAAATGAGTAAAATTGAAGGTAAAACTGCGCTCGTCACTGGCGCAAACCGTGGCATTGGCCGGGCGTTTGTTGAGGAATTGCTGGCGGCAGGTATTGCACGGATTTACGCCTCGGCGCGTAATCCGGATACGCTTGCTGATCTGGTTGAGCAGGGTAACGGGCGGGTGGTTCCGATTGCGCTGGACGTGACCAAAGCGGACATGATCCTCGAAGTTGCGGCCCTTCATACGGATGTTGACCTGCTTATCAACAATGCAGGCATCGCCGCTTTTGAAGCGATCATTGGTGCGGACAATGGAGATGCGGCCCGTAACGAAATGGAAACCAACTATTTCGGCACGTTTAACATGATCCGCGCCTTCTCTCCCGTTCTGGCAAAGAACGGTGGCGGCGTTATCGTCAATCTGGCATCCATTGCATCACATGTGAACTTCCCTGTCCTCGGTTCCTACAGCGCTTCGAAAGCGGCGGTGCATTCGCTGACCCAAGGGGTGCGCGCTGAACTGGCCGCACAGGGAACCCAGGTGGTCGGCGTTTACCCAGGCCCCGTAGACACCGACATGGCGGAAAGCTTCCCCATGGACAAAACATCCCCCAACGTCGTTGTTCAGGCTGTTCTGAACGGCATCGAAGCGGGCGAAGAAGATGTGTATCCGGATCCCATGGCCGTGGATATGCATGTCGGTTTGCTTGCCGACCCGAAGGCCGTGGAGAAACAGGCGGGAGAGATGTTGCCGGAGTAACGTCAGGTCGTTAGCAAAAACCCCCTGTGCGAAATCCCGCCGCCCGGTGTGAAAGTACCGAGTGGCGGGAGCCATCTCTCAAACTCAAACAAGCCTCCACCCGCATTTCAAAGCAAGAACCGGGTGGATCAGCTGACCCAATCGAATTAGTCTCCGCCCAAGTGAAGTTCTATAAAGGGCCGAGAGTTGGACGCACCAAAGACAATGGATGGACAGGATTGGGGCCAGTTGGTTCTGCTTTCGGTTCTGTGGGGTGGAGCATATTTTTTTGCCGGAGTTGCTGTCAGGGAATTGCCACCGTTAACCGTTGTGCTGGTCCGTGTGTTATTGGCCGCCCTCACCCTGTTGCCGCTGTTCTGGTATTTCGGACATTCGTTGCCAAAGTCTCTAGCTGCCTGGTTGCCGTTTTTCGGCATGGGCCTTTTGAACAATGTCCTTCCCTTCGGCTTTATTTTTGCCGGCCAAACCCAGATCACCGTCGGTCTTTCCTCGATCATCAATGCCATGACGCCGCTGTTCACGGTTGTCGTCATGGCCATGTTCCATGAGGAGCGTTTGACCTTTTACCGGATCATCGGGGTGATTATGGGGGTGGTCGGTGTTGCCGTATTGCGCGGGTTTGATGGGCCGATAGATATGGGCCAGACCCTCGGCATCGGCTTGTGTCTGGCGGGTACGCTCAGTTACGGGTTCGCCGCCCTTTGGGGGAGGAGGTTCCTGGTTGGTGTTGCACCTTTGAAGTCGGCGACTTGTCAGCTTATGTGCTCAACCCTGATTATGGTCGTGGGTGTTGCCATCATTGACCGACCATGGATGCTCGAGATGCCAAGCCAGAGCGCGGTATTGGCAATGGCGGCGCTTGCGGTGTTTGGAACGGCCCTTGCTTACATTCTCTTTTTCAGAATTCTGGTCCGCGCGGGTGCCAGCAATGTCATGCTTGTGACCCTGCTGATCCCGGTAACGGCGCTGCTCCTTGGCAATATCTTTCTGGATGAACAAATTCAATCGAAAGAGATCATGGGAGCCTGTATTATCGGCGCCGGGCTTCTGTTCATTGATGGCCGCGTGATTAATCGGCTGCGTGGCATGTAGTTAATGCGCTTAAAGTGAATCTGAAATATCCGCCGATTCCCGAGTCTGATCCGACGCGCAAATTTCATGACAAATCTGTCTTCGCATGTTACTCGGCCTTATGAACTCTTCCTACGATACAATCGGTGTCAATTATTCTGATCTCAGGAAGCCTGACTCTCGGATTGAGATGATGATCGGCAGGGCTCTGGGGTCTGCAAAAACTGTCCTGAATGTTGGCGCTGGAACAGGCTCGTACGAACCCGCCGACATGCAGGTCACGGCTATCGAACCTTCGGTGGAAATGATCCGGCAGCGCGGTGCCTCAGCCGGACCGGTTGTTCAGGGTTATGCAGAAGACCTGCCCTTCGATGACAATTCCTTTGATGCGTCGATGGCGATCCTGACTATTCACCATTGGGCTGACAAAGCGAAAGGCCTTAAAGAGATGCGCCGGGTGACGCGGGGGCCGGTCGTCGTCCTTACATTCGACCCTTCGTTTCGGGGCTTCTGGCTTGCCGACTACATTCCGGAACTTGTGAAGCTGGACGACGTGATTATGCCAAGGATGGCAGATTATGAGGAGTGGCTAGGGGCAGTAGATATTTCGACTGTACCAATTCCGCATGACTGTACTGACGGGTTTTTATACGCCTACTGGCGGCGGCCTTCGGCCTATCTCGACCCCAGAATTACGGCTGCCATGTCCTCGTTTTGGGCGATAGACAACATATCAGAGGCGTTGAATAAACTTACCAACGACCTGGATACCGGCGCATGGGCCGAGCGGTATTCTGAACTGCTCAACCTAGATGAATGCGACGCTGGATACCGCCTCGTCACGACGAAATGACACGCGTCCAGGATCGAGCGTCTCGCTCGAGCCAAGGGTCCGCCAAAAAAGCCAGTGCGGACGGTTAGATCAGCGACTAAGCGGCTTGTACTTAATCCGGTGCGGCTGATCCGCGTCATCACCAAGGCGGCGTTTCTTATCCGCTTCATAGTCCTCATAATTGCCTTCAAACCATTCAACATGGCTGTCACCTTCGAAAGCGATGATGTGGGTTGCGATGCGATCGAGGAACCAGCGATCATGGCTGATGATAACGGCGCAGCCGGCGAAGCTGGCGATGGCGTCTTCCAGAGCGCGCAGGGTTTCCACGTCGAGATCGTTGGTCGGTTCATCGAGCAGCAATACGTTTGATTCGGATTTCAGCATTTTGGCCAGATGCACACGGTTGCGCTCCCCGCCGGAAAGCTGGCCGACCTTCTTCTGCTGGTCGCCGCCCTTGAAGTTGAACTGGGCAACGTAGGCGCGGCTTTGCATGGCGCGTTTGCCGAGCTGAATTTCCTCGTGTCCGTCGGAGATTTCCTGCCAGACGGTTTTGTTGGCATCCAGCGTGTCGCGGGACTGATCCACATAGCCAAGCTTGACCGTATCACCGATACGAATAGTGCCGTCGTTCGGTGTTTCCTGTTCGGTAATCATGCGAAACAGCGTGGTTTTACCGGCACCGTTGGCTCCGATCACGCCGACAATGCCGCCCGGCGGCAGCTTGAAGTTGAGGCCGTCTACCAGCATATGATCATCATACCCTTTGGTGAGGCCGGTGGCTTCAATCACCAGATCGCCCAAACGTGGTGCGGGTGGCATGACGATTTGCGCAGACCCCGGTGCGCGATCCTGGCTCTGGCGCAGGAGATCATCATAGGCCGTGATACGTGCTTTTGATTTGGCCTGACGGGCGCGCGGTGATTGCCTGATCCACTCGAGTTCATGCTTGAGTTCGCGCTGGCGGGCCGTTTCTTCACGGCTTTCCTGACCGAGGCGTTTTTCTTTCTGCTCCAACCATGCGGAATAATTGCCTTCGTACGGGATGCCTCGTCCTCGGTCGAGTTCGAGAATCCAGCCGGTCACGTTGTCCAGGAAGTAACGATCATGGGTAACCATCAGGACGGTGCCGACATAGTCCCTGAGGTGACGCTCCAGCCAGGCGACGGATTCCGCATCGAGATGGTTGGTAGGTTCATCGAGTAGCAGAATTTCGGGCTTTTGCAGCAACAGACGACAAAGTGCGATACGGCGGCGCTCGCCACCTGAGAGGCTTTCAACTGACGCACCGCTTGGCGGACAGCGCAGCGCATCCATGGCGATTTCGATGGTGCGCTCAAGCTCCCAACCATCGCAGGCATCGATTTTTTCCTGCAATTCGCCCTGTTCTTCGAGCAGCGCATTCATTTCGTCATCGTCCATGGGTTCGGCGAATTTGGCAGAGATTTCATTGAACTTGTCGAGAAGATCTTTGGTCTCTCCAAGGCCCATCATGACGTTTTCCATGACCGTCTTGTCGGCGTCCAGTTCCGGCTCCTGCTCCAGGTAACCAACCCGTGCGCCTTCCGCGGCCCAGGCTTCGCCGGTAAATTCCGTGTCCCGACCGGCCATGATCTTCAGCAATGTAGATTTACCAGCCCCGTTAACGCCGAGTACGCCGATTTTGGCATCCGGGTTAAATGAAAGCGTAATCCCCTTGAGAATCTCTTTCCCGCCGGGAAACGATTTTCCGAGGTCTTTCATGACGTAGGAGTACTTGTAACTGGCCATTGGGGGCTCCGCTTGCTGCAAATGGATTAAGTGACGGGGACTTGTAGCCAAAACACCGGGAAGGATCAACCAGAGTAGGTTGACGCGCTTGTTTTAAATCAATGCAATGCGAAACCGGGATGCGGATGATATAACCAAGAGCGGGAGGGGAAGCCATGTCGAAATCCGTCTTTATTGTCGAGCGCGAGGCAAACTTGCGCCTGAGCCTCAGCTACTTGCTTGAACGCAAGGGGTATCAGGTGCGCGCGCTAGAGGATGGGGACGCGGGTGCGGCTGCTGTTAGTGAGGCACCGCCTGATCTCGTCCTGCTGGGTATTGATCTCGACATGCGGGGTGGGTTTGATCTGTGCCAGTGTTTTCGCGCCGACCCGGCCTGCAAGGATATGAAAATCATTTTCCTGACCTCGAAAGCGCGCTCTGTTGAGCGCGGCAAGGGCCTTGCACTGGGGGCAAACGCCTATATCACCAAGCCGTTTGCCAATGCGGACCTGCTGGCCCAGGTTGCCAGCGTTCTGGAGACGTGAGCAAATGCGTATTCGCCGCCGTCTTCTTAACACCTTCCTGATTGCCGGCATCGGGGCGGGCGCGACTGTCGGCGGGCTCACCTGGCATTTTGCCGAATTAGCTGCCGCCCAGGGTGCTGATGACCTTCGTGAACAAATCCTGATGTTCGGGGCAGGCGGTGGTGCCGCGCTGCTGGCATTGTTGGCCGTGCTTGGTTCCGCGCTGGACCGTGCTTTAACGGTGCCGTTAACCGGGTTGGCCCGGGGCCTGAAAACCTCGCTTCATGCCAATCCCGATCATGAAATTGATGGCGATGCTGCGGCTGAGCTTGGCGAGTTGAGCGGTGCGGTACTGGACGCCATATCGGCGATGGCTCAGGGGCGCGCAAAACTGTCGGCACAAATTGATGACGCAACACAGGGTATCGCCGTCGAGAAGGACCGCCTGGAGGCTGTGCTTCGTGATCTCCATGAAGGGGTCATCATCTGCAACCTCAATCACCAGATTCTGCTTTATAACCACCGCGCCGTTGAATTGCTGCATGTTTCGGGCGAAATCGGGCTGGGACGATCATTGTTTCGGTTCACCAACCGCCAGCCCTTCCTGCATGCGCTGGAGCGGCTGAACAATCGCCTGATTGACGGGCGCGGCGAGAGCCGGGGGTTAACCGCCCCCTTCGTCGCCTCGACCAGTGCCGGTGATGTTACGCTTCAGTGCAAAATGACGCTTCTGACGGCGGAGGCAAATGAGCCATCGTCATATGTTATTACCTTTGATGATCGCACCCATGAACTGGCCGAACTGGGGCGGCGGGATCATCTGCTGCGCCAGGCGACGGACGGGATGCGCAGGCCCTTGGCGAACCTGCGCGCAGCTGCAGAGATTCTGGTCGAAGATCCACCGGATGAGCCAGTGCTCCAGCAGAAATTCCAGCAGGTTGTTCGTGATGAAAGTCACATCCTGAGCGTCGCGATGGAAGAAATTTCGGCTGAATTCCGGGAGATAATCACCGGCCATTGGCCGATGACCGACATCTATTCAGCTAATTTGCTGAATGCTGCCGTGCGCCGCTTGCGTGAGGATAAAGGTATCGAAGCAATTATGACCGGTGTGCCGCACTGGCTTTATGGTGACAGTTACACTCTTCTGGAATTGCTGCATTTTTTGGCCCATGCCGTGCAGAAGGTGACGGGTGCGAGTATGTTTGATTTTGAAGCATCAGGGGCGGACGGGATGGTCGCGGTTGAGATCATCTGGAGTGGACCCGCGGTTTCGGAAACCAATGTGCAGGGCTGGCTCAGCCAGCAACTTGATGAGGCGCTGGGCGGGATCACAGTGCGCGGTGTGCTGGACCGGCACCGCACTGACCTTTGGAGTTTATCGGGAGAGGACGGCCGCGCACGAATTCGGCTGCCACTGACGGCGGGGCAGACGGAAGGCGAGCTCGCCAGGGGAAATCTGCCGGCACGGCCTGAGTTTTATGATTTCTCATTACTCAACCCGGATTCCCATCACGAAGGTTTGGGATCACGGCCTCTGAAATCACTGACTTATGTGGTGTTTGATACGGAAACCACAGGCCTTAAGCCTTCAGAAGGGGACGAGATGATCTCCATCGCCGGTGTGCGGGTGGTCAACGGGCGCATCATGACGGGAGAATCCTTCTCGCGCCTGATTCATCCGGGTCGCGAAATCCCCAAGTCTTCGATCCGTTTTCATGGGATCACCGATGATATGGTCGAAGACCAGCCGTCTCATGACGTTATTCTGTCGGAGTTCCACCGCTATGTGGATGACGCCGTTCTTGTCGCCCATAATGCGGCGTTTGATATGAAGTTTCTGAAACTGAAAGAGCAGGCAACCGGGGTGGTATTTGATAACCCGGTGCTCGATACCCTGCTGCTATCGGTCTATCTGCATGACCATATTGAGAGCCACACCCTTGATGCCATTGCAGAGCGCTTTGGCGTCGGGGTCGATGCGGAAACCCGCCACACGGCATTGGGCGATTCTCTGGTCACGGCTGCCTTGTTTATGAAAATGATCGATTTGCTTGAAGCGAACGGCATTACCACCCTCGATCAGGCGCGCGACGCAGCCAGTAAGATGGTCGAGGTTCGTAAGCAGCAGGAGCAGTTTTAGAGTAGTTTATAGTCGCCGCTTAGAGTTTTATTAAAAAATATCTCCGGTAAACTCTGATCGCATGCGTTTTCGCAGGGAATCAATGGCCTTGAATGAATCGGTAAGGATGTCTTTCTCGCGTTCGGTCAATGCCTCTGGATCAACGTAGTTCGAGACCTTGTTGCCTGCCTGAAAGTCCTTGATTTGCTGGCGCAACAGCAATCGGCAGATATGAAGGAATGCGCCGCGCAGATAGTCGTGTTCATCATCATTGATCACCCCTTTGCCATGAAGGGCCTGCATTCGTGATAATGTTGCAATCTTTTCAATGCCTTCGCGTAACGACAACAACCGCATGGCTTCGACCAATGGCAGGGTGCCGGTTTGCTTCAGGTTTATCTGACCGAGGTAATCGGCCTCGTCTTTTTCCGTGATGAAGCCGCCGAACCAGCCAAGTGCGGTGCCATAATCTTGGTCATCTTCATACATTTCGCGCAGGAACGTCGGATTATTGCCGACAAGTGTTGTCACATGATGGCGAAGATCATCCGCCATTTCAGACCCACCCCAAACAACGCGGAAGTCAAAAAAGATGTCACTTAGGCGAAGCGTGGTCGTATTGCGCTTGCGGTTCCAAATCTCGATTTGGTGCTTCCATTGCGGCAGGGTTTTGCGCCAGAGCGGATTTGTCGCCATAACGAAGCCCTTGCACTTCGGCAGGCCAACAAGATCCAGATCACGCGTCATGCGTTCGGCCAGTTCAATGAACCAGCTGTCGATTTCGGTATGTTTGTCGTCCGGGTAATCAGCCAGAACGAAGCCATTGTCCTGATCGGGATAAATAAAGTTCTCGCCGCGCCCGCCGGAGCCCATGACAATCACGCAAAACTCAACAGGCGGTTCGCCCAAACCCTCAGCTTTCATGGCGTCGAGGTTAAGGTTAACGATTCGGCGGTAGATGTCGTTGTTGATGTGCGTCAGCAGGCCCTGAATTTCAGGTGTTTCAAGGTTTTCCTGGTACAGATGTTCCGCCAGATCAACCTGGGCGGCCTTGATTTCCTTTAATCCGTCTACGCTGTCTTCACGCGTCAAATTGTCAATTTCCTCCATCAATCGAGACGACGCTTCGGCGATGGCTTTGGCCAAACTCAACATGCCAACGGCTTTGCCTTCTGCATTGATAACCGGCATATGGCGCAATCCGCGTCGGCGCATTCTGGCGATGGCGTAATAGAGATATTCATCATCACGGACCACAATAAGTGGCGCGCTCATGACATTTTCAATAATTTCTTCTTGTGGAATTCGATATGTGACCCGCCGTGTAATGTCCTGTTCGGTCAGGATTCCGACAGGCATTCCATTCGCGTCAATGACTATTGCACCGCTCGCTTTTTTGTCCGTAATTTTGCCAACCACGTCCAGAAGCGGGGTTCCCTGCGCAACAATAACAGGCGAATCGATTGGGAAATCTTTGACCAGTTTGCTGTAAACGGAGGTGCGTTGTGGCACGGAATCGATCTCCAAAAAGTTAACTTTATTTTCTGAATATTATGATCAGATTTTACTTATTGAACAGGATAGCCCGAGTATTCGAGATAAATTTCTCTATTTTCGTAGTTGCCAAATTCATATAATCCGTTGTATTTAAACGAAATTATGTCGGTTCGATCAAGACAGGAAAGAGAAATCTGCGAATCCACTTGATGATTTTACACTGGAAAACTTGTATAAAAGTCAAGGGGATAATGCGACTTTTTTCTAAATGCGACCTAAGAGGTTGAGCCTGAACCGGCAAAGTGTTATTAACGAGCGATTCCGTTTCTTGTGACCTGGTCACGGGGGCGGGCAAAAACAAAACTAAGAAGTCAAAAAAACAGGGAATGAACGCAACTGGAAGCGAAATTCCAGAGCCGAAAAGGTAGCGTCATCCTAAAATCCTGATGCAGCATCGTATGCTGTGTCCAACTTTTGAGAATATCGCGTACAGGCAACTGGACCCGATATTTGAGGAAACAATTAAAACACACAGAACGTTTCTGTGTGTTTTAGCTCATCGTCGCCGGTGTCGTGAGCAGGCATTATGTTTGTGAGTGGCGCCGGAGGTATAGGGACTGAACAGATAGGGGAGAGACTATCTTGTCTACAAAAGTAATCTGGCTATTCGTTTTCGTGGCGATTTATTGGGCCTACTGCATTTTCTGGGGCATCAAAGGCGCGCGAATGGCGAAAACGGCGAGTGACTATTTTGTCGCGGGCCGTACACTGTCGTTGTGGGTGTTTGTATTAGCCGCTACAGCGACTTCTTTTTCCGGTTGGACCTTCATGGGTCACCCCGGTTTGATTTATCGTGATGGTTTCCAGTATGCGTATGCATCCTTCTATGCCATCACCATTCCTTTTACCGGAGTGATGTTCCTGAAACGCCAGTGGATGCTGGGTAAACGTTTCGGTTATGTGACACCGGGCGAAATGCTTTCCGATTATTTCCAAGGTGATGGAATCCGGATTCTGGTGGTCTGTGTGGCCTTGCTGTTCTCGATCCCGTATCTGGGCGTGCAGCTTGGTGCATCCGGCTTCCTGTTCCAGGTTCTGACCGATGGTTATGTTGGTAAGACCTTTGGTATGTGGCTGTTGTCTGCGGTTGTGTTCATCTATGTGGCTTCCGGCGGTCTACGCGCTGTGGCTTACGTGGATACATTGCAGTGCGTTCTGTTGGCTGGCGGTATCGTTGCTATCGGATTCATCGCTTATGGTGAGCTTGGTGGCTTTGGTGCGTTCAACGATGCGATGGCCAAGCTGGGTACCACGGATATCGGCAAGTGGGGAACCACAAAAGGGGCTGGCGGCGGCGACTATAACGCCTACCTCGCTATTCCTGGTGTCATTCAGTACACGGCAGGCCTTGGCAAGCAGACACCGGTTGGTGGTCTGTGGACAGGCGTTATGTGTCTGACTTACATGTTTGCGCTTATGGGCATTCACTCCGCTCCTGCGTTCACCATGTGGGCATTTGGTAACCAAAGCCCGAGACCTTTTGCTCCGCAGCAGGTTTGGGCATCTTCAGCTGGTATCGGCTTTATCCTGTTCTTCTTCACGGCTGCACAGGGTATGGGTGCTCACTTCTTGGGCGCAACACCGGCAGTTAATGAAGCTGGAATTGCGATATCAAGCGTGTTGCCAGATCTGACAGCAAACAAACAAGGTGGCCTGGTTCCGCATTACATCAACCTGGTTGGTGATACTGCGCCCTGGTTCGTCGGCTTGCTGGCGGTTTGTGCATTGGCTGCCATGCAGTCAACGGGTGCTGCTTACATGTCAACGGCCGGCGGTATGCTGACCCGCGATCTGTACAAGCGTTACCTCAACCCGACAGCTGATCACACGACCCAAAAACTGTTTGGTCGTATTGGTGTTCTGTTCATCGTGTTGTCGGCCTTGCTGGTTGCGACGTATTCGGCGGATGCTCTGGTGCTACTGGGTGGCCTTGCGGTTGCCTTCGGTTTCCAGATGTGGCCGTCGTTGGCATCAGTCTGCTGGTTCCCATGGCTCACCCGTCAGGGTGTGACGCTGGGTCTGGCTGCTGGCTTGATCGCGGTTATCTTTACCGAAAAATTCGGCGCTTCGATTGCCGGGTTTGTCGGTGTTGAGCTGGCTTGGGGTCGTTGGCCTCTGACCATGCACTCCGCTGGTTGGGGTATGTTCTTCAATCTTCTGGTCGCTATCCCGGTTTCTGCTATGACGCAGAACGACGCGGATATGGCTCACAAGATGAAGTATCATAACTTCCTCAATGAGCATGCTGGCCTGTCACCTGAAAAACAGGGCCTGAAGCCGATTGCTTGGGGAATCGTCATTGTTTGGATGATCTTCGGTATCGGACCGGGTGCTGTAATTGGTAACGATATCTTCGGTGCACCGAATGCAGGCATAGACGCCTGGACCTTCGGAATGCCGTCTATTTGGGCATGGCAAATCCTTTGGTGGGCTTTGGGCGTCGGTATGATGTGGTTCCTGGCTTACAAAATGGAGATGTCGACGCTTCCGAATCGGGAAGTCGAGGCTCTTGTCGAGGATATCGGCGATACGGTTGGTCAAGCTTCAAGCTAACCGGCCATATTCCGAAAAAAACTTCGGGGGAAGAGGAAACTCTTCCCCCTTTTCTTTGTTCAATCCGGCGGGGTCTGCTAGCATTCCCCCGGAAAATCGTGCAATCAGGAAACCGGACTTAACGACATGGAAGCCCTTTTTACCGCCGAATATAAATGGCTTTGGGTCGCAGCGATGACCTTGGCTTTATGGCCTTTTGTGCGCAAAGTGATCTGGGTAATGTCGGTGCGCAAACATATGCGCAAAAGCAGCGAAGAGCATGTCGATGAAGCCGAACAGGATCGCCTGAAAAAACGCGCCGGCATAACATCCGCTTTGCTATGTCTTCTTTTTTCTGTCGCTTATGTAAGTATATTGTTCAAATCATGAAATCCAACCTTTCAAACCCGCGAATCCTCAAGCGTTTCATCATCCTGATGGGCGTTGCAACATTTGTCATGTTTTCCATCTGGGCGGTCGTCAAAATGGTGAAGGAAGACGTTCCGGGGGACTATGAAGTCCGTCAGGGCGACATCTTCCTGCAGGACAAACTGTTTGAGAAGGCGCTTGCGCGTTTTGAAAAAGCTTTAAAAGTAGAGCCGGATCATCGTGGTGCCTTGGGCGGAAAGGCCGCCGCATTGATCAGTCTTGAGCGTTATGATGAGGCTGACGCTGTGCTCACATATCTGATTGAATTTCTGACGAAAACCCTGGAAAAAGATGATCCGACCGGCAAGGGTGCATTGTCCGCAGCATACGGCAACCGTGGTATTATCAAGGACCGTCAAGGCCGTTACGAAGAGGCCCTCAAGGATTATATCAATTCAATCAATGTTGATGCCGAGATCGCGGATGGCCCAAGCTGGGTTGATCACCTGTTGTATCACAATCGAAAACCATCAAGCATATTGTCGCGGGCGGAATATATTTATTTGCAGCTAAAGTTACCTGAAAATGAACGCCTGATGCGCGTGCCGGAAATGGACGAAGCGCAGCGGATGTACAAGCCGTACTAAAAAACCTGGGCTACACCCAGAACGTCCTGGAAAAGGACACCAAAGAAAAACATCGCGGCAATACAGGCAAAAAGCAGCCTAACCCAATCTGATTCGCCATTTTCATCGCGGAATCGCAATCCGTGCCAGGCTACAAAACCGGTGCCTGCCAGAAAGATCAAATTGACGATGGTTTCAAACTCAGCGGGGATTTCCAGAAATTCAAGCATGGCCAAAATGTACCCGGCCCAATCCGGCAAGGCAAGCGGGTCGGTTTTGGGTTCGTTTCGTTAAGGCCCCGGTCGTGGATGGATGGAATCAGCACGGCCAAAACCATCCTGAACCGGCGCAATGCGTTTAGAATTATCGTCCTCAAAATATGGTGGAAACATGGATACAGCCCGTTTTGTGGTCGCGTCCGCGAGTAAAATACTGCCGCCAACAAACAGCACCAGACAGGACACCGCAATCACGAATTTTCTGAGACCGTTTGGTGCTTCCGAGCGGTAATCATGGTCAAAACGATGATAGTGCGCCGCGTTGTCGTCGAGCCGCCCCGCTTCCGAAAGCGCCAGAACTTGGCGGGTATAATGCCGTGCCCAATGCGGAACAACCCCGTCAAGCATATAGGCGTGAAACAATTGATCGATTTGCTCAACGGGAAGGTCCTCACCATGCCATTCACGGTAGGATAACTGGAGAAGCTGGAACTCTCCAATCTGCAATATGTTCGCAGCGCGGACGACGGCTGTTTTCTCTGGGTTCTGCAGCTCTTCTTTGTCTGGCCGGAGCATTGTTTTCCAAAAACCCCAAGACATACGCGTACCTCTTCGGTGATCAGGCAGGGTTCCTACGGGTCCTTGTAATCAGGGCCAAAACCCAGAATATTAAGCATAACCTAAAAACGCGCTCCCTTGTATCACAAGTTGGTCATCGTCAGAGGCGATGCAACTGATGACATGGTGAGGTCTGAACAAAAGGTAGATTTATGGAAGCTCGGGTATTTGATCGACGCGGCCGGGGGAACTGGGATGATGAAACCCGCGAAGCTGAAGATCGTCGAATGCGTGACAGACGACGCACTGATCGCCGCGTTGCCCAACGCCGTCAAGGGAAATCCTGGCCGGACAATTCACCACAGGTAGACAACCGAAGGGCTGAACGCCGGGTTCTTGAGCGGCGCGCGGGAAAGCGCCGTGAAGGCTCACGTCGGCAATCCAGGAGCTATGCAGAAGCGCAGGTGCTGGATTTTGTCGATATGGGTGCAGAGACATTCTGCCTTGTCGGTTCAGACCTTTCTTTTGGTGTGGCGGTCGGGAAAATGGTTGCCAGTAAGACCGGCTTCCTTGTTATTTCCGATGAAGAGGGGAAGCCGATCGGGGCGCTGTCAGAAGGGGATTGTCTCCAACGACTGGCTGAGCGCGGCGGTGAGGTTTTACGTGAAAACATTGCCAGCGTCCTTGCTGGTGAATTCCACTTTTGCCGTCCCGACGACCTTCTTCACGACGCAGTTGGCATATTGATCAAAAACAACAGCGCACATTTGCCCGTGGTTGAAAACGAGACTGTCGTGGGGATACTAAATTCACAAACGTTGCTTCGATTTTTCAGCGGGATCGGGATTTAATCAGGACGGTTTTTCCTCTGAGCCGTTACCCGAATTACAGAAGTCTCGACCACCGATCGGGGCAATCTCTAAATTTTGCGAAACCTTTCCCGGCTTCGTCTGCACGCGCAGCCTCAATGGTCGCGTTAAGTGCGAGCAGATTGGTTTGTTTGGCAAAAATCAATAATGATTGAAGCTTCCCATGACTATTCACAGCGCCGAGATCGGCAAAGCTGCGAGATGTAGTCTCGGGCTTGCGGAGACACGAGCAGTAGGGCAATTTATACTCAGCAATTATATGAAAGCGTACCGCAATTCGTTTTTCGCGAGGAGGACTGATGTCCATAGATGACCTGAGCCCCAGACAATCGGAAATCCTGGCCCTCGCTCGTCAGACTGGCCGGGTTTCTGTCGATGATCTGGCGGAACGGTTCGAGGTGACACCGCAAACCGTTCGAAAGGACCTGAACGATCTTTGCGGATGGCGAATGTTACAGCGTGTCCACGGTGGTGCGGTTTTATCATCTGGTGTGGAAAACCTGGGGTATGAAGCCCGCCAGATTCTGGCGCAGGATGAAAAGCAGCGGATTGGGCTGAAAGCAGCGGAACTGATCCCTGACGACTGCTCATTATTCATCAATATCGGCACCACAACAGAGCAGGTGGCCCGGGCATTATTTAGCCATCGTGATTTGATGGTGATCACAAACAATATCAACGTTGCATATATGCTGCGCCCGGCACCATCCATCGACGTGATTGTCGCCGGCGGCCAGGTTCGTCAGACAGACGGTGGAATTGTCGGTGAGGAAACCGCTGATTTTGTGAAAAAATTCAAGGTCGATTACGCTGTTATTGGCGTTTCGGCTATAGATGAAGAAGGCGCACTTCTCGATTTTGACTACCGCGAGGTTCGCGTCGCGCAGGCTATTATTGCCAACGCCAGAAACGTAATCCTGGTGGCGGATTCCATGAAACTGGAACGTTCCGCACCGATTCGAATTGGTCATTTGTCCCAAATTGACACTTTCGTCACTGATCAAACCCCTCCAGAGCAACTAATTGATCTGTGCCAAACTGCAGGCGTAGAGCTTGTGGCAACATTATAGACTCTGGAAATAAAAATATTACCAGTAAGTTCACTTGAGTATTCATATCTTTCGGTTTATTAAAAATACGAAAGAATAATGAACCTATTCGAGTGGGCAGATGGAAAAATTCACATCAGATACGGCCAATCCGTTTGACATCGCAATTATCGGTGGTGGCATTAATGGCTGTGGAATCGCGCGCGACGCCGCAGGGCGCGGGGCATCTGTCTATCTTTGTGAGCAGAACGATCTCGCCAGTGCGACATCATCGGCGAGCACCAAGCTGATCCACGGCGGGTTGCGTTACCTCGAATATTATGAATTCAGGCTGGTTCGCGAATCCTTGGTCGAGCGCGAGGTGCTTTATCGAATGGCGCCTCATTTGATACGCCCGATGCGGTTTGTTTTTCCTCATCTCAAAGGCCTCCGCCCGGCGTGGCTCATACGCCTTGGCCTGTTTTTATATGATCATTTGGGTGGGCGTGAATTGTTGCCGGGAACCCGGGGGCTGGATCTGACAAATGATGAAGCGGGACAACCACTCAAACCTGGTCTCACGAAGGCCTTTGAATATTCCGATTGCACAGTTGATGATTCCCGTCTTGTCATCATGAATGCGCTAGACGCGGCAGAACATGGTGCTGTCATTGAAACCAGGACAGCTTGTGCCTCTGCGAAACGCGAAGACGGTGTCTGGGCAGTCACCACAGAGAATACCGTTTCCGGAGAACGAAGCGTGGTTTTCGCCCGTAGTCTGATAAATGCCTCCGGACCGTGGGTGACCAAATTCATTGCAGACGGGCTTGATACAGGGCACCTGAGCAAAGAGCGGGTGCGGCTGGTCAAGGGCAGCCATATTGTAGTCCCGTCAATGTTCTCTCACGACCGTTCCTATATCTTCCAGAATTCCGATGGCCGGATCGTCTTTGCCATTCCCTATGCGGGGGGGTTCACCCTCGTTGGTACGACGGATGAAGATTTTCAGGGCGACCTGTCAGATGTAGCGATCTCAAAAGCAGAGACCAGCTACCTATGTGCGCTCGCAAATGACTACTTTAAAACCAGTCTCTCCCCGGCGGATGTCGTCCACAGTTTTTCCGGCGTCCGCCCCCTTTTTGATGACGGCGCATCGAAAGCGCAATCGGCAACACGCGACTATGTGCTGAAAGTCGATGGTGGTTCCGAACTTCCGCCAGTGCTCAATATTTTCGGAGGTAAAATTACGACCTACCGAAAACTTGCCGAACATGCGCTTGAAAAAATAGTAGGATATCTGCCGGCGATGAAAGGCCCATGGACATCGACCAGCATCCTGCCGGGCGGAAGAATAACTCCCGGTGGTGAGGTCAATGCGGCACGCGAATTGCGAGAGACTTATTCGTTCCTGAGTGACACTCAGGCATTACGGTTGATCAGCGCCTACGGATCCAGGGCTATAAATATTCTGGGTGATGTGACATCTGAAGCTGGGCTGGGTGAGCGGTTTGGACCCGACCTGAGCGCGAAAGAAGTTGAATATTTAATGGATGTCGAATGGGCAAAAACAGCTGACGACATCCTCTGGCGCCGAAGCAAATTGGGGCTTACCATATCGGGTCAGGATGCGGCCCGCCTGGGCGCCTGGATGGCTGCCCGATGAAAGCTTTCGGGCATAATGAGGGGGAGGTTCCATGCCATCACATATTCTAGCCATTGATCAGGGAACAACGTCCTCCCGCGCTATTCTGTTCGATAAATCCTTCGCCATTCATTCAGTTGCCCAGAAAGAGTTTACACAGCATTTTCCCCGTTCGGGCTGGGTCGAACACGATGCCAATGAAATTTGGGAAAGTGTTGTTGAAACCTGCCGTGAGGCCATGGCAAGCGGTGGGATAGATGCCGCCGATATCGCAGCAATCGGGATCACCAACCAGCGCGAAACCACAGTTGTCTGGGACCGTAAAACCGGGGAGCCTGTTCATAACGCCATCGTCTGGCAGGACCGGCGAACGGCTGGACAATGTCAGGCGCTGAAAGATCAGGGACTTGAGCCCGAAATCTCGGAAAAAACCGGGTTGCTGCTAGATCCTTACTTTTCGGGGACCAAGGTTGCGTGGCTTCTGGATAATGCCGAAGGTGCGCGCGCGCGCGCGGAAAAGGGTGAACTTGCTTTTGGAACCATCGATACATTTCTTCTCTGGCGATTGACTGGCGGGGCTCGCCACCAGACGGACGCGACCAACGCATCCAGAACCATGCTATGTGATATACGAAGTGGCACATGGGACGAAGGGTTGTTAGAGCACCTCAAGGTACCCCCATCGGTCTTGCCTGAAATTTGCGATTGCGCCGGAGATTTTGGCGAAACCGACGCCATTTTGTTTGGCGCGGCAATTCCCATACGCGGGATCGCCGGTGATCAGCAGGCCGCCGGAATTGGGCAGGCTTGTTTTGCACCCGGTATGATGAAATCAACTTATGGCACGGGATGTTTCGCGCTTCTCAATACGGGCGGGGATTGCGTCACGTCGAAGAACCGGATGTTGAGCACAATCGCCTACCAATTGAGCGGCAAACGAACCTACGCTCTTGAAGGATCAATCTTTATTGCCGGTGCTGCTGTGCAATGGCTGCGCGATGGTCTGCGTGTGATTGATGATGCGACACAAACTGGCGAAATGGCCGTTCAGGCGGACTCTCACCAAGACGTTTATTTGGTCCCTGCGTTTACCGGGCTTGGAGCACCCTATTGGGATGCTGACGCGCGCGGTGCCATTTATGGCCTAACCCGGGCGACAGGGCCAAACGAACTGGCGCGCGCAGCACTGGAAGCGGTTTGTTATCAGACCCGGGATTTGCTGGAAGCCATGCAGGCCGACTGGCCCGAGGCGCGGGCGAGTCAAACGGTTTTGCGGGTAGATGGCGGCATGGTTGCCAGCGACTGGTGCATGCAGTTTCTGTCAGACATGCTGAACGCACCGATTGATCGACCTGAGGTCCTCGAGACGACCGCCTTGGGTGCGGCTTATCTGGCCGGTATGCAGGTTGGCTTTTATCCAGGGCTTGATGAGTTTTCCGAATCATGGCAACGCGAACACCGGTTCGATCCTGCAATGGACGACGATATTCGGATGCGTAAATATTCGGGCTGGCAGGACGCGGTAAACAGAACGCTCAGCCAGTCCTCATAAAAAAGCTCTTATCGCTTGGCCTCAAAAAAAGGAGCCGAGACCAGTATCTTGTTTTCCTGACTGACCAGATATCCACGCTCTGCACCCATTTTAACATAAGCCTGCCACTCGGGATCGGCCTGCATGGCGGCGCGTCTGATTTCGCGATCAGCCGCACTTTCATAAGCCCAGATATGAACAAAAGAATTTACATCCCCGGTCTCTGTGGCTGCATAAAGCAAAGGTTCGCCCAAGTGCCGGACCTGAGCCGCGTAGCCATTCTCGTAATAAAATTCCAGTTGCTTCTTGATTGTGCCGGGGCGGCAAATGTACGTACGATGATCGAAAATCAATTTCATCTCCATTGAGTTTGGATTCTGTTAAATCAGATGGGCGACAGTGTTGTTCCTAATATGATCCTTGTCCACGTTAAAGCTAACCTACTTTTACAAGCAACCCACCATCGACGGGCAACAACACCCCGGTAATATAGGCTGCTTCATCCGACGCCAGAAACAAGGCTGCATTGGCGACATCCCAGGCTGTTCCCATGCCGCCCAGTGGGACCTGCGCGTTTCGCTCGCCGCGCACCACCTCTCGGTCCACACCGCGTTCTTTAGCCCGACGTTCAATAGCCATCGGGGTATCCATAAGGCCGGGAAGGATGGCATTTACCCGCACGCCGAAGGGCGCGTTCTCGAACGCCATATGCTGTGTCATGGTGTTCATTGCCCCTTTCGAGGTTTTGTAGGTAATAGTTTGACGTGCCGCGAAGGATGAGGTGGATGAGATATTGATGATGGCTCCGGACTTCTGTTCGCGCATAACGGGAAGAACATGCTTGCAGGTCATGAACATAGCCTTCAGGTTCATATCCATCAGCTCGTCCCACATCGCCACATCCATCTCGACGGTGCTTTTATCGCCTCGTGAACGCCCGACGTTGTTGTGCAAAATATCAATACGACCGTATCGCTCCACGCAGGTGTCGGCGATTTTTTTACAATCCGCTTCGTTTGCGATGTTGGCTGCCAGAACCGATCCGCGGCCTCCTTCTTTTTCGATCACTTCAAGGGTTTCACTGGCCCAGTGCTCGCTAATATCGACCACCAGCACATTTGCCCCTTCCTGGGCAAACCGAAGCGCGACCGCCCGGCCATTTCCTAGCGTCTGCCCCGGTTGTTGCCCGCCACCGACAACGATTGCTGTCTTTCCCTGAAGTCTCATCGAATATTTCCTTTTTTCATCGTCGCCTTTAGTCTTCCACAACGCTTCATTGATGAGAAGCGTTATGCTGATCAAAACTCAGGAGAATTAAATGAACAAGCGGGCCATTGTCACCGGTGCTAGCAGGGGGATCGGCAGAGCGATTGCGACGCGATTGCAGGGTGAGGGCTGGTCTGTGCTCAATCTCGATATCGCCGCGCCAGCCGATAAGGATGCTGCGCCAGGTGTGTGGATCGAGACGGATTTGTCCGATGCGGCAAATCTTGAAAGCGTCCTTGAAAAGTTGCTCAGAGATGGCCCCGTTTGTGGTCTGGTTAACAATGCGGGATTGATGACGCCAACCCTGCTCGAAGAAACGACGGTTGAGGACTTCGATAGGACTCTTGCTGTTAATATGCGCGCCCCCATGCAATGTGCGAAAGCGGTTGCGCCTGGAATGCGCGACGCCGGGTTTGGGCGTATCGTCAATATCTCAAGTCGTGCACACTTGGGCAAAACGCACCGGACGGCCTATTCCGGCAGCAAGGGTGGGATTTTATCCATGAGTAATGTCTGGGCGCTTGAGTTTGCAGGTGACGGGATAACGGTGAATACAATCGCGCCAGGACCGATTCGCACAGAACTGTTTGAGCGCTCAAATCCGCCGAACATGCCGCGCACTCAGGAAATCATCGACTCAATTCCCGTCGGGCGTATTGGAGAGCCAGGAGACATTGCCGGTGCTGCTGCTTTCTTTATGCAGGAAAGCAGCAGCTATATTACCGGACAGGTTCTGTACGTTTGCGGCGGTGTGACGCTGTCGCGGGGCGGCAGTTAGGCAGCGATATTTAGTGCTGAACGCCAATGCGGGTACAACTCGTCTGCATCACTTGAGAAACTTTCGAACGCACGGGCAAACTCGTGATGGTCTTTGGCAAACTCGACCGGGTCAGCGTGATCTTTCCAGCATTGTTCCGCCTGGCGAAGCGAGCGCGCACCGGCTGCTGGGCCGTCGATATGACCGTATGAGCCACCGCCAGCCGTCAACACCAGGTTGGAATGGCCGAGGTTATCGAAGAAACCGGGGATCCTGAGCGCGTTCATGCCGCCTGAAATGATCGGGGTGGTCGGGTTCATGCCGCGCCACTCCTGATGATAATATGGGCCGTCTGCACTGTCATCGGTGATCATATAGGCCATGCTCTTATCGGACATCTCGCCTTCCATTTTGCCAAAGCTCATGGTGCCGACGTGAATGCCAGAAGCGCCCTGCAGGCGGGCCATTTTTGCCAACACGAAGGCCGTGTACCCACGCTTGGATTGCGGCGAGGTAACGGCCCCATGACCGGCACGGTGATAATGCAGGTACTGGTTCGGGAAATGACGCCGTGCTGTGGTGATGGAATGCGGCCCGGCAACATAGCCATCGATCAGAAACGCGATATGATCAGCATTTTCACCAAAGGTTTCGAGGATGAATTCGCCGCGCGCGATGGTTTCGCGGTAATCGTCGGCGGTGATATTGGCGGAAAACAGCTTGGCTTCGCCGGTTTCATCCTGAGCGCGTTTCATGGCATCAGAGACGGCGACCATGGTTTCTTTCAGCGGCGCGAAGGGCTGGTTCCCCTGCGGTTCATCATTTTTGATGAAATCGCCGCCGAGCCAGAAGTCGTAGGCTGCATTGGCAAATGGTTGCGGGCGCAGGCCGAGTTTCGGTTTGATGATGGTGCCGACAATGAACCCGCCGTTGACCACGGGTCGGTCAAGAACCCGCCAAAGGTCCGAGATCGTCGTTGCCGGGCCATCGAAAAGTTTCATATAGGCGGGCGGGACGTAGAAATCGTGCATCTTGGCATATTCGACATCGCCCATGCCCTGGTTGTTGCCGATGGCCAGCGTCAGGAACGAGGCAATCATCGCACGGCCATCGATAATATTACGGTCAAACAGATCAACCGGATAGGCGATTTTCATCAGCTCTTTCGCCTCATCGATTTCATAAACGATGGCATCGACACCTCGGGTGAAGTTGTCGGTGGTGGAGACTTCGACGTTGGTGCCAGTGGAAGATTCAGCGGCAAAATGTGCAGCCGTTGACAGGTAATCACCGAAACCTTCTTTGGGTTTCATGATGTAGGCGCATAATACATGCTCACCTTTGGCAATTAACTCTTCTTCACTCAGGTTCAGATCAGCGTAGCGGTTTGATTGATCCATTTTTCGTCTCCAGTTTTCGTTTTACGTTACAGGTTATGAGGCACGTCGTTTGCGGTCGACCAGTTGAAGGATCAACGGCGTCAAAATTAGTTGCATGGCGATGTCGAGTTTGCCGCCAGGGATGACAATCGAATTGGCGCGGGACATGAAGCTGTCGTGGATCATCGATACGAGATACGGGAAATCGATGCCGCGCGGGTTTTTGAAGCGAATGACAACCATCGATTCGTCTGCCGTCGGGATTGAGCGGGCGATAAACGGGTTTGACGTATCAACGGTGGGTACGCGCTGGAAATTGATGTCGGTTTCAGTGAACTGGGGGCAGATATAGTGAACATAATCGGGCATCCGGCGCAGCATGGTGTCCATGACCGCATCTGTGGAATATCCCCGAACACCAGTATCGCGGTGGATTTTCTGTATCCATTCAAGATTGATCACCGGGACAACACCGATTTTCAGGTCCGCATGCTGGGCGGTGTTAATCTCATCAGTCACAATGGCCCCATGAAGCCCTTCGTAGAACAGGACGTCTGAGCCTTCTGCAAAATCATGCCAGTCGGTGAAGGTCCCGGCGGGGTTGCCGTAAAGCTCGGCCTCTTCCTGATCGTGAACGTAGTCCCGCGTCCGGCCAGTGCCGTTCTCTCCATATGATTTAAACACGGCCTCCAGGTCGCTAAGCAAATTTGCTTCCGGCCCGAAATGGCTGAAATGGTCATTACCTTTTGCGGTTTCTTCGGTCATGACACGCTTCATATCGTCGCGGTCATAGCGATGGAAGGCGTCACCGGCAATGGAGAGCGCATTGACTTTCTCTCGCCGAAAAATCTGCTCGAACGTGAGTTTTACGGATGAGGTCCCGGCTCCGGATGATCCGGTAACTGAAATGATTGGATGTTTAACTGACATTTTGCTTCCCCAATTATCGTTCTATGCCCGAAACAAACCGCGTTCCGCGAACAGCGGCGACGGTGTTCCAGTATCATGTGGTTCAGCATAATAGCGCTCTACCCGTTCAACTTCTTCCCTTGATCCAAAAATAAAGGGCACGCGCTGATGAATTTCTGCGGGTTCGACTTCTGAAATCGCCTGTAGGCCAGTTGTCGCACCGCCACCAGCCTGCTCAATCAGCCAGGAAATTGGCTGGGCTTCATAAATTAGGCGTATCCGGCCCTGCTGATATCCTTCGCGTTTGTCCTTGGGATACAGAAATATGCCGCCACGTGATAAAATGCGGTGACATTCGGCAACAAGTGACGCGACCCAGCGCATATTGAAATTGCCATCTCGTAAGCCTTTGTCACCATCCAGGCAATCATCAACATAGGTTCGTATCGAGCGATCCCAATGTCGGAAGTTCGAGACGTTGATAGCAAACTCGCGTGTTTTTGAAGGTATGGATACGTTCGCTGTGGTCAGCTGAAACAGGCGGGACTTATGGTCGAACGTGAAGATATGCGTACCCGCACCAACCGTTATGGCAAGCGCCGTCTGCGGCCCGTAAATCACGTAGCCCGCGGCCAGTTGGCGGGTGCCCGGTCGCAGAGCGCTGGTGGACCGCGCGCCGTTATGACCCGCTGCGGATTGGAAAACCGAGAAAATTGTGCCAATGGAGAGATTGGCATCAATGTTTGACGAGCCGTCCAGAGGATCAAAGGCAACCGATATCGATGCCTGAGGATTAGTCTCAATCGCTTCATCCAGTTCTTCGGAAAGGATATAGGCGACCGGAGCACCTTCAAGCGCGCCCAACAGCAAATCATTGGCGATCAGGTCCAGCTCTTTTTGGGTATCTCCATCCGTATTTTCGCCACGGCTCGCACCGAGCGACCCGCCCAATGGGCCTTGTGCGACAATTTCGGCGATGGTGATGGTTCTATCGACCAACCGGTTAACAATGTCCGATACCTGCAAGCGCGCCGCATCACCCCCGGCCCATCTCTGGAGGTGCTGTTCGATGGTTGTCTGTTCTGTCATCCGACCCTCCTGAAATTTTCCCGGTTTGATATTACGACCCCTCTATTTGTAGGGATAAATATGTTCTCTCTTGACGATAAAGTAAATTTGAATATATTGTTGGATTATGTCAAAAAAACTTAATATAGATTTGCGCGCCATTAGCCTGAAGCAATTTCGCACCTTTGCGACTGTTGTCCGTGAAGGTGCCTATTCACGTGCGGCCAAGGTTTTGAACCTGACACCGCCTGCCATAACCTTTCAGATGCAGCAGCTTGAAGAATCGGTCGGTATGCCGCTGATTGAACGCACGGATAAGGGGCTCCGGGTGACAGACGGAGGTCATGAAATTCTGGCCGCCGCCGGTCGTATTGACGCCGTTCTTTCTGAATGCTCGGAAAATCTGGAAGCCCTGAGCGGGATTGAAGGCGGCAAGGTCACCGTCGGTATTGTCAGCACGGCAAAATATTTTGCACCGCGCGCGCTTGCTGAGTTTGTCAAAGACCATCCGAACGTTGACGTTCGCCTGATGGTTGGCAACCGCGAAGAAACCATTGCGACGATGAGAAATTATGATCTCGACCTCGCGGTCATGGGGCGCCCTCCAGAAGATTTCGAAATTGATTCTGAAATTATCGGGGACCATCCTCACATCGTTATCGGTCCGCCGGGCCACCCGAAGATGAACCGGAAGGACATCCCCTTGATGGAACTTGCCGAAGAAACTTTTCTGCTGAGAGAACAGGGGTCAGGAACGCGACTGTTGATGGAACGCCTGTTTATGGCGGCGGGCGCGAACCCGAGAACTGGCATGGAAATCGGTTCCAACGAAACCATCAAACAGGCCGTGATGGCAGGGCTAGGAGTTGCCCTGCTTTCTGCGCATACAGTGGCAGCAGAACTTCAGGAAGGTCGCCTGATCAAGTTTGATGTTCACGAGCTGCCGGTCATCCGCCAATGGTTTGTCGTCAAGCGCCAGGACAAACGTGTGATGCCATCTGCGCAGGCATTATGGGATTTTCTCGCCTCATCAGGGCATGACCATTTCCCGTAAGAAATTGCTTTCCGATGGTATCAAATTTGCCATCTCATATATGATTCAGATCAAAGATCGATTCCCCAGCGGCGGCTATTATCAACACCTCGAAACAGTGTTGAATATCGGAAATCCCATTCAGGATTAGCTCACGCTTGGGGAAAGTATGTTTCAGGTTCGAATTCACGGACGCGGCGGACAGGGTGTAGTGAGTGCCGCCGAAATGCTGTCCATCGCTGCCTTTCGCGAAGGCAAATATGCGCAGGCTTTCCCGAGTTTTGGCTCAGAGCGCATGGGCGCACCGGTGATTTCGTTCTGCCGGATGGATGACAGCGAAATACGCCTGCGTGAACCCATTCAGGAGCCGGATGCATTGATCATTCAGGATGTGACACTTCTCCATTCTGTTGATGTTTTTGGTGGCGTTAAAGATGACGGTTACATTCTTATCAATTCAACGCGCAGTTTTCAGGAGCTTGGTATCGCGGATTTTGTATCAGGTTTTCCAGACCATCATATCTGTGACATTGGCGCCACTGAGCTTGCCCTCAAGCATGTTAAGCGCGCCGTTCCGAATGCAGCCCTTCTGGGTGGTTTCGCGGCCATAACCGGGCAGTTGCATATGGACTCTGTCGAAGCCGCAATCATGGAAAAATTCCCGGGTGCGATTGGTGAGGACAATGTGGCTGCGGCCCGAGAGGCCTATGACGCTGCGGCTAAAGCCTGAACGGCGAAAAGAGAAATGAAATGCTGAAACAAACCGAAGGATCAGTCGCCGTCGCCGAGGCAATTTCGCTCTGCCGCCCGGAAGTGGTTTGCGCCTATCCGATCACGCCACAAACCCACATTGTTGAAGGCGTTGGTGCGTTGGTCAAAGCAGGCAAGCTTAAGAACTGCGAATACATCAATGTTGAAAGCGAGTTCGCAGCGTTAAGTGTTGCCATCGGCGCATCTGCGGCCGGTGCGCGCGCCTATACCGCGACCGCAAGTCAGGGGCTCCTGTTCATGGCCGAGGCTGTTTATAACGCTGCCGGGTTGGGACTTCCCATCGTGATGACCATCGGCAATCGTGCCATCGGTGCGCCGATTAACATCTGGAATGATCATACAGACAGCATGTCCATGAAGGATGCCGGCTGGCTGCAGCTTTTCGCCGAAACTAATCAGGAAGCGGTTGATCTGCACATTCAGGCATTTCGCCTGGCTGAACGCCTGAGTTTGCCGGTCATGGTCTGTATGGACGGGTTTATTCTAACCCATGCTTACGAGCGCATTGATGTGCCGGAGCAGGAACTGGTAGACAAATTTCTGCCACTCTTTGACCCCGTGCAGGTCCTCGATCCGGCTGATCCTTATTCGATCGGTGCCATGGTCGGCCCGGAAGCCTATTCGGAAGTTCGCTATCTTGCCCATCACAAACAACAGGAAGCTCTGGTTGCGATACCCGAAGTCCAGAAAGAGTTTGAAGCCATCTTCAAGCGCGCGTCTGGTGGGCTTGTAAATCCCTATCGAACGGAAGGTGCAGAAACGATTGTCGTTGCCCTTGGCTCGGTCAACGGAACAATCAAGGAATCCGTTGATGCGATGCGTGACGCCGGCGTCTCAATTGGATCGGTTGGCATCACATCCTTCAGGCCCTTCCCGCTGGTAGCGCTCCGCAACATCATAAGCGACGCGACGCGCATCGTTTGTCTTGAAAAAAGCCTGGCACCGGGTCTGGGCGGTGTTGTTGCGTCGAATGTCCGGTTGTCGTTGCGCGGCTCGTTACACCCCGTTTACACAGTCATCGCCGGGCTTGGCGGGCGTCCGATCACCCAGAAATCTTTGATGGATGTTTTCGCCCGTGCGGGCAATGACGAACTGGACGATGTCACCTTCCTCGATCTCAACTGGACGATTATCAACGAGCAACTGACCAAGGCACAAGCGGCGCGCCATTCCGGCCCCATAGCCGAAAATATTCTGCGTGCCCTCAACCCTGGTCAGGCGGCGGAGTGAGAGAGGCAACATGACCGAACAACCCGTAACCCAGAAAGTTAAGTTCTATCAGACCGGCACACATACAGTTGGTAACCGTCTGATGACAGAAGACGAGCGCAGCGTTCAGGCATCCATGGACCGATCCAACGCCATCACATCAGGCCATCGTGCCTGCCAGGGATGCGGTGAAGCGTTAGGTGCACGATACGCTCTGGATGCCGCCATGCGCGCGAGTGAAGGGAAAATTGTCGCCGTCAATGCGACCGGATGCCTTGAGGTGTTTACGACACCTTATCCCGAAACCTCATGGCAAATCCCCTGGCTGCATTCGCTGTTCGGTAATGCGCCAGCGGTGGCGACGGGCGTCGCGGCGGCGTATCGGGTCAAGGGCAAGGATGCCAGAGTTGTTGCCCAGGGTGGTGACGGCGGGACAACTGATATCGGCTTTGGCTGTCTGTCCGGGATGTGGGAACGTAATGATGATGTTCTTTACATTTGCTATGACAACGAAGCCTACATGAACACGGGCGTACAACGCTCCTCGGCAACACCGCCAACCGCGCATACGGCGACAACGCCTGCCGTCGGTGACGCACCCGGCAATATTTTCGGCACCGGAAAGTTCCTGCCCCTGATCGCCATGGCCCATAACATCCCGTACGTCGCAACAGCCAGTGTCGCTGACTTACATGATCTGGAAACCAAAGTGATTAAGGCGATGGGGATAAGTGGTTCACGTTATATCCACATTATGGTCCCCTGTCCACTCGGTTGGGGATCCGCATCAGACGCGACCATCAAGGTTGCCAGGCTGGCCGCGGAATCAGGGTTGTTCCCATTGTTTGAAGCAGAAGCTGGCGAGATAACATCGTCAAATAAAATCCGCCGTCAGGTGCCGGTGACGGAATATCTGAAACTGCAAAAGCGTTTTGCTCATCTGTTTAAGAAAGGGCCGGGCGGCGGCGAAGACACGGAACGGATTGAACGTATTCAGCGCATGGCTGACACCAACATCCGCCGCTTCAGTCTGATCGCTGATGATGCCGCGGCGGAAACCTCGCAATGAGCAAGACACTCCCCTTCGCCATCACCCTTGATCCCGGCACCAGCCTGACCAATGAAACCGGATCATGGCGTACCAATCGCCCGGTCTATCTGGATCGGTTGCCGCCCTGCAACAATGCCTGCCCGGCGGGTGAAAATATTCAGCAATGGCTGTTCCATGCAGAAGAAGGCAACTACTTCACCGCATGGCAAAAGTTGATGGAAGACAATCCAATGCCGGGCGTTATGGGGCGTGTTTGTTATCATCCCTGCGAATCTGCCTGCAACCGGGCGGAACTGGATGAAGCCGTCGGCATTCATGCCGTTGAGCGCTTCCTTGGACGCAAGGCCTGGGAAGAAAAATGGGTCCCTGAATATGATGCCGAACCCAGCGGGAAAAGCGTGCTGGTTGTCGGCGCAGGCCCAAGCGGTTTGAGTGCGGCTTATCATCTGACGCGCCTTGGCCATTCCGTCACGATCCGCGAAGCCGGACCGATGGCAGGTGGCATGATGCGTTTTGGTATCCCGAAATATCGCCTGCCCCGCGATGTGCTTGATTATGAAATTCAGCGCATTGTCGATATGGGCATCGATCTGCAACTGGATTATAAAGTCGACGATATCGAGATGGCGTTCAGTGCCGAAGGGTTTGATGCTGTATTCGTCGCCGTCGGCGCACATCTTGCCAAGCGCACCGAAATTCCGGCCCATGCGGCGGGAAAAATTCTGGATGCCGTTTCTATGTTGCGCGATATGGAAGAGGGCTCTGAGGCGCCGCAACTGGGCCGCCGCGTCATTGTTTATGGCGGAGGCAATACGGCCATGGATGTCGCGCGTACGGCCAAGCGTCTGGGCGTTGATGAGGCGATGATCGTTTATCGCCGCTCGCGCAAGGAAATGCCTGCCCATGATTTCGAAGCCACAGAGGCCGAGGAAGAGGGCGTGATGATCCACTGGCTACGGACCATCAAACAAATTGACGAGACGACGTTCACTGTCGAGAAAATGGTCATCAATGAAGAGGGACGCCCGGAACCGACTGGTGAGTTTGAAACCATCGAAGCTGACACCCTGATCCTTGCTCTTGGACAGGATGTTGATACGGAATTCCTTGATAACGTTCCCGACGTAAAAGTTGCCAGTGATGGCGTTGTTGAAGTTGACAGCCGGATGATGACCGGGCGCGAAGGGGTGTTTGCGGGTGGTGATATGGTGCCTGCGGAGAGAACCGTCACGGTTGCCATCGGTCATGGCAAAAAAGCGGCACGGAATATTGATGCCTGGCTTCGCGGTGAACAATTTGCCGAAACGGAAAAACATGAGCTGGCCGGGCCGGATGTGCTGAATGCCTGGTACTATGACGATGCACCACAAACCAAACAATCGCAGCTCGAACTGGTGCGACGACAATCGGGGTTTGAAGAGGTTATCAAGGGGCTCACCGAAGACAATGCGTTTTACGAAGCCCGCCGCTGCCTGTCCTGCGGAAATTGTTTTGAGTGTGATAATTGCTACGGCATTTGCCCCGACAATGCGATCTCAAAGCTCGGACCGGGCAAACGGTTCGCATTCAAATACGATTACTGCAAAGGCTGCGGCATGTGCGCCACCGAATGCCCCTGCGGTGCGATCAAAATGGTTCCCGAAGAAATCTAGAGGCTCAGCAGAGCAAAAACCGTAGCCACAGTCCCAAGTGCGGCCAGTCCGTAACAGACAAGCATGACCGCTGTGTCAGCATGAATGCCGACGTCATGGGCGGTGATGCGAAGGCGGTGCGCTGCGTGCCAGACCTGGAGGAAAATTACCCCGAAAAGGACCAGCTTGCCGACCGGATTTTGCACAACTGCCAGCACGCGCTCGTAAGACAGTACGTCGCCTGACATAAATCCAAGCGGAACGGCGAGGCCGGTTATGATGATCAAAACCGGGGTCAGGAAAGCGGCAAGCGTGCCACCACCTGCAAACAATGACCAGACTATCGGTTTGTTCGATCTTGCCATGACCTATGCTCCCACCAGAACCAATAAAATGACGGAAACAACAGCCCACCCGATGTAATGCGCGCCAATAATCAGTCCGCCGGGAACACGCTTCCCTGCGTAAACCAATGGCATCGCCTTCGGCGTGACGTTGAACCAGCTTGTCGTATGATAAAGCGCAAAGGCCAGAGCAACGATATGAAACAACATTCCAGCCGGGCTTTGCACGGTCGCAAGGTAGGCGTCATAGGCAACTTTGCCTTCGCCGAGACGCATCAGGCCAACGATCAGCACCGCACTATAAGCACCGATCAGAATGCATGTCGCCTCGCGTATCATGTAACGGGTATAGCGCCCCTGATGTAACCACCACGATGCTGTGGGTACGGGGCGAATGAAGGGTTTGCGGCTCATTGCTTTGCCTCCCCTTTTGGCATCAGAAACGATTTGAAATAATCAAGCACGCCCGCAATCTTGGCCTGCTGGATAGCGCTTGCGGGATCAACGTCATGGGGGCAGACGTCCGAACACGCCCCGACAAAGCTGCATTCCCAGACACCGGGATTACTGGCAACAACATCTTCGCGCGCCGATGCACCAACGTCGCGGGAATCCAGATTATAGCGATGCGCCAATGCCAATGCGGCGGGGCCGACAAAACCCTCATTTAGCATGTATTGCGGGCATGCGGCGTAGCAGAGCGTGCAGTTGATACAAAGGGTGTATTGTTTGAACTTCGCCAGTTCCGCAGGCATCTGCGTGTGCGTTCCATCATCAATGGACCGTTTTTCTCTAGGTACGATATAGGGTTTGACGCTTTTCAGCTTGTCGATGAAATCATCCATAACAACGACAAGGTCACGCTCAATCGGGAAATTGGCGAGTGGCTCAATGCGCAATTTATCCGGATGATCACGCAAGAAAGAATGGCACGATAAAGTCGGCTCACCATTAACCATCATCCCGCAACTGCCGCAAACAGCCATGTGGCATGACCAGCGATAACTGAGCGTGCGGTCGATCTCATCCTTGATATAGTTGACGGCATCCAGCACGACCCAATCCTCGTGGCACGGCACTTCATAGGTCTGAAAGGCGGGTTCGATATCGGTCTCCGGGTTGTAGCGGAGAATTTCGATCTCGATGATCCGGGTTTTAATGTCAGTGTCGGCGTTCATTTCTGTTCGCCTCCGTATACACGGTCGCCCGGTTGCGACTTGGTGATAACCACATCTTTGTATTCGATGCGGGGATCGCCTTCAGGGTCGTAGTGGGCGAGGGAATGTTTCAGATAGGTCGCGTCGTCGCGATCTTCAAAATCAAGGCGCTGGTGCGATCCGCGTGATTCCTTGCGGTTAAGCGCGGAGACAGCCATTGCATGGGCAACATCCAGCATCGAGCCCAATTCAAACGCCTGAATTAGATCGGTGTTGTAAACATTGCTCTTGTCTTCAAGCTCAACGTTTTGGAACCGTTTCCGAAGCGTGGCCATGGTCTGGCAGGTTTTCTGTAAGGAGTCTTCTGAGCGGTAAATCCCGGCACCCTCTTCCATGGTCACATTCATTTCCTTGCGCAGACCCGGGATGCTTTCGCCGTCACCAGATTGCAGGAACAAGGCGGTCATGCGGCCTCTTGCCACTTCGCCTTGGCGCGCAATTTCAGCGGTGTCGTCAGGCGGGTTCCCTTCGGATGCCAGTGCTGCGGCACCTTGCCCGGCGCGGGATCCGAACACCAGAAGTTCGGTAAGCGAGTTCGAGCCCAAGCGGTTGGCCCCGTTAATGCTGACGCAAGCGCACTCACCAGCGGCGAACAGGCCTTCCAGAGATGTTTTAGCATCGATCTCCGTGTCGATACCGCCCATCGTATAGTGGATCACCGGGCGCACCGGAATTGGTTTGAAAACCGGATCCGCATCCACGTAACTCGACGCCAGTTCGCGGACCAGTGGCAGGCGCTCATCAATCTTATCCTGCCCGAGGTGACGCAGGTCCAGATACACTATGTCGCCATGGGGTGTGTCGATGGTGCGGCCCTTTTTGTTTTCGTGCCAGAACGCCTGGCTTAACCGATCACGCGGCCCAAGCTCCATGGCCTTTTTGCGGGGCCAGGGATCGGGTGGGCCGAGGTTGTAATCCTGCAAGTATCTATAACCATCCTTGTTGACGAGAATACCGCCTTCGCCGCGCGCACCTTCCGTAATCAGGATGCCGGTGCCGGGCAGGCCGGTCGGGTGGTATTGAACAAATTCCATATCTTTCAAAGCGACACCTGCACGGTACGCCATCGCCATACCATCGCCGGTCTTGATCGCACCATTGGTGGTGAACGGGAACACCCGTCCGGCACCACCGGTGGCGATGATCACGGCCTTGGCATCGAACAGGCGCATTTGTCCGGTTCGCATTTCAATCGCCGTCAGACCACGGCACCGTCCATCGACAACAATCAAATCTGTTGAATAGAATTCGTCATAAATCTTGATGGATGGAAATTGCAGTGACGTTTGATAAAGCGTGTGCAGCATGTGAAAGCCTGTTTTATCGGCTGCGTACCAGGTCCGCTCGACCTTCATGCCCCCAAAGGGGCGAACGGCGACGCTGCCATCGGGCTGGCGGCTCCATGGGCAACCCCAATGCTCCATGCGGGTCAACTCGCGCGGCGCTTCCTTAACGAACATTTCAACCGCATCCTGATCGCATAACCAGTCGCCGCCGGTAACCGTATCGTTGAAATGGTTCTCGAAACTGTCGTTATCGAGCGTGACGCCCGCGGCCCCCCCTTCGGCGGCAACGGTATGGCTGCGCATGGGGTAGACTTTTGATAACAAGGCCACATTTAGGGCCGGGTTTGTTTCGGCTATTTCAATGGCGGCACGAAGGCCCGCACCGCCAGCACCAACGATAACAACGTCGGCTTTGATGGTTTCCATTACCGTCGCTCCGCTACCACTTTCTGGAACAGGCCGCCGAAATAGGTTTTCTGGCGCCAAGTGAATTCGTCTTTGCGGGCTGCGAAGTCAGGAATTTCTGTGCGCCATAGACCTTTTGCAAAGGGTTCAAGCGTATCAAAAACAATGCTGGTGATGAGCTTCAGCGGATGAGCCCAATGCGGCTTGTGGTAATCGACGAAAACAACCTTGCCGCCGGGCGCGATGTTGTCGAGTAAACCATCGACAACTTCATACTTATACTGATCCGGAAGCTCATGCATCAGGAAGTAGCAGCAGATGACGTCGTAGGGGTCCTTACCGGGGAAGCGGGCATCGCCGCGACGTGTTGATGCCTGCGGGTAATCGCGTAATTTGCGCCTAGCACTGGCAATCTGAATAGGGGCAATATCAATGACGTCGAGATGGCCATCTTTGCCAATATGCTCAGCGAGATTAGGAGAGAAGTCGCCGTAAACAGAGGCCGGTTGCAGGACTCGTTGGCCTGCTTCAATTTCCGAAAAGGCGGCGCGCTGCAGCAGGCGATGCTGACCCCAGAGAATTACGGAAACGACCAGTTCACGATCAAGCTTTCTGACATTTCCCGGATCGAGATATGCCCAGTAATATACGTCCTGAAGATAGGAGGGGATTTCGATTTTTGGCGGACGCAGAGGGGTAACAACAGCATCTTTATGGGAAAATTCGTCTGAAGAAGATGTTTCTTCAGCCGCTTCAATGTAGTTCAAGCTTGCATCCATAATCGCAATCCTTCCTTAAACTGTTGCCCACGGGCCTGCTATTTCTGTTCGTTATTCCCTGAGCAAATTCCTATTTGTATTTCATCGTTCTTGACTGTGTCAGTAGACACGTTTCTTTATGTCCCTGTTGCAGAGCATATAAACTTGGGGCCGATATGGATATGATATGGGTCAAATCAAAGACGTTATGTTTGAAAACTTATTGACCGGAAATTTCCCGTTCCTGCAGGGCGCGCCACAACACTTTTCCAGACCCCGAACGGGGCAATGTGGTCACGAAAGATATGAGACGCGGGACCTTGTAAGATGCCATTTGTTCGCGGCACCAGCCCTGGATTTCCAATGCGCTCGGTGTTCTTTGCTCGTTCAGAACAATAACGGCCTTTACGGTTTCACCGCGCCTCTCGTCCGGGGCGGCGATAATACAGACTTCCTTGATATCTGGATGCGCGTGCATCAATGCTTCGACTTCGGCGGGCCATACTTTGTAGCCGGACGCATTAATCATGCGCTTCAGTCGATCAACGAAAAAGAAATATCCTTCCTCATCGACATATCCAAGATCGCCCGTGCGAAAAAAGCTCTTTCCATCAAGCTCAACAAAAGCTTCCCGCGTTGCTTCCGGTTGGCACCAGTATTCTTTAAAGAGCTGAGGGCCGGTGAGAATGATCTCGCCGGTGGAGCCGGGTTCGAGCTCCTGCAGCGTTTCAGGATCCATGATGCGCGAATCAACACTGATAAACGGAATACCCATGCACTGTGGTTTCGATCGATCGGGTGGATTGATATGAGATGCAGCCGCAGTTTCGGAAAGCCCGTAACCTTCGATAAAATCAAGTCCCGTGAGCTTCTTTAGGGTCGCGACAAGCGACGTAGGTGTTTGTGCACCACCTCCACCAATTGCCCTTAGTGAGGAAAGATTAAAGGCTTCGATATCGGGAGCTGAAACAAAATCAATTGCCATTGTGGTGATCGAACGCCAGTTGGTGACCTGGTATTTCTCAATTAATCTGGCGGCAACGCTCCGGTCCCAGCGGGTCATCACGATCATGGTTGATCCAGTAAAGATCGGTGTGTTCATCCCGTTCTGCATGGCCGTAACGTGAAACAACGGCATGCTGACCAGCGAGACATCTTCTGGCCGTGTCGGCATCCAGTGGTGATAGGAAAGAACCGTCGCATTAATACTACGCTGCGTATGCAGGCACCCTTTCGGTGCCCCTGTCGTGCCGGAGCTGTAGGCCAGCACGGCCCAGTCGTCAACGGTGGTTGTATGTGGCCCGGGACGTTGTTCTTTCGCAAGCGCATCCGCCCAGGCAACAACCCCGCCCAGAGAAATAGCGTTGCGCGGGGCTTCGACTGTATCCGGAATATCCAGATCGGTCGGTGTAGTTACATAATCGCCATAGGCCGCGACAACCGCGCGCATTTTATTTCCGGCGCCGATAAGCGGTTCAACAGCCGATAACAGCTCCTGTGCGCAAAATATCGCCCGGGCCTCTGTGTCGTCGGCGATATGTCGGACGTCTTCAGTTATGCTCATGGGGTTGACCAGCACGACAACGGCGTCGGCGCGCAGGATTGCATAGTAGCTGATAATGAACTGGGGGGAGTTCTGCATAAACAGAAGCACACGGTCATTTTTCCCGATTCCAAGGGTATTGCCGAGGTATCCGGCCAGCGCGTCAACATCGTGCTTAAGGAGCCGATAAGTGGTCTCTGAATCGTAATAGACCACAGCTGGTTTGTCGGGAAACCGATCTGCCGAGTTTTCCAGATTTTGGTAAATCGTGGTCTTGAGCGGGTCCAGAGAACGCGGTCGTCCTTCGGGCCAGACGTTGAAATGCTTGCCCAATATGCCCCTCCCTGATGCGTGTCTGGAAATTAAAACGGTAGAGAACAATATAGCCACGATTTATGACCGAAAGACAATTATCTTATGCCGCCAAATATGGAGATTGGGGAGTGACGGCCATCGGCAAGTGGCGTAGTTTGAATATGGGCTGGATGATGAGACGAGGTTAAAAATACACGATGTTTGCTGAACATAACGAAAGGACCTGTGACCTGATTGCGCGCCTGCAAACCTTCATGGAAACACACATCTATCCGGCCGAGAATCTGTTTTATGAGCAGCTGGATGCCGCCGATGACCGTTGGCAGCCGGTTCCAATTGTTGAAGACCTGAAGCCGAAAGCCCGCGCTGAAGGGCTTTGGAACCTTTTCAGCCCGCATGAGGAATACGGTGCCGGCCTGAGCAATTTCGAATACGCGCCGCTTTGCGAAATCATGGGGCGTGTGCATTGGGCGCCATCGGTATTCAATTGCAACGCACCCGATACCGGCAATATGGAAACCCTGACGCTTTATGGCAACGATGCGCAAAAAAAGGAATGGTTGCTGCCTTTGCTCGACGGTGAAATCCGCTCATGCTTTTCGATGACAGAACCGGACGTCGCGTCTTCTGATGCGACCAACGTTGCCATTCGAATTGAGCGCGACGGCAATGACTATGTTATTAACGGGCGGAAATGGTGGTCTTCCGGCCTTGGGGACCCGCGCTGCAAACTGTTGATCGTGATGGGGAAGACGGACCCGGGCAATGAAAACCGCCACCAGCAGCAATCGATGATCCTGGTACCCAGAGATACGCCGGGCATTTCAGTCAATCGGATGCTGCCAGTCTTCGGGTTTGATGATGCACCGCACGGGCATGGTGATGTGACGTTTGAGAACGTGCGCGTTCCGGCGGAAAACATTTTGCTTGGACCCGGGCGGGGGTTTGAAATCGCGCAGGGGCGGCTAGGACCGGGACGAATTCATCATTGCATGAGATTGATCGGGCAGGCGGAAGTGGCATTAGAGAAAATGTGCCGTCGTAGCCTTGATCGGCATCCGTTCGGTAAACCTTTGGCCGAGCAGACAGTGACGCAGGAACGGATCGCTAATGCGCGCATTATGATTGATCAGACACGTTTGCTGGTATTGGATGCCGCCTGGAAGATGGATACCATCGGCACCAAAGCGGCGCGGCGCGAGATCGGTATGATCAAGGTGGCAGCCCCCAATATGGCATGTCAGGTGATCGACTGGTCCATTCAGGCCCACGGCGGCGGCGGTATTTCTTCAGACTTCGGTCTGGCTTATTCCTACGCCCGTGCGCGTGCCATTCGTCTGGCCGATGGCCCGGATGAAGTGCACCGCAATCAGATCGCGCGTCTGGAACTGAAACGCTACAAGACGTAATCGGAGGCGTTTGATGTCACTGTTTGATCTCACTGGAAAAGTTGCCCTGATCACCGGGTCCTCCAAAGGCATCGGTCGGGCCATTGCTGAGCGCATGGCGGAGCATGGTGCGCGTGTGGTTATCTCCAGCCGCAAGGCCGATGTCTGTGAACAAGTTGCACGAGAGATCAATACGGGCGGCGGTGAAGCCGTAGCGCTACCGTGTAACATCAAAGACAAAGACGAGCTGCAGGCGTTGGTTGATGCGACGCTAAAGGCGTGGGGCCGGATTGATATTCTGGTCTGCAATGCTGCGGTCAATCCGTTTTACGGGCCTTCAGCAGAAGTTACAGACGAAATGTATGACAGGGTCATGAACACCAACGTGCGGAGCAATTTCTGGCTTTGCAATATGGTCCTGCCGGAAATGGCGAAAACCGGTGGTGGGTCGGTGATTGCAATCTCATCGATTGCCGGGCTACAGGGCAACGACATGCTTGGCGTTTATGCGCTCTCAAAAGCGGCGGAAATGCAGCTTGTGCGAAATCTGGCGCTGGAATGGGGGCCACATAATATCCGGGCCAATTGCATCGCACCGGGGTTGATCCGCACGGATTTTTCGAAGGATATCTGGAACAACCCAAACGCCCTTGAACGCGCCCGGCAGATGTCGCCGCTGAACAGGATTGGTGAGCCCGATGACATTGCGGGTGCCGCTGTGTTTCTTGCATCAGTATCGGCGAATTTCATGACCGGGCAGACATTATTGATTGATGGTGGCCGCCTTGGTGGTGGCCGGGTGGCGGAATAGTGACTGAGGCGGGAGGTGCCGTTCAGCTTGTCCCGGTGCTGGAAAACCATCGTTTTGATGAGCAGGCCTTGGCGGTTTATCTTTCCGATCACCTTGATGGATTTTCCGGGAACTGCACGATCCGCCAGTTTCAGGGCGGGCAGTCGAACCCGACCTTTCATCTGCAATCCGGGGACCGCTCATTTGTCCTTCGCAAGAAACCACCCGGGAAATTGTTGCCGTCGGCTCATGCGATAGAGCGCGAATATAAAGTTATGCGCGCATTGGCAGCGACAGACGTGCCGGTGCCTGAAATGCATCTGCTTTGTACGGATGAAGACATCATCGGGCAGGCATTCTTCGTCATGGAACATATCGAAGGCCGGGTTTTTGCAGACAGAATCTTGGACTCTTGTGATGTGGCGGAGCGTAGCGCCATCTATGACGATATGAACCGCATACTGGCGGCATTGCATTTAGTTGATTATCGCGACGTCCAGCTGGAAGGCTTCGGACGGCCCGAAGGGTATATCACCCGCCAAATTGCGCGCTGGTCAAAACAGTATGCGGCGACGAAACTTGTTGATCTTCCGGCCATGGATCACCTGATGAACTGGTTGCCCGAGAACGCGCCTGATCGTGATGAGACAGCCATTGCCCATGGGGACTTCCGCCTTGGCAATCTAGTCATTCACCCGACGGAGGCAAAAGTTGTTGCGGTGCTTGATTGGGAACTTTCGACCATTGGCCACCCGTTGGCCGATCTTGCGTATAATTGCCTGGCCTACCGTCTCCCACATGCGGGCGGGCGCGGGTTTGGTGACGTGGATATCGCTTCGCTCGGCATCCCGCGTGAGGCCGAATACGTCAGCGCCTATTGCCAGCGAACAAATCGTGCCCAGATCGAAGACTGGACGTTTTACCTGATCCTCGCGATGTTTCGCATCGTCGCCATTATGGTTGGAGTGCATCGCCGCGCAGTTGATGGGAACGCGGCTGACGCTCAGGCACTGGAGATTGCCAACTTCTACCCGGCAATCTCCGAGCGTGCCTGGGCGATTGCGAGTGATAACAGATAAATTCAGGTGGTGAGGGTTAAAGAAAGCGCGGCGAACTCTAAACAGATTTCGTCCAGTCGGTTTCATCTTCAACGGCAGGTCCCGGGTTGGAAACGGGTTTTACCTTTTTGGCCAAACCTTGTTTGAATGTATCACGTTTTGAATGACCATGATTGGCCTTGAACATGCCATCCAGTAAGGACGAGCATTCTGTTTCTGGGGTTTTCTGGGGGACGGGTTCGTCGGATACCACATATACGCCCGGTGTTGATGCAGCCAGCTTGTTTGCATCCTCAATCAATTGTCTGATGGCCGATGGTTCTAATCCAGACTCTTCCACCCGGATTGAGATGAGTGGCACTGTCCGTTTCAGAATTTCCTCTTCTGACAAAACTTCCGGGCCGGAATGGTTGGTGGTTTGAGTGTTTTGCTGGCAGAGACTTTTGAAAGTTATGATCTCAGCCTGAGTTGAGCCCGGCTGAATTTTGCCAGAGGACAGGCCTTGGTGAAGGTCGTTGTCCTCAAGCCGACTGATTTCATAGAGTGTGCCCAACACATCTGGTAACTGATTCAGTTTTTGTGGCTGGTCAAACAATCGCTGGGGGAGCGTCGCGACAGCGATTAATTTATTTGTGGCTGCGGAACTAAATGGAAACTGGGATTTCATATCATGCCAGGTTTTCGAGCGGGCACCATAGTAGGCCTTTGCTGTCTCCAGCATCTTTCCGACTTCGAAATGATGTTCCGAAGGGTGTTGCCAAAGTTCATTGATGATCTCAACAAACCGGTCGACCGCCATTGTCCTGATCAAATCAGGCGTATCATCAGTGATGTCAAAGGCTTGAGATGATGGCATTACAATCGTCCTGTTCGTCTGATGGGCACAGCCTGATAAGGCGTACTTTACACCAAAATTATAATGATATGTGGAAATTTCCTGCTGTCACCCACCTATGAACAGGCGATCGGAGGTATTCTGTTGTCGCAAGAAAAGCCGAACAGAACCTGATCGCGGAACGGACGCCTGAAACAAGGATGCAGATTATGACGATGTTTTCACCTGCTTTGGTACGTTCACAGGACCTCACCAACAGCTTCCGTCATTGCATCAACGATTTTGTCTGCTTCTGCTTTTGTCAGGCATAGCGGTGGGGCGAATCCCAGGATATCACCCTGCGGCATGGCGCGCGCAATAACACCGCGTTTAAGCAGGGCCGCAGCAATCCTGGCACCAGTTGTCAGGGCTGGATCGAAAGAGGTGCGTGATGATTTGTCATCAACGAACTCGACGGCGACCAGCAAACCTTCACCACGTATTTCACCGACATTCGGATGATCGCCAAGTGCGTCTGCCATTGCCTTGTTGAAATAGGCCCCGGTATCTTTTGCGTTGCTGACAAGGTTCATCTCATCAATCAGTTTCAAATTGGCAACCCCGGCTGCGGCGCAAATTGGATGGGCGGAATAGGTCCAGCCGTGCCCGATGGCACCGAATTCATCCGTTCCCTGTTCCAGAATCCTCCAGACTCGGTCTGAAATAATAGATGCGGATAACGGTGCATAAGCAGACGTCAGGCCCTTGGCCGATGTTATGATATCCGCTTCAATGTCGTAATGATCTGATCCAAACATGGACCCCAGCCGGCCAAAGCCGGTGACGACTTCATCAACAATTAACAAGATGTCATATCTTTTAAGCACAGCCTGAATGGCGGCCCAATACCCGCTGGGTGGTGGCACCAGCCCACCGGTGCCCAATACAGGTTCGCCAATGAAGGCGGCAATGGTATCCGGCCCTTCTGCGAGGATCAGCTCTTCAAGCTTTGCCGCGCAATCGGCAGAAAATTCGCCCTCACTCATGGCAGCGTCTGCGCGGCGGTAATAATAAGGTGCTTCGGTATGGATCACAGGAGCAAGTGGCAGATCGAATTGTTTATGGAACAATTCAAGCCCGGTTAGTGATCCGGTCATCAGACCGGACCCGTGATAGCCACGCCAACGTGAAATGATCTTTTTCTTCGCCGGGCGTCCGAGCACATTGTTGTAGTACCATACCAGCTTGATATTGGTTTCGTTGGCGTCAGAGCCTGACAGACCGAAATAGACCTTGCTCATGTTGTTTGGTGCACGATCAATAATCATTTTGGAAAGCGTGATCGAAGCTTCTGTGCCATGCCCGACATAGGCGTGATAATAGGCCAGTTCCCTGGCCTGCTCTGCGATAGCCTCGGCAATTTCTTGGCGGCCATAACCAACGTTGACGCAGTAAAGGCCAGCGAAAGCATCCAACAATTTGTTGTCGTTACGATCCGTAATGTAGACGCCCTCACCGCCGGTGATGATGCGGTTTGATAAATCACCCCGGGCAAATTGCGCCAGATGGGTGGAAGGGTGGAAGAAGCTTTCGCGGTCCCACTGGTCGAGCTGATCATTCTTTAACATTTAAGTTCCCTTGCAATAATTGGCGCAAGGATAAGGGGTTCCGCCTCGAAAGAACGTTTTAACTTGGGCGCTGTTTCAGAGGAATTTTCTTATGAGACGTAGAAATGCAGAGAAAGTCTCTGACCGAGTTCTGATTAATCTGAAAATGCAGAAATCGGGGGGCTGGGGGTGTTTTTTACCGGCTTGGTCACGACGTAGGTGTAATAGCGTTTTAGGCCTATCTCGGCTTTCAGCATTTCATCGACGAGAGACTGATAACTGCCAACATCCTTGCAGACAAACTTAAGCAGGTAATCAATACCACCGCCAACCGCCCAGCATTCGACGATTTCGGGAATGCCTGCAAGGGCTATCTCAAACCGATCAAAATCCTCTGTTCGGTGGCTATCAAGCTCCGCCTGCATAAAAATGATCGACAAAGGTCCAAGCATTGCAAGTGAGATTTGGGCGCTATAGCTCTCGATAACCCCTGCGTCTTCCAGCTTTTTAAGACGTTCCCAACACGGGGTTGGCGACAGGTTGACCCGTGCGGCAAGCGCGGTCTTGGTAATTCGGCCTTCGGTTTGCAAAACCGAAAGAATTTTCATATCTCGCTCATCAAGCTGCATCGCTGGTTACTCTCCCGAACCTGAGGATAAGAATTACCTTGTTAATAAAATTCGGCAATCGTTAAATTAGCAAAATAACACAAGCCAGACAGGTACCATCCGGCATGACGGAACCAAAACCATATGAGATTGAGTTCGACGCCGAACCTGTGGCCAGGCGGATCGGCCTGATTGCGCTCGCGACAGACCATACGACCGAGCAGGATTTCGCCCGCATTTGTGATATGGATGACGTTGGTGTTTATGTCAGCCGGGTTATGTTTGAGAACCCGATAACGGCGGAAAACCTTCGCCTTACCGGGCCTCGCCTGACATCCGCTGTTGAGTTGATGCTGCCGGGCGAAACGTTCGATGTTATCGCCTTCAGTTGCACGTCGGCGTCTGTTGTTCTGGGTGATGACGTTGTTACAGGCTTCATTCAGGTAGCCAAACCCGGTGTGTGTTGCGTGACCCCGGCCTCTGCGTCGCTGGCGGCGTTGGGGGCGCTGGGTGTAAAACGGGTCACTATCCTCACCCCTTATAATGCTGACGTCACATCCAGAATGGTTGATTATTTCGCCGACAACGGCGCCGATGTTGTCAGCTCCCATTGTCTGGATTTCAAAGACGACCGGGATATGGCGCGAATCAAGTTGAGCAGTATTATCGAGGCCGGTGTGGAGGCGATGAATGAGAACGCCGAGGCCCTGTTTATCTCCTGCACGGCGTTGCGTGCTGCGGGTTGTGTCCGCGAGCTTGAGCAACGAATCGGCAAGCCAGTGATTACGTCAAATCAGGCCCTGATCTGGCGCTGCCTTCGAATTGCCGGGGTTGAAAAATCAATTGCTGGTTATGGCCAGTTGTTTGAAATCTAGTGGTTTTAATCTAACATGATGAAAGAGCAAATTGATGCGTGATAACCCGATAACCTCCACCGTGGATTTCGAAGCCGATGGCGTGCAGCACGGTTTTCTGAAACTGCCCCATTCCCATGACACGTCGGCCTGGGGGTCACTGATGATCCCTATCACGGTCGCAAAAAAGGGTAATGGGCCAACGGTTCTTTTGACGGGGGGTAATCACGGGGATGAATACGAAGGCCCGATTGCGCTGTTTGATCTGGCCGCCGGGATAAAGGACGAAGCGCTTTCGGGACGTGTAATTATTGTGCCCGGCATGAACTACCCCGCCTTTCGCGCCGCCAAACGCACCTCGCCCATTGATAGCGGAAATATGAACCGTGTATTCCCGGGCAACCCGGAAGGCACGATCACGGACAAGATCGCGGATTACTTCCAGCGCACATTGTTGCCGTTGGCAGATGTTGTGCTCGATATTCATTCAGGCGGAAAAACCCTCGACTTCGTGCCGTTCTGCGCGGCCCATGTTCTAGATGACAAGGACCAGCAGGCCCGCTGCGTCGCCGCCATGCAGGCCTTTAACGCGCCTTATTCGATCATGCTGCTCGAGGTTGATGCAACGGGGATGTATGACACGTCTGCGGAAGAAATGGGCAAGGTCTTCATTTCAACGGAACTTGGCGGTGGTGGCTCGGCCCGAGCGTCAACGATCAGTATCGCCAAAAAAGGCGTGGCGAACCTTTTGAAACATGCGGGCGTTATGGCTGGCGAGCTTGAGCAATCAGAAACGGTCAATCTGGATATGCCGGACGGACGTTGTTTTGTCTCAAGCGAAACCAGCGGCCTGCTGGAAATCTGTGTGGAACTGGGGGAACGCGTAAAAGCCGGTCAGGTGCTGGGGCGTGTTCATGATGTTGAGCGCACAGGCACCCCGCCGGTTCTTTATCACAGCCCCATCGACGGCCTGTTCACAGCCCGACATTTCCCCGGCCTGATCGCCATGGGAGATATCGTGGCTGTCATTGCGATTGAGGTTTGATGAGATCATTTACGCATAATGAGGCTCCCCGAACCCTCCGCAACGCGCTTGAACAGCGTTCACATCTCCCATCGCAGGAGAATAGATCTTAATTGACGAGAGGCATATCTCCCTCGGCAGTGCATTCAGTTTGCGAATATCCCGGCACACCGAATGTTGCATTGATGATTACCTTATCGCCTCTGACTTTACCTTCATAAGATTGCATCTTGTCACCACGCTTATGCGGGCGCAAAAAGGCTTCGCCTTCGAATTCACCATCCTTTGAGATTATTACATCCAGCGATTTGCCTTTCATAACCACCAACTTGACCCGGCCATCCTTGATGTTTCCTGAAATCATATAAGGTGGGCCAGGGCGGCAGCCATCGGGTGTAAGTTCGCCGGAAAATGATCCATTGTATGATTTGAGATCAGCGGCTTGCGCCGAGAAGTGACCTGATAAAAGGAATAAATTTGAAAAAAGAATTGCCAGTACGGGAATGATCTTTACAGCCAAAAACCTGATGTTCATTTCGGATAAAGCTCCTAGGTATCTATCTAAGTTGAAGGGGCCGAGATGGAAAGCTGGTCATCTCGGCCGTCACAAAGAATTACAAAAAAACCGTGTCGTGGTCCTATCAACTTACCTTCTTTAGCTGGTATGTACCGTGATCGCATTGGGCATAGTTGTCCTCTAGCGTATTTCCCCGGCCAGAATTTTCGATTAAACCTTGATCCACTTTGGCGTGAAGTACACGATCTCGAATTTTCCCATCCAAAAAGGTGTATTTGTCGATACCAGTTCGGTGACGATAGAGATAGCCTTTGGCTTTTACTGTGCCGTCGGCATAAACTTTACCCTTTAGAGCCTTACCTTGTGGGTCACCTGTATGAGAGCCGCTGACCACACCATTTTTCATAAGCGCCCTTATCCCGGAAGTCCCGCTTCGGCCACTTGGGCAAACCGCGGTCTTAGAACGAAGATAATACGTGCCATTATATTTGCCGGCTGTATCCAGCAGCGCTTTGTCATAAGGCTCCATAGCACCCCAGTAGGTTGTTTGACATCCAGCAAGCAACAAAGCTGAAAATGCGAGAATTCCAATTTTAAATCTATCCATCATAATGACTCCAATGCAAATTGGTCTGAAGTATCGAATTCGCTGCTGTGTGTTTACTTTGCACAAGAAAAAAGGCGCCCGGTTAAGGGCGCCTCTTTACAACAGAGAGATCACGAACACTTTTCTTTGTAAAATTGTCCGCCCGCTGCTTGCCCAATGGCTTTAAAGTCACCACGGATCTGGCCGGATTGAGCCAAAGCTCGGGTCGCTTCTGAAGAAGCGGCCGTGATCGTTTCACGTCCGCCCTGGCAAATTGCGGAGACATCGCCTTCGGCCATTTTAGCAACAACTTTATCGGTGTTTTCATCAGCGTGAACCGGAGCAGCCATTAAGACGAAAACGGCTGCTGCAGAAAGTGTCGGCGTAATTAATTTGAACATGGTAATTCCCAATTGATTGATCCAAGTCAAATGGTTACCACGATGCATTCGCACCTCCCATATAGCAAAATTGCTATATCTTTAGTTTAGAATTGCTGTAAAGTTTACCAGCTGCGAATTTTTCAAATCAGAGCATATGTCAATAGTTGAGAACTACCCCGACAACTAAGCCTTAAAAAATTAGGTACAAAAAGAATGGCGATAAAGACCGGGGAGCACCTTTTCGAATTCTCAAAAGCCGTCATGACTGCGGCAGATCAAAATGAAGTCTGGGAAAGTTTGAAGGCCACGTTGTCAAAATTTGGCGTGCAGTTTGTAAATTATGCCTATGGCAAGCCGGATGACTTATTGTTTTTTACCAACATGTCCGCCGAATGGTTGTCCTATTATTCAGAACATTATGCCGCGACAGATTATCTCGTTGAATATTGCATAGATGCGGAACGCAACTTGCTATTGGATGCCTCCCATTTTAAAGGCGAAGGCAGTGTCGATAGAACGAATACGAACATGATGAGTGATGTTTGGGATCAAGGTGCGCGAGGCGGCATATTTGTTCCCGTGCCGAAACCCGGTAGGGAATTTTTGGCGGGAGCGGGAATTTTCTTTGGGTTGAGTGAAGTTGATTCGGCAGACGTGATGGTGCGGCATGGTGAAGAGATTGCGCTCATCATGCATGCGGCTCATCAATTTATCAGCGGGCATGAACTTCAAATTGGCCCTGATGTTTTTTCCACCAGCCATAACCAAAACCTTGAAAACCGGGAGCTATTGACGGATCGGGAAAAAGATATACTGCGGTATTTGGCGCTAGGATTGCGCCCCGACCGGATTGCCGAAAAAATGCAGCTTCAATTGGCGACGATCTATATGCACATTTCCAAAGCGCGCCGGCGTTTGGGTGCGGCCACCCGCGAACAAGCCATCTCAATCGCCATGAGCAAACGCCATCTGATTATTTGATTGCCTGCATTAAAAGCCGGTCAATCCAGACACCCTGTCTCATTTATGAAACCATAATCTAGTCGACGGAAATTTCCGCGACCTCGTCATCAAACGTTTCTTCCGGGAAGGTCGGGTACAATCCTTGCGTTGATCCCAGTTGCTGGATCAGCGCCAGAACGCTGTCGATATGCGGCGATTCAACATCGACCAGACGTCCCATTTCCTGAACTACGGTCAGCAAGGCGTCAACCTCAAGGGCGCGGCCTTTCTCGAGGTCCTGAAGCATGGATGTGCGGTGCGCACCCACCTTTGCGGCCCCGTTGATACGGCGTTCCACATCAACCCGGAAATGCACGCCAAGCCTGACGGCAATGCGCTGGGCTTCCATCATCATGCTGCGTGACAGTGCCCGCGTCCCGGGTTCGGTGGCAACCACGTCCAACGTCGCGCGGGTCAGGGCGCTGATCGGGTTAAAGCAGAGATTACCCCACAGCTTAAGCCAGATTTCATTGCGGATATGGGGTAGCACAGGTGCTTTGAGCCCTGCTTCCTGCATGGCTTCGCTTAACGCAATACAGCGATCCGTCTCAATACCCGAGGGCTCACCCAGTGCAAACTTGTTGCCGTATGTATGTTTGATGACGCCGGGTTCGACAATCTCTGTCGCCGGATAAACAACGCAGCCAATGGCGCGTTCCGGGCCGATCAGGTCCCATTGGCGGTTAGCCGGGTCAACACTGGCCAGACGCAGATCACGATACTGGCTGTCCACTGCATGAAAATACCACCAGGGCACGCCGTTCTGGCAAGTCACGACAGCGGTATCCGGACCCAGCAAAGGCAGCATGTCTTCAGCCGATTCCCAGGCCTGATGTGTTTTCAGCGCAACAATGACAAAATCCTGTGGGCCGAGATCAGCCGGGTTGTTGGTTGCTGTCGGGTGGGAAACACGTTCCTCTCCGTCAATCAGCAATTTGACCCCGTTCTTTTGCATGGCTTCCAGATGCGCCCCTCGGGCAATCAAAGAAACTTCAACGTTCGGGACGCGGGCAAGTTCTGCGCCCACATAAGCTCCAATAGCGCCTGCGCCATAAATGCAAATCTTCACTGCTCACTCCTGCCTTGATTGTCAAATTGCGGATCGTCTAACCTATCAACTACTCTCAATTGAACGGCAAAATCAACGCTAAAAATAATTGAATAAGATTAGCGATTTTCTTTAAGACGATGCTTGCCGGGAATCATTTAACAAGGGTAGAAATGTCCTCTATTTCTTAACAACGGGGCCATTGATGAAATCCATTTCCGCACGTATCGCCGAAGAATTGAACGTCAACCAGTCCCAGGTGATGGCAACCATTGAGCTGCTGGATGGCGGGGCGACAGTGCCGTTTATTGCGCGTTACAGAAAAGAAGTAACCGACAGCCTTGATGATGCCCAACTCAGGACTTTGGACGATCGTCTGCGCTATTTGCGCGAACTCGACGTTCGCCGCGATGCGATCATTGCCAGTATTGAAGAGCAGGACAAGATGACCGATGCCCTTCGCACGGACCTTCTGATGGCCGACAGCAAGGCACGCCTTGAAGACCTGTACCTCCCCTATAAACCAAAACGCCGCACCAAAGCGCAGATTGCGCGCGAAGCCGGGTTGGAGCCGCTGGCGGACGCATTATTAGGCGACCCGAATCTTGATCCAAAATCCGAAGCTCTGAACTACCTGCGCCCGGATGTTGAAGATGATACCAAAGTCGTTGACGTCGATACCGCTCTTGATGGGGCGAAGCAAATACTTGTTGAACGGTTTGCCGAGGATGCGGAACTGGTTGGATCGCTCCGCGAATTTATATGGGATAACGCCAATCTGGTCTCCAGAGTGATGGATAGTCAGGAAACGTCCGGTGCCAAGTTCAAGGATTATTTCGAATATTCCGAACCCGTCAAAAAAGTGCCTTCGCATCGCGCTCTAGCGGTTTTTCGGGGTCGTAAGGAGGAGGTTTTGCGCGTGTCGCTGGTTATCGGTGACCCGGACGCCCCACCGCGTCCGCACCCTTGTGAGCTGCGGATCGCCAATCAGTTCGGGATTTCAGATCAGGGCCGCCCGGCGGATCAATGGCTGTTGTCGGTTGCCAGCTGGGCGTGGCGGGTGAAGGTATCCCTGCATGTTGAACTGGAACTGATGGGACGGTTGTGGGAGGCGGCGGAAGAAGAAGGCATTCGGGTTTTCGCTGAAAACCTGAGGGACTTGTTGCTGGCGGCTCCCGCTGGGGCGCGAACAACGCTGGCGCTTGATCCGGGGTTTCGGACCGGGGTCAAGGTTGCGGTTGTTGATGCGACCGGAAAACTGGTCGATACAGCGACGATCTACCCGCATGAGCCTAAGCGGAAATGGGATGAGTCCATCGCCATCATTGCGGCCCTTTGTCAGCGCCATCAGGTGGAACTGATCTCAATCGGCAACGGTACGGCGTCGCGTGAAACCGACAAGCTGGCGGCGGAACTGATCAAGAAGCATCCTGAACTGAAACTCACGAAGATCATGGTGTCGGAAGCCGGCGCCTCAGTTTATTCGGCGTCTGAATATGCATCGAAAGAATTTCCGGACGTTGATGTGACCTTGCGCGGTGCGGCTTCAATTGGGCGACGGCTTCAGGACCCGTTGTCTGAACTGGTGAAGATCGAGCCGAAAGCCATCGGCGTCGGGCAGTACCAGCATGATCTGTCTGAATTCAGGCTGGATCGCGCGCTTGATGCGGTTGTTGAGGATTGTGTGAATGCTGTCGGTGTTGATTTGAATATCGCGTCTTCACCGCTACTGGCCCGCGTGTCCGGACTGGGGGATGCGCTTGCGCGCAATATTGTCGATTACCGTGATGCCAACGGTGCGTTTTCTGAACGCGATGATCTTAAAAACGTACCGTTGCTCGGTGACAAGACATTTGAGCAATGCGCCGGTTTTCTTCGGATCATGGATGGCTCAAACCCGCTGGACCGATCTTCTGTTCACCCGGAAGCCTATCCGATGGTTGAGCGCATACTTGGGGCCACCAAAAAGGATATCCGTGATCTGATTGGTGATGTGCATTCCCTGAGTGACGTCATACCCGCTGACTATGCTGACGCGACTTTTGGTGAGGTCACCGTCAGGGACATCATTGAAGAGCTGAAAAAGCCGGGCCGTGACCCGAGGCCGGAATTCAAGACGGCGGTGTTCAAAGAAGGCATTGAAAAAATGTCTGACCTTGACCCGAATATGATCCTTCAGGGCGTTGTCACCAATGTTGCCAATTTCGGAGCCTTTGTTGATATCGGTGTTCATCAGGACGGGTTGGTTCATATATCGCAACTCTCAGACACCTTCGTTAAGGACCCGCGCGATGTGGTCAAGCCAGGGGATGTGGTTCAAGTGAAAGTGCAGGAGGTGGATTTGCCTCGAAAGCGCATTTCGCTAACCATGAAAACAGGTGCTGAAGCGACGTCCACCCGCCCGTCGAAGCCGCAGACAAAGTCGTCAAAATCACCAACGCCCAAAACTCCGAAACCGAAAAAACCTAAATCACGGGAAACCAGCGTAACAGCGCTGGCCGAAGCGTTTAATCGCGCCCGGAATTAGTTTGATCAAATAAGAAACCCCGGCAACGGAAACTGCCGGGGTTTCTTTTTCAGGAGAGGGTCGTCTTTAGAAGGCCTGCGCGCAACGACGCGGGTTTTCATAACAGGCCTGGGCAAGAGCACGGCGGCGTTTTTCCTGTTTCTTGCGATAATGCTTCTTGTTGAATTTCTTACTGCGCTTGTTCTGATCCACATAGATGTGTTTCACGACAACTTTATGTTTATGAACCACAACTTTATTGCGGTGCCTATGCCGTTCCGGAGTGTAAACCGGCTCAGGGTTATAGACTGGGCGATAGCGAGGACGTGCAGGCGGCTCATAAACATTCTGCGGGTTATAAACCGTATTGTGACGGTACGTGTTTTTTCCCATTTCGTTACCAATCGCCGCACCAAGAAATACGCCAGCAGCCGTAGCTGCCAACTGGCCTTTGCCTTTACCGATGTTTGACCCGATAAATCCGCCGGTGGCACCGCCTATGATAATACCAAGGATGCCATTTTCGCTGGCTTCAGCCTTTGAGTTGCCCATGCCGACAACAATCAGGGTGGCGGCGATGGCGCTCAAAACGATATTTTTCAGTTTCATAACATAATCCTTTCGCTTGTGTGCCGGAGCATCAGGCCCCGGTTTTCTGCGTACATCTGGGTTATGAAAGGGTTAGGGTGATTTTTTGTGAATTGCCCTAAAAATGGCGGATATCCGGCAAACTGACCATGACACGGCGCACCGCATCATCAATCATTGACGGCAATACATCCGTATCAGAGGCCAGTTTCCCGGCCGAAAACGCGCCAGCCCCCATGCCGATCAGGGTCAGCGGCAATCCGCCATCTGCGCGCCGCGCTTTGTGCTTTCCACGCCATAAAATGGCTCCGTCACGGTTGCGGATCAGGGTTAACTGAATCGCGACTGACAAATCCGTCCAGATAACAGCGTAAAAGTTCTCAACTCCAACAGTTTTGATTTCAAGTTGCGCATCACAGCGAAGCGCCCGGCCCATCTGTTTCAAATCACCTTTATGGGTCGGATCAAACGCGCGTTTGCGGGCAACGACGTTCACATGGCGCGCGGTGATGGTTTTATCAAAACGTGCCATCGCATGACGACTGACGGCGTCTTCAACAATAGAGGCTGTCTTTTTGTCGATCTTTTTAAGGTTTATGGGCAGGACCATAACGCAGGCCGGTGGCGTATCATAAAAGGCGCGTCCCAGATGAAAATCGACCTGGCGGGAGAAAGAGGAAGGATCATCGGCCTTCTGGTCCATGGTTTTTGAACTGCCATGATCGACATAACTCACATTGGAACATGCGGAAAACGCAATCATACCGATGACTGCTGCCGTAACGCGAATGGGCTTATTTGACCAGATCATCAGACTTCACCCATCCAAAGTGCGATGTGCCGACAGCGACGTAATACATCTGTCCATCTCGATCCCGGCGGAGACCCCGAACCGGGATTCCGGCCTGAACCGACATCACCAAACCGTCACGGGCGTCCGGTTTCGCATAGAGTCCGAAAACGGGTTTCCGAAACCGCACAGGATGTCCACCTGAATTAACCGCAATTGTTGAAACAGTTCGGTTAATTCCAAACGGGCGCATATCTTTGCGGGCCAGGCCACGATCAAAGTAATCCAGCGTCGGTGTGAAGTCGGATCCGTTCCAACGAAACTTTGACCGTAAGTGCTGGAGGAGGGCCGCCGGATCAAGATGACCTTTTGTTGATGAGTTCAGGTGATCGAAGATCAAAGTATTGGTGCCATGAATTACCGCCTCGCTGGACGACGGTAATGTGAGGACCGCGATCCATGGTGAGTTTGTTGCACGCGTCCTACCAATGCGGGCGATGCTTGTTTCGGGCGTCGGCGAGGTCATGGAGAAATGCCGCGTGCCCTGGGGCAGTGAAATAATGTCAGTGTAGCAACTCGGCGCTAATATCATGCTCGCCGCTTTCGGGCGAATGGTCTGAAAGTTACGTGCGGCGCAGACGGTACTGTCCTGACGCTGGTTAAAACCACTGACCCAAACCAGACGTCGATCATCGGGGCCTGCCGCTTCTTCCAAAAACCGCTTCAGGCGAGCAGGTGTTTCTTCCGGTGTTGCGTCGACCAGAAACCGAACATCATCAAAACCAAAGCGTGTGTGCAAAAGTTCCTGTATGCCTGCGCGCTGTTCCCACATATCGGTGCTGCCTTCGTGGATTGAGATCAGGGCGGACAAGGTTGCTGCCGCGGGTTTCGCTAGTATGAGCGGGCTCAGGAAAACATATAGGGCGAGATTTTTTATAAATCGGGTCATGAGATGTCTCCTTAAGTTCTGCATCCAGCCGTAACAGCACCAGACAGATCAACCGATCCAGTGACCGCGTGGCCGTCTGTTGAAATGCCATCAACCCGCACACGCCAACCCGATACCCGGTAGCTTGCCCGGATGGTCTGGTTGTTTGTGTAGGCGTCGCCGATCAGACTTTGTAGTCCACCCAATAACAGTGCATCTGTCTCGCGGGGAAACAGGCGTACGGGATTGCCGGCATAAAGCCCGTGGCGCTGGCGAATGGAATTGATATGGCTCGCTTCGGCATCGGCGGCGCGGCCTTGTGACTGACGAACGAATCCACTGAACCTGTCTGTATTGAGTTGCCAGGGATCACCGCGCCTGGCGTGGTCGTCATAAAGATTGCCGGCCTCGCTCATCAAAGCGACGCGCATGCCGTAGCACTGGCGAAAGAGGGAAAACAGTTTGGCTCTTTCAGATGATCTGTCGGGCCAGGCGATTTCGATTCTTGGGCCTTTGCCAAATTCCAAAAGCTTCAAGAGCGGGCGACCTTGTTGCTTGATCTCTTTTGACGAGCTTTGTGTGGGCGAGGGTGCTTGTTTAGGCGTCGGTTCTGATGCCAATTTGGCGCGGGAAACTAGTGGTAATGGCTCGCTCGATTTTGTCGCAGTCGATGATGGTGCCAGTGGCTTTATATGGATTGTTTTGGCAATCTTTGGGGGTGCGGCTTTTACCGGTTCACGCACGACCTTGGGCGCTGGTTTCGCAACCATTGGCGCGATGGCCTTAACGGTCTCGGTTCTAAAAGTTGGCGGCGGCGGTAATATGACCTCTGCCATTTGAATCGGCATTTTCTGCGCTGGTTTTGGTGGCACGTTGGTGGACTTCTGGGCCGGTTCTTCGGTAGCTTCCTTTGGCGGCATGATCAGGGTAAGTGCGAGGGCGCCAGTGACCATGATCGACAATATGGCATGACGGCGTTTCATTTCCTTAACCTCCGATTTTTTCCAGATAAAGCATTTCCATCTCTTCCGCCAATGCATCAAGTGAGCGGCGGCGCTCAGCATTTGACATCAGTGCCGCACCTTCTTTCAGGGTGAATTTTTGCGAAGCCGGATTCTGGTGGGATGACCCCAACACTTCGTCTCGACGCTGTGCAACTTCGGCATCTTCACTTTTATACAACGGCCTGTTAACAACGCGCCTGGCGACAGTTACCGGCTTTTCAATTGCCGGGAGTTGTTTTGTCTTGGGCTCGGCGGAAACAACGGATTTTGTAGATGCCTCTGGTACCGGGCTTACAGCCTTCGGTTTTTCAGGTTTTGGCGCGGGCGGGGTTCCCTTCGGTTTTGAGGGCTCCTCGATGATATCTCGTGCATGCCCGGAGGATGGTTTTGGTTTTTTGGGCGTGCTGTCGGCAACAATCTGTGGCGCTGACTTCATAACGCTCTGGAACCGTGACAGGTCGATTTCACCACCATTGTACAAATAGACAAGGGCGAGGCCGACGACGATGTTAAAGAAAAGAAACCGCATGATTATTCTCCGGCTAGAGGGCTTAAGGGAGCATTGGCGCGTTCTTCCGCGCGGCTATGTGAGACCAGCAGAATAGCGCGGAGCACAGTCGATACGGGCAGACCGACAACCGTGGTCATGAACGCCATGCTGAAGTTTTCGGTCAGGGACCGGATGATGCCTGAAACCGTGCTTGGGTTCAGGTCTTGCCCGGCGAGGCTACCGATTCCAAGGCTGATGCCAAGCAGAGTATAGGTGAGTGCCAAAGTCGCGATGGCGTTGGCGGATTGAACCCCAGCCTCAAACCATGTTCTGACACCCGGCTCTGTAATTGCACGGCCAGACACCCGAACGATGGCGAGGATCGAGACATAGACTAGGCCACTGAATACTGCCAGGAACAGACCACCAAATATCTTGTCAGACCATTGAATGATGTCACCGATTTGAATTTCGGTTAAAGCAACACCGACAGCCAATCCCAGGACGACAGATCCCAGTAAATAGCTGAGCGCACGACTGCCCGGCCCGGTGATCGAGAGGAGCGCACTCATGCTACCGTCTCCGACGTTCAGCACTCAGAACGCCTTGTTTGTTAAGACCGATTTGGGCGAGCCAGTGATCAGCCAGGGAACGGTCTTTCTCAACAGCTGAATGGACAATGAACGTCAGATCATAGTTGGCGAAGGCTCGCTTCACCGCCGGGGTGTTGCGCCCGACCAGACTCTTGTCGCGAAGCACAATGCGTTCCAGGTCAATCAGGCGTTTCTTCGAGACATTAACTTTGGCAAACCGTTCTTCAGCTGTCATGTCGCTCGACAACATTGTCTCGACCAGAATGGAACGTTCTCGTTCAAGGTTTTCGACGGTGCCAGCAAAGCCTGGTGTGGCAAGCGCGGTCATGCCGATGGTGGCAGCGAGGCCCAGAATTATCTTTATGTGTTTCATATCCATATTCCTATCTTATTGAATGAAATGGTTAAGGGCGGAAGTAACAGTTGTCGGACGGCTGCCTACGACTTCAGGTTCTTCATCGCTGGCAATCTGATCGGAAAAGGCTGCGGCATCCAGCGCCACCAATTTCGCCATATAACCGACGATTTCACCTTCTTGAACGATCAGCGCCAGTTCGGAATCCGCATCGGCGACCAGCCTGCGCAAATAATCGGCTTTGTTTTTTGGGTCCGCATCGCTGGTTTTTGATCGTGCCGGGTGTTTGTTGATGGCGGCCAGCAACGCGTTCGCGGCAGACAGATTTTGCGCATAAGCGCCCGCATATTTGGACTCCGGTGCATCGAAACTGGCGAAAACCTTCATGTCCACAGTTTCAACAGATTTCCGGAATCGGGCATGGGCTTCCTGCTGGCGCTGGATCAATTCGATCTTTTCAGGTGATCCGCCACCTTTGGCACGTAAATGTTTTTCCAGAATTCTGGCATATATCCTTTTGCGTTTTTCCAGATGGCGGCGGCGCAAATCTTGATGCTTTTTGACAAGCTTCAGGTAACCGTGTTTTTCGGCCAGAAGTTGGTGGCGCAACTCAATTTGTAGCTCGCCGTCAGCTTGGTCGGCGGCGACGCGAAGATCATCCAGTGTCCGGGTTTTGAGTTTGATTTCCTCATCTGCGCTGGTGATGGCATCGGCCAGTGGCGAGCGGGCAAAATCGCGATCCAAGGATTTCTTGAGGTGCGATTGTGGCAACTTGACCAGACGGTCAGTCACCGATGGAGACCAGTTCGGCCCCTGAGCAGCACTTTTCGCAAAGCTTGGTGAAGCGACAAACGGCAGCGTTAGAATTGCGCATGTTGCCAGAAGCGGGATTAAGCGGGGGTTCATCATAAATCTCCGATACCTGAGAGGATCAATTATGTTTCCAGAAGCGTGCGCGTTGCATTTCGGCACGCAGGTCCGGTGACAAGTTCATCATCGCCAGTTTTTGGCGCGGTATTGCAGTTGATTTCCCGGTCAGCACGCTAACGGTGTCGATGAACGACGCGCCGCTTGGCAGATACAAATCGTATCCGGAATAAGCGGATTTGAAGGTTTCAAGATTGGCGCCAGCTTTTTGAATGTCACCGGCCTTGATGTAATTTAGAATACCGATAGCGTAGGCCTGCATACGTTCCTCAGGCGCGATGTTTTGCGCTTCCGGGCCTAGATCGGCTTCACATTTTTCAATAATTTTGGCGCTGGTCCGATAGCCTGCCGCCTGCTGGTTACGACCTGCCTCCTCGGCGACCGTATAGGCATCTTCAACACAATTTCGGTATTGCCGCATGGAAGCTATTTCTTCGAAGCGGGCCTGTCGAAACCCGATTCCTTCTCCACCACCTGTCGTCGCTGGGACGCAACCGGCAAGTGAGATCAGAAAAAAGACAGTTGCGCATTCGGCGTAACGGTGAGGCTTCGTTGGGTAAAGGGGTAACCTTTTCATCTAATATCTCCTCAATATCTGTACTGAGGATGTTATGAAAGGGTTAGGTCGCTTTTTTATTCGGCCTCAATTCGGAGGCGGTGGAGGGGGCGGCCACCCGCCGGATATACTCTGGCTCGATGACGACGGTGGGCGACGGCGGTCCCGTTCGGGGACAACGCGAAAGCGCTTCATGGTTAGGGTGATGCCAAATTTTTTCAAGCGTTTCTGGATGCGTGTCCACCTGTCGCTGCCCGGGCGGACATTGTTGAGACGCCGGAGCAGTTTTTTTGGCGGATCAAAAGTTTTGGCCGATGACATTATCATGACCAAAAAGGCGGCCGGGCGCTCCAGTTTGTTGGGGATGTCGACAGACCAGGATACGGTTGCTTCGCGTGGCCCCAGATCAATAACCTTGTCAGGTGCGGTTTCGTCGGGTCGCCCTTGCGTCCATCTCTGATAACGTCCGAATAGGAAGCTGTTGTTTTTGACAGAGGTTGCAGCGATCTCAACCGTGCAGAGTTTATCCAGGCCATTACCTGACATGCGGATCACGCGGCGTCGGTCGTCAGTCCGGGCGACGGCCTTGGTCTCCATGCGCCGCGCCTGCGCACAGTTGTACCCGCTGGGCGCTCGCATCTCGCTGAGCTTAATGCGTACAGGCTGCGGAATGCGGGACGGAAGTATTGTAGCGACCATTACATCTTTCTCGGATGCGGGCGGCACAGCGGCTTTTACCGGCTTCGGTATCTCAGTCGGCTTTTTCGGTGGTGTTGGGACCTTCAAGCGCGGCGGCTCTGGTTCCCTCGTTATGGAGACAGGTGCTGCAGCGGATTTCTCTATTTCCGGTTCAGGTTTGGGATCAAGCGCCGGCGCAGGTTCAGATTTTAGTGTAACTTCATTGGGGGGAGACACAAAGTCACGAACGGCTTTTGTGACTTTGGCGCTCAGGGTTTTGATTTGCGGGCTGTAGGATACGCCACCAGCAACGGCGGTTGCGCCGATTAATAAGAGGATTGCGGCGATCATCCACGGGCTTTTTCGCGCTCTCTTTGGTTCTGCGATCGGGGCTTCGCTAATCGGGGCATGCCTGTCGGGTAAGGCAATATCCAGATGGCTCAGGAGTTGATCAACCGTCTCAACGATGAGCAGTTCTACAAACCCCGGAGATCTGTTGATCAGGTCAGCAAAAGCCTCGCTCCAGTGATCTGCATTTTCCTTCGGTACTGCGATGGTTACTTTCTGCGCCGTTCCGACAAGGGTTTCTATGTCAGCGCGGAGAACTTTTGTTTTTTCCTCATTCCCATTAACACCGAGAACGTTCAAATCCCGGTCGACTTCGCCGGTTGTGATGATGGTTTGATCAGCATCTTCATTCTGAGCGGCAAAGCGCCCGGCATTTTGCAACGCATGGGCGGTGAACAGGCCGAGTTGCCAGCTATAACCTTCATCGATTTTTTCCGACACATCAACCCGAAACGCCGGATGGCCAAAATGACGCTGGATGACGCCGGTTGGATCACGAACGAAAGCGTCATAGGCCGGGCTGATCGGCAGCGCCATGGCTTTCCCGGCGAGGCAGACAACGGAATTAACTTCCGCGTCCTCTTCGGTTATGCGCTGGACCGTAACCGGGCTGGTGGTCGTCGCGATGATGATACGGACGCGGCTCACTTCAGGTAAACCTCAGTTTTAATATTGAGAAGGCCTTCCGCCATGCTGCTGCCGCGTTCCAGCAACAACTGTATGCGGCCGTTTTGTGCAGGCGGCAGTTCAAGGCGGTCCGTCTGTTCACCCAACCCGACGACAAACATTACGCCGGGGCTAAAGGACGTATCGCCATTGCACTCGATGATCACATACATCTGATCTGCGTTTGCGCGCGATGGGCGGAAGGATATTTTGCATCCACCAGCTTCACGCGATTCGATGTCGCCAGTGCTGGCAGCGGCAACCTGCGGCAAATGGTAGCGTGCAGTATTATTCAACATGTGATGAAAATCAGCGCGGGTCCCGGGGTCCGTATTGATGGCGTTTCGGAGCGTAGACGAGGCCTGAAAAGTTGGGTCGACCGCGTAAGCGTACATTTCCGTCGGCGATGCTTTCGCCGGAGGTCGTTCTGAACCTGCCAGAAGATCATCCGTTGTCGACAAAGCATCAAGTGCTGCTTCGGCAAACTGCGCGGTGATCGTGCTGTTTCGATCAGCCATTTTGGCCTCCATAAAGAGTCGTGAATTGCGATTGAAAAACGGGTGTGTCGATTGTGATCTGCTGATCCCAGTCCGTGCCAGCAGTGTGGGTATCCAGGAAATTGGTGAGTTCTTTCCTAAGGACAATTAACGTACCGGCGGCTACTGCGAAACTGGAAACGATTTCATCTCGTGTGATGTCTGGGTCGGAGAAACCCTGGCGGGAAACGCCCTTAAAGGCCGTTCGTGCGTCAGCTGCTAGGCGGCCAAGATCACTGTCCTGTTCATCGGCCAGACGATCAAAAAACCGGGTCATCGCGTTTTCGGCCTGAAAGGATACGACGTTGCTGTCTCCCCAGTCGGGCTCGTCGTTATCTGGTTTCAGGTCGGAAACATCCATATCCGGTTTCAGTGCAAGCGCAACAATTGCCGCCGTGGCGTTTCCGGCGCGGGCGAGCACATTAAATGTTGCGAGTAGCATTTGGTCCAGATGTTCCGACAGGTTTTGATAATCCGCCAGCCGTGACTGATAATCAGTTTCAGGAATAGCCGAAATTTCGGTTTCAAAAGATTGCCCTGTCTTTTGGCGGAGCGCCTGAATTAGTCCCGCCTGGGCATCGCCGAAAACAGCATTCCTGAGGATAGAAAGCGGCAGGGTCGAGCCGACTTCGTCACCATGCAATGCCTCCTGCAGGGTTTCTATCTCTCGTCTGTTGACAATCTTGATGCCGCCATCAATGACATCCGCCAGGTCATCAAGGGGCTGGCCGTCGATCTCAATTTCATTTAGAGCCACTTCCAGATCACTTGGGTCAATTTCACCAGAGTCGAAATCTGTGCCAATGGGAAGAGCACCGTTCATTTTGTACTGATCTTCGGCATAACGAAGAATTCGGATCAGATGCGACGACATGCGAAAAACACTGCGGTAGGTTTTGACATCAACACTCTGCCCATCACTGTCCTGTCCTGAAAACTGGAGCCAGTATTCAAGTACAGCCTCATCATCAATGGCGTTTGATGAGAGGCCCTCGCTTCCTTGTTCCGAGACAAACCGCAGGAAAGATTGTGATTTCCGCTGTTCCTGAGCGGGTGGCAGATGTTCACCAAGATAGGCGTAAACGCGTTTGGACAAATCATTGGCGACGCCTGAGACCTGCTTTTGATTGAGTAGGTCCTTCGCCAGTAACGGTGCCAGAGCCCTGTCCAGTTCTGCGTATCCGATAGAGGTCATGAGAAACTCCATAAGGGCGGACAGCAGGGCCATGCGGGAATAAGTGACGGCAAAGGGTTTGTCGGCGTATTCAATGGAGATGTCTTTGGGGCCGATGTGAATTGAGGCGTGTTGGTCTGTGAATTCTGAAAAATACCCTTTGAAGCATGACCCGCGTGCAGGACCGCTTGTGAAAAACAGCGCTTCATAGCGGTGATCATAGGATCCACTATGAACAGCAATGATGGTGAGATGACAAAGTTCATGAATGGCTGAGGCGTAGGTCCTGCAAACGATAATGCGCGCCAGCTCGCGGCAGGTTTTTTCTGTGTATTTATCGACGTCATCAACTGTTGTCTCCTGAATGTTTTGCAGGCAAGCAGATAGCTCAGAACTCTTGCCTTCTTCGAGAAACCTGTTTTCTGGCGATACGATATTCAAAGCGTTCGTCCTCGAAACCCAATTCACGACTATATGCCGCCCGGTAGCGCTGTACCTTCTGTACATATTTCCGCGTCGCCGGGATCACCCTCGCATTAGGCCACACACCAACGGCGGAACCGCCATTATAGTAGCTCAATGCCAGATCAACACGCCCATTGTAACGATGCAACAGGCGTTTCAGGAAATGCAGGCCAAGGCGAACATTGATACGAGGGTTCCATAATAACTCGGCTGTAATGCCGTATTCGGTACGTGCCGTTCGCGGCATGATCTGCATCAGGCCTCGCGCTCCCTTGTGGCTGATCGCGCCCGGATCAAAATTCGATTCTGCCCGAGCGACAGCCAGGGCAAGGGGAGGGGAGACGCCCAGATTACGTGCCTCGCGGACAATCAGGCGCATGACCTTGTTGCGCCGGAGCGGGCTTGATTTCGCGGCTATTACCGGGACCGGCATGAAGGCCAGGGCGGCAAACCCAAAACAAAGGGCGGCCACTTGGCGGCGCGTGACGGGGTTGGCGGCAGGTTTCATGACTATTTCCGGTGTCTGCGATAATGGCGTTTCATGAACCCGTATTGGCGGGTGTTACGCGGGCCGCTAAAAAAGCTGCGATTTGTGAATATGGGTGCTCGAAACCCCGGTGGCCGAGGCCGTAATTTTCGGCGATAAACCGGGCGTGGCGGGGGACGGTGCCACTCGGTTTTCTCAACGATTATGACTTCGACGCTTCGCCCACCATTGCCACGCACAATCGTCACTTCTGGTATTTCTTCTTCCTCTTGTGCCCAATCGTCGTGACGGGCTTCTGGTTCAAAAATCTGATCATCTTCAGGGAAATCTGTGTCCTCCAGATCGAAACCAGCGACTTCGTCGTCGCTCTCATGAGCGGAACCCCAGTTGTCATGTCCTGCGAGAACTTCACGGCGACGATCAGATAATGCATCAACAGCAGCCAGTTGTTCCGCGTACTGGCGCTCGGATTTTAGAACGGCGGTGACATATCGCTGGTTTTTAACTGATTTTAGTTTGCGTCGGTTTGAGCCATATGCCTGAACCGCTTCTTCCCATCGACCGTCCGTACGATCAAGGGCATCTTCCAGAATGCTAAGCCCGGCACGAACATTCGGTCGAACCTGCCATAGATCACTGGGAACCAGGCCTAAACTTTCTGCCGTAACCGGCAAAATCTGCATCAGTCCACGCGCCCCATCGCGACCCTCGTGATCGGGTCGAAAGTTTGATTCTGTCTTCACCACGGCAAGCACGAGCGATGTTGGAACAGATGTTTCCATGGCTTCTTCGGCGATAATTTGGCGGATTTCGTCAACGGACATTGCTTTTGAGGGCGAAGCGAGCGAAACCGCCCCAAACATCATCAGAATGCCGGACAGAAACGTAAAGCTTTGAAATAACGTGGTTTTCTTGTTCATTCCATCACTCCCTGAGTTGTGATTTTGAAAGCCGGTCAAGCCATCTATCATTCAGTGCAGAAACAACCAGATTTCCGGCTTTAATCCTGGCCCGCGCTTCAAGCGCCTGCTTCATTGGCAACTCCGGTGGCATCGCCAGAATGACCCGCCCTTCGAACTTCCGCGTTGCAGGATTTAAGGGTTGCAAGTTTCGGTCCAGAAATGCGCCATTCCAGAAAACAATCAACGTTGTCTTTTTCGCCCCCTTTTTTGATTTCTGATCTGATTTGGACGACAGCGCGACGGTCATCTTCGGCGCTGCCGTTGCTGTTGCTGCGGTTTTCTGTGAATCAGGGGATTGCGCCCCCATTGAGACCATGGTCAGAACCATCAGACTGAAGAACGCCATGGCCAGCGCCAGAGCAACTTCAGTCATGGCATTTCCGGATGTTGTCGAGGTCATTGCATCACCTTTTCCAGTGTTCACAGGATGCTATGACAGGATCAGGGTGATTTCTTGCTGAATTCGGTGTGGCGATATTATTTGTAGACGTTGAGATAGGGAGTTTTTGCCCTTACCCCTTTGGTACCCACGGTTTGCCGGGATCTCCGCCATACCAGATTTTCTGGTTGTGGATTTTACCGATCAGGTTTGTGATTTCCGAAATGCTTTGCTTGAAACTACTCATCCCCTCAGCGTCTCGTTGCGCTACCGATTCTTGGTACTCTTTGGAACGGGCGTGTAATTCTTTTCTCAAGCAGGACTCAATGACGTCTACATCCGTCGGGTTTAAGCTGATTTTCTTGTTGTACGACACAGTTTGCTCCAATCAGATAAATATCGAGTACGCCAGCAAGGTAGATATCAAAAGCACGAAGAACATTAGCTGAAGGAAAGAAGGTTGCTGTGATTTATCGGGTTTATTTTCCATGTCGAGTATAATCAGCTCCATTGCCCAGATAAAGATGAACATTATATTCCATAATTATATAGTGTTATAAAGTTAATTATATTTTGCCTCTTGTTAAGAATATTTGAAGCGGGCCTGTTTTGGTGCAGACTTCATGATTTGGTGTCGGTTGCGATGCGCACGTATAGTGAGACTGGTGGTGACAGGAACGTTGCTTCGGGAACGAATAAGGTGGGTGGAAAAATCGAGCGGCGAAGGTTTCTCAAATACTCTCTGTTAACGTCGGCCGCGTTGTTGACCGGGCCAAATCGGTTGGCTCGAGCTGGTGCATTGGATAATAGTCGTGTCGTTGTCATCGGTGCTGGATGTTCCGGGTTGAGCGCAGCCCGCACCCTCGCTGATTCGGGGGCAAGTGTAACAGTCATTGAGGCGAAACCACACATTGGCGGCCGTCTGCTAACCGACTGGTCCTTGGGTGCGCCATTCGAAATTGGCGCCGGATGGATTCATGGCCCGGATGCAGAAAACCCCTCGCGCCAGCTCGCTGACTCGGTCGGGGGCAAATACGTCGTCACGGATGACGAAAATTTGATGGTGTATAATTCGAAAGGAGAGAAACTCAGCGAGGACGCGCTCAAGGAGATCGATGAAAATTGGGCCGATGCGCTGGACCAGCTCGATAACGCGTTGGAAAGTCACGATAGCCGGTCACTACGCGATGCATTATCCGGGAGATTGGGGGAAGAAGGGTTCGAGTGGGCGATGTCGGCATACACCGAGTTTTCGACAGGTGGCCCGATCGAGGACTTATCGGCTGTCCTGCACGACGACGGAAAGGCATTTGGATCGCCGGATGTGGTTGTCACGACTGGCTACGACGCAATTCTGAAGCCGCTCGCCTATGGTTTGGACATCAAATACTCGACCATTGTGTCTGCCATCCAATATTCGGACAGAGGCGTAATCGTAAAAACCAGTGACGGCGACTTTGACGCTGACTATGTCATCTGTAGCGTGCCGCTTGGCGTACTTAAGGCAGGGTCTGTTATCTTTGAGCCACCACTACCCAATAGTTACCGCGAAAGCATCGATGAAATCGGCTTTGGCAGCGTGACCAAAATTGCCTTCAAGTTTGATAAGGCGTTCTGGGACACCGGAACCCAGTACTTTGGCATTTTGACCCAGCCAAAAGGACGATGGAACTACTGGATGAACTATCGGACGTTCACGGACCAGAACATCATCCTTGGAATCAGCGTCGGGGCTTATGCTGAGGTCGCCGACAAGTTGTCCGACACTGAAATTGCCAAAGATGCGTTTGAAGTGTTGCGCGGCGTCTGGAAAGGCAACGTCGGTGAGCCGACCCAAATGTTACGCACCAGTTGGTCTACGGACCCATATTCGCTGGGCGCATACGCCTATCCGACGCCAGGTTTGAAAAAAAGCCAATTCGACAGACTGAGCGAGCCTATTGAGGACCGGTTGTTGCTGTGTGGAGAGCATACGATCTTTGATTATGCAGGAACGACTCACGGTGCCTATATGTCAGGCTTGCGTGCCGCTGAGCTTATTCTAAATCAAAAAAGCTAATCTACTTTTCCGCGATGGAATGCCAGCGAATTTGATATCGCTATCAATGGCGGCAGATGGTTGGTGGCGTCGGACAGAAACGAAACGGTGGGTCCGGCAGGAGACCTCTGCATAGGGTCTAAAGGCCTTGTAATCCACACAAAATAGCCAATTAACATGTAACGCCAAGACCCTTGCAACAGCACCATGTCCCACCGTCTAGTGCTCTCAACCTTCGCCAAGGGCCAAGGCTCTCCATTTGGATTAAGCCGCCAATACCCGTTTGCAGGACCACACTGTCCAATCATTCTAGTATACTTTTGGATCACCCATCTGTGTGCCTAGAAGGCGCTACTTGTGCGGTTTGGAGCCTGCCTGGTGCAAGACAGCGGGCGTTAAATAGAGCACCAAATGTAGTCTTCCATGCGCCAGGAGGAGACATTCGTCAAAAGAATAATCAGGGCAAATTTTAATAAAAAAGACATGTACTAGTCTCAAATGGAAATATTTTGAAACACTAAAGTATGCATAAGGTGCGTATAAAGGAATCTGCATTTGGAAATACTTACGTATTTGCAGGGTCAAAAATCATATGAAAAAATGTAAAATCGTTCTGCATATTCTAATGATTTCGGCTATTTCGATGTTTTCATTGGTGACAATAACTCAAGCCGAAACGGTTGTTCTAGCAGTTGATGCTGATTACCGCCCGAACGAAATCGATCCCCCAGAAAACGGATTGAGGGGATTTGATGTCGAAGTTGTTGAGGCTGCCTTTGAGCGGGTTGGGATAAAGGCAGAGATGAAGTTTCTGCCGTGGTCTCGTGGCAAAAGCATGACGAAGCTTGGCAAGTTTACAGGGTTGTTTACCTGCGCTTACCGGCCCGAACGGGAACAGTACTTTCTATTTTCAGACAAAATTAGCCAAGCGACGGCTGGGTTTTGGATGCGCCGCCAGTTTGATGGTTTGGTGCCAGAATCTATGCAAGATGTTCGTGGATTGAAAACCGGGGGAATTCTGGAAAACTCGACTCTAAAATCCGTTCAAGATGTAAATCCCGATACGCTGAGGTTTCGAACGATCAAATTGGCGGTTCAAAACCTGATCAAGGGCGTGTTTGACTATTTTTACCAAATCAAAGAGACGACAGGATACACCATCAAACTGATGGGCGTTTCTGGGGAGCTGAAATTCTCCCCAATTAAGGAAAAGTTATACGTGGTTTGTTTTAGCAAAAAATGGCCTGGAATAGAGGGGTTGATGGCCAGGTTTAATCGGGGATTGGCAGCGGTAAAAGCCGATGGCACCTACGACGCCATCCACGACAAATATCGATAGCCAAAGGAGAGAATCCGCTTGTCAAACGTCGGTAATCTCAAACTTCGGATTCGTGACAGAATCGCATTCAGGCAAGCTTCGTTTGTCGTATTCGTGGCTCTGTTTCTGGGAGCTGTTTTCAGCCTGGCCCAGATACGTGCTGATTATATTAAACAAAGCATTGATCTAACGGAAACCATCGAACAAGTTATCGAAACGTCAGAACGAGCCGCAGCAGAAGCAGCTTTCTTTGAGGACCCGACGTTGGCGAATCAAGTTGCGGATGGTTTGTTAAAATATCATTTGATCACCAATGTGGAAATTATTGCAGCTTATGGCGGCGGTGAATTTTCTGCGCCTCTGGCGTCCAAACTCCGGCAGCACGTAGATGATGCCCTACCCTTTTCATTGCCCCGTTTTCAGCTTTTTGGGGGTCATCAAATTCACCATGTAAATTTGTATGCACCTAAGCAAACAGAAAACGAGATTGGCATTTTGACTGTCAACGTCAATACCCACGATGTGGAACATAGATTTGTTCAACGATCAATTGACGAACTCATTGCAAACGTTGCCCGTGCGGGAATTTTAGCTTTCGTCGTGCTGGTCAATTTTTTCTTCGCGGTGAGCAAGCCATTGGAATCTTTGAGCACAAACTGGTCCGCCATCAACCCTGAAAATCCACAACGAATGCGGTTGTCGGTTGCTGGTCGTCATCAAAATGATGAGTTCGGCGTTCTTGCTGCCGGGGCAAATGGTTTTCTCGATTCAATAGAAATTCATTTACAGAAGTTGAACAATGCTGAACAGGCCTTGCAAATTGCCAACGAGGAATTGGAAGAGCGTGTGGCAAGCCGTACCGCCGAACTCCGGGCCGCGGTCTCACAAGCTGAAGAGGCAAGGATAATAGCCGAAGAGGCGACGCGCATAAAATCTGATTTTCTAGCCAATATGAGCCACGAATTGCGCACACCCCTGAATGCCATAATCGGGTTTTCGCAAATGATTGAGGGAGAGCACTTCGGCCCGTTGGGCTCGCCAAAATATAAGAGTTACATTGGTGACATTAACAGTAGCGGAGCGCATCTTCTGAACTTGATTAACGACATTCTTGACTTATCGACCATCGAAGCGGGCAAACAGACTCTAATCAAGGAAAAGTTGAACATTGACGATGTAATCAGTGACTGCACCCCAATCATCGCTGCCGCCGCCTGTGATAAGGGCGTTGATTATTCAACTGAATTGCCAAAAGCAGGAATGCCGTTATTTGCTGACCGACGCGCCATCAAACAGATTCTTCTAAATGTACTCTCCAATGCGGTCAAATTCACACCAAAGGGTGGGCGGGTCACTTTAAAAACTTCGTTGTCAAATGGTCATCATATCTTCGAGATAAGTGATACTGGTGATGGTGTTTCTGAGGATAGGCTGACCAGCCTCACGGACCCCTTCGTGAGGGCTGAATCCAACCCCCATAAAGCTCAGGAAGGTACCGGCCTTGGGTTGGCGATTGTGAAGTCTTTGGTGGAACTTCACGACGGGATACTCGACATCAAGAGTAATGCTGGCGAGGGAATGATCGTCACAGTGAGATTGCCCAATAATACGATTTAGTTGAACTGGCGGCGCCCCAAACTTTTGGGGCAGAGGTGAAAAGCTTATGTTAAGAATTCTTTCGACGATCAGAGGAATAAAATGAAGAGATTAAATGCACTGATTGGTACGGCCTTATTGTTCACGGGATTGCCGCAGGATCTTTGTGCAGAAACGTTTTCGCTGGCAGTGGCTGACAATACGATTGATACAGTAGTCAGCGAGGTCATCGTCAAAAAGGCCTACAGCATGCTTGGCCACGATGCTCAGATCGTTCGGTTGCCGCCAAAACGGGCGCTATCGATGGCGAATTCAGGAGCGCACAGCGGAGATGTTCAACGGATTTTTAGTATCGCCGAAACATACCCAAACTTGATCCGTATTGAACCCCCTATCAATTTTATCCAGGGGACGGGATTTGTGCGCAAACCGCACAATTTCAAAGTCGCGTCATGGGCAGACCTGGCAAATTATAGAGTTGGTATTATTCTGGGCATTCGGTTTGCTGAGACGAATGTACCTAAACAGAATTCTATCAGTTTTCACAATTACAAGGATCTAGCCAAAGCTTTAACTGCCCGCGAAATTGACATCGGGATATATCCTCTGAGCAACGGGATTTATCAGACCTTGCTCATCGGGGAGAAAGACATCGTTCCTCTGGAACCGCCTTTGGCCCGGTTCGATCTGTTCCACTATGTTCACAGAAAAAACATTCGACTGGTCCGGGGCCTGCAAAGAATATTCACTCAGTTTAAACAGGATGGTACTTTGGCAAGAGTCCGGCAGCGGGTTCTTGAAATCTCCTTCAAACGGGCAAAAAAGGGGTTAGAACCCTGTTTTAAGGATTACGCTTGTTATCAGAGCGTATGGGATAAATAGCGGACATTACAAGTAGCCCGCCAAACGTCATTACCGGGGCAATATTGAGTCAATGAGAGTCACCTTTGGTTCTGGTCTCTCATATTGCGGGCAACCCAAATGGCTCTGAGTGGGGCAATATGTTCGTCCACTACGGTCTAAAGAGCGTCGCGCTGATTAAGTGGAGCCATGTTCACAGTCGCCCTAGCTTTCGTAGGATCAACCAGACTACTGCACTGTTTTATGATTTCATCGAAATCGCGTGATTTTAATGATCTAATTATCTCACGCTTATCAATTACGGAGCGCCAAGCACCAGGAACGATGTACCCAAAGTGCCAAGTGTGACCTCTTTGAATTAAATTGTGTGTCATGTAACACTTAATAACTTCATCAACCTGCAACACAAATCTATGTTGCAGGTTGACTAAGCTATTGAAACCGAACGGTTTCTTGAAAATGGTGGGCCCGGCAGGACTCGAACCTGCGACCAGACCGTTATGAGCTCGATTCAGGCTCGTTTCAGGGTGCACGACGATGCACAAGTAAGCACAAAATACCGTTATATTCCAAAATGTTACTTGATTTCCAGATGCAAGCTGACGCATGCTCGTGTAGCAGTTTTCAAACAATCTGCACTTACACTGCACTTACAGCCGCGTGCCCATTTGCACTTACAGAAAGGTGGTTACTCATTCAAGCCGTCATCAGCCATAGCCTGTTGAAAAATATCCAGCCCACCGTGCGCCCCTTTGAGGTGCGAGATACACAATTGAAGGGCTTAATCCTGCGCGTCCAACCGACCGGTGTCATGAGCTATTACGTTGAATACGGTCGCGGCCGCAGGATGCAAATCGGGCGGGCCGACGCTGTTGCACCCGCCCGTGCCCGCGACGTCGCGAAAAAGGTTTTGGCGGATTCCTATTCCGGCCTCGATCCCATGGAGGCGCGCAGGCGCGAGCGGGCACACACGCTGTCATCGTTCATCGAGGAAGTTTACAAACCTTGGGCCGACGCCAATTTGCGGACCTCCGTCAAGACCGTGGCCAGGCTTCGGCGAATCTTTCCAGATCTGCAAGAAAAGAAGCTTGGCGATATCACCCCGTGGCTGGTGGAGAAATGGCGCATGGTGCGGCTCAAATCAGGTAGTAAACGTTCCACCGTCAACCGCGAACTCGACGACCTTAAATCGGCGCTGTCGAAAGCCGTCGAGTGGGGGCATTTGGACGCTCACCCCATTGCCAATGTGAAGCGCCTGCGAGTCGACACCAATCCGATCTGTCGATTTCTATCGGACGGCGAGAATGAGCGCCTGATGGCGGCGTTGGATACCCGGGACAGGCAACTCTGTGACAAGCGATTGTCTGCAAATGCCTGGCGCGAAGAACGTGGCTATAATCTTTATCCGGATCGTCGCCAAACGAGGTTTGCAGACCATCTTAAACCGATGGTCATTCTCAGCCTTCATACCGGGCTCCGTCGCGGTGAGTTGTTCAGCTTGGAATGGCCTGATGTGGATTTAGAGGCTAAATTTTTGACCCTGCGTGGTGCCAAGACAAAAAGCTTCAAGACCCGGCATGTGCCGCTCAATGATGTGGCCTATCAATGCCTCAAGGATTGGCGGCGGCAGTCTAATGAAGATAAAAGTTTGGTGTTTCCTGGTAAAAATGAACAACCCTTTGACAACGTCAATACGGCTTGGCGGCGGGTACTCAAAGACGCCAACATCGAAAACTTTCGTTGGCACGATATGCGCCATACTTTTGCGTCTCGGCTGGTAATGGCCGGCGTTGATTTGAATACCGTTCGAGAACTTCTCGGTCACGCCGATCTGCAAATGACGCTTCGTTACGCGCACTTAGCGCCCGAGCACAAGGCGGCGGCGGTGGCGCAGTTACTAAAATGATCGCGAACGGTCGATTGCCGATTCGCTAATAAACGTCATTTTGCCCCATATTCGAACAATATTGTTTGCTGGCTAAAGCGGCGAATCAAAAAATATATCCAAGAAAAATTAAATTTAAGAAAAAATACCACAAACCGATTTGACCAAGAATGATGCCAAAACGCATTAGGTAATTGATCGACCCAAAAAAATATTGTCGGAACATTGGCAGAAATCTGCCAGTTACCCTTTACCAGCATGTTATTGACCTTTGCAGATGGCCGAATTCTGTCAATGGATAAACGTACCGGGTTCTCGGTGCATATACACCAGTATAAGAAAAAAATCTTTAAGAAGGAAAATAAGTTGTGGACGAAGTGGACGGAATTCACCTATTATTTTATTAGGCTGTGGAGGGTTGCGCATCGCTGTTCAAACCAGCGGTATTTTTTTGTCTTTTTTCAGAATACAGCGAAGCCTTTCCCGCATGCTTTAATCTCAACTAACCACAATTCTGTTTCATCAACCCCGGACGAGAAATCGCCGGGGTTTTTTGATTCCGCCAACCGCATGTCACGTGGTTGAGCCAAAAACTTGGAGAAATCCCACCATGAGCAAACGGAACAATGAACGCGTTCTTTCAGACCGCGATGCAGCCGCCTACATCGGCATGTCGAAAAGCTGGTTGCGACATTCCCGAATTAACGGGAACACAGATGCCCCACCCTTTGTAAAGATCGGGCGATCAGTCCGATATCTGCGCGATGACCTTGATCAGTGGTTGGAAGGGCGGCGCCAGACTGCGACCGTCCAGTCCTGCCGTTAGGCTGTCCCATGCGTGGATTTTATCTCATGCATCGCGGGTGGCAGGAGCACCCCGTTTTCGGAAATTACAGTTTCAGTCGTCGAGATGCTTGGGTCTGGCTTATCGAAAACGCCTGTTGGAAGCCTCGGAATTTTGACAATTTTGGCTCCAAGGTCGAACTCCAGCGCGGCCAGCTTTGTCGCTCGACAAGGAGTTTAGCTAAAGAATGGGGTTGGTCAGAAGCCAAAGTGCGGCGGTTCTTAAAGCGACTCAAATCTGACGCAATGATCGACACCAATACGAGTTCGGGTCGAACGGTGATAACCGTCTGCAACTACGGGCGATACCAATCCCGGGAATTTGTCAAAGGAGCAAAAGACGACGCACGTTCCGACGCATCAACGACGCAGCCGCGACGCACTAAAGAACAAGGGAACACAGAAAAGAAACCAAATAATAGTTCATCGGAGGCTTGGATATGGTCGGAAGGTTGCCGGTATCTCATCGGCCATGGTGAAACCACTCGTGGTGCCAGTTCGTTGATCGGTAGCTGGGTGCGCGAGCACGAGCCCGAAACCATCAAGGAGGCCATTGAGAAAGCGCAGTTGTCTGCAAAAGGGAGGCCTGCACCCTATATCGCGACCATCTTGCGAAACATCAGTCAATCTCAATGCGACCGACCCGCGTCTTCAATTGCAATGTCGAAACTGGATCAAGTTGCGTTTGCTGCTGCACAAAAGATTTCAAGTGAGGAGGATACCGATGAGTAATGAGTCTGCGAACAATAAAGTCATTTCGTGTATCGTGAAACCTATGCTCGAACGTTGGGCACGTCCGGGCCAGATCAAAGATGAACATGTAGAAAGTGTCCTCAAGGACTACGTTGAGGACCTTGTCGAGTTTACGAACAAGGAATTGGAGCACGGGTTCATCAATGTTCGGAGATCGCATTCATACAGTCACTGGCCCAGTACAGCAGCTTTTCGTAAAGCCTGCTTCCAAGCTAGGGAGGAATTACGCGTTGTTCCCCTAAATGATGAAGCCGAAGTGTTCGCCATAAACCGCCGGGCCATGGCGTATTCGGTCTGGATGCAGAACAACTCTGATCAAGGCCGCGAGCTTTTTGGCGAAGGCATTATGTCTGACTATCGAAATTACGTAAAACGTGAAGCGTGCAATCAGTTGCTACGCGGTGCTACTGAACCGAATGTTCAAGTGCCCAATGACGTCGTTGCCCGCTGGCGGGAGCGGCGACGCCAAATTTATGCGCCCGACTGATGTTGATGTATTAAGGCCTGTTGCCCACATCCACTTAGTGAAGATAGTACCGAATTATCAGTGGTTCTGGCCCGTCGTTACATTCTGCAAGCCAGCGACATGCTTTCCATTGACCAATGACTTTGAGTCCCCTTTTCCTAATGAGGGGAGGGGGAATAACTTCTACCGGTTTGCCGAAACGTAGACCGTTGCCTCGTTAGGTATTTGTGTGAGGTTTTTTGAGTAGGGGGTGTATTCGCACGGTGGCCCGGCTGGAAAACATCGCCTGATGGGGGACTGTGTCGAATGAGAGAACGGAAATCCTGGTTACCATCCGTGTCATCATCACTACCTGGTCGGATTGCATTTAGGCTCAAATTGTAGCGGGTCCTTCCGTCGGGTGAAGCCCCACGGGGAACGCACAACCCCGGAATATCCAACCCCCGCGGTAAAAAAACCAGGTTATGTTTTTGTTGTTGTTGTTGTCTGTATCCCGGCTCGTACACTCTCTTAGCAGGGGGGAAGGTCCAAATCACTAAGCGATTGATCTAATGGACGAAATCTTCCCCCGAGAAAGAGCCGTGGTTCTTAGTGTGTCACAAAAAAAAGCGCCGTGATTTCCCGAGGCATACATCAACAAGCGAGACTTCCGCTTTGCGGCGTTAACCGGACGTGAAAAGACACCACAGAAAAGGTCTGCTGTTGATGCAGTGGACGGCTCCCACCCGCCGGCATCGCAATGTGCCAAAGTGTGGTTTCAGTGAACCACAGGGAAATAGGAGCCGTCCATGAACGAAGTTATCACAATAGGTGTCGATC